>ENA-OSET01000547-OSET01000547.1-sediment-metagenome-genome-assembly--contig:-NODE-547-length-41800-cov-29.336098_pt1 | contig 41800 bp, 43 predicted proteins | sample MGYA00237882_ERZ534229 | MGnify/ENA primary metagenome ERZ534229 (study PRJEB26408, sample SAMN06266212) | sediment metagenome | isolation source: Hudson Canyon methane seep mesocosm | place...
TTTACAACTTCAGTATGCTTGTTTACCAGCGCAATAGCAGGCAGGAAACGTGCTCTTTGCAAACCATCTTTGTAAAGACCATCAGGAACAATGTTTGATGTACAGACCAACGATACACCGCGTGCGAATAAGGCCTCCATTAAACCTGCCAAAATCATCGCATCACCAATATCTGAGACGAAGAATTCATCAAAGCAAATAATGCGTGCCTCTTGACTAAGCTTATCAGCAACTATTAACAGCGGGTTACTTTGATCTTCTAGCTTTTGCAGCTCAGCATGCACTCGCTGCATAAAACGGTGAAAGTGAATCCGCATTTTTTGATCAAACGGCAAGCTCTCAAAAAAGTTATCCATCAGATAGGTTTTACCGCGACCCACGCCACCCCAAAAATAAAGGCCTTTTACCGGCTTTGGATGAGTTTTACGAAACTTGTTAAACCACTTTCTGGCCTCTCGGTCACGCTGTTTTTGATCGTCTATTAGCACTGAATAAAGGGCTTGGAGCTTATCAACCGCCATTTTTTGTGCAGCATCCGCGACAAAGCCATCCCGCTCCAGATCTTTTAAATAACGCTGCAAGGGTGACAGGGGTATAGATGACATTTATTTACGTAACCTCTAAATTATCTCGCATACGAGATGAACACATAACAATCGTATTTAAGCCTAAATTTGCGGCGATATTGTGCCCGTTCAAACGTCAAAGGCCAACCAACAGGCAAAAAAAAACTTGTCTATTGTGTTAATCCACAAAGGTCTCTAGTATCAAAGTCAACTATGGTGACGATACGAAAACGATCAAATTCGATTAGGAGCTGGCTTGGATATTTCAGAAATTCAAATTTTTGCTGGATTAGGGCTATTTATATTAGGCGTTTTGATTGGCGTCGTGATTCAAAAAAGCAATGGTACTGACGGTAAGCGAGTCACCCGCCTGCAGCAAAAATTAGCAGAATCTGAAGAGAAGCATATCAAGTATCAAGCACAAGTCAGTGAGCATTTTTTGGAAACCGCGCGCAAAGTTCAAACATTAAACAACAGCTACCAAGCAGTGCATGAGCAATTAGCGCATGGCGCGACAAAACTATGCGCAAGCGACGAGGCGAGTGCTTTCATCCCACTTAGTTTTGACCAGTCACATCGCGGTCACACGATAGAAAGCTCGGAAGAGCAAGGCTTCATTCCGCCTATGGACTATGCACCTAAAAATGTAAAAGAGTCAGAAGGCACCTTATCTGAAAAATTCGGCTTGGAAGAAATTATTAACGCACCAGATCAAACTGCTGGCGATAGCGAGGAGTTAACGCCTCGTCAGGCGTAAACCAAGAACTACTGACGTTTTGTTAGGTGGACTGCCGCATTTACACCGGATTATCAATATCGATGAATTCGAAATCGACCTTAAACTTTTCGCCCAAATGCTTACCAAGAGCCTGAACCCCATAACGTTCAGTTGCATGATGGCCTGCCGCGAAATAGTGAATACCTGCCTCACGCGCAATATGCACTGTCGGTTCGGAAATCTCACCACTCACGTATGCGTCAACACCTAAATCGACAGCTCGCTCAATCATGCTTTGCGCAGCCCCCGTGCACCATGCAATCGTTTTTATCGGCTCTTGGTTACCGGCGATATGCATGACTTTCCGTCCTAGTTTCTCACCAATCTGAGCGGCAAGCGTTATTGCATCGGCCGGCTCGGCAAGCTCGCCTGCTAACCCAACTTTTATCTGTGCACTTGGCTCTAACGCACCCGTAATTTTAAAGCCTAATAACTCAGCTAGACAAACGTTATTACCCACTATTTCATGCACGTCTAACGGCAAATGATAAGCAAAAAGATTCAAGTCGGCACCAAGCAAAGCTTTAAGACGACGCTTCTTTATACCCTGGATTTGCGCTGACTCACCTTTCCAAAAATAGCCATGATGCACAACCAATGCATCGGCATTTACGGAGATTGCCGCATCAATGAGGGCTTGCGAAGCCGTCACTCCACCCACTATTTTTCGAATGGTTTCTCGGCCTTCCACTTGCAAGCCATTTGGACAGTAGTCGTTGATGTGGTCAGCATTCAAAAACGCATCACAATAACGTAGGAGTTCAGCTCTCGAAATACTCATTTTAAGCTTCCTAATGTAAGGGCTTTGTCAGCAATTAAACGCTTGATTTACGAGTAGACAGCTCTACTAGCGACGCCGTCAGTGCTGTCAGCATTTGTACATTTTGCTGGGGCTTACCAACGGTTAAACGAAGACAGTTTTTCAAACTCGGATGCCCGCCATCCAGACACTTAATGAGAACGCCTAGCTCTTTCATTCGCGTAAAAACCTCGCGCGCTGAAGCCTGAAGACATCGTACAAGCACAAAGTTAGCCTCACTTTCATAAACCTGCAATCCGTCAATAGCCTGCAGCCCTGCCGTCAATTCAGATCGCGCAGCTCGCAAACTCTCAGTTTGCTCAGACAGAACATGATAGTTGTCCAAAGCCAACTCGGCGCTTGCTTGGGTCAGGACGTTGATATTGTAGGGCAAACGCAACTTATCAAATTCATTCAACCAAACGGTCGAGCCAATCAAAAAGCCTAAACGAAGACCTGCTAAACCGACTTTCGAGAGCGTACGCATTACCACAACATTTGGATATTCGGCAATGAGTGGCAAAAGATCTGAACCGGTAAAGGCCATATATGCCTCATCGACGACGACAAGCCCCTTGCTTGCCTCCACAATTGCTTTTACTTCATTTACGCCGAACAAATTTCCTGTCGGATTGTTGGGGACAGCTAAAAATATCAAAGAAGGATTGTAGGCTCGAATTGACGACAAAAAAGCATTTAAGTCGAGCGAGAAGTCTTCATTCAATTCAACACCGTGATATGGAATACCGACAAACTTCGCAATCATTTGGTACATCACAAAACTTGGCTCTGGCGCCAGTATACCGCGCTCTTTTGAAGCCAGCGTCATGGCTAATATTTGAATAATCTCATCAGAGCCATTACCGAGCATGATACTTAGCTCAGTATTCGCTCGCGCAGCAAGCACATCGACATTCAGCAATTTACGCAGACGCTGATTAACGCCCGATGCAGATGGATCGGGGTAGCGATTCGCATCAATTTCTTTTAATTTATCAAACCACGCATTTTGCAAATGACCTGGCCAAGAAAAAGGATTCTCCATCGCATCGAGCTTTAGTAGTCCAGACGAACCGGGTACATGATAGGAATGCAAGTCTTTTACTTCCGCACGCACTAATGACTCAACCAGCATTTCGCTTTGCCGCTGCAACTCACTCATGTTTTCTTCCACTCCAAACTCTCTTTGTCAGTCTTATTTATTTCAGACTAATCTTTAATGCGGTATTCAGCAGAGCGCGCATGTGCAGTTAAACCCTCACCTCGTGCAAGTACCGACGCCACTTTGCCTTGTGTGCTCGCGCCATCCTCCGAAAAATTAATGATCGAAGAACGTTTTTGAAAATCGTAGACCCCTAATGGTGAGGAAAACCTTGCTGTTCCAGACGTGGGCAATACATGATTGGGCCCGGCACAGTAGTCACCCAAGGCCTCTGCCGTATAACGCCCCATAAAAATTGCACCTGCATGGCGAATTTGCTTGAGCAAGACATCCGGCTCCTCGACCGACAGCTCTAAATGTTCTGGCGCAATACGATTACTTACATCAGCTGCCTCCCGCAGAGAAGCCACCTTAATAAACGCAGCGCGAGATCGAATCGAAGACTCAATAATGTCTTTTCGCTCCATCGTTGGCAGAAGTTTTTCAATACTCTTCTCCACCGCATCGAGAAAACGTTCGTCTGGACAAATTAAAATTGATTGCGCATTTTCGTCATGTTCGGCTTGCGAAAATAAGTCCATGGCAATCCAATCTGGATCGGTCTGTCCGTCACAGATCACTAAAATTTCTGACGGGCCAGCAATCATATCTATACCAACCTGCCCAAAGACCTCTCTTTTTGCAGTGGCCACATATATATTGCCAGGACCAACAATTTTATCGACGGCTGGAATTGTCTCGGTCCCGTAAGCAAGTGCTGCAATTGCTTGCGCACCGCCAATCGTAAAGACGCGATCAACACCCGATAGCGCGGCTGCCGCTAAAACTAATTCACTCACCTCACCACGCGGGGTGGGCACTACCATCACAATTTTCTCAACGCCTGCTACTTTTGCTGGAATAGCGTTCATAAGAACAGATGACGGATAGGCTGCTTTGCCACCGGGCACATATAAACCCGCACTATCTAATGGCAACACACGTTGACCGAGTAAGGTGCCATCAGCCTCTGTGTATTGCCATGAGCCTTGCGCTTGTTTCTCATGATAACTGCGGACACGGTTAGCCGCATTTTCCAAGGCAGCTCTTTGTTGGTCAGAAATATTCCTAAGCGCCATTTTTAAACGCTCATTCGAGACTTCAAGGTCAGCCACGCTGTCAACCTCTAACCCATCAAATGTAGACGTATAGTCAAGCAATGCCTGATCGCCTGATTTCTTGATCCCTGCAAGCACACCTTTAACGGTGGTATATACCTGCTCATCTAAGGCTTCATCCCATGCAATGAGTTTTTCTAGCTTTTGCTGGAAGTTGCCATCAGACGCATTAAGCCGTGTAATACCGTACATATGTAAAACCTAAAAAAACGTTCGAAAGAGCTTATTTACGTTGACGTTTAGCGACCGCTTCAGCTAAACGCTCAATAATTGGTTGAATTTGAGCATGCTTTATTTTCATCGATGAGCGGTTTACAACTAGCCGCGTACTGATATCGTGGATCGCTTCGCGCGGCTCTAAGCCATTCGCTCGAAGGGTGTTGCCTGTATCAACAATATCAACAATTTCATCCGCCAAATTTAAGACGGGCGCCAGTTCCATTGCTCCATAAAGTTTTATAATGTCAGCTTGTATACCCTGTTTAGCATAAAACTCTTTTGCCAAATTAACGAACTTCGTGGCAACACGTATTCGCCCTGTCGGCTTTTTTTCGCCCTTTAAGGCCGCTGTCATCAACTTACATTTAGCAATACATAAATCAAGCGGCTCATAGATTCCCTCAGCGCCATGTTCCATCAGCACATCTTTGCCCGTCACACCAAGATCAGCACCCCCATACTGCACATATGCAGGTACATCAGTTGCACGAATAATGATGAACTTAATGGTATTTACCGTGGTGTCAAAGATGAGCTTTCTGCTCGATGACAAATCTTCAACCGGCTCAACACCAGCCTCAGCAAGCAATGGTAACGTTTCTTTTAAAATACGCCCTTTAGACAAGGCGATTACCAAATTATCAGTCATAATCTACGCGCCATTGCGCCAATCCATAGCAGGATTTACCTGCAAAATAAGTGATGTTTGCTAGCCTGGAAGACGCTGTATGCGCCCACCCAGCAACTGCAATTTCTCTTCGATACATTCGTAACCGCGATCAATATGATAAATACGATCAACGAGCGTGTCGCCTTGCGCCATCAAGCCTGCGATTACCAAGCTTGCCGAGGCCCGAAGATCTGTCGCCATTATCGGCGCCGCATTCAAATGCTCTACGCCGGTCACGATTGCCGTGTTTCCCTCAACATGAATATCAGCGCCCATGCGTTGAAGCTCTTGGACATGCATAAAACGATTCTCAAAGACCGTTTCTGTAACAGATCCCGTGCCTTCAGCTATACAGTTGAGTGAGACAAACTGCGCTTGCATATCTGTCGGAAAACCAGGATATGGTGCTGTTTTGATAGACACCGCTTTAGGACGTTTGCCCTTCATGTCTAGCTCTATCCAATTATCACCGTGCGTGATTTCTGCACCCGCCTCTTCAAGTTTCAGTAGCACAGCGTCCAATAAATCTGCACGAGTGTCTTTCAGTTTAACTCGCCCACATGTAGCGGCAGCCGCTACGAGGTATGTGCCGGTTTCAATTCGATCGGGCAACACATCGTAGTGACAGCCTTTGAGACTTTCAACGCCATTAATTTCAATCGTCGCTGTTCCATGGCCTTTTATATCGGCCCCCATAGCGATCAAACACTCCGCTAAATCGACCACTTCCGGCTCTCGAGCGGCATTATTCAAGATCGTTGTCCCATCAGCTAGAGCGGCGGCCATCAAGAGGTTTTCCGTGCCCGTAACGGTGACCACCTCAAATACAATATTTGCACCTTTCAAACGGCCATCGGTATGCGCCTTAATATAGCCGTCAACCACCTCTATCTGCGCGCCCATGGCTTCAAGTCCGCGCAGGTGTAAATCAACAGGACGACTGCCAATAGCACAACCGCCCGGTAATGATACTTCCGCGCGACCAAAATGCGCTAATAGGGGGCCAAGTACAAGGATCGAGGCTCGCATAGTTTTAACCAATTCATATGGTGCCGTCAGCTCCTTAATAGTTGTCGCGTTTACTTCGACGCTCATCTTTTCATCGATTAACAACTCAACGCCCATGCGCCCCATCAACTCAATCATGGTGGTGATATCATGCAAATGCGGCAAATTACCGACCGTAACTGGCTCATCTGCCAATAGTGTTGCCGCAAGTATTGGTAAAGCAGCATTCTTCGCACCAGAAATCCTGATTTCACCGTCTAGTTGACCACCGCCACCAATTACTAATTTATCCACTATTTAAATTCTCTTATAAAGTTATGCATTTTGAGTTTGCCATTCTTCCGGTGTAAACGTTTGCATGATCACCGCGTGAATGGTGCCATCTGCAATATGCTTATTGAGACACCCGTAAATTAACTGTTGTCGCTTTACTTTATTGAGCCCCGCGAACACTTCACCAATCGCTCGAAGCTGGTAGTGATAACCATCCGTTTCTACGACTACATCCAATTCTGGATATTGATCCAAAACAAGTTTTTCCACTTCGCTGGCTTGCATAGCATTTCTCGTCAATATTGATAATAAGCGTATAAGTCAAGCTGTTACGCTTCTTGGGAGCGGTATAATACAGGATACATTCGAAAGGCTAAAGTCATGAAACTGATTACATGAAGAATCTATCAGCGGATGATAGTCACTGTGATCGTCTTATAACGATCGTGGTAAGACCGAGTCCAAACCGCCTACTCGAGCCATGTCAAAAAGCCCTGGAGGCATATTATCAAAGCGCACACGACATTCACTTTTCTGAGCCATGCGCAGGCCGCATAACAGTAATGATAAAACTTGTGAATTGAAGGTCGTTAACTTTTCTAGATCAATGACTAAATCATCATTTTTTGATTTTTGAATTTCATTAGTAAGCGCCGCTTTAAGTTGGAGCAAATTGAGCTCACTCTCAACGCCGCCCTCGAGCTTAATTAATTGGGCATTTAGTCTATTCAGCTCAGCCACCTAAACCTCCTCGGGCAAATCAATACCGATGTCTACTGTCCAGCCATCAATCACCTTATCAACATCGCCCTTATTAACCCGCATTTGCGCTTCAAACCTATCTTTGAATGCCAACCCAATGTTAACCCCAAATACAATGACATTTTCTACCAACCAAATATCTTCTTTGTTACGAAACATGGAATACGTGACCGGGTAAGAATTACCCTTGTCGGATACCACCTCCATTTCAACACTTGCACGCTTATCGCTTCTCGGGTTAATTTTTGCTTTTAAAACAGTAATATTGAATGATCCGCTGTTCACTAATGTTTTGGAATACGAATCGAACAAACTCGACTTAAACACCTCAACGAAGCGATTGCGCTGCTCTTTACTCGCCTTGCGCGCATGTTTACCCATCACACGCGCAGCAATCCGGCGAAAATCTACTATTTTGGTAAGCGCCCCCTCCATGTCTTGATAAAAGCCCTCTGGATCCGTTTCAAACGAAGATTTTTTCTCCTCGAAGGTCGCTAAGATACTTTCCACGTTCTGCTCAACCACCTGTTTTACTTCAATGGCCTGATCCGCCCAAGCATTAGCAGAAAAAATTAAACCCAAAACAAGGCATGCTCTAAAGACCGATTTTATCTGCAGATCCATTAACCACCTCAATTGATCACTCATTAAAAATCTGCCTGTCCGGAGGCAAAGGCGCCAATTAATTTTTCTAAGTTCAACGCTGACTGAGTATCAAAAATGGTATCGCCATCCGCCAAATATTCTTCGTCTGCTCCCACGCTGATAGCTATGTATTTGTCGCCCAGCAGTCCAGACGTTTGAATTGACGCAACACTATCTGTCGACAAATTGTCAACTTCGGTGTAAATCTCAAGCTCCACCAAGGCGCTATATGATTCTTTATCCAACGAGACATTATTGACGCGACCAATGGTGACTCCTGCAAGTGAGACACGGCCGCGAACGTTTAAGCCACCCAAGTCATCAAACTGCGCATATACTTTATATGTCGCTCGCTGACTGTCGAGTGAGAGGCCACTTACCTGGAGGGCAAGAAATACCATCGCTAGGGCACCGAGGAGAATGAACACTCCGACCACTAATTCCATCGAACGCTGATACATAAACTTTTCCTAATTTTTTTCTAATTCGGGCCAACTTCATAGCGGGTATTTATCGTAACCCGGCACATTAAATACCACCGAACATCACGGCAGTAAGCAAGAAATCTAAACCAAGCACAGACAAAGATGAATACACAACGGTTTTCGTTGTCGCGGCGCTAATTCCCTCTGAGGTTGGCACCAAATCGTAACCTTGGAAAACCGCAATCCAAGTGCAGACCCAACCAAAGACGACCGCTTTGATCATACCGTTAATCACATCATTGTTAAATTCGACTGCCTTCTGCATGTTAGACCAAAACGCCCCGTCATAGACGCCAAGCCAATCGACACTGATCAACATACCGCCAAAAATCCCCACCATGCTAAAAATTGCTGCCAATATTGGCATCGAAATAAAACCTGCCCAGAAACGCGGCGCAATGACACGTTTGAGAGGATCAACACCCATCATTTCCATGCTAGATAATTGTTCGGTCGCTTTCATCAAACCGATTTCTGCCGTCAAGGCGGAACCTGCCCGCCCAGCAAAAAGTAGGGCTGTCACAACAGGGCCAAGCTCTCGCACTAAGGTGAGTGCCACCATCTGTCCGACCGCCTGCTCCGAGCCATAATCAACTAAAATGCTATAGCCCTGCAAGCCCAACACCATGCCAATAAACAAACCCGACACAATGATAATAATGAGCGACAACACACCAACGCGATAGATTTGACGCGCCAATAGTTTTAGGCCCTTACCTGATAGCGACAGACCCACTATCGCTCGTAACAAAAAAATACTTGCTCGACCGACTGCTGCGCAAAAATCTAAACCGCTCCGGCCGCTTCTTCTTATAAAATCAATCACGTACGGCTCATCTGTTCGTTAACAAATCCTGCGCATAATCGCCGGCAGGAAAATGGAATGGAACGGGCCCGTCAGGCAGTCCGTTTATGAACTGATTTACCAATGGTGAATCCATAGCTTTTAATTCTGAGGGTGCACCTGCACCGATAACACGCCCATCTGCAATAATAATCGCGTGATCACAAATACTTAGGGCTTCAGAAATATCATGGGAAACTAATACACTGGTCAACCCTAATGCATCATTTAATAATCGGATCAACTGCACCAAAACCCCCATAGCTATCGGATCCTGCCCCGCAAACGGCTCATCATACATAATCAAATCGGGGTCGAGTGCGATGGTTCTAGCGAGCGCCACGCGCCGTGTCATGCCGCCTGACAGTTCGGAGGGCATCAAATTTCGCGCTCCGCGCAAACCTACCGCATTCAATTTCATCACGACAATGTCGCGAATCATTTCGTCCGGCAGCTGGGTATGCGCGCGCAAGGGAAATGCTATATTCTCAAACACCGTCAGATCCGAGAACAAAGCTCCACTTTGAAACAACATACCCATTTTTGCGCGTGCATCGAACAGTTGTTTTCGCGACAACCGCTGAAAGTCAAGCCCGCCTACCAGAACACGACCTGAATCGGGACGTAATTGGCCACCGATTAGTTTCAGCAAAGTTGTTTTGCCTATGCCGCTCGGCCCCATTATTGCAGTTACTTTTCCTCTAGGGATCGCTAAATCAAGATCCGTAAAGATGCTTCGGTGGCCACGAGAAAAACAAAGCTTTTGAACTTCTATGTAGGACGACAATGCCCATTCCTTATATTGTTGCTGAACGCATAGTACCCAAAGATGGCACATCTATCCAAGCGCTTTACAAATTAAAACATGTCAATCTAGTTGATCCGCAGAAAACTTGAACTGTGCTCATGACTTACGCACAATGCCTGAACTATTTAAATCAGGAACTTCACCTTCGTGCTTCTTTTCTCTCTTGCGATCATTGGCGGCCTTATTATTCTCATATGGAGTGCCGATAGATTTGTCGAAGGCGCTGTCGCCAGTGCGCTAAAAATCGGTATGACCCCGATGATGATCGGTATTACTATTGTCGCCTTTGGCACCTCTGCACCTGAGCTCATTGTTTCAGCAACCGCCGCTTTCGAGGGCGCAAGTAACCTTGCCGTCGGCAACGCACTTGGCTCTAATATTGCGAACATCGCACTCGTGCTAGGTATCACGGCATTAGTTTCTGCTATTCCTGTCACACGAGGCATTCTAAAAATAGAAATGCCGATTCTTATCACCGCAACGTTACTCGCAACCCTTTTCATCATGGATGCAACGCTTACATTCTGGGACGGCATTGCCTTGCTCATTATACTCACTGCCTCTCTGCTCGCCTTAGCAAAACTCTCTTCAGGCAACAATAATGGTACCGCTGATGAAATTGGCGAGACTGCTTTGATGTCATCAGCCAAAGCATATGGTTTGCTTGGGTTCAGTATTATTTTACTGCTGGGCAGTTCACATCTTTTGGTATGGGGCGCTGAAGGCATTGCAAAGGCGCTTGGCGTTAGCGATCTAATCATTGGATTAACCATCGTCGCAATTGGCACCAGTTTGCCCGAACTCGCGGCTTCAATTGCTAGCGCAATGAAAAACCAACATGAATTAGCACTTGGCAACATTATCGGCTCAAACTTATTTAATTTGCTTGCCGTGCTTGCTATTCCAGCACTCATTCACCCACCAGAAATTGATGCCTCCGCACTTTACAGAGATTACGGGGTCATGCTGGGACTTACCATAGGCCTTGCTTTGTTAGCTTTTTGCAACCATCTGTTCGAGAAGCCTTACATTGGGAAATTTGCAGGTATACTACTTGTCAGCAGCTATATTGTTTACTTAGCTGTCCTATTCCAGCAAACGACAAGCACAGCGCTATGAGTTATCAAGAATCTGCATTAAGAACCATACGCATCGAGCAAGATGCTATTGCCGACCTTAAAGGTCGCATTAATCATAATTTCCATCAGGCTTGCGAGATTATGCTGCAGTGTACCGGTCGGGTCGTAGTAACCGGAATGGGCAAATCAGGCCACGTGGCGAATAAGATTGCGGCCACACTGGCGAGTACGGGGACACCCTCGTTTTTCGTGCACCCCGGCGAAGCAAGCCATGGTGACCTCGGTATGATTACGAAATCCGACGCTGTGCTTGCGATTTCTAATTCCGGTAATACCGAAGAAATATTGACAATCCTGCCGCTTATTAAACGCATGGGCGCCCCACTAATCAGTATGACCGGCAATCCAAGCTCCATGCTTGATCAACAAGCTGATGTCAGCCTAGACATAAGTATCAAGGAAGAGGCTTGCCCGCTTGGTTTGGCGCCAACTTCAAGCACGACAGCAACGCTCGTTATGGGCGATGCCTTAGCAGTTGCGCTACTTGAGGCACGAGGCTTTTCTGAAGAAGATTTCGCTTTTTCTCATCCAGGAGGCAGCTTGGGCAGAAAATTGCTCCTCACCGTGTCAGACCTTATGCACACAGGAGAACGCATCCCAATTGTGCCAAGCGGTACAATGCTTTCGGATGGTTTACTCGAAATATCAAAAAAAGGGTTTGGCCTGACGGCCATTATAAATCCCGATAACTCGCTTTTAGGGCTCTTCACGGATGGCGATTTACGCCGTGCCTTTGAGGAAAATGTTGACCTGACGTGTACACAAATTGATAAGCTTATCACACACGATTGTAAAACCGTTCAACCAGATACCTTGGCCGCCGAAGCGATGCAAATTATGGAGCAATACAAAATCACCGGTTTGCTTGTTTTAAACTCAAATCGTGAATTAGTGGGTATTCTTCATATGCATGACCTTATCCGCGCTGGAGTGGTGTGAGATGACGATAAGTTCTTTAGCCTCAGCCAACTATGCAAAAGAAAAAGCAAAAAGTATAAAGCTTCTCGGTCTTGATGTTGATGGTGTGCTGACGGATGGCAAACTCTACTTTAGTGCACAAGGGGACGAACTCAAAGCTTTTAGCATCCTCGATGGCCTTGGCATCAAAATGCTACAAAAAAGTGGTGTTCAAGTCGTAATCATTACCGGACGTGAGTCGCCCCTGACCGCTCGCAGGGCGAGTGATTTGGGCATTGAAATAATTCGACAAGGAAGAGAGGACAAAAAAGCTGCTTTACTTGAGATTTGTGCGGAGCTCTCGCTCTCGATTGAACAGTGCGCATACATGGGAGACGACTTGCCAGACTTATCTGCCATTCGCTCTGCCGGATTGGGTTTAACCGTCCCCAACGCTTACGAATTTGTAAAAGACCATGCCGACTTTTGCACAGAAAAAGCCGCCGGGCAAGGCGCCGTCCGAGAGGTATGCGACCTCATTCTCAATGCACAAGGTAATCTAAACGCTATGCTTGACGCCTACCTTACTTAAAATGCCACGTCGCCCTGCTCGCCCTCGTTTTATCGTAAGCCTCGCAATTGCTCTGGCGGGAATTTGCCTTTACTTGCTAGAAAGTGAGCAAAACAATACGGCAGAATACGTGGGTTCTGATGTGCTAAAACCGTCTCATTTTATACGTGATGCTCGCTTTGTTTATTACAATAAAGAAGGCGAAATTAAATTAGATGTAGAAGCCATGAAAGCGAAATATTATGAAGCTCCAGAGGAGGTAATTGAAATAGAAGCACCTACAATTCATTACCTGCCATCACAAAATCTCAAAATGGACTTGAGGGCAAAGTTTGGTCGCTATCTCCCGGCAACTGAATCCCTCATATTAAAAGATGCCGTGGAACTATCGCGCGCAGACAAAACGTTCGGCGAAGTTCAAATCCTAACGGAAACTTTATATCTAGATGCAGAGAAACGCTTTATATCAACCGATCAACTCGTTACCATTAAGCAGAACAATAGCCAACTGACATCATATGGTTTAGAAGCGTCGTTAAATGATAAAAAGCTACAACTGGTTGATCGTGTACGAGGTTATTATGAAACGACACCTTGAGCGCAAATACTGCATTTTATGCTTATGTTTATTAACAGGCGTCAACGCGAGCTACGCGATTGATGCAAAGAGCAATTTACCAATTTCTATTGAGTCAGATAGCGCCTTACTTGACGATTCAACGGGCACCTCAACCTATTCTGGTAACGTTGTTATTTCTCAGGGTGATTCCGTTGTCAATGCGGATAAAATCGACGTAAAAGCGATTGATCGTAAGATCAGCTCGATCACCGCTACGGGAAAGCCTGCACATTTCTTACAGAGCGATGCAGTACTTGGAAAAACCGAGGGTTATGCCAATATCATTGTGTTTTCGGCACAAGAAGCAATTCTAAGTTTCGAAGGCGACGCTTCATTGATCCAAACGCATAATTCTTTTTCAGGTGAAAAAATAGAATATGACATTATGAAAAAAGCGATTCGTGCTAGAGGCGATGAAAATTCGGGTAAACGCGTAAAAATCCAATATTTCCCCAATACAGATACTGAGGTATCTGCTGACGAAAAAGTCTATGAAGCCGAATGAAAACGCTGACAGCTAGAAACCTCGCGAAAAGTTACAAGAAACGACAGATTGTAAAAGATGTGTCCATGTCCATTAAATCGGGGCAGATTGTCGGCTTACTGGGACCAAATGGTGCGGGAAAAACTACCTGTTTTTATATGATTGTAGGCCTTGTGAAACAAGACAAGGGTAGCGTGAGCATTGATGATCAAGACATCACAAAACTACCCATGCACGGACGAGCTCGCGCAGGTATCGGCTATCTGCCACAAGAGGCTTCGATTTTTCGAAAGCTAAGCGTACACGATAATATTTTGGGCATTCTCGAAACACGCAAAGACTTAAATCGTGCAGAGCGACTTGAACAGACCGTCAAACTCCTCGACGAATTTCATATTAATCACATTCGAGATAACTTGGGCATGTCATTATCGGGCGGTGAGCGCCGTCGGGTAGAAATTGCACGCGCCGTTGCGACTGAACCAGATTTCATTCTATTAGACGAGCCCTTTGCGGGCGTCGATCCTATTTCAGTAAGCGACATAAAACAGATCGTTCGTCATCTAAAAGATAAGGGCATCGGAGTACTGATAACCGATCATAATGTGCGCGAAACGCTCGATATTTGTGAAACCGCTTACATCGTTGGCAACGGTTACATTATTGCTTCAGGAACTGCTGAAGAAATTTTACATAATGAAAAAGTAAAAGAAGTCTATTTAGGAGATGAATTTATCCTGTAATGCAGTTTTTTGGGCAAGAATCATCTGTAAACATAACTTTTAAGCACGAGTTCACAACAAACAAAGTTTCACAAACGAAGTTATCGCAGTAAACTATATTTAAAGCGTTGACGCGACGCTTAGCTGGCGAGAGTAAGAAATAAAACCATATGAAACAAAACATAATCCGTAGCCAGGTAATAAGCCTGTGGTCATGAAAGCATCGCTTCAGCTAAGAATGGGGCAATCGCTGACAATGACGCCTCAGCTGCAACAGGCAATCCGCCTACTACAGCTATCTACACTAGATTTACAACAAGAAATTCAAGAAGCCCTTGAATCCAATCCTATGCTGGAAGAATTCGAAGAAACGTCCAGCGAAACCAACAAAGACAATAACACCCAAGAGACAGCCCCGAAAGAACAAAATGGATCTGAGGTCAATGACGCTGATCGCCCCACCGGTAACGAATCGGAAGTGAATGAACCGTCGACTGAAAAACATGAGAGCGAGCTTGATGAGTGGGGTGATAACCTTCCAAATGACTTGCCTGTTGATACGGCTTGGGAAGATGTGTACCAGTCATCATCAGCGCCAAGTAGCGGGCCAGCTGACGATGAAAATGATTTCGATTTTGAGAGTCGAAATTCACCTGGTGAAACACTTAATGATCACCTGCAATGGCAATTAAACCTCACACCGTTCAGCGAAAGAGATAAGGCGTTAGCAGGCACGATTATTGATTCGATTGATTCAGCCGGTTACTTAATGAGCAGCCTCGAGGAAATCCTAGAGGGACTTGTTGATGAGCAAGACGAGGACCCTGTCGAGCTAGATGAATTGCAAGCAGTGCTCAAACGTATCCAACATTTTGACCCAGCAGGAGTTGCCGCCCGGGACTTGCAGGAATGTCTACTTTTGCAGCTTAGACAATTATCGCCAGAGACAATGTGGTTAGGTCAGGCAAAACTGGTTATCAGTCATTACCTCAATCTGCTGGGCAGTCGTGATTACGCGCAGTTAATGCGACGCAGTCGTCTCAAAGAGGATGAGCTGCGCGACGTTCTGCAACTTATCCAAACCTTGAATCCTCGACCGGGCGAGTCAGTTGTCCATAATGAACCCGAATACGTTATTCCGGATGTTATTGTCAAAAAACTGAATGGTCGATGGCGCGTTGAATTAAATCCGGAGATCGCCCCTAAAATTCGTGTAAATAACAATTATGCAGGGTTCATCAAGCGAGCGGACAACAGCACCGACAACACATTTATGAAGGATCAATTACAAGAAGCAAAGTGGTTCATTAAGAGTCTGCAAAGCCGAAATGAAACACTGCTGAAAGTTGCCAGTAAAATAGTTTTACATCAACAAGGCTTTTTAGATTACGGTGACGAAGCAATGAAACCGCTGATATTGCATGACATTGCTCAGGCGGTAGATATGCACGAATCAACTATTTCTCGGGTTACCACCCAAAAATATATGCATACGCCTCGTGGCATTTTTGAGCTGAAGTATTTCTTTTCAAGTCATGTTAGTACAAGTTCAGGCGGCGAGTGTTCGTCAACTGCAATTCGCGCTATTATTAAAAAATTAATTGCTGCAGAAAACCCAAAGAAACCGCTGAGCGATAGCAAAATTGCAGAAGTATTAAAAGACCAAGGGATCAACGTTGCCAGACGGACTATCGCAAAATACCGCGAAGCCATGTCTATACCCCCTTCCAATGAGCGAAAACGATTAGTTTAACCCAGGCGTCAACTAATCTAATTCTCTTGGGAGATTCAAAGTGTCTGCGCGCAAGCGGGCATTCTGTTAAACGATAGGAGACAGCTATGCAATTAAATATTACTGGTCATCACGTCGAGCTTACCGACTCAATGAAAGACTATGTAAATACAAAAATAGCCAAACTTGAGCGACATATGGACGGAATCACGAATGCTCAAGTAACGCTTTCTGTTGAGAAACAGCGTCAAATAGCGGAAACGACCCTACACATTAGCGGTGCCGATATTCACGCAACAGCGGAAAACGAAGACATGTATGCTGCGATCGATACCATGGTAGATAAACTAGACCGCCAAATCTTAAAACACAAAGAGAAACAAGTCGCACGCTCCCATGGGACGGCCTAAGTAAACTGAGTCACGTTATGAACCATAGTTCGATCACGATCGAGTCTATCCTTGCCCCTGGCTTAACCCTCACGGGTTTTCCAGGGACGAGTAAAAAGAAAGTTATAGAGCATATCTCTCAAACCATTGCGAGAGAGCATCCAAAACTTGACGCAGACCATGTGTTTGAGAGTTTAATTGCACGAGAAAAGCTTGGCAGTACAGGCGTAGGACAAGGGATCGCCATTCCTCATGCACGTTTAAATAACTGTAGTCATGTGATCGGCAGCCTAGTTCGACTGAAGGAGACAATTGATTTTGATGCGATTGATGGTAAACCAGTGGATCTTCTTTTCGTGCTCGTTGTTCCAAAAGAGGCAACCAGCGAACACTTAGAGTTGCTAAGTCAAATTGCTGAAAAATTTAACAACTCAAAGCTATGTGACGCACTACGCCAAGCCGAAAACGACGAAAACCTTTATAACTTAATGTTTGATAGTTGAATGAACCAATAAACGCTTTTTGCCTAGCTATATGAACGAACAAGGCATTACACAAAAACCTGAAATCCGCGTCCCCATGTCAGGAGAGCATCTTTGAAACTTGTTATCATTAGCGGCCGATCTGGCTCTGGTAAGAGTACTGCTCTGCATGTGCTCGAGGACTTAGGGTACTATTGTATTGATAACTTACCAGTAGGTTTGTTACTTGAGCTTGGCGCTCAATCAGCTCGAAGCCAAGACCAGCGACTTTCCAAAGTTGCCGTAAGTATTGATGCGCGAAATCAGCAAAGCGGAATCGAAAACTTTCCTGTTTTCTTCCAAGCCTGCCAAAAACAAAATATCGATATTGATATAATTTATCTGGACGCAGACAGTGAAACACTTCTGAAACGCTTTCACTCCACGCGGAGAAAACATCCGCTTAGTGATGCAAATCTTTCATTGAAAGAATCGATAGAAATTGAGAGCAAACTGCTGGAACCCATTGCTCGTAAAGCTGACTTGAAAGTAGATACCAGCGCACTATCTCTTTATGAATTGCGTGATCAAATTAAGCTTCGCGTTGCCGGTCGAACTAGCCAAGAAATGGCATTACTTTTTCAATCCTTCGGCTTTAAACATGGCGTGCCGCGTGATGCGGATTATGTGTTTGACGTTCGCTGCTTACCGAATCCCTATTGGGATCCAGCACTTCGCAGCTTCAATGGCTTAGACCAACCGGTTATTGACTTCCTATCCGCCCAAGACGAGACAAAACGTATGGAAAACGCAATTGTCAATTTCCTTGAACCTTGGCTAAAAAGCTTTTCGGATACAAATCGAAGCTACATGACCATTGCAATTGGCTGTACCGGCGGACAGCACCGTTCAGTATACTTATGCGAACGCGTCGGCGCTTTCTTTGCGGACTTGCATCAAAACGTTCAAATACGCCACAAAGAGCTACACGCCAGTTTAAAAAACGAATAGACTTTACGTTAGGTTTAATTTGAAACGTCGTCCTTAATCATGCTTATTCAAAAAGTGGAAATAATCAACGAACTTGGCCTTCATGCGCGGGCAGCTGCCAAGTTCGTTGCGTGCGCGTCACGCTTTGAAAGTACGATGCAGGTTCGTAAAGACGATAAGATGGTAGACGGTAAAAGCATTATGTCTATTATGCTATTAGCAGCGAGCATTGGTTCGATATTAGAAATCGAAGTTTGCGGCGCTGATGAGGGTGAGGCCATGACCGCAATCATAGACCTCATCGCCAATAAATTTGGCGAAGAAAATTAGTTCACACACCTGCCAGCAAATCAAAAAAATAAGTTAAGCTATTGTTTTTATTTGTTTATTAATGCCATTTTAAGATTTTTAGCTATACTTACATTCTATAAGTCGCCTAGCGGAAACTCGTTTAATGGTCAGTCAATACACGCCCAAACTGTCAACATCACAATGGCAATCGATCAGTGATGCAATTGATTCGGGTTCGCTGACGCAAGTTGCTCGAATTCTCAATAAAAGCCTTGTTCCCGGTGATATCGGGCACCTGCTGGAATCCTCTCCGCCTAAACAAAGAAATATAGTCTGGCAGCTTATCGACCACGATTTACGTGGCGAGGTACTGCAATACCTCAGTGAGGACGTACAAGGCTACTTATTAAGCAAGCTAAATACTCAAGAAGTAATAAGTGTCACGGAAGATCTTGATACAGATGATTTAGCCGATATCCTTCAGAATTTGCCTGAAAAAGTTATTCAAGAAGTGCTCACTTCAATGGATAGCCAAGATAGGGAACGTGTTGAGAAAGTCCTTGCTTATCCCGAGGATACGGCAGGCGGTTTGATGAACACGGATACGATTACTATCCGTGCTGACCTGACTATCGACGTCGTCTTACGCTATCTGCGTCGTCATCGTTCCCTCCCAGACATGACCGACAGTTTACTCGTCGTCAGTCGCAAGGGTGTGCTTATCGGCAGTTTACCTATTACGAAAATGTTGGTTACTAACCCTAATACGACCGTACGGGAAGTCATGAAAACCAGCATCGTCACCATTAATGTAGCGCTAAGCGATAGTGATGTAGCTAATTTATTCGAAAGGCAAGACTTAGTCTCTGCCCCAGTAATCAATGAGAAAAATGAACTGCTTGGGCGAATTACGATCGACGACGTGGTGGACGTTATCCGTGAAGATGCGGACCATTCATTAATGAGTTTGGCCGGTTTAGATGAAGAAGAAGATACCTTTGCGCCGATTAGACCGACCGCTAAACGACGCGCAGTATGGTTGGGTATCAACCTCATTACCGCTTTTATCGCCTCTGCTGTCATTGGTTTATTTGAAGCTACGATTGAGCAAGTAGTCGCACTTGCTGTACTGATGCCGATTGTCGCCAGTATGGGCGGTATAGCTGGCAGTCAAACATTAACGCTTGTCATTAGGGCCATGGCCGTCGGGCAAATCAGCTCAAACAACCTAAATTGGTTACTGAACAGGGAATTTGTGGTGGGCTTGTTGAACGGCTCGCTTTGGGCATTGGTCGTCTCGGCACTCTCGATATTTTGGTTCAATGACCCTACCATTGGCATTGTAATCGCAGCTGCGATGATTATTAATCTTGCAGTCGCTGCGCTTGCCGGGACGATCCTACCAATTTTCTTGAAATCGCGAAATATTGACCCCGCCCTGGCGGGTGGTGTCATTCTTACCACGATTACTGACGTCGTAGGCTTTCTATCCTTCCTAGGTTTAGCGACAATAGCCTACACATGAGTGTGACTGCACTAACATCAAGCGAGCGATGCTGAGACCGAGATGAATAAACACAACAAATTCCCAAAAAATGAAAACGAAGACGAACTTGAAGACGTAAAGAGTCGCACACAAATAAAGCGTGAGATGGAAGGTTTGCAGGCAATCGGGAAAAAACTCTGTGAGTGCAAAGAAAGTATTCTAAAAGAAGTGCCATTGAGCGATGAATTAGACGATGCTATCAGCACCTATAAACGCATCAGTTCAAGGGAGGCAAAGCGTCGCCAACTTCAATATATCGGCAAACTTATGCGGTCGGAGCCTATTGAAGATATCCAGCTAATACTCGATAAGCACGATGCAAGCAGTCAAGTCTTTGCGCAACATCTGCATCAAATTGAAGCATGGCGTGATCGACTCATCAATGACGGTAAAAGCGCTCTAACTGACTTCGTCGATGCCCACTCAAATGTAGAAGTGCAGCAGCTTCGTCAACTGACACGCAATGCTATAAAAGATAAGGACAACAGTAAAAATACTGGCGCCGCAAAGAAGTTATTCCAATTTATCAAGAAAGCAGCCGATTAGAAGATATCGGTTCGCTGATGTTTATTCATTGGCATTGCTTTCCGGATATCGTTTAACGTATCTAAAGTCAGCTCAGCACAGCATATGCCTGTTTCCTGATCCACTTTTGCGATGACATTTCCCCAAGGGTCAATGATCATACTATGCCCCCAAGTTTGACGGCCATCAGCATGAATACCTGTTTGATTAGCGGCCAGCACGTAACATTGTGTTTCGATTGCGCGAGCACGCAAAAGCACCTCCCAATGCGCCTCCCCCGTTCTCGCTGTGAATGCAGATGGAATCGTCAACACATTGGCACCATGCATTGCATAGCGTTGATATAATTGAGGAAACCGCAAGTCATAACAGATTGACATCCCGAGACGTAAGCACTCAAACTGAACCAGCTCTGGCTTTTTGCCACGGATAAACTGGTCTGACTCGCGATAGCTTGAGTACGGATCATCAACATCAACATCAAAGAGATGCAACTTATCATAAGACGCAAGCGTTTCGCCCTCTCGCCCTAGCAACACAGAGCGAGAAAAGTAACGAGATTCCGCTTGCGATGCGCTTACCGGCACCGAACCGCAAAGTATCGCAATATTGCCATCTTTTGCACGCTGGCTTAACTGATATAGCGCCACCTTAAACTTTCTCGATGCATCCTTTAATTTACTAAGCCCCATACAAAGAAAGTTTTCAGGAAACACAACTAGGTCAACCCGTTGATCGACCGCCTGTTCGATTAACGACGAAATCCGAAGCATATTCTCGCTCGGCTCGAGCTGACTATTGAGTTGTGCGACCGCCACTTTCGGTATGTGCGCTTTAGGCATGTTATTTGAGTTTAACACTTGGGTCATCCCAGCTGCCCGTGATTTTAAATTTAGAGCGCGTAATTTTTGATAAAGGCGACCCCAACACTTTATCCACTAACCAGACCGCACCGCCGATTTGCGGTGCACCCAGCATCAAGCCAGCCAGTGGAGCATTACTGGCAATGGGTAACAGCACCTCCATTTCCATATCTAGCATTTCTTGACGCATGTCTGTTGAGCCTTTAATTGTATAATCACCGCCTGGACCTTCTATTCTTAATGGCTCTACCAACTTAAGTTGCCCATCTGCAATCGCTGCTTTGATGGAGACATCGTCGTAACTTAAACCACTTTTGTATACATCGGAAAAATCGAGTCGCAGTCGTCGGCCGATCGCCTCAGCATTAAACACGCCAAATAACCGCAGCAGTCCAGTTTTAGAATCAGACGTATTCAAGAACCCCTCTTTAAATTTCATATCTACCGCACCCGTTAAATTTGCCAAACTAAATGCTTGCGGCGCGTCAGGCCAACTAAGATCGAAGTCGGCCTGATAACTTTTGCTGCTTAATGGCGGTTTTCGACCAAACGAAGCAAAAAGCGGCTCTGCATTGCCACCCGTAGCGTTGATAGTCAGGCGACTTGAATGATCACTATCGATGCATTTCCAGTCCAAACGACCAGAAATGTCTGATCCATTCGTTCGACCCAAAATGTTATTAAACAAAATACCCTGATCATTCGATTCTGCGGCGAGTGTCCAACGACCAAGCATTTGATTGTTTAGTGTCAGCTTCTCGACTGAAAAATTCATTGAAGGAATAAACTGTGGTTCCACATTCGATTTTTGCTGTACTTGCGCAGCAGGGGCTCGGTCATGATTTGTGTCGAGAACTAAATGGTCGAAATTTAACGATATTGGCTGCTCATCATCTGCAAGTATAACTCTTCCCTTTGCGCTCTTCCCTTCTACGTCGATTAACCAATCTTCAGAAACGCTTGCACTTGGCTTTATACCAACATTTAAATTGGGAAACATTTGCCCGTAAGCATTCAGACGCTTGGCAGCGACCACAACACTCGATAAAGAAAAATCAGGCTTATCTTGTGATACTAGGGTCGATGAATTCCCTAATTGGTCAACCTTTGCAAATGTCTTACCGACAAAATCAACCCAAGTCTCAACCGCTACATCGTCAACAGAAGCGTTTACATGCAATCCAGTTAATTTGGCGACATCCCCGGTATTATGGCCGACTTTATTATTGCCTACCCTTACATCCGCAGCTTTAAACGCACCCTTTTCAATATATATAGTCGCATTGGTATCTGATATCGGCTCACCAGACAGTGATATCTCAACACTCAGATCATCATCACTTAGACGACTACTTGCAAGAAAGGAAACAGGCGTATCACGCGGCTTTTTTAGTGGCATGGGCCAAGCACTCGTAATACCAAGCAAAGAAGAATTTAAGCGTAATGAGACCGGTTCGCTATCATAGGGGATTGCCAAGTTTAAATTGTACTCGGCTTCTCCACTTAGCCCCCAAACTTCACCAAACTCAAACATCTTTTCCAGATGAGAAATACCGATCTTAGATTTCAAATTAACTGCCGTACTGACAGCCTTTGTAAGACCGCCTGAGGCCGTTTGCATCTTTGTACGAATTTTAACTTGCGAGGGCTTACCTAGGAAATCCATATACAAATTATCGGCAAATACCCCACGTTCCGAGCCAATCTTTAAGACACCTTGCATACTCTCCGAGCGCAGTCCTGTCGGAATATGTTCAAGTTTTGCCTCGGACAAATCTAAATTAAGCGCATACCCGACAGAAATCGAATCGTTTAGATCAAGGCTAAGATTTAACTCACCAGGAATACTGCCTTCAACTTTTAATTGATTATTTACTTCGGCAAGACCATCGGCGACGGGTGACTCTGTCAACCAATAGCGAATTTGATCTGAGTTCGCGACAAACTCCGTATCGATATTTAATTTCGACGCGAGGTCATCTCGCTGTGCAGGCAAAAACACCTCCACAGAGGTCAGGGCCATATCCGCAATCGAAGCATCCTTTGCACTTAGCTTCAACTCCGAATCTTGCAGACTAAGTTCTGCGGCGACGTTCTCCAGGGGTGGCCATGCCTCATCAAACTTTAAGTTGCCTGATCGCGTCGTAACACGCAAGCTACTGGTAAAACTATTATCAGCCGAGTCTGATTCAACCGAGCCAAATGCCGTGTATAACGCAGAGTCTACGTTACCACTGATGAGTGAGGCATCGAGCCATTCATAAAGACTTTGGTCAATTTCATAAAAGGGCACCAAACTCGTCACTTGGGTAAAGGGTAAATCTTCTACTGCGAGACTCAATGACAAATAGTCTTCATGATCATCATCATTTAATCGTAAACTAAAATCACCGAAAACATGCCCACCTTTTGCCAGCTCAAGGCTTAAGCCCTGCGAGTAAATATCAACCGAGTCATCAATCCCCTTAATCAACCAACGCACTTCGCCTTGCCCGTTCGTATCTAAGAACGGGTTAGTGTATAAGTCAGGAAATGACAGTCCAAACTTGTTACTGGCAAAACGCACTACCCCCTCATCCTCACTAGCATGCAGACTACCCGTTACATGATACAAACCCGGTGTACCCTCGAAAGGTTCCATCGAGACATCTAGCAACTGTGCATCAACACGTAATTTTGTCGGCTTCGAATCTATAAATTCGGAGGTAAGCACTTCTAATAGTCTCTGATCAATTAAACCTTTTTGGTATAACTCAGGCACAGATTCAATGCGTTCATAAAGATTTTTCGCATACGCATCTAAACTTTTATCGTAAAAAATATTTAAGTGCTCAAGCAAACCAGAGGGTTGACCGACAAACACTCGATCTTTTAATTCGTCACCAAGAATACCCACCGTCGACGTCATGTCCGAAACACATCTTAGATCCAATGCTTTAATGTAAGCTTTATGCTGTAAAGCACTTGCCTCATAAAACCCACTCAATGGTTCGCAGGCCTCGCCTCTCCAACGCAGATTCATCTGGTGAACATCGATCCGCTGACCTACCTCGTTTCCATGCCAGCTTAACCGCAAAGAAGAATTAAGAAGTGGGGGTAAAGATTCGTTATCATGCGACCAGTTAAGCTCACTAAACTGCAACTCTGTGTAAATGTTATCAATCTTAGGCCCTTCAAAATCAACCCAAAGTCGAGCGCGGCCATCCACATTATTGATCGAAAGACCTTCCCAGTTTAAGTTGTGTAGCAATTCATCAACGAAATTTGAGGACCGCAATTCAACATAGAGGCGCTTGTTTACAGTATTTGAAAAGGTTTTGGGCCGTTCATTATATGTAAACCTTATAAAAGGTTGTAAGCCTTCCGGTTCAATTACATGACCATCGGCGAATATCTGCCCATCAAAATAACTAATATTCGCGGCAGGTATTCGCCAACGGCGGCTAAGTTTATCTTTGGTCTGTAGCGACATATAGATATCAATCAGCTTAATATTTGCGCCGAGAAACACTTCCTCAATTGGAAAAGCAGCAGAATTAGGCGAGTCGTTTAGGTTAAAATCATTGAGTCGAAAACCTGCAACTACCCAATCACGATCAGCTACCTGCTGAACAGCAACCTGCCCCTCGCTAAATTCGAGATCTTTAATTCTAGGTGCTCGGTCAAGTAGCGTTTTTAAAAAAGCAAACCGCGCGCGAGCAGACCCTAAATAAGCATGATCTGGCCCGTTTATACTGATCCCTTCGATAATAATAATCGGATCAAAACCAGACCATGTTCCTCTTATGCCATCAATCTGAATAGGGAAACCGAGTTCACTTGAGAGGTATGTTTCTAAATCAGATTTATAATCAGGAAGATACAAAAAGGCGAGACGGCCCAAGGCGACGTATAGCAAGACGGAGAACAGTATCAGGTAAGCGAACCATCGGGTATTGAAATTCAGAACACGGTAAAACTTACTCACTTTTGCGTACCTGCAAAATTTATAGTGCGCTGATAGGTCATAGGTTTGTTATTTATGATTGATAAAACTAGATGAGAACAACGTCATATTGACCTTGGTTATACATTACCTCAACTTGAAATTTAATCTGTTTGCCAATAAACGTCTCAAGGTCTGCTACGTTATCAGACTCTTCGTCTAATAGACGATCAATAACACTTTGGGAACCCATGACTAAGTAAACAGATGCGTCGTATGCGCGATTAACGCGAAGAATTTCTCGCATCACTTCATAACATACTGTCTCTGCCGTCTTCATATAACCGGTGCCATCACACACGCTACAGGGCTCACATAAGGTCTGACCCAGACTCTCCGTCGTGCGCTTGCGGGTCATTTCTACAAGGCCTAGTTCAGACACACAGCTTATACTCGTGCGAGCGTTATCGCGCTCGAGCATTTTCTCGAACATACGAAGCACCTGACGTTGATGCTCCGCATCTTCCATATCAATGAAATCAAGAATGATAATGCCACCAAGATTCCGAAGGCGTAGCTGGCGGCCAATCGTTCGCGCCGCCTCAAGATTTGTTTTGAAAATAGTTTCTTCTAAATTACGATGCCCGACAAAGGCTCCCGTGTTTACATCAATCGTCGTCATCGCCTCAGTTTGGTCGATAATCAGATACCCCCCTGATTTTAGTTGAACTTTTCGACCCAAGGCCTTTTGAATTTCATCTTCGATACTGTAAAGATCAAAGATTGGACGCTCCCCAGGGTAGTATTCCAAGCGTTCACTAACGTCAATTAAGAAACTTTCTGCGAATTCTTTGACCATAGCGAAACTTTCGCGCGAGTCGATGCGGATTTTTTCAGACTGTGGTTTTACCAGATCGCGAATTGCGCGCACATGCAGCGGCAAATCTTGATATATTAGTTCACCCACCTGCGTGGTCTTAATATTTTGCACCAGCTTTAACCACAATTTTTGAAGAAATCGAATGTCCGCTTTAAATTCATCACTACCGGCACCTTCAGCAACTGTACGCACAATAAAACCAGCACCCGGTTCTAATGCCTTTGCCCCATCACTTTGCGCGAGTGGTTGCTCTTCCACATCATTACAGCATTCACCGACGAGCTGTCGCAGACGCTCGCGCTCGGCGTCATCGTCAATGCGCTGAGAAATACCAACATGTCCAACCGAGGGCATGTAAACTAAATAGCGGCTAGCAACAGATAACTGCGTGGTTAAACGCGCCCCTTTTGTACCAATAGGATCTTTTATAACTTGAACGACTAGCGACTGCCCCTCACGCAGAATCATCGCAATTTCAGTTTGCTTACCTTCTGCATTTGCATCAACGATATCAGACACATGAATGAAGGCCGAACGCTCCAAACCGACATCGACAAACGCGGCTTCCATACCAGGAAGCACACGCACGACTTTACCTTTATAAATATTTCCGACAATACCTCGGCGGCTCGCACGCTCAATGTAAACTTCTTGAAGCATACCGTTTTCAACGACTGCGACGCGCGTCTCGACGGGGGTTACGTTTATTAGAATTTCTTCACTCATATACATCCTGAAGCTGTTGCTTCTTATCCTTGAGGTGTCAAGCACTTATGGATAAAGCACCGCCCATTAAATAACGGTCGCATAGCCGCGTACTCGCAATGCTAAATGTAATTCTTGCAATGGTAAGCCAACAACATTGCTATAACTGCCCTTAATTCTAGACACAAACAACGCCCCCAAGCTCTGAATACCATAACCTCCCGCCTTATCAAGCGGCTCTCCGGTTTGCCAGTACGCATTCATTTCGAGCGTCGACAACACTTTAAATTCGACCTCTGTCTCAACACTGATTAACTCATCAGCTAACTTACCTACACCATGCGGGTTTGCACCAGAAATCGCAATGGTGCTTACAACTTTATGCGCTCTACCAGAGAGCTTTCTCATCATTTGCATAAAATCCTCATACCCTTTAGGTTTCCCTAAAATGAGCTCATCGACAATAACGGAAGTATCACACGTCACGACTATGACGTCCTCAAGGTTTGCGAACTCCTTCGAAAGCTTCAACTTTGCAGTAATTAATTTCTGTTTTGCCATACGTTCTACATAAGTCAATGCTAGCTCATCCGCATGCGGTGTCTCGTCAATATCCACCGGTCGAACTAAAGCTTGGATCCCGATTTGAGCAAGTAGTTCCCTCCGTCGAGGCGAGGCTGATGCTAAAACCAGACGCATTAGCGGACCCATGCGCTAATGCGATCGAGCAGTAGAGCAAAAAACGGCCAAATTAACGCACTCGTAAACGCCTGCAAAAAAATCGAAATAAGATTGTCAGGAACCGACAATAATGATTCAAAGGTATAAACAATAAACAGGCTCAAAGTCACCAAAAAAAACACCACAAAAGCCTGCTGAGGAATTGGGAAGAGCTGCACTCTTTTTTGCATTCCAACTAAAAGATATGAGACCAAGCTCAGGGCCAAAGTGTGAATACCAAAATATGAACCGGATACGACATCGAGTGCCAAACCAATAACAAAGCCGAACCCAACTCCAGCAATATCGGGTCTGCGTAATATCCAATGCACCAGCACAAGGGTTAGCCATTCTGGTCGCGCATTTGCAATTAAATCTGGGAATCGAATAAACTCCAGCACCAAAGCAAGCACGACACTAATGATTACCGCGATCCAATTTCCGCTCACCCTCATGGCGAGATCTCTTTGGTCGCGACTTCGCCGTTTATCTCATTCGAGGGTGCCGCATCATTGAGCCTAAGTGCAACTTCATCGCGTTCACTATCGGTGCTTTGGCTCTGAAGCCCTTTTCCATCCTGAAACACTAATAACAGCAAGCTACTTTCGTTTAGCTTTGCCTTAGGCCTAACCTCGACGCGGGCAAACGAGTAACCCGGATCATGCTCAATACTAGAGACCGTTGCGACCGGATAGCCCTGAGGGAAACGCCCACCCAGACCAGAACTAACAAGCAGATCACCTACCTGAATATCTGCAGTATCCGGCACATTACCAAGCTCCAGCCGCCCCATTGACCCAACCCCATATGCGATCGCTCGAACCCCATTACGATTGACCTGCACAGGTACCGCATGACGGCCATCAGAAATCAACAACACACGGCTTGTAAACTCACTTAACTCGATCACTTGTCCCATTAAACCATTATCATCTAGAACAGCTTGTCCTCGATAAACACCGTCCGATATTCCTTTATCAATGACAATGTACTGGTTATCAACATCAGGACTAACCCCGCTTAATTCAGTAACCACTACATCATCATCGACGACTCGGGAAGCCTTCAATAGCTCTCTAAGGCGGTTCATCTCAGCCGTCATCGACGCTAATTTTTGTGATTTTCGCTCTAGGACCAAGACCTTGGCTCGCATTGATTCAAGCTCGTCTTCCAAGGCTTCACGTGAAGTAAATAAGAACGCTATGCCATTGGAGAGACGAAACGGCAGATCACCAAGCCACTGCATTGGCGTAAAGGCGGAACTTAGCCAATGCCGGGCGTGGTCTAAGTGCTGAAAGCGCACATCCACTACAATTAACGTAATCGAGAGCACGACCGACAACATAAGCCGATAGGCTGTGAAAGGCCCTTGTACGAATATAGTGCTAATTGATAGCTCCTCTAAAAATCATCCATACAAAAATGCGCTGACAAAGCAGCGCATTTCAAACTAATCGAATGTTCCACTAATCAATCGGAAACAGGCCATTGGCGCTCTTATCTATTAACTCTAGCGCTTTACCGCCACCACGCGCGACACAAGTCAAAGGATCCTCGGCTACAATTGCCGGCAAACCTGTTTCTTCACTTAATAGCCGGTCCAAACCACGCAGCAGCGAGCCACCGCCGGTCAGGACAATACCACGTTCAGCAATATCTGATGCAAGCTCAGGTGGCGACTGCTCTAATGCCCCTTTTACTGACTGCACGATGGAAGCAAGCGACTCTTGAAGCGCTTCAAGAATCTCATCACTGTTCAGCTTGAAGCCCCGAGGAATGCCCTCCGCTAAGTTACGGCCACGCACATCAATTTCGCGTACCTCCAGCCCCTCGTAGGCGCAACCAATCTCCTGCTTAATTTTTTCAGCAGTGGCGTCTCCAATCAGACTGCCATAGTTGCGTCGTACGTAGGTGACGATTGCTTCATCGAAACGATCACCGCCAATTTTCACTGAATCTGCGTATACGATACCATTCAAAGAAATAATCGCGATCTCTGTTGTTCCCCCACCGATATCCACGACCATAGAACCGCGGGCTTCCTCAACAGGCAAGTCTGCGCCAATGGCCGCAGCCATCGGTTCTTCAATTAAGTAGACTTCTCGCGCCCCAGCGCCCAGCGCAGATTCACGAATTGCTTTCTGCTCAACTTTTGTCGATCGGCTTGGGACACAAACCAACACGCGAGGGCTTGGTGTAATAAAACTATTTTCGTGAACTTTGTGGATAAAATGCTGCAGCATTTTTTCAGTCACCACAAAATCGGCAATGACGCCATCTTTTAAAGGACGGATCGCGGTAATGTTGCCAGGGGTGCGACCAAGCATTCTTTTAGCTTCAGCACCAACAGCCGCAACGCTTTTTTGTGCACCGTGGTTGCGAATGGCAACAACTGAGGGTTCATCAAGAACGATACCACGTTCGCGCACATAAATTAGGGTATTAGCGGTTCCAAGATCAATTGAAAGATCACTGGAAAACAAGCCTCGAATTTTCTTAAACATGAAGGGGAGTCAACCTGAGCAAGTTTTAAATATAATTATGGCGCAACTTTAACAATGGCGCCTACCATGAGCAAGCGAGCCATAACAAAATGAACGATAATTAAAGGCCTTTGGATAAAATTTTTCAGTCATCCGCGGAGAAAATCAAAACACCTACCCATTTCAAGTAAAATAGCGGCCTAATAATGTCCCTAGGCCACACAACTTGCTATGCTACTTCGCAATTTTTTAGCGCAGGGCCTTGTGCATTCATTGGAAACCCTCGCTCATTATCATTTTTGAATAAAGTAAGGATCTGTCATGTCTATAAGCCCAGAGGACATTCAAAAAATTGCCAAGCTGTCGCATCTTCAATTAGAGAAAGATAAAACAGAAAAACTTGGACAAGATATTAACAACATTCTGTCCTTTGTAGATCAACTTCAGGCGGCAGATACGTCTAATATCGAACCTATGGCGCATCCTATGGACGCCGAACAAATCCTCAGGGCAGACATAGTGAGTGAACATGATCAACGCGAAAAACTCGCAAAGAATGCTCCGGCGATCGAAGATGGTCTTTTTTTAGTTCCAAGGGTAATCGAATAGACCGATTCGTCCAGAATCGCAACAATCAATGTAACGCAGTCGCCAAACAAACTAAGAGCCAAAAATGTTTGAAAAATCTATAAAAGAACTTGCCGAAGGACTCCGCCAGGGTGAGTTCTCCAGCCAAGAGTTAACCAAAGCGTATTTAGATCGTATCGATCAATATAACGGTAATCTTAATGCCTATATCACAGTCGCGCATGAACAAGCGTTAGCGGATGCGAGAGCGGCGGATGAGAAAATAGCCGCGGGCCCTGCAAACATATGGACAGGTATTCCGTTCGCGCACAAAGATATTTTTTGTACCGAGGGGTTATTAACAAGCTGCGGATCAAAAATGCTCAGCAATTTCGTTCCTCCCTATGATGCGACAGTTGCCACCAACTTTAAACAGGCAGGCGCGGTATGCTTGGGCAAGGCAAATATGGATGAATTTGCGATGGGGGGCAGCAACGAAAATAGTTTTTATGGCCCTGCAATTAATCCTTGGAGCACTGACACGTCTCTAGTTCCGGGCGGTTCATCAGGTGGCTCTGCTGTTGCCGTGGCCGCAAGACTTGCGCCGGCCGCAACAGGCACAGACACTGGCGGATCAATTCGCCAACCCGCAGCATTTTGTGGACTCACCGGACTGAAACCGACTTATGGACGCGTCTCACGCTATGGCATGGTCGCGTTTGCCTCTAGCCTCGATCAAGGTGGGCCGATGGCACGCAGCGCAGAAGATGCAGCGGCAATGCTGCAAGTAATGGCCGGTTATGATGCAAAGGATTCTACAAGCGTAAAACAAGCTGTACCGAACTATTCAATGCACCTAAATCAGGATTTGAAAGGTTTACGCATCGGACTTCCCGTTGAGTATTTCAACAAACACTTAAATGCAGCTATGCAAAAAGTCTTAGAAGATGCGATCAAACTCTTCGAAGCCCGTGGCGCTGTCTGTAAGGAGATATCACTTCCGCACACCGAGCTCGCAGTGCCTGCCTATTATGTCATTGCACCAGCTGAAGCTTCTGCAAATCTGAGCCGCTTTGATGGGGTTCGCTACGGCTACCGCTGCGATGACCCGCAAGACCTGATGGATATGTACATGCGCAGCCGCTCCGAAGGCTTCGGAACAGAGGTTAAGCGTCGCATAATGGTCGGCGCTTATGCTCTTTCGGCGGGTTATTACGATGCCTACTACCGTAAAGCCCAACAAGTTCGCCGTCTCATTAAAAACGACTTTATGACGGCTTTTGAAACCGTGGATGTGATCTTAGGTCCGACCACCCCAAGCCCAGCCTTCGGCCTTGGCGAAAAAGGCGATGACCCAGTACAAATGTATTTGGAGGATATTTATACCATTTCGGCAAATCTTGCTGGCCTGCCAGCGCTCTCAGCACCTGCAGGCACTATCGACGGACTACCAGTGGGCATGCAGCTGATTGGCAACTACTTTGACGAAGCCAGACTGCTTGCGATCGCCCATCAATTTCAAGCCGAGACAAACTGGCATACTCAAGCCCCGAAAACTGAACTAACAGGCCTATAAGCTGAGGAATAAAAACTATGAAATGGGAAACCGTAATCGGCTTAGAAGTTCATGTCCAGTTGGCGACAAAATCAAAAATATTTTCTGGGTCCTCTACTACCTTTGGTGCTGAACCAAATACACAGGCAAATGCAGTTGACTTGGCATTACCGGGCACATTGCCCGTGCCAAATGAGCAAGCATTTCGTTATGCAACGATGTTCGGCCTAGCAATTGACGCTAAGATAAATCGCCGCAGCGTTTTTGAACGCAAAAACTATTTTTATCCGGACCTACCGAAAGGCTATCAAACCACTCAGCTTGATGCACCTATTGTCGGGTCGGGCATTGTACAAATTCAGCTTTCAAATGGTCGAACAAAAGATATTCGCATCCACCATGCACATCTAGAAGAAGATGCAGGAAAGTCACTTCATGAAGACTACCATGGCATGTCAGGTATCGATTTAAATCGAGCAGGAACGCCACTTATCGAAATCGTTTCTGAGCCAGATATGCATACCGCGGAAGAGGCCGTCGAATTCGCAAAAGCATTGCATTCAATCGTGACCTCACTCGGTATTTGCGATGGCCAAATGTCTCAAGGCTCTATGCGTTTCGATGTAAACATTTCAGTACGTCCGGAGGGCTCCGATACCCTAGGCACACGCACAGAAACAAAAAATCTTAACTCGTTCCGTTTTATGGAACGCGCCATAGCGCTCGAAGTTGAACGCCAAATTGATCTCATCGAAGATGGTGGCCGCGTTATCCAAGAAACTCGGTTATACGACGGTGAAAAAGATACGGCACGCTCTATGCGGAGCAAAGAAGAAGCAAACGACTACCGATATTTCCCTTGCCCAGACCTATTACCAGTCGTACTGGATGATAGCTTTATCGACGCAGCGCGCGCCGCGATGCCAGAACTGCCGAAAGATAGAAAGAATCGCTTTATAGATAACCTAGGTTTAAACGATTACGATGCAGGAATTCTTGCCGCTAGCGCCGAGCTCTCGGCCCTATTCGAATCGGCAAACAAGGTGGCGGATAACGCAAAGCTTTGCGCTAATTGGGTAATCGGAGAACTCTCCGCAAGACTAAACAGTGACAATGTAAACCTCGAAGATAAGGGCTTTACTGGCGATATGTTGGGGCTTTTAGTTTTGCGCATTAAAGATGGTACGGTTTCTTCCTCAGGCGCTAGAAGGGTCTTCGATATTTTGTGGGAAGGCGAGCACGCGGATGTGGATGCCATTATAGAGACGCAAGGCCTCAAACAAGTTTCAGACACCGGTGCATTAGAAGCAATCGTAGATGAAGTGCTAGCGAGCATGACTGCTCAAATTACCCAGTATAGAGAGGCTGATGATAAGAAACGCAAAAAGCTGATGGGTGGTTTTATGGGACCTTTGATGAAGGCCTCCAAGGGGCAAGGCAACCCAAAACTATTTAACGAAATTCTGCAAAAGAAATTGAATGGTTAACGGAGCCGTCTCGGTCCCAGACAATACCAAAAGCTCAACCTAAACTGATAGAGCTTTTGGTATCGGACGATTACCTCATACGCCTAAAAGCTCAAACCAAATTGAAGGCTCAATCCAAAAGTATTGAGGTCGACACTCGTAAATGCTGCAACTTCCAACGCTGAATCAAGGATATCAACGCCGAGACCCGCCGTCGCAAGCGTTTGTTTATCAGGATTTATTAGATCTACGCGCGCGCCCGTTCTCACTTGAACGGTTGGCCAAGCATCATATTCAAGCCCCATGCTCCAAGCTTGTTTGTCCCCCTCGGAAAAGGTTTCTGAGGTTTTCGTCAACTCAAGATCTGTTGCCAAAGTCAGCCCTTCATCATGATAGGCCAATCCCGCCAACAGCACCGGGGACAAGCTTACTTTAATTGAATTTGATGCTGACGTTAAACCCGTCCCGTTAGTCGGCGCTGTGTTAATATCTTTTGGAATAACGTTAACAACCGAAATGCCGGCAATGACTGTTTGCGCATTGTCAATATAACTTGCCAAACCCAAATCGAAATTAAAAGATCCGTCGTTGTCATACTCATCTTTTAAATCGTCAAACTCATATTCATCAAATGTTGATGAATAATCGTATACCCGCAGATCAACATACTTAGGTGTAACGCCGATAGCATAGTCATGCCCGTTGATTCGCAGATTATGAGATAAAGCCAGTCCTACTTGAGATCTCGCCAGACCAACACCTCGCACTGAAGACTCTAACGTATCGATATCAGGATTATACGGAATGTCTGCGCTCGAGGTGTAACCACCGACATCGTTTATAATGCCCTGCAATAAGTCTCGATCTCTGTATTGTCCTTCGATAACTACTTGCGCCGCGACACTTGTAAATAAACCCACGCCAAGCGTTCGACTCGGACGCACAAGGGAAACGCCAACCCCCGCGTTGCCATCGGCATTATCGCCATCAATGTCTTGAAGCTTTTCATTAAGACGACGCGCCGAACTCGCAGCTCGCACTTTATTGATCGTTTCCTCTGACGTTCCAAAAGAAGAGCGAAGCGCTTGGATCGCTTCATTAAACGGATCTAGGTAATCACCCTGAAAATCGTCGATCGCACCACGCAAGTCATCGCCATCGCGATCCATCACATAAGCGGAGGGCAATAATGCACCAAATTTGTCCTGATTTTTTGGTTGCCGTAAAGATAAAAGGGCCGGATTAACATATACCGCCGCCGCGGGCCGAGCAGATGCTACCCCAACGCCCCCCATACCCAATGCACGCGAGTCCATAAATATAGTGGGTTGGGCGAGAGAGTTTAGGGGCAGAAAGAGCACTAACCCCAAAAAACAAACACTCGGACCGCGAGGATTAAAAATTTTCATAGACAACTCGAGTAGTATTAAATTTATTTGGCTCGACCCTAAACATCAAAATAAGTTAGCCCGTGCAAGCTGCGCCATGCAAACTTATTTCAGTGTCTTGATAACCCCATCAAAAAGCAGACGGCTTATTTACTCAGTTTTGGATCTAAACCTCCAGTAACAAGATCTCTAAGGCTAGCATCACCTAATTGCGCCTCAATCTGCCCCTGCACAAAATGAAGAAGCTTTTCGATCGGAATACGTCGACGTGCATCTGCTACCTTGTGTCCACCCTCTTCCCTAATCGATTGAAGCAAAGATGAAAGCAAAATTTCAGAACTTGGTCGTGCCAACACTATATGAGCTTGACGCTCATTTATCCTTATATAATTATAGTGTAGCAAGTGTTCCATAAGTTTCTTGATCAAAACACCGGGGACGTTCGGTAACCGTTCAATTTCTATGAGCGCCACTTGACGACCCTCTAACTCCGCTTGTGTTAAGCGATACATTATTTCAATGGCTAGCCCCTCACGCATTTCCGCTGAGGTATCGTCATCTAAACGATTTACTATGTAATTGTCATGCTGGAAATAAAACGAAACAGACGAGCCAAGCAAAAGAATTAGCCAGCTCGTATATAGCCAAAGTAATGCGACAATCGCCAAAGCAAAACCTGAATAAACCAGCTGATAGCGCGCTGAATTAACAACAAAAGCGGTAAAACCCCAACTTGCCAAATGCCATACTAAACCGGCTATACACGCCCCCAACAGTGCGCTAGTAAAATTCACATCAGCATTTGGCACCCATTTATAAATGAATAAAAACACGAAGATAACCAATAAATATGGCTCGAATGATATGAAGCCTAGCAACATCAATCTCGATTTAGAGGCGACCCACCACTCACTTGCATAGGCGATTTGGCCTAGATCAACGACCATTGCACCCAGTGCTGCCAGAACCAACGGTCCTAACAGCGCTAAGCCGATATACACCAGCAAACGACGCATAATTGCCCTGCTCGACGTTACACACCAAATACTATTTAACGCTTGCTCAACCTTATGCATCAGCGTGATTACCGCATACAGAAGCACCAAAGCACCCACGATTCCAAGTAAACCGACCTTAACATTTGAGACTGCGTTAATAATTTGCTGATAAATTTGATGCCCTTTCTCACCCATGGGAAAAAGCATCTGCTCTAAGATGGGCGCAAAATAATCCTGTACATTGAAATAGGTGAAAGCATAAAAACTAATTGCTAACAACGGCACAATAGCCAAAAGCGTTGTATAGACAAGGCTCATTGCGTGGAGCTCCAGCGCACCTTGGAAAATATCCCGCACCAAGGCGTAACAAATCCTAAAAAATCTATGCGCAAACAGCGCCAGTAAGTTGCTCTCAGAGCCCGAACGCATAAAGAGCCATCGTCGGAACTTTTTACCGCGAGACGCCATCATTTGAGAGAACGCTTGCATATTTCTCAACCTATTGTTTCAACCCGTATAAAGCGCAGCTTACTTTTCCAATTAGGTCAAGGCCAACGTATACTAAATGGTTCCCATCCGCCTTTTACACGATGATCTATCTGGCCATGTTTACTTTTTTTGAAAAACTAGTTTCAGCATTTCCACCAGAAGAACCCTCCCAAGCACCGCATTCACTTATCGCGTTTTGCTTGCACTACACCAAAGGGGTTTACCCGCATTTATTCGCGATGTCCGTGCTCACAGCAAGCATTGCCATCATGGAAGTCAGTTTATTTGGCTTTCTAGGCCAGCTCGTCGATTGGTTGAGTACTAAAGCACCGGATACGCTATGGCAAGACGAATCAAATACCTTAATATTTTATGCAGGTTTGGTGTTATTCGGTTTACCTCTAACGGTATTGCTGCACTCGTCAATCATTCATCAAGCGCTACTTGGAAATTATCCCATGCGCATCCGATGGCAGGCTCATCGTTACTTATTGGGTCAAAGTCTCTCGTTTTACCAAGATGAATTTGCTGGCCGTATAGCGACCAAATTAATGCAAACATCCCTTTCCATACGCGAAGCCGTGATGAAGATGCTGGACGTACTGCTTTTTATCGCCGTCTACTTTATTGGTATGGCGAGCATTATCGCAAGCGCTGATATTCGCCTGATGCTTCCATTATTGGTCTGGTTGGTCTGCTATGGCTTTACGTTGTTCTTTTTTATTCCACGCCTGCGCAAAATATCTGCTGCGCAAGCCGATGCCCGTTCAATGATGACCGGCAGTATCGTCGATACTTACACGAATATCTCTACCGTCAAACTGTTTAGCCACTCCCAGCGAGAGTCGGACTATGCCAGAGGCGCGATGGACAACTTTCTTCAGACTGTCCATCCACAAATGCGCTTGGTCACAAAGTTAAATATCAGCATTTGGATACTGAACGCGTTGCTCATTTTTTCTATTAGCTATGTATCGATCAGCCTTTGGTCCATGAACGTCATCACTACCGGGGCGATTGCTGTTGCAATTAGTCTGGCACTGCGCTTAAACGGCATGTCTCAATGGATCATGTGGGAGGTTTCAACTCTCTTTGAGAATATTGGCTCAGTGCAAGATGGTATGAATACTCTTGCGCAAACACGTGCAGTTCAAGATGTCGTAAACGCGCCTGCATTAAAAGTAACGCAAGGTGCCATCACTTTTAACCATTTGCACTTTTGCTATGACCAAGGGCCACCAGTACTTGATAACCTTAACCTCACTATTCAACCCGGAGAAAAAATTGGTCTTGTGGGTCATTCTGGAGCCGGCAAATCCACACTCATCAATTTGCTATTACGTTTTTACGATCATAATGACGGTGAAATTAGTATCGACGGTCAAGATATCTCCAGTGTTCAACAAGAGAGTTTACGCGCACAAATAGGGGTTGTGTCCCAAGATACCTCGCTTATGCATCGGTCGGTTCGAGCCAATATTTGCTATGGCAAGCCAGAAGCAACCGATGCACAAATGATCGAAGCCGCAAAGCAGGCTGAAGCCCATGAATTCATTCAAGGTTTAAGTGATGCAAAAGAACGCATTGGCTACGATGCGCACGTGGGGGAGCGAGGCGTAAAATTAAGTGGCGGGCAACGCCAGCGTATCGCAATAGCCCGCGCTCTGCTGAAAGACGCACCCATTTTAATACTCGATGAAGCCACTTCAGCATTAGACTCAGAAATTGAGGCGGCAATTCAAGAAAGTCTGTCTCGGCTGATGAAAGGGAAAACGGTGATTGCCATTGCCCATCGTCTGTCGACTATTGCAGCCATGGACAGGCTTATTGTGTTAAACGAAGGACGCGTTGTCGAAGAGGGTTCGCACCAGTCGCTCCTTAATCAAAAAGGTATTTATGCACAGCTTTGGACTCGCCAGTCTGGTGGCTTCATTGGCGAATAATAAAAAATTCTAACGATAGAGTGTGGCGAGTACCTGACGCGAGCCACCATCAGATCTGTGCTCGCCTAGATAGATCCCTTGCCATCTCCCGAGCGCTAAACATCCGCTTTGAATGGGAATGCTAAGGCTACAGCCGATTAGTGACGCCTTAATATGCGCAGGCATATCGTCGGCGCCCTCATAATCATGTTGGTAATGAAAGTTACCTTCCCCAGCATCTGGGATTAGTTGTCGAAGGCAACTTTCCATATCAGCGCGCACCGTGGGGTCGGCATTTTCATTAATCGATAATGAGGCAGACGTATGTTGAATAAACAAATTCAGTAAACCCGATTCAACCTCGCTTACCGATGGCAACGCTGAGATAATCTCTTCAGTAATCAAATGAAAACCGCGCGAGCGCGCGTTCAATAAAATCTTTTTTTGAAACATGCCCGAGCCTCAAACAAAAAAACGCCAAGGCTCTTTCTACCATAGCCTTAGCGTTTTTTTAAGCGTAAAGAAGAGCGTTGACTAGCTTTCTACGAATGCTCGTTCTATGACATAGTGCCCGAGATTCCCTTGCTTTGCTTCTTTAAAACCCATCCCATCTAAAATATCGCAGGTGTCTTTCAACATACTGGGGCTTCCACATACCATGAAGCGGTCATGTTCCGGATCTAACGCCGGCAAACCAATCTCTTGCGCCAGCTTTCCGCTTTGCATCGCATCTGTAATACGACCTTGGGTTCTGAATTCATCCCGCGTGACGGTTGGGTAATAAATCAATTTGTCACGCACAAAATCCCCAAAAAATTCATTACTTGGCAACTCATTTTCGATCTGATCTTGATACGCCAACTCAGATACGTAACGCGTACCATGTGTAAGAATAACGCGGTCAAACGCTTCATATGTTTCGGGGTCTTTAATAATGCTCATAAATGGTGCTAAACCAGTGCCCGTGCTGATCAGATATAAATTTTTACCCGGCAATAAGTTATCTACAATCAACGTGCCCGTTGGCTTTTTGCTCAGGATAATTTCATCACCGATCTGAACTTTCTGCAGTTTTGAGGTCAATGGGCCATCCGGCACTTTAATACTAAAAAATTCTAACTCTTCTTCGTAATTAGCGCTCGCGATGCTGTAAGCACGCATAAGCGGCCGCCCCTCTTCTTGGGGTAAGCCGATCATAATAAAGTGTCCGTTTTTGAAACGAAACGAGGGATCACGACTCGTCGTAAAACTAAACAACGTGTCATTCCAGTGCTTAACGCTTGTTACTTTTTCAGTAATAAATCCGGCCATGTGTGCTCTCTTACCTTAATTCTTAACAAAGCGCTCGCTTTGCTGTTACAAACTTATTGATGAATAGTCTAACGACGGCTAACATATCTGTACAACAAATTATTCTTATATGATTAATCGAATTTTTAGATATGCGATATACCTTTAAACAACTCGAAGTTTTCCTCGCGATTGCCAATCATCAAAATGTGAGCACGGCGGCACAAGAGCTATCCATGTCGCAATCTGCGGCCAGCGAGTCATTGAAAGCCTTAGAGTCCCAATTTGACATCCAGCTATTTGATCGAATCGGTAAAAAACTCCAATTAAATGAATTGGGCAAAAGCGTTCGTAGCGAAGCAAGTACGCTGATCGAACGTGCGAGTAATCTTGAACTCTCGCTACGGCAACATGCCCGAGTGAAAGATTTGAAGGTGGGCGCAACACTTAGTATCGGAAACTATCTCGCTATTAATATGCTCAGTGAGTTTAAACAGTGCTACCCGAGCGCCTCCATAATTTTGGATGTTGCCAACACCACAGAAATAGCCGAGCGCGTGCGTAATTTTGAACTTGATATCGGCCTAATTGAAGGTGAAGTAAATGAAAATGACCTGCATGTGGAGCCCTGGCGAGACGATGAACTTGTGGTGTTTTGTAGCCCTAGTCACCCATTTGCCAAAAAGCCCTTGTTAGAGGACATGCACCTGCGTGAAGCGAAGTGGGTGCTGCGTGAGAGTGGATCGGGCACGCGACAGGCTTTTGATTACGCCATGCATGGTCTTATCAGCAAACTAAATATCGAATTAGAGCTGCAACACACCGAGGCAATAAAGCGCGCCGTACAATCAAACATTGGGATTGGTTGTTTATCTCGCATAACGCTTGAGGATGCGTTTAAACGAGGCACTCTTGTGCCTTTATCCGCACCACAGCGCGATTTTAAGCGGCAATTATTTATTATCCAACACCGGCAAAAATACCAAAGTGCGGGCATGACCGCCTGGCTAAAAATTTGCCGAGACTTTACGACACATGCATAGGGTCATAAACTCTTACGCTCTTTTATTTTCGAGAGAGGCCATAGCGTGAGTTTTGACAGTGTTGTATTTGCCGGTGGTGGTAACCGCTGCTTTTGGCAAGCGGGCTTTTGGCACACCTACACAAAAGAACGCGCGCTATTTCCCAAAACCGTCGCCTCAGTGAGCGCGGGCGCTGCGATCTCAAACTCCCTTTTTTCTGGTAATTTCGACAAAGTGCTAGAAAACACGGTAGCAGTTCAAGAAAAAAATCAAAAAAACCGATACTGGAAAAACCTGATCGGTTCCGAATCCGTGCATCCACATAGCAAACTTTATCGAGAGATAATCTACCAATCGATTGATGAAGCGGGCATGCAATCCATTGTAAATGGCCCCCTAAACCGCATGTTAGTTGCACATATTCCGGGATGGTTAGGTCCACGCTCCGCCACTATTGTTGGGCTAAGTGCTTATCAACTGGAAAAAAAACTTAAGCAACGTGTGCATCCAGTCTTTGGTAGGAAGTTGGGGTTTCGTTCAGAGTTTATTGAAACCTCAACACTCAAAACGGTTGAACAGCTTGCGGATGCTATTTTAAGTTCATCCTGTACGCCGCCTTTTACACCACTGATGTTCCGCGAAAACAAACCCGTGCTTGACGGCGGCATGGTCGATAACGTGCCCGTTCACGGCATTGAGGCTGAAAATACCAACACCTTGGTATTATTATCGCGGCCATATAAACAATTGCCCGAAATTGCTGGGCGTACTTATGTGCAGCCGCTGAAACCTGTTCCGGTTTCTTCTTGGGATTACACCAACCCACAAGCAGTGCTTGCTACCTATGAACAGGGTAAACAAGATGCCTATTACTACCTTAAATTGTTAAATCGTATGTAAATGCGAATAGTATCAACACGCTCGGCACTTTCTATGTGATACCTTTCTCACTAACCTTTGCTAAATTTCTTTTCAGTTTATAAGC
>ENA-OSET01000548-OSET01000548.1-sediment-metagenome-genome-assembly--contig:-NODE-548-length-41700-cov-4.286236_pt1 | contig 41700 bp, 36 predicted proteins | sample MGYA00237882_ERZ534229 | MGnify/ENA primary metagenome ERZ534229 (study PRJEB26408, sample SAMN06266212) | sediment metagenome | isolation source: Hudson Canyon methane seep mesocosm | place: USA:Hudson...
TTTTGCCGAACATGATTAAGAATGATACAACTGAATATCCAAGAAATAGATTTGAAATATTTCATGAATTTCACGATCGTATTTATCAAGAATATGACGCAGCTCTTTCTGGACCAACCCCTATTAAGATGAAAATGCTTGGCTTCTGGGAATATTTCTCTCAAAGCTTTTCAAACCCACAGAAAACATATAAAAAAATTAAAAAAGCGCAAAATGCAAAAGTGTATGCGCTTGCTGTTCGCGAAATTTTTAAGGAGGCAAAAAATAGTTGATTCTAACCCCTAAAACCAATTGAAAACAAACCTAATTGGCGTGATTTTTGATTGAAATAATTGATTAAAATATTATGTGTTGAAAAAATCCTATTGCTATTTTTTACTCTTTTGTTTTGTTTCAAATTTTTTATATTCTCAAGCAAGTGCTACAAAAATATCTTGTAAAGTACTAGATCTTAAAACAAAACAACCCATTGTGTATGCAACAGTAATGTTAAAAAAAATTAATAGAGGTACGCATGCAGACCATAATGGAAATTTTGAAATCCCTATCAAATATCAACAAAAAGGAATGATACGAATATCCTCTATTGGCTATACAACCAAAGAGGTAAAATTATCTAAGCTGACAAAAAATAGCGTTCATATAATCTACTTATCCAAATCGAATAACGTTTTGGATGAAGTTATTGTAAAAACTTCAAAAAAGAAAAAAAGAAGGCTTTTAGCCAAGCAAATTGTAAAAAGAGCTATTGATAATATTCTAGAGAATTATGCCACAGAACCACATGCGTATATTGGCTATTACAGAGATTATCAACAACCAGCAGACAATAGCTATCAAAAAAACACAAACGCTAAAGAACCCATTCAATATATTAATGTTCATGAAGCAATTATTGAGTCGTTCGATGCTGGCTTCGATAGCAACAAACTAACGAGTAAAAAAAATCAAACACTCTTATATAAATATAAAGCCAATAAAAAATTTATTCAAGACACTACACTCACAATTCCATACGACAATTCAAGTAAAAAATATTCTGAAAGTATCTATATAACTCCTTTGGGAGGAAACGAATTAAATATCCTAAATCTTACAAATCCCATTAGAAATCATGCTAAAATGTCTTTTTCCTATGTGAATGTATTGGAAAAAGACTTTTTAAAAAACCATCGCTTTAAAGTAAAAAAGGTTGTTTTTACGGACGATATCCCATTATATGAAATTTCATTTTTTTCCATAAAAGATCAAACCAGCTATGACTATTCAGCAGATGGCAGTATTTTCATATCTAAAAAAGACTTTGCTATTCATAAATTGAATTACAACCTTTATTATATAAGGGATACAAATCCTCAATACTCTGTAACTATAGAATACAAACCCCAGAACGATAAAATGTATTTAAACTACATTACATTTAATAATTTTTTTGAAGCGACCAATGGCAATTATTTTAAAATTGATAAAACAATATTTAACTCCAAACGAAATATTTTCAAAATTTATTTTAGTAAAACCATAGACGTAAGTAGCTTAAACCCTATTCGTAGAAATTTTAAAATATATTATAAAGGTGAAAAACTAAGAATCATTGGTGTTATCCCTTCAGAAACAGACAAAAGAAGCGTAACGGTATCTATTGACAAAAAATCGATTGCTAAAATACATTTTGGAAAAGGAAAAGAGAACCCCAATTATGGTGCTTATTTTAGATTCGACATCACCAATATTAAAGACTTAAATGGATTTAAAATTGATAAAAGACCCAGTATTAAAATGAATCAATATCGAGAGTTCTTTGTACAAGAAGTTTTCGAGAACAAAAAACTTCCAGTTCAAAAAACATTTATAAATAAAAGCTTACCGCTTCATAAATCTAAAATAACCCCTTTAGAACTAGAGAATAACTATTGGATGAACTCTCCTTTAAAAACTTCAAAAGAAGAACGCTAAATTATTGCAATCTAAAACGCATTTCAAGGGGTAAATGATCGGAAGCTTGCCCAAATTCAATACATACTTTTCCGTCTATATATGCTATTGAATTTTTAGTGTAAAAAATATAATCAATTCGTTCGAAAGGATCTTTAGAATTAAACGTGTTTGATGGATCTACTGAATTAAATGCTGCACTTCCAACATCATTCATTGCAAATAATTTTTGAATAATCGCTTCTTCATCTCTTGCTCTAGAATTAAAATCGCCCAATAAAATTGTTGGATATTGTTCTTTGTACCGATTAAAAATCTCTAAAACTTCTTCAAATTGCCTACCTCTAGTTTGTTTATCAAAGGCTTCTAAATGTACATTTATAAGCACCACTTCTTTACCATTTAAGTCTACTTTTACAACTTGTGCCAATCTTTCTAAATACAATGCATCTCTATAGAAAGGAGCCTCTGGAACACGTTCTAAAACAATTCTTTGATGAGCTGATAAGGGGTATTTACTAAGAATAGATTGCCCAGAAATTACCTTTCCAAAATGCATTGTTGGTGGCCAATAAGGAAAAGGAACATAGGTTTCATCCCAATTCACAGCTTTTGCAACAAAATTGTACCCTAATTTTGCAATTTCGTTTTGTTGATTCACATTGTAACTGCGCGACGCTTTATAGTCTATTTCTTGAAAGGCAATAATATCTGGGTTTAAAGCTTTGGTATTATGTAAAACTTTTTGCAAATTCTCATCAAATAATTCCTTTGGTTTTGCAATAGCAAGGTTATTGGTCATTCCACTTAAATACCCAATATTATAGGTTACAATGCTAAAAATGGAATCTATGTCAGTAGTGCTTTCATAGGGAGTGACCATTAACTTATCATACTCTTTTTCATGCAAGTTTGGTAATGATGCCCAAAAAAAGAAAACTGTAAAGGCGATTATCAACAATAAAAAAATACCTGAAAAATACTTTAAAAATCGTTTCATGCTGTTCTTATGGATTTTCTTTTGAAAATTCAGACACTACTTTCTCTATGGTAGCGGCTGTTTTTTCTTGATTAATGTCATACTTTAAATTTAGTGCTTTTTTTTCTGGAAATTGCTCAATGGTTACTGTAGTTGACGGGAAAGCAAAATCTACACCCAATTCTTTTGCTAATTTTAAAATAGCAATATGAAAACGATGTTTTGAAGATTGCTCTGTTCCCCACTCTAGAGATTTAAAATAGACATTAACCATAATTAAAAGGGCGGAATCTCCAAAACCAGTAAATTCTACATTATAAGATTCAGACCTAGTTTCTGGATGTGCTATAATAATTTTACGAACTCCCTTTACAAAAGCTTCAATTAATTCAGGTGGCGTATCATAGCGTAAGCCTAATTTTGTATTGTACCTTCTGTATAAACGTAACCCTTTGTTATTAATAACAATTTCTGCCAATTTACTATTTGGTATTTGATATATAGAGGTATCTGCAGCTCGAACTCTTGTAGATCTAAAACCAACTTGTTCTACAGTTCCCACAACCTCACCTGCTTCGATCCAATCATCTATATGAAAAGGTTTATCTATAAAAATCATTATGGTGCCTATCAAGTTTTTTACGGTGTCTTGAGATGCCAATGCAAATGCTAAACCTCCTATTGTTGCTCCAGCAATAAGCGTTGTTGTATCTATACCAAATAACGTTAGCAATCTAAAAGCACCACCAATAATAACCACACCATTTAAAAAATTATACAGAATGGGTACTAATTGATCATCTAACCTGCTGTGAGTTCTTTCTGTAAATTCTGAATAAATTCTCATTACAACTTGAACAAGTTTAAAGAAAACGTAAATCCAGAAAACAGTTTTAGCTATATTAAGTGTTAAGAACACCCAAGTATTCGTGATTAAGCCAAATTGTAATGAAGGGAAAATAGTATCAATAAAAGCAACAGATACTAACAAACTTATAGGATGTGCTAGTTTTTTTAATACTTTATTAAATTCTAAATTTTTATTATGAGTAATTTGGAGCTGTATCTTTTGTAACACAAAAAAAGAAACCTTTTTAGTCACTAAAAAAATAATAAAACCCAGTAATACCATTAAAAATAATGCAATAAATTGCCAAAGCTCTATGTTTACTATTTTGGTATGACCAGAAACGGGTATTATTTTTTGAAGGCTGTGAACATACCAAGGAAAAACTTCTTTGTATAGACCCTCTATTTTAGCTATAGTTTCTGACGAATAATACCACTTACCTTTTATTTTTTCTACATAAATTTGAGGCATTCTTTGAGGAAATAAAGTGTATCTAGAATATGATGAATACCCTATTGAGTCTTTATGATTAGGATCTTTAGGGATTTTACTTATATCTACAAATAAGCCTTTACCATCTAGAACTTTTTTTATTTTTATGGCTTTATCTATTGCTATAGCTTCCTCTAAATTTAGTATGGTTGCAGCAGCTTTTTTAGGCTGATAAGAATCTTCCTGGAGAAAATATAAATGTGTGTAAATAGTTGAATGCGGATTCATTAAATCTACCTCTACATTCTGTTGAGCATTTGCAAAAAATGGAATAAAAAATACGAACCAAAGAAAATTTTTCATGTGCTTTAAATTGTTAAACCAATGTTAATTGTGGTCACAAATTTAAACCTTTTCGATTTTATGGTGTCAAAGAAGTATAAATAAAAACATAAAACAATTTAAAAATGAAAAAAATAATAACCATCATCCTTTTAGTATTCGCTTTTACTTTAACAGCTCAAGCTCAAAAAGGAAAAAGGAAAATGAGAGCTGAAAAACTTTCTACAGAGCAACAAACAATATTAGCAGTTAAAAAAATGACGCTATCTTTAGATTTAACAGCTTCTCAGCAAAATGAACTAAAACCTTTAGTCGCAAAAAAAATTTCTAACAGAAAAGCGCATTATAAAAAAATGAAAGCTACTCAAAAAGAAAGAAAAAAATTATCTGCTGATGAACGTTTTGCTAAAGTCAACGAGCGTTTAGACAACCAAATTGCGATGAAACGTAAAATGAAAAAAATCTTAAATAAAGAGCAGTTTGAGAAATTTGAAAAAACAAATAAAAACAGAAAAAAGAAAGGAAAAAAAATGATGAGGAAGAAGAGAATGATGATGAAGAGAAAAACAACTGACAGGAGCTAATTGGTCTTAAAAACAGGCTAAAATATCACCATATATTAAATCTCCATATACAACCGTATGGAGATTTCTTATTTTTTAAACCAACTTGAATATTCTACATAATTATTCGCTATTCTGTTGATTTCACCAGATATTAGTTCTTTCGAAATATCTTTTACTTTCTTGGCAGGAACACCTGCATAAATACTTCCACTTTCTACTCTAGTATTTTTAGTCACAACTGCACCCGCTGCAATAATTGAATTTGATTCTATAATACAGTCATCCATAATAATACTTCCCATACCAATCAACACATTGTTGTGAATTGTGCAACCGTGTACAATGGCATTATGACCAATAGACACATTATGACCAATTGATGTCGGCGATTTTTGATATGTTGCATGAATTACTGCACCATCTTGTATATTAACTTTATCGCCAATTTTTATATAATGCACATCTCCACGAATTACTGTATTAAACCAGACTGAACATTCTTTACCCAGTGAAACTTCGCCTACAATAGTAGCGTTTTCTGCTATATAGCAATCCTCTGGTATTTGTGGTTGTTTTCCGTTTATAGTTTTAATTATTGGCATTTATAAAAGTTCTAATTTATTAAATACATACGTTTCGTTTATTTTAAAAACTAAATCATATATTTTTTGCTAAAGATAAAAAATCGAATTACTCTAAGTTAGAAAAAATAAAATCAGTTTAAGAAAATAAAAATCTTCATAGTAAGATTAAAAATAATAGTTTTAAATTTTTTTTACTTTATAAGTAATTGCTGGCCCAGACTTAATCGATTACTTTTTAAGCCGTTTAATTCTTTAAGTTTAGAAACTGATGTCTGAAATTTTATAGCCAAAGAGTATAAGGTATCTCCTTTTTTCACTTCATAATAAGTAGCAATTGCATTTTTTGATTTCAAACTATTAAGCTGTTTTTTATATACTTTAAAATCTTTCTTTTTTACCTTATCAAATTCATATAATTTATATCTCTCAATAATTTTAATCAATTTTTTAGGGTAATCCTTATCAGTAGCATAACCAGCTTTTTTCAAACCTTTTGCCCACTTTTTGTAATCCTTTTTGTTATAGCTGAATAGAAATGCGTATCGTTTCCTTTTGGTTAAAAATGCTGAATGATCTTTAAAAGAAGTTTCTATATATGTATATTTCCTAAAGCACTCTCCACGTTCATCGTCATCATGATACACACGCTGTCCTTTCCATTTTTTATGACACTTAATTCCGAAATGATTATTGGATTTAGACGCTAAGTGACTTCTTCCGCTGGCAGATTCCAAAATCCCTTGTGCTAAAGTTATACTTGCAGGGATTTTAGACAAATACATTTCACTTACAGCAATTGGAGCATACTTTTTAATGTAATTTAAGGTATGTTTATTTAATTTACGGCCCTTTCTTTCTAGCTTTTCAACATGCTGAAGCTGTTTTACAGATGGTAATTTTTGCGGAGGCTGTTCTAAAAGTACAACACCCGAATTTTTTTTTATTTTTATTGTTTTTTTACTAGAGCCACAGCTAGATAAAAAAAGTGTAATAACGCAAATTACAAGTACCTTTAACTTCATTAAAGCTCTATTATAAGTTCATTTTTACTTGTTAATTTTTGATTAAAACCTTCAATCCCTTGAATTCCTCCTGTATGAATTGCTAAAATTTTAGTTCCTTCTAAAAAATTATTTTTTTCGAGTAAATCAAAAATACCAAACATCATTTTTCCAGTATAAATTGGATCTAATTGGATAGATGTTTCTTTTTTAAATTTGTTTATGAAACGTATTAACTCTTCATTATATTTTGCATACCCCCCAAAATGATATTCTTTTTGAAGACTCCAGTTCTTATTTCTTTTTACAAATTGGTTGATTTCATCTTTTAAAAAATTTCCTTTTAAAGCGTTAAACCCAATAGTTTTTTGATGTTTCTTTACTGAGTTTATCAATCCAGAAATTGTACCACCAGTTCCTACAGAAGAACAAATATAATCGAATTCACTATCCTCATTCGTTAAAATTTCTTTACAACCAGTAATAGCTAAAGAGTTGGTTCCACCTTCAGGAATTAAATAAAAATCACCCCACTTATTTTTCATTTTTTCAATAAAACCAAATGAAGTTTTTTGGCGGTACAGCTCTCTAGAAACAAAGTGGAACTTCATTCCATGATTCTGTGCTTCTCTTAATGTGGCATTTTCTTTTATTGTTTCTTTAAGGTTTTTACCCAATTCATCTCCTCTAATAACCCCAAAAGTTTTAAAACCTGCTATTTTACCTGCAACTGCAGTAGCAACTACATGATTAGAATATGCACCTCCAAAAGTAAGTATCGCTTTCTTCTTTAACTTCTTTGCTTCTAGCAAGTTGTATTTTAACTTCCTGAATTTATTCCCAGAAACAAAAGGATGAATTAAATCTTCCCTTTTTATAAAAAGTTCAACCTTTTTTTCTTCTAAAATTGGAAGATAAACTTGTTGATTTTTGGTAATAAAAGTACTGTCGAAAAAAGAGTTACTTGAGCTATTCAATATTGGTATTTTATACCTGCAAAAATAACAGATAATAATTTGATAACGCATGAAAGCTCTTTATAATATGAGCAAATAGATGAAATTCACTCAAATTGTACTTGTCAAATAAAATATTTATAGGCAAAATAAAAAAAAGTCAGTTCTTAAAACCAAAATTAATACTTCTGATAGAGTAACAAATACCAGAAGTTTAGCAAGAATAAAATATCAATTAGTAGGGAATCTAATTGAAGTATATAGTTCACCTAAAAATTTAAGGAGATTTATTGCTCGTGATATAAAAAGTTATAAAAAAAATAGATCTTAACTTAAATAATACCTTAGCAGCATAAAACCAAGTAAAACAAACTATTGACGATTTAAAAAAGGATGAAAGAAGTAACTTAGCAGAAATACCTAGCTGTATTAAGAAAAAGAATTACCCTATTAATTATAATATCAGTGATTAAAACTCTGATGAAAAACATCTATGTTTAAATCCTATCTTAAACATTACTATTTGGGAAAAAATAAAATATAAGAAAGAATACTAATTTGCTTCAAACATGTATGGAAATACTTGATGTTTTGGGTGTGTATTTAAGAAATAAAATCGATTTGACATGACAAAAAGAAATCTTATTCGAAGCTTGCTACTTCTTGTTCAATAACTTCCCATTGCTCCATTAAAGATTCTACTTTTGATTTTTTTGCTTTGTATTTTTCAAAGAAATTTGGTCTAGAAGAAACTTCATCATAATTCTGAGCTAAATCCATATCTAATTTAGCTATTTCTGTTTCTAAATCTGATATTTCTGTTTCTATATTAGAAAGTTTATTTTTTAATTTTTTAAGTTGTTTTTCTTGCTCTCTAGAAAGCTGATGTGTTTCTTTTTTTACAGAAGATTTATCAACTTTTACAACGGTTCTTTTTTCTGCTTCTCGAAGATTTTCTATTTTATGTTGTTCTAAAAAGTAATCTATATCTCCTAAATATTCTTTAATTACCTTGTCTTTAAAACCATATACAGTTGTTGTTAAACCTTGTAAAAAATCTCTATCATGAGAAACTACGATTAAAGTTCCATTAAAATTATTTAGAGCTTCTTTTAAAACAGTTTTTGATGCTATATCTAAATGGTTTGTTGGCTCATCCATTATTAATACGTTAAACGGACTTAACAACAATTTACACAATGCTAATCTATTTCTTTCTCCTCCAGAAAGTACTTTCGCTTTTTTATCTACTGCATCTCCACCAAATAAGAAAGATCCTAACATATCTCTAACGCGCATCCTGTTTCCATCAGATGCAGCATCTTCCATTATTTCTAAAACTGTTTTTTCTGGTGGTAAATGTTCAGATTGATTTTGAGCAAAATAACCTACCTCTACATTATGACCCAATTTTAAATGTCCTCCAAAAGGAATTTCTCCGACCATCATTTTAGCCAAAGTCGATTTCCCTTGTCCATTTTGTCCAACAAATGCAATTTTACTATTTCTTTCAATCAATAAATCTACATTTTCTAAAACGTGTTTATCACCATAACTTTTGCTTAAGTTTTCTGCTTCAACAATAATTTTTCCTGGCTCTTTAGAAATTGCAAAACGCACGTTCATAGCCTGATTGTCATCTTGATCTACTTCAATCAACTCAACTTTGTCTAGTTGTTTCATTAAAGACTGCGCCATAGAGGCCTTACTTGCTTTTGCCTTAAACTTATTAATTAAATGTTGTTTTTGCTTTATTTCTTTCTCTTGATTTTTTTGGGCCTGTAATTGCTTTTCTTTGATTTCTCCTCTTAATACTAAAAATTGAGAGTATGGTTTTTTATAATCATAAATCTGACCTAAAGAAATTTCAATAGTTCTATTTGTTACATTATCTAAAAACATTTTATCGTGAGAAACTAATACAATTGCACCAGAGTATGCTTTTAAAAAGTTCTCTAACCAAATAATTGATTCTATATCTAAATGGTTTGTTGGCTCATCTAACAATAAAATATCATTATTTTGTAGTAATAATTTTGCCAATTCTATACGCATTCTCCATCCTCCAGAAAAAGTATCAGTTAACTTGTCAAAATCTTCTCTTTGAAAACCTAGTCCTTGTAAAATCTTCTCTGTATCTCCTTGGTAATTATAACCTCCTAAAAGTTCATAGCGTTCTTGAAAATCAGTTAAATCTTGTATCAATTGCGTATACGAATCACTTTCATAATCAGTTCTTGTAGTTAATTGATTATTTATATGTTCTAACTTAACTTCAATCTCCTTTATTTCTTCAAAAGCTTGATATGCCTCTTCTAAAATAGTTCTACCTTCTACAAAATCAATATCTTGACGTAAAAAACCGATTTGTACATCTTTATCAAAAGCCATTGTACCCCCACTACTCTCAATATCTTTAGAAAGTACTTTGAGTAAAGTAGATTTTCCTGCTCCATTTTTCCCTATCAATCCAATTCTATCTCCTTTATTTAGTTTAAAAGTGATGCCTGAAAATAGATCAGTTCCCATAAAAGAAACTGATAAGTTATGTATGTTTAACATAGAATGTACTATTTGTTATCGATTTAAAATATAAAAAAAATTAACTTTGCAAAAGTATGCAAATTATATATTGAGCATGTTTAAAAAAGGAACCAAATTTTATAGTATTTTTAAAGGCAAATGCCCCAGGTGTCAAGAGGGAGACTTTTTTAAATATACCTTTACTTTTAACCCATCAAAAGTCACCAAATTACATGAAAATTGCTCCAAATGTAATTTAAAATATATGTTAGAGCCCTCATTCTTTTATGGAGCTATGTATGTAAATTATGGCATTACAGTAGCACTCTCTATTGCCGTTTTTGTAATTACCAAATTAGCTTTAGATTTTGACTTGTTACAATCTTTTATAGCTGTAGTAGTTGCTCTTTTTGTTTTAGCTCCATTAAATTTAAGATTATCTAGAATCCTTTGGATAAATATGTTTGTGAATTATGAAAACGCCAATAGTGATAAAAAACAGAAGTAAACTATTAAATTTACTCAAATCTTTTAATATCTGATTCCGTATTTAATACTGCTCCATTTTCTAGGTGATTGAATAATTGCTTGGCCATTATTGGAGCAATCATAACACCTCTTGTACCCAAACCGTTTAAAATAGCTAGATTTGGATATGCGGGATGTTTACCTATTAAAGGTCTTCTATCTCTCACTGTTGGTCTTACTCCCGCTGTTTGCTCTATAATTTTATAAGGCACATTGATAACTTTCTTAAGTTTTTCAACTAACTCGTCTTTACCTTCTTCAGATATATTTGAAGTTTTGTCTTTCCAATTAAAAGTAGCACCAATTTTATAATTGTTATTTCCTAAAGGAAGCACAAAAAGTGTAGATTTTACTAAAAAATCTATATTTAACCCTGGCGCATGAATTGTAATTAATTCACCTTTTACTTCATTTAAAGGTAAATAATTAAAAAATAAGTTTTGTTTCATGCCAAAACCCTCGCAAAAAACAATTCTATTTGCAATGATGCCTTTATATTCCAAAACATCATTTTTAAACTTTATTTTTTGATGATCGAATTTTTCAAATTGGATATTATCATTTTCTCTCAAATAACCTCTATAAGTTTCAACCAATTTTTTAGTATCTACTCTACCTGCGTCTTTTACATTACCAAGACTAAAATCTGATATAATCCCATGATAACTCTCAGAATCCAAATTTTCATCTAAAAAGTTTTCCAGCTTTGGATTATCTATAGCAGAAAACCAATTATTCTGATCTTCAATAGATTTAAAAACCTTTTTAATCAAAAATTTTTGATCAAACTGAATGTTGAATTTATGTGATAATCTGTAGTAAAAAGGCATTGCGACTTCAAGCTGTTCTTTTGCGTTCCAAACTGGAGTATATCTTTTTAAAATAACAGGATTATAAACTCCTCCAGCAACTAAAGACGATGTTTGCGAGTCATCTTCAAAAACAACAAAAGTTTTATCAGCAGCAACTAGCTCTTCAACAAAAGCTAAACCTGCTAACCCCAAACCAACAATAATATAATCTAATTTCACTTTGTAAAAATACTTCTATTTCATGAATATTATTCCATAAAAAAACGTTCCAAAATATTGGAACGTCTTTATATTTTTTGAAAAATTGATGTTAGTAATTCCACATATCAATTTCTCTGTTTCTAATATCTTCTTTAATTTTGTCCGCCTCTAATAATTGAAATAAAGAATTTCCCCTAACGTAATCAGAAATAGATCTATTTCCATAAATATTTTCTTCTCTAACAATTACAGAACTAAACCTCCTTGCATTTAACAAATGATCATAAGAAATCGGATGGGACGCATTCATTGGATTAAACACTTTTGAATCGTGTAATACTTCTCTAACAGATGGAAAGAACACCCAAAATAGCTCGTATAAACTTTCGTCTTCTACACCTTCAACACCTATAGATTGCACATCTTTTCCCATTGGAGCTATTGCTAATAGTCTGTACTTCATTTCTCCCTGACGCTTGTCAAAATACCACATTCCTTTTAGCATATAACCGCCAATATCTTCTGCCTGTAAATTGTATGTATCTGTGAAACCATTTTCCTCACGAATATTAACTAAACGAGACTCTATTTCGTCTTGTGTTATTTTAGAGGTAAAAAAGGAATCTGAATAGGCATCTTCTATTTTACCTTGTCTAATTCCTTTCACAAGTGTATCAAACAAAGATCTTCTGTCTGGAGAAATATTGGTAGTATCTATTGGAAAATAGTAAGGTAAATTTATCTTTTGATTTAAATCTACAAACTCCCAAACTACCTTAGACCACATTACATCCCTGTCATCTACATATCCATATGGAATTGGTCCATCATTGTCTGCTAAAAGTTGTTGCTCGTTTTTCTTACCTATATCCTCAGCTGTTTTTGCATTTAGTATATTTGCTTGCGCAGTTACTAAACCTGAGGTTAGAAGGGTGAGAAATAATATTAAACAATTCTTATACATAATTTAATCTTTTATCCTAATTAGTTAGCTCTATATTAACAGGAAATACCTTTTTAATCGGCACTCCATTAGCAGTAGCCTTAATATCATAGATATTAATTTGATCTCCTCTTTTAGCTCTATTTAACTTCTTTTTTGCAGCAGCAGTTAATCTATTTCCATTCACAATAATGGTTAACTGTCCAGGTATTTTAATTTTAAAACCTGTGACATTTACTTTTAAATCAAATTCAAAATCTTCATACCCTGCTGTTATTGGAGAATTTGCTAAGCCTGACTTAGGCATTCTTACTGTACCCGATTGATTACGAACAAGCCCTACAGCTGCTGGTATGTCTTTAATTCTAAACGTAGCTGGTGAATTAATATTCTTACCACTGCTTAAAGTAGCTTTTACATTTATTGTAACTGTACTTCCAGATCCAGGTTTTAAGTTCCATCCTTTACCATTTTTACTTAAAATACCTCCAACTGCACTAGCCTTTATATTATTATCCCCAACACCTGGCAATGAAATTGAAATAGGATTATTTAATCCTCTATAAACAACATTCATTTTATCTGCCGAAACAACTGCTGAACTAGGCTCTGCAATAACTGAATATTTACTTTCAAATTCAACCGGCACTTCTTCTCCATTTTCCGTAAAAAAGATAGTTCCTTTTATATTTTTTTCTCCAACATTCCCAGCAGGCATATCTATAATAACTTGACCATTCTTTACAGCGTCAGTTGCATCCTTTTCGTTAAGAATAACTTTATCTGGCACTAATGATGCATCGTATCTTCCTAAAACTACTTCTCCTGTAACACGTTCACCAGCAAAATAAGCAGTTTTATTTAAACGAACTATACCCGTGTAATTATTTAATGATAAAGACTCCTCTAACTTCCCTCCTAATAAAGAGGTTACAATATCTGCTTCTGTATTTCTAACATCCGCTTGCATTTGTGTAAAAGCTGTTAAAGAAGCTACTAATGGAAATCCTTCAAACCTTGCTTTCAGCCATTTTACTTTGCCTCCTGTTTTGCTATTTACAACTGGTTCCGTAGTAAATCTAGATTTTAAAACAGATGTAAACTTACTATCTTCACCTAAAACATTAATAACATTAGTTCTATACGTATTAATATTATCCAAAAACTCCTGACCGCTATCGGTATATTTATCTCCTTTAAAGAAATAAAGATCTAGAGCTTCTGTTTTATCCATTGTTTCATAATCTGTCTTATCTTCTAAATCTGAAGTAATTTTAGTCTTCAAATCACCTAAATAAGAATAAAAATTATCTGAATAAGCCTTAATTTTTTTAGCTTGCTCATTTAGCTTCCCAAATTTAGCAGCCTGCTCTGCAGCCTTTGTTTCAAGATTTGTATACGCCTCATTGTTTTTTTCTATTGTAGAAACATTGTTTTCACTTAGTTTCTCATTCATGAATCCGAAAGCAGACAATACTTCTTTGTCCATCTGCATTGCTAACATCGCAATGAAAACTAAATACATTAAGTTTATCATTTTCTGCCTAGCAGACAATTTTCCTCCAGCCATATTTTAATTAGTTTTTTTGTTAAACATTTATTTTGAACTAATTATTTATTAGACATTGCAGAAAGCATACCTCCATAAACTCCATTTAAAGAGGATAAATTCTTTGCCAAAGAATCCATTTGTTCTTTTAATCTTTCTGTGTTTTCTGCAACTTCAGAGTTTAATTCTGCTTGCTTTGAACTATTTTCTACTTGTGCTTTATATAAACCATTTAAAGATTCCATTTGAGCAGCCGCTAAAGATACTTGTTCATTGTACCTATTTGTAGACGCCACAGACTCGGATGCAGCAGATAATCCTTCTGCAGCACTTTGAAAATTTTTCATGCTACTACCTAAGCTATCCATTAATGCAGAATCGATTTTAGCTTCTTGTAAAAGAGTATCTAATTTTAGAGACAACATTCCTTCTGCATCAACTTTTTCCTCTTTTTCTTCTATAAAACCATCTTCTCCTAATTCTGGATATACTTTACTCCAATCTAAATCATCTTCTGGAGTATCAAAAGCTGATAAAAAGAAAATAATTGCTTCTGCTAATAAACCCACTGCCAATACAGTTGCACCATTAAACCAGCCATAACTGATGTGATTTAGCTTAAATAAAGCCCCTAGGATAACAATAGATGCTCCAACATTATATGCAATATTAAATAATTTCTTTTTTGTTTTAGATTGTGCCATTTTTAATATTTTTAATTCTTATTTCTTTTTTGTTTTATTTATTTCCTGTACCTATATAATTCTGAACTGTTCTAAAGCCTATATAACTTCTTGCCGTATCTGCATATTCGTAATCTCTTGAACCAACTTCAAGATAATAGGCAACATCTTTCCATGAACCTCCTCTTACTATTTTCCTTTTATTCTTTCTATCTTCTACATTTGGATTCATTGTAGAAGCCATGTAATAAGACGATAGATTGTAAGCTGTATTTGTCCATTCAGAAACATTACCAGCCATGTTATACAAGCCATAATCATTTGCATTAAAGGATTTTGCCTCAACTGTATATAATGCACCATCCACAGCATAATTACCTCTAACTGGTTTAAAGTTCGCTAAGAAACACCCTCTATCACTCGTAGTACCTCCTGTACCCCAAGGATATGTTGCAAATTCTAAACCTCCTCTTGCTGCGTATTCCCACTCTGCTTCTGTTGGTAACCTAAAGTCTGGTACTGAACTAGTTCCTTTTTTACCTCTTAAATAATCATTTTTCTTTTTTGTCCTCCAGTTACAAAAAGCATTTGCTTGTTCCCAAGTTACACCAACTACAGGATAATCTCCATAAGATTGGTGATAAAAATAATCTTGGTGCATTGGGTCATTGTAAGAATAGTTAAAATCTCTAACCCAAACAGTGGTGTCTGGATAAATATTTAAAACTTCTGTCTTTATAAAATCTTTTCTATTCCCTCCTTTTCTAGCTGCGTTGTCTCTATCGAACCAAGAGTATTTGTAGTTTAAAAATTTTGTGTTAAACGTTCTAATTCCATCAACAGCTTCCTCTCTGCTTATATAAAGTGAATCCATAACCTCTACATAGTCTAGATCTGGATATTCATCCCTTTCCCAAACAAGGTCCTCGTCCCAATTTAAAGGTTGAATTGTATCAAAACTTAGATAATTTTCATACATATACTTTTGATATGGGGTTGTATTTTCTACTGTATCTTTAAACGCGTAGTTTTGAATACCTGAAGTACGTCTATTATCCGTTGCATCTGCTTCTCCTAAGCTTGCAAATTCTGCTTGATAAGCTAATTTCGTTCTAACTATAGAGTCTCTTACCCAAAATACAAACTCCTTGTATTCTTTATTTGTAATTTCAGTTTCATCCATATAATATGGTCTAACAGTAACTGTTTTTGTAGGGGTATTTAATGTACCCAAAATGTCTTGATCCTGTTTACCCATTGTAAATGAACCTCCTGGAATTAAAGACATTCCGTATGGTTTTTCTGAAAACCATTTCTTCTTGTTTTTAATACCTACTAATTCTCCTCTATCATTAGAACCACAACTGTAAAAAACGGCTATTAAAAGTGCAAATATGCCTGCTTTCTTCATATTTTATATTTGTCTTTACTAAAAGTTCGTAAACCTATTATTTTTTTTGCTAAGATACAATGTTGAAATTATATTTTAACATATTCATTTTTATTATATTGATTAATCACAACATTTTCTGCATAGCTTTATACCATCTTTCAGGTATAATTTGCTTGGTTGCATCTGTATAATCTTTGAGCGTACATGGTATTAACGCATGCCTTTTGTATTTATTATCTGATAAAATATTAATCTCCATCCACCATCTTCCTGTTTTATTACTCTTGTAAAAAACCAAAGGATCATCATCTTCCATAATTACAGTAAACTTTTGATAATTTTCTTTACCTGAAAAAGGGTAATCTTTTACTCTATAATTAAAACCTTCAATAAAATACCAAGTCATTTGAGCTATTAAACCTGCAGTTTGATGATTCTGATCTAGTCTTGAATTATACTCATAAATACCAAATGAGGATACTTTATCACTAATTCCTGCATATCTTGAAATAGCACAAATTTCGTCACCATAAAAACCATTAGGTGATACATTATTATTAGCAGGAGCATCGCTTTGCCTGATTGCACCAATATCTATAGAAACAATATCCGCGTTTCTAAAAGCTGGTTCAATATTTTCTAATTCTTTTGCTTTTCCTAACCTACAAGTGTCAAAGAAAAGAGAATCAAATAGTTTAATTTCGTCTTGAGCATTAAAATAAGTTTGATAGCCAACATTACTATAATTGAATAAATTATTTGGCTTTTGCATAATAATTTTACTCAGATAAGATTGTGATGTTAAGTCATCATCAAGATTACCTAAATCAAAACGACTGTCTACAGCTGTTATATTTACCGTTTGTTCTAAAGTATCATAAGCCCTATAATTTACATAAGTTAAATCCTGACCCCCTCCTAAAATAATAGGAATGATACCTTGCTTTAAAAGAGAAGTAATAATTTCTGAGACTGCAAAATAAGTATCTGAAACTGTATTACCCTTTAATACGTTTCCTAAATCCGCAATTTCAAACTCCCAATTACCTGGAAATAATTCATAAATTTTTCTACGGATAAAATGTAAATTATCTCCACAACCAAAATTGTTTTCAGAGTTTCTATCTTCCTCTACACCAAAAATAGCTAGTTTGATATTCTCCAACTCAGGAAAGCCCTGTTGTTCTGTGTGAATTCTAATTCTATTACCTAAACAGTAAGGAGAATTAAGTACAAGATGCGCAAGCGCCATCTCTTTTACTGGGCATAAAAAATCTTTAATCATCAATCTTTAAGTTGGCGAAGCAAGATACCAAAAATCTTTATTTCTTTTTGGTAGTTTTTCTTTTTGTTACTTTTTTCTTAGCAATCTTTTTCTTTGGAGTTTTTGCCTCAATCATGTTTAAAGCTTCTTCTTTAGAAAGTTTTTCTATTTTGGTAGTTTTAGGCAATTCTATCTTAATTTTCCCTTTTAAAACATTAAATCTACCCCATCTTGCCTTTTCAACACGAATACCAACATCTTCCCAATTATGAATTACCTTATCTATTTCTTTTTGTTTTTTAATTTCAATTAATTCAATAATATCATCATCAGATAAATTATCAAAATCGTATTTTTTATTTACATTAATAAATATGGAATTCCATTTGATAAATGGGCCAAAACGACCTACTCCTTTTTGCACAGGCAAATCTTCGTAATGATAAATTGGAGCATCAGCTTTTTGTTTCGCAACAATTAATTCCTCTGCTCTTGGTAAATCAACCTCCATTGGATTTTCTCCTTTATCCAAAGAAACAAACATCTTTCCAAATCTAATATAAGGACCAAAACGTCCATTAGAAACAATTACTTCTTCACCTTCATAAGTTCCTAAATTTTTTGGCAACAAGAACAACTCTAGAGCCTCCTCCATATTAATTGTTCCTAAATTTTGATCTTTATTTAAGCTTGCAAATTGCTTTTCTTCATCTTCTGGAGCTCCAATTTGTGCAATTGGTCCAAATTTACCCAAACGCACTAATACCGTCTTTCCACTTTGTGGATGCTTTCCTAAAATTCGTTCTCCACTTTCTCTTTCTGCATTTTCTTTTACATCCTCTACATTGTCATGAAATTTTGTATAGAATCCTTTAATCATTGCTATCCAATCCTCATCACCTTCAGAAATATTATCAAAAGAATTTTCAACTTTAGCTGTAAACCCAAAATCTAAAATATTCGAGAAATTTGCTACAAGAAAATCATTTACAATATTACCAATATCAGTGGGTACCAACTTATTTTTATTAGAACCTGTTTTTTCCATTAACAATTGACTTTTAACACTTCCTGAAGTTAAAATCATTTGTTCAAAATTCCTTTCTTCTCCTTCATTTTGACCTTTTTCTATGTAACCTCTTCTTTGGACTGTAGAAATTGTTGGTGCGTAAGTAGATGGCCTACCAATACCTAATTCTTCTAGTTGTTTTACCAAAGAAGCTTCTGTAAAACGATAAGGTGGACTGGTAAATCTTTGTGTTGCATTTATAAAAGCATAGTCTAACTTATCATTCACTTTTAAATTTGGTAACATCCCTGCCTGCTCCTCATCATCGTCATCTTTACCCTCTAAATAAACTTTTAAGAAACCCTCAAATTTTATCATTTCTCCATTAGCCGTAAAAATTTTTTCATTTTCAGAATTTTCAATCTTTACATTAGTTCTTTCCAATTGTGCATCACTCATTTGTGAGGCTAAGGTTCTTTTCCAAATCAAATCATACAATCTATTTTGATCGTACTCTTTATCAATAGAATGCATCTTCATATTTGTAGGACGAATTGCTTCATGCGCCTCTTGAGCTCCTTTTGCTTTCGATTTAAAAACGCGCTGTTTGCTATACTCTGCACCATAATAATTGGTGATTTCTTCTTCAGCTGCATCTCTTGCATCTACAGATAAATTTACACTATCTGTTCTCATATAAGTTATTAAACCTGCTTCATATAAACGTTGTGCAACTTGCATTGTTTTACCAACAGGATAACCCAATTTTCTAGATGCTTCTTGCTGTAAAGTTGATGTTGTAAATGGTGCTGCTGGAGATTTTTTTGCCGGTTTTTTAGTTAAGTCGGCAATAGAAAAATTAGCGTTTTTACAAGAATCTAAAAACTCTTCTGCTGCTTTTTTAGATGCAAAATTTTTAGGAATAGTTGCTTTAAATTTCTTTCCCTCATTATTTAAAAACTCTGCAACTACCTTATAATGCGTTTCCGCTTTAAACTCTTGAATACTTCTTTCTCTTTCAACAATTAAACGAACAGCAACAGATTGCACTCTTCCCGCTGATAAACCTCCTTTTACTTTACGCCACAAAACTGGAGAAAGCTCATAGCCTACAAGTCTATCTAAAACTCTTCTTGCTTGTTGAGCGTTAACCATATCGTAATCAATATCTCTTGGATTTTCAACAGCTTTCAAAATAGCCTTCTTAGTAATTTCATGAAAAACAATACGTTTGGTATTTTCTTCATTTAGCTCTAATTGCTCTTTTAAGTGCCATGCAATAGCTTCTCCTTCACGATCCTCATCACTTGCTAACCAAACTGTTTCTGCCTTCTTAGCTAAGGATTTTAATTTTTTAACAACAGGCTTTTTGTCATCAGAAATAATATATTTTGGACTAAAATCGCCTTCAACATTTATACCCAACTCTTTGGATGGCAGATCCGCAATATGACCATAACTTGATTCTACTTGAAAATCTTTTCCAAGAAACTTTTCGATGGTTTTTGCTTTTGCAGGTGACTCAACTATTACTAAATTCTTTGCCATTTATCTTATTTTGTAAGTAAAACGCCTTGAAAACGCGCTATTCTGAAATACAAAAGTAGTTAGTTTTTTGTTAAAAAAAATTTTTTCTTAAATTTTCAATAAAGAATTAACAGAATTACAACATTATATTTTCTGCCAATCTGTCATAAGAAATGAAATTTGGTTGTATCTTTGCTCACCTTCAAATTAGAAATTGAGAGATGGAATACGTAGAGAAAATTATTGACGAAAAAATTCAAGGTAAAGCACTTGTAACCGAAAATAAGGAAGAAAATTCTAAGAAATTATTCATAGAAAGCTACGGCTGCCAAATGAATATGAATGATAGTGAAATTGTTGCTGCCATTTTAGATAAACAAGGCTACAATACAACTCAGGTTTTAGAAGAAGCTGATTTGGTATTGGTAAATACTTGTTCTATTCGAGAAAAAGCTGAAACCACTGTTAGAAAAAGATTACAGAAATACAACCGTGTAAAGCAACAATCTAACAAAAAAATGAAAGTTGGTGTTTTAGGCTGTATGGCAGAACGCTTAAAGGAAAAGTTCTTAGAAGAAGAAAAAATTGTTGATCTAGTTGTTGGCCCAGATGCTTATAAAGACTTACCAAATTTATTAGAAGAAGTAAATGAAGGTAGAGATGCAGTTAATGTAATACTATCTAAAGAAGAAACTTACGGGGATATTTCTCCTGTTCGTTTAAATTCTAATGGAGTATCAGCCTTTGTTTCTATAACAAGAGGTTGTGATAACATGTGTACTTTTTGTGTAGTCCCTTTCACTCGAGGACGTGAAAGAAGTCGTGACCCAAAAAGTATTTTGGAAGAAATTGGAGAAATGGTCAATAAAAACTACAAAGAAATTACTTTGTTAGGACAAAATGTTGATAGTTTTTTATGGTATGGAGGTGGTTTAAAAAAAGACTTTAAAAAAGCTTCTGAAATGGCACAAGCTACTGCTGTTGATTTTTCTGAACTACTAGATATGTGCGCCACACAATACCCAAAAACACGTTTTCGTTTTTCGACTTCTAATCCTCAAGATATGAGTTTAGATGTTATCCATGCAATGGCCAAACATAAAAACATTTGCAAATACATTCATTTACCAGTGCAAAGCGGAAGTAATGCAATGCTAAAAGCCATGAACAGGCAACATACTCGTGAAGAATACATGGAATTAGTAGATAATATTTTTAAAATTATTCCAGAAATGTCTTTATCACAAGATATGATTGTTGGTTTTTGTGGAGAAACAGAACAAGATCATAAAGATACTTTAGAGTTGATGGAATATGTGAAATACGATTTCGGATTTATGTTCGCTTATTCTGAAAGACCTGGAACTTTAGCAGGTAAAAAAATGGATGATGATGTGCCTGCCGAAATAAAAAAACGTCGTTTAACTGAAGTTATCAATCTGCAACAGAAGCACGCATTATATAGAACACAACAACATTTAGGAAAGACTGAAGAAGTTTTAATTGAAGGTACTTCAAAGAAAGATGCAAATCAATGGAAAGGAAGAAACACACAAAATACTGTAATTGTTTTTCCTAAAGAACACTATAAATTAGGTGATTTTGTAAACGTAAAAGTAGAGAATTGTACATCAGCAACCTTAATTGGAACAGCTGTGGGGTATTCTGATAACAATTAAAATTCAGAAAATAGAATAGATAGATCGTAAACAAATAACATCTTATCGCAATTCTTTTTCAAATTGTCTAGAGAAAAAATGGAAAACTTACAAGCATTAAAACAACGTTTTGGAATAATTGGTAACGATATTCAACTAAACAGGGCTTTAGAAAAAGCTGTGCGAGTTGCGCCTACTGATATTTCTGTTTTAGTTACTGGAGAAAGTGGCGTAGGTAAAGAAAGTATTCCAAAAATTATACATTCTTTGTCGCATAGAAAACACGCAAAATATATTGCTGTAAACTGTGGTGCAATTCCAGAAGGAACGATTGATAGTGAACTTTTTGGTCACGAAAAAGGAGCCTTTACAGGCGCAACTCAAGACAGAAAAGGATATTTTGAAGTTGCTGACGGTGGAACTATCTTTTTGGATGAAGTTGGAGAATTACCATTAACTACACAAGTGCGCTTGCTGCGTGTTTTAGAAAATGGTGAATTTATAAAAGTAGGAGCATCTAAAGTATTAAAAACCAATGTTAGAATTGTGGCTGCCACTAACGTGCATATGCAATCTGCTATTGAAAAGGAAAAATTTAGAGAAGATTTATATTACAGGCTAAGCACTGTTGAAATTAATTTACCGGCTTTAAGAGAACGTAATGACGATATTCATTTATTATTTAGAAAATTTGCGTCAGATTTTGCTCAGAAATATAGAATGCCATCTATTAGGTTAGATGAAAATGCAGTAAATATTTTACAAAATTATCGTTTTCCAGGAAACATACGTCAGTTGAAAAACTTAGCAGAACAGATTTCTGTAATTGAAGAAGAGAGAATTGTTTCTGCATCAAAACTGCAACAATATTTACCTAACAACAGCGGTAATTTTCCTGCTGTTATTGGTGGTAAAAAAGAAAACGATTTTTCTACAGAACGTGATATTATGTACAAAATTTTGTTTGACATGCGTAATGATATCAACGATTTGAAAAAACTGACATTAGATTTGATGAAAAATGGAAATGCAGAAGAAGTTCAGGAAGAACATCATAAATTGATAGAAAAAATCTACAGAAATCAAGAAACTCAGAATACAAATATTGAAGTCTTAAACATACCTCAAGAAGTTTCACCTGAAAAAGATTATGATTTTATTGAAACCATTGAAGAAGATGAATCTCTCTCTTTACAAGACAAGGAAATCGAGATGATAAAAAAATCCTTAGAAAAAAACAATAATAAACGTAAGTTAGCTGCTAAAGAGCTAGGGATTTCTGAAAGAACCCTGTATAGGAAAATTAAACAATATGATTTGTAAATTATAATGTCAGTTCGAGTGATTTTTGAAAAATGAAAAAATTATATCGAGAACTTTTAAAAATATGAAAAAAATAATCTTATCATTAATCATAATTATAACATTAATAGGGTGTGGTGCATATTCATTTACGGGAGGTAATACTGGTGATGCAAAAACTATTCAAATAGATTTTTTCCCAAATCAAGCACCTTTGGTAGAACCTGCCTTAACCCAACGTTTCACAAATGACTTACAAGATTTATTTACACGTCAAACGAACTTAACGCTCACCAATTCTAATGGAGATTTATATTTTAGTGGAGAAATTACAGGATACAGAGTAACACCAATGAGTGGAACTGCAGAGCAAACTGCTGCACAAAACAGATTAACAGTTACAGTAAATGTACGTTTCACAAATAAATTAGAAGAAAAAGATGATTTTGAAAAAACCTTTTCTTTTTATTCTGATTATGCAGCAAACGCGCAATTAATAGGAGGTATTTTAGATAGTGCTTTAGACGAAATTGTAGAAAGAATTACACAAGATATTTTTAATGCATCTGTGGCAAAATGGTAAATTCGTCTGATTTGAAAAAGGAAAGTTTCATAGCATTATTAAAAAATCAACATAAGATTCAGCAATTAGAAACTGCAGAATTAAAAATAATTGTTGATGAGCATCCTTATTTTCAAGCTGCAAGAGCCCTCTATTTAAAAGGTTTAAAAAATCAAGATAGTTTTAAATACAATAAAGAATTAAAAATTACTGCGGCCAACACCACCGACAGAACCCTTCTATTTGATTATATAACATCTAAAGAATTCAATTTTCATAAAGAAGATATTCATCAACAAATTAAAGAGAAGATTTCTCATAAAATTGAACAAGAAATATCAACTAAAAAAATAAGCCAAAAAACCATTTTAAAATTTGATGGAAACCAAAATGAAACTGAAACCGAGTTAGAAATTGGGAAGCCTATTGCTTTTACTTCTTCAGAAAATTACTCTTTTAATCAATGGCTGCAATTAGCCTCTAAAAAACCTATTGTTAGAGTAATAAAAACACCAGAACCAATTGCTAAAAAAGAAATAATTATTGAAAATTTTATTAAAAACAATCCTAAAATAGAGCCACTTCCAAAAGGAAAAGACTTGTCTGTTCCTATACCAAAAAACACACAAGACAATTCATTAATGACGGAAACTTTAGCAAAAGTTTATCTGGAACAAAAAAAGTATGAAAATGCAATACAAGCTTACAGAATTTTAAGTTTGAAATATCCAGAAAAAAGTGGTTTCTTTGCAGACCAAATTAAAAGAGTACAAATTTTACAAAAAAATAAGCAATGAGTTATACAGCATTTTTAATCTTAATTTTAATAGTCGCAGTAGCTTTAATATTAATAGTAATGGTACAAAACCCAAAGGGAGGAGGACTATCTTCTTCATTTGGTGGCGGTGGTGGAGCATCTTTAGGAGGTGTGCAAAACACGAATAATTTTTTAGACAGAACAACTTGGACATTGGCAATAGCAATGTTCGCTTTAATCTTATTAGCTAATTTTGCAATTCCAAGAGAAGGAGCTAACAATGTGAATTTAGACAACACATTAGAAGGAGTTGAAACTACAATTCCTGCAGATAATGAGACACCTGCAACTACAAAAGATAGTATCTAAATTACACAATAAAAAACAAGAAAAATGCCAACGAAAATGACACGTTGGCATTTTTTTATATCTAAAAATGAAGTAGAAAATCAAAGAAAGAAAAATTGTCAGTTTTCTTTGGATGGCACAATTTCTGAGAACTTTTTAAAGTATAAATAATAATTTTACTAATCAAAATTTATAAAAATGGGATTAAACATTAAACCTTTAGCAGATAGAGTTCTTGTAGAACCTGCTCCTGCAGAAACAAAAACAGCATCTGGATTAATTATACCAGACAACGCAAAAGAAAAACCTCAAAAAGGAACTGTTGTTGCAGCTGGTAATGGAAAAAAGGACGAGCCATTAACTGTAAAAGTTGGTGATACCGTATTGTACGGAAAGTATGGTGGAACTGATTTAAAATTAGAAGGTAAAGATTATTTAATGATGCGTGAGTCTGATATTTTGGCTATCATCTAAAATATTTAGTTTGTAATTATAAAATATTTACAACTAGCATACCTTTAAATAATAATAAATACACAAAATTAAGAGAAAATGGCAAAAGACATAAAATTTGATATAGAAGCTAGAGATGGCTTAAAACGAGGAGTAGACGCATTAGCAAATGCTGTAAAAGTAACTTTAGGACCAAAAGGAAGAAATGTAATTATTTCTAAATCTTTTGGTGCACCAACTGTAACTAAAGATGGTGTTTCTGTTGCAAAAGAAGTAGAATTAGAAAACGAGCTTGAAAATATGGGAGCTCAAATGGTTAAAGAAGTAGCTTCTAAAACGAATGATTTAGCTGGTGATGGAACTACAACTGCAACTGTTTTAGCACAAGCAATTGTAAAAGAAGGATTAAAAAATGTAGCTGCAGGTGCAAATCCAATGGATTTAAAACGTGGAATTGATAAAGCTGTTTCTGCTATTGTTACTGACTTAGAAAAGCAAACTCAAAAAGTTGGTAATTCTTCAGATAAAATTCAACAAGTTGCTGCAATATCAGCAAACAACGACAATACAATTGGTGATTTAATAGCTCAGGCTTTTGGCAAAGTTGGTAAAGAAGGTGTAATAACTGTTGAAGAGGCTAAAGGAATGGATACGTATGTAGATGTTGTTGAAGGTATGCAGTTTGATAGAGGATACTTATCTCCATATTTTGTGACGGATGCAGATAAAATGATTGCAGATTTAGAAAATCCTTATGTGTTATTATTTGACAAAAAGATTTCTAATTTACAAGAAATTCTTCCAATTTTAGAACCAGTTTCTCAATCTGGAAGACCTTTATTAATTATTGCTGAAGATGTTGATGGACAAGCATTAGCCACTTTAGTTGTTAATAAATTAAGAGGTGGTTTAAAAATTGCTGCTGTAAAAGCTCCAGGTTTTGGAGACAGAAGAAAAGCAATGTTAGAAGATATCGCAATTTTAACTGGAGGAACTGTAATTTCTGAAGAAAGAGGATTTTCACTTGAAAATGCAACTTTAGATTTATTAGGTACTGCAGAAAGTATTACCATTGATAAAGACAACACAACAATTGTAAATGGTTCAGGTGATGCCGATAATATTAAAGCAAGAGTTAGTCAAATCAAAGCTCAGATAGAAACAACTACTTCCGATTATGATAAAGAAAAACTACAAGAACGTTTGGCAAAATTAGCTGGCGGAGTTGCAGTTTTATATGTTGGCGCTGCCTCTGAGGTAGAAATGAAAGAAAAGAAAGATAGAGTTGATGACGCTTTACATGCTACAAGAGCTGCTGTTGAAGAAGGTATTGTTGCAGGTGGTGGAGTTGCTTTAGTTCGTGCTAAAAAAGTTTTAGAGCAATTAGCTACTGAGAATTTAGATGAAACTACAGGAGTACAAATTGTTAATAAGGCAATTGAATCTCCATTAAGAACTATAGTTGAAAATGCTGGTGGTGAAGGTTCTGTAGTAATTAACAAAGTTCTAGAAGGTGAAAAAGACTTTGGTTACGATGCTAAAACCGATAACTACGTGGACATGCTGGAAGCTGGAATTATAGATCCTAAAAAAGTAACTAGAGTAGCTTTAGAAAACGCTGCTTCTGTTGCTGGTATGATTTTGACTACAGAATGTGCTTTAGTAGATATTAAAGAAGATGCACCTGCAGGTGGCGGAATGCCTCCAATGGGTGGTGGAATGCCAGGAATGATGTAGATGACCGTATCGTCAAAGACGATCATTTCTCTTTATTGATTGTAACTTCAACTTTATGGAGAAATCATAGAACCAAAAAATCCGATAGAAATTTCTATCGGATTTTTTAGTTTTACTAACTTATAAAAACCTAATTTTTCTTCTGTTTTTTCATAGCCCCTTTATGATCTAGAACTATTTCATCATCCCTATATTTACAGCATGGATCCACAGAATTATAAGCTTCTAATTTTGCCTCTAACTTTTTATCTTCATTAAGAATTATATCATGGCCAACTTTTAAAATATTTTGTTGCACTTGAGCTAAATCAGTCTTACGTTCATCAATGATAAGATTTAACTTATGAGTTTTTATGCTCCAAACTGCAAATTTTACACCTTTCGTTTTTAATGCTGCAGTTTCAATTCTTTTTTTACACATTCCGCAAACGCCGTCTACTTCGCAGGAAACTTTTGCATTTTTATTCTGTTCTACTTTTTGAGATTGAGCTGTAAATCCAACCAACATTATACTTAATATAAATATTATTTTTTTCATTTTTATTGTTTTTATTTCTATCAGTTCAAGTTTTTTCTTTAATTGAAAAAGAGAAGAAAATGTAATGAGAACTTTTTAAACTTCTCAATCAAATTTATTCGTTCCTTATAAATTCACTGGAAGTGACAAATTGTTTGTTATTATTCTACTTAATTTTAAATCGTAATCCTGTATAAATTGCACGTCCAAAAATAGGTGCATATACTATTGTAGTATCAAAATTTGAACCAAAAGGATTATCACTACCTAATATAGGATTATTTTGCTGAACATTGGTTAAATTTTCTCCTCCAAAATAAACTTCAAACTTATCTGAAAAGACTTTAGTTACTTGCGAATTTAATAATTGAAAAGGATTTGAATATTCAGGTAATTGATATTCAATAGGATTTGAACCCGTATTTGGCAAACGTTGTTTTCCAATATTATTAAAAGTTATATCAAATCTCCATTGACTATCATTTTCTTGTTTTTCTGTTTCGTAAGAAAGATTTACGAAAAATCTATCTTTTGGCTGAATTGGCTTTTGCAAATTTCCTTCTGTGTAATCTACTGTAATATCAAAATACTTGTAAGCTGTTCTTAGGTTAAAGTTTTTTGCCAAGTTATAATTTACTTCAACCTGAAAACTATTTGCTATACTTTTCCCGTCTAAATTATAAAAAGAGACTTCCTGTGGATTTTCCCAATCTACAATTACTTGGTTCTGGAAATTAGTTTGATAAAAATCAAAAGTAACATCACCTTTATTTTCAAATAAATTGAACTTTTGCGAATAAGAAACGCCGTAATTCCAAGCAATTTCAGGATTCAATCCATAGATATTACCACCAACATCATCAATATTAATTTGTCTGGAGCTTGCAAATAATTGTTGATTTTCTGCAAAAATATTACCACTTCGTTTTCCTCTACCTGCTGATGCTCTTAGAACTCCTTTTTCCCAAGGAACATAACGCAAATGCAAACGTGGCGTAATAAAAGTACCCAATAAATTGTGTGTATCAATTCGTAATCCGGCTGTTAAACTAAAATCTTCTAAATTATCAAAAGCATATTCAAAAAATGCACCTAATGAATTCTCATTTCTATCAAATTTTCTATTGAAATTTCTTGCTATTGCTAATTCATCATATTTATCATAAGTAAAAGATAAACCTGTTTTAAATTTGGTTCTTGTATCTCCAATTATCGAATTAAAAATGAAGTTAGAATACAAACTTTGATGCTGAATATCATAAGAGTTTAATCCAAAATAAGAATCTTGTTGATGATTGCTATAAGCCATTTGAAATCCTAAACTTTGGTAAGGAATCTCTGGAAAAACATAGCCTAATTTTCCAGAAATATCAAAACGATTCGTATCAATCTCACTTCCCCAATTATTAGTAGTTCCTTTATCTATATCAGGATTAAAATCTAGTTCTCCCGTTTGTTTTTCATCATTCATGAAACGAACATTTATAAAACTTACCCAGCCTTTTTCTGCATCTGTAAATTGCCATCTGTTCATAATATTAATTTGATTCGCTAACGGATTATCTAAAAAATTATCATTATTTCTATCAAACTTTTGCCCCCTGTAATTCCCATGAATATACAATCCGGTTTGCCATTTATCAGAAACTCGTTGGTTAAAATGTGTATTCAACTCTAATCTACCCATTTGAGAACCATAAGCATTTACAAAGAATTTATTATCTGTAAAAGGTTTTACCAATTCAGCATTTATTTGACCAGAAATACTTTCAAATCCATTTACCACAGAGCCTGCACCTTTACTTATTTGAATACTTTCTACCCACGTTCCTGGAGTAAATGTCATTCCGAAAACTTGGCTTGCTCCTCTTACAGAAGGAATATTTTCTTGTGTAATTAATAAATAAGGACTTTGCAAACCCAACATTTCAATCTGTCTTGCGCCCGTCAAAGCATCAGAAAAACTAATATCTATAGACGGGTTTGTTTCAAAACTTTCAGCTAAATTACAGCAAGCGGCCTTCAATAACTCTTCTTGATTTACAGTGAAAGCATTCACAGTTGATAAAAAGGACCTTTGTATTGATTTACGTTTACTTTTTACTGTAATTTCCTCTAAATTATTTTCTGGTGTTATAAAATGATGTAGAGGCTCTAAATTATTAATAATAATCGTATCAGTCTTGTAACCAATATAATTTACTATTAACTTTTTATAAGTTGATTTATAATCAATTGTAAACCAACCTTTTTTGTTGGTTATTGCACTCACGCTTGTATTTAGCCAATGCACACTTGCCCCCTCAACACCTAAATTATCTTTTGGATTATTTTTATCCATAATCATCCCTTTAAAAGTAGTTTGAGAAAAGATCAGGATTGGCATAAATAGCAATAAACTATTTATAATATATTTTTTCATTTTATTATTGATTTTAAATTTAAACTAGAAGCTAATCACCTACAAAGGAGATTAATCATTGTTAAACTTCAAAAATCAAATTAAAAAGGACTGATAAATAATCTGGTAATTCTGACGAATTTCAGGTGGCGGAAAAACTTTACGGAGACCATTTTTAGGATAGCTTTCTAAAAATAACTCTTTGTACGCAAATAAGAAAGCCATTAAAAACTGCTGGTTATTCAGCGTAATATTTTCACCCGAAGATAATTGTAATTCATCTTGGCCTTCAAATTGATGGGTTTCATCTTTGCAACAATTTTTCTTTACAACTTTATTAGAGGTATTCATTTTCATAGAACAACAGTGAGTAACACCTGTAAATGAAATATCAACTAAAAAATCTCCGCAGTAATGCTTTTGAATAGTAAAAGACAATGTAGAGAATAACACTAAAAGTGCTAGGGCTGAAGCTGTTATTTTATTTAAAAATTGTTTCATTGTTCCTTGCAAATTTACAATAAGATAATTTAACTTTGTGTTAAATTTTTTTTGTTAGTTTTTTGGTTGAAAACGATTAATTAACAAAAAAATAGATTTAGTAATTATGGATGTAGCTGCTCTAAAAATAGAGATCGATAAGATTATCAAAAAGAACTTTTCAAAAGAAGAAACATTACAAAGTATTTGTGATTATTTAGAAAAACAAATTTCTTATTACGATTGGGTTGGGTTCTATTTTAAAAATGGAGATAAAAATGAGCTTAAATTAGCACAATATACAGGTGAAGAAACAGAACATACCATCATACCTTTTGGAAAAGGTATTTGTGGACAAGTAGCTGTAAGCAATGAAAACTTTGTAGTACAAGATGTTTCTGAACAAGACAATTATATTTCTTGTGGTTGGAAGGTGAAATCTGAAATTGTAATTCCAATTTTTGTTGATGGAGAAAATATTGGTCAAATTGATATAGATTCTCATACAGCAAACATATTTACGAATAATGACACTATTTTATTAGAATATATTTGCAAAGAAATTACTACTATTCTTTAATTTTTAAAGACAAAAAAGTTCTAAATATGGCCATTTTTTAGAAACAACCTTTTTGTTAATTACTAACTGTTTTTGTTACTATCTTTTTATTGTCTTTTCTTTAATGATTGTGTAGTTTTGCCTACTTAACAACACAACAAAAAATGAGCACTTCAAAAACAATTAAATCCGCTTTAATTTCTGTATTTCATAAAGATGGATTAGCACCAATAGTTGAAAAATTAAATGATTTAGATGTTACTATTTATTCCACAGGAGGAACAGAAAAGTTCATTAAAGAATTAGGAATAAACGTAGTTCCTGTTGAAGATGTAACTTCATATCCATCAATTTTAGGAGGAAGAGTAAAAACGTTGCATCCAAAGGTTTTTGGAGGTATTTTAAATAGACAAGATCACGAAGGAGATATTGCAGAAATGCAGGAATATGAAATTCCACAAATTGATTTAGTAATTGTTGATTTGTATCCATTTGAAAAAACAGTTGCCTCTGGTGCACCAGAACAAGACATTGTTGAGAAAATTGACATTGGAGGTATTTCTTTAATTAGAGCTTCTGCTAAAAATTTCAAGGACACTTTTACCGTTTCTTCTATGGAGCAGTATGATGAATTTTTAGAAATTTTATCAGAAAAAAATGGAGAAACTTCAATTGAACAAAGAAAGAAATTTGCTGCAAAATCTTTCAATATTTCATCTCATTATGATACTGCAATTTTTAACTATTTTAATGAAGATGAAACGGTTTACAAAGCAAGTGAGCAAACTTCTAAAGTATTACGTTATGGCGAAAACCCTCACCAAAAAGGATATTTCTTTGGTGATTTAGATGCGATGTTTGATAAATTACACGGTAAAGAGTTGAGCTACAATAATTTATTAGATGTTGATGCTGCTGTAAATTTAATGAATGAATTTATGGGCGAAGCTCCAACTTTTGCTGTTTTAAAACACAATAATGCTTGTGGTTTTGCACAAAGAACAACAATAAAGCAAGCTTATATTGATGCTTTAGCAGGAGATCCTGTTTCCGCTTTTGGCGGCGTTTTAATAGCCAATACAGAAATTGATGCAGCAACTGCAGAAGAAATTCATAAATTATTTTGTGAAGTTGTTATTGCCCCAAGTTATACTGTTGAAGCTTTATCAATATTGAAAGGAAAGAAAAATAGAGTTTTATTAATTCAGAAAACTACACAGTTACCAAATCAAAATGTAAGAACAGCATTAAATGGTTTGTTAGTGCAAGATAAAGATGCAAAAACAGATACAATTACTGATTTAAAATATGTTACTGATTCAAAACCATCAGAAAGTGAAATAAGTGATTTATTATTTGCTTCTAAAATTTGTAAACACACAAAATCAAATACAATTGTTTTCACTAAAAACAACCAGCTGTTAGCAAGTGGAACAGGACAAACAAGTAGAGTTGATGCTTTAAGACAAGCTATTGAAAAAGCAACCAGTTTTGGTTTTGATTTAAATGGAGCAGTTATGGCAAGTGATGCATTTTTCCCATTTCCAGATTGTGTTGAAATTGCTGATAAGGCAGGAATTAAAAGTGTTATACAACCTGGAGGCTCTATAAAAGATCAATTAAGTATAGACTATTGCAACGCCAATAATATTTCTATGGTAATGACTGGAACAAGACATTTTAAACATTAATAAAATTCACATTTTTACCAATTAATTTTAGTAAATTTGTAAGAATACACACTTCAAAACTAGAAAATTATTTATGGGTTTTTTTGATTTTATGACGGAAGATATTGCGATTGATTTAGGAACCGCAAATACGTTAATAATCCACAACGGCAAAGTTGTTATTGACAGTCCATCAATTGTTGCTAGGAACAGAGTTACTGGCAAAATAATTGCGATTGGTCAAGAGGCTAACTTAATGCAAGGAAAAACTCATGAAAACATTAAAACTATTCGCCCTTTAAAAGACGGAGTTATTGCAGATTTTCAAGCCTCAGAAGAGATGATTAAGGAATTTGTTAAGAAGATTCCATCAATTAAAAAGAAATTATTTCCACCAGCGTTAAGAATGGTTATTTGCATTCCTTCAGGAATTACAGAAGTTGAAAAACGTGCTGTAAAAGATTCCGCAAAACACATGAATGCTAAAGAAATATATCTAATTTATGAACCAATGGCTGCTGCAATTGGTGTGGGTATAGATATCATGGAACCTAAAGGCAACATGATTATTGATATAGGTGGTGGTACAACAGAAATTGCTGTAATTGCGTTAGGAGGAATTGTTTGCGACCAATCTGTAAAAGTGGCCGGTGATTTATTTACTAGTGATATTATGTATTACATGCGCACGCAACACAACTTACATGTTGGTGAATCAACAGCTGAAAAAATTAAAATTCAAATTGGCGCTGCCACTGAAGACCTAGATACGCCTCCTGACGAAATGTTAGTTCAAGGTAGAGATTTATTAAGTGGTAAACCTAAACAAGTTCAGGTCTCTTTTAGAGAAATTGCAAAAGCTTTAGACAAATCTATTCTTAGAATAGAGGACGCTGTTATGGAAACACTTTCTAAAACTCCTCCAGAATTAGCTGCAGATATTTACAATACAGGAATTTATTTAGCGGGTGGAGGCTCTATGCTAAGAGGTTTAGATAAACGTTTATCACGTAAAACAGATTTACCCGTTTATGTTACTGAAGACCCTTTGAGAGCTGTTGTTCGTGGAACTGGAATCGCTTTAAAAGAACTTAACAAATATAAGAATGTTCTAATGAACTAGCTTTTTTTTAAGTTTTAACAATGCAACAACTCATTTACTTTTTTCAGAAGTTTAAATACTTTCTGTTTTTTTTATTGTTAGCATTTATATCACTTGCACTAACATTTAATAATCTTGAGTTTCATAAAAGCAAATTTGTAAATTCAGCAAATTATTTTACTGGCGGATTATATTTAAAGGCAAATAATATCTCTGAATATGTGGGATTAAAGTCTGAAAATAAACTTTTAGCTGAAGAAAATACCCGATTAAAAAATATCATAGAAAATAATAAAAGTATTATTTACACTATTGATTCTACAGTTGTTGATTCAATAAAATATCATCAAAAATATACCTTTACAGCTGCAAAAATTATAAACAATAATTATGCAAAAAAATTTAATTTCTTAACCATTAACAAAGGCGAAAATCAAGGAATTGAAAGAGAAATGGCGGTTGTAAATAGCATGGGTATTATTGGTATTACAGATAATACGACTGAAAGTTATGCTAGAGTACAATCTATACTAAATAGAAATAGTAAAATAAATGCTCGTTTAAGAAATACCAACTATTTTGGAACATTGGGTTGGGATGGTTTAAATTATAATACTGTGCAACTTTCAGACATACCAAGGCAAGCTCCCTTAAAAATTGGAGATACCATAGAAACTGGCGGGAAATCTACCATTTTTCCGGAAGGAATTTTAATTGGTACCATATCCAAAATTAATAAAGGAAACACCGCAGAAAACATGGTTTATGTAAAACTTTTTAATGATATGAGTAATCTAGGATATGTTTACGTTGTTAAAAACTTAGATAAAGACGAAATAAAGCTGTTAGAAAATCCAAATGAATAAACCCTTAAATATATTATTCCTATTTCTATCATTGCTATTCTTGCAGATTTTTGTGTTTAATAATATTTCTTTTTTAGGATTTATAAATCCCTACATATACATCATTTTTGTATTTCTGTATCCTTTAAAAGAAAATAGAATTCCTTTTCTTCTTTATGCTTTTTTATTAGGTTTAATCATAGATTTTTTTTCTGATTCTGGAGGTATTCATGCATTTTCAATTTTATGTATTGCCTATTTAAGATTATTTTTTGTTAGATTATTTTTTAGAAAAGTAGTAACGGATTACCCTTTTTTCAAGTTAAAATCAGAGTCTTTTGGTAAAACTTTTAACTATGTTGTAACTTTAACTTTAATTCATCATCTAATTTACTTCTCTTTAGCTAATTTTAGTTTTAATAATATTTCTAATGTATTTTTAAATACAATTTATTCTAGTATTTTTACGTTATTACTTTATTTTTTAGGAACTTACATTTTTACCAATAGCAAATAATGCAAAGAAGCTTTTTACTTTATTTTTTAATCAGTTTAGTTGGATTAATTTTTATTGGACGTTTGTTTCAATTGCAAATTATAAAGCACGAAAGTTATGACCCGATTCATAATGCTGCTGTAAAAATCATGTATGATTATCCTGAACGTGGTTATGTATATGATAGAAATGGAAAGTTATTGGTAGCAAACCAGGTTTCTTATGATGTAATGATTCAACCGAATCAAGTTAAACCATTAGATACTTTAGAATTTTGTAGATTATTAAAAATTGATAAAAAGGAATTCTTAAAGAAATTTAAAAAAGCAGAAAAATATGCTTCATATTTACCTTCGGTTTTCCTAAAACAACTTGCTAAAGAAGATTTTGCATTTCTACAAGAAAAACTCCATAAATACACAGGTTTTTTCATTCAAAAAAGAATCATTAGAGATTATCCAATTAAAGCCGCGTCTAATGTTTTAGGTTATATTGGCGAGGTAAATGAAGAGAAAGCAAGAAAAAATGACTATTACGAACAAGGGGAGTTAGAAGGTAAAGATGGTATAGAAAGACAATACGAAAACGTATTGAGAGGAAGAAAAGGTAAAAAATATCTGCATAGAAATCGTTTTAATAAAGTTACAGGAGCCTTTAAAGGAGGCAGTAAAGATACTCTAGCAAAAAACGGAAAAGACCTTGAACTTACATTGGATATAGATTTACAAGTTTATGCTCAGAAACTAATGAATGGTAAACGTGGCGGAATTGTTGCTTTAGAACCTTCTACTGGAGAAATTTTAGCACTTGTAACCGCCCCTTCTTATGACCCAAATATGTTAGTAGGAAGAAAACGATCTAAAAATTCACAAATTTTAATGAATAAGAATAATCCAGATAAACCCACTTATGACAGAGGTTTAATGGCCGCTTACCCACCCGGATCTCCTTTTAAAATGATGAATGCACTTATTGGTTTACAAGAAAAAGTAATCAATCCACAAAGTTCTTTTAGGTGCTATGGAGGTTACAGATATGGAAATAGGAAAAGTGAATTCATGAAATGTCACTGTGATATTTATGGAAGTCCTATTAAATTGAAAACAGCAATTGCTAGATCTTGTAACAGTTATTTTTCAAATACCTACAAATTGATTGTTGAAAAAGATAATATGCCGTCTCAAGGCTTGAATAATTGGAATAAACATATATCTAGTTTTGGTCTTGGTAATTATTTAGGATACGATCTACCTGCAGGACAAAAAGGCTTAATTCCTGATGGAACTTATTATGATAAAAGGCTAAATTATCGCTGGAATGGTTCTTCAACAATTTCAAATGCTATAGGTCAAGGAGAAGTTTTAACAACACCTATTCAACTTGCCAATTTTACAGCAGCAATAGCAAATAGAGGATTTTTTTATACACCTCACATTGTTAAAAAAATCGATTCAACCTTTATAGATAATCCAAAATACACTACACTTAAGAGAACTTCAATAAATAAAGAACATTTTACACCTATTGTAGAAGCAATGCATGAAGTTTTTAGAACAGGAACTGGAAAATACAGTCAAGTAAAAGGAATAGAAATTTGTGGTAAAACTGGAACAGCTGAGAATTTTATTATTATTGAAGGTAAAAAGAAACAATTAGATGATCATTCTATTTTAGTTGCTTTTGCCCCAAAGGACAATCCTAAAATAGCATTAGCTGTTTTTGTAGAAAATGGTGGATATGGTTCAACAATCGCAGCTCCAATAACAAGTTTATTAATTGAAAAGTATATTAATGGTAAAATCTCAAAAAGAAATAAGTACCGAGAACTAAATATGATCAACAAAAGCTTGCAGGATATTTACGATATCCAATATCCAAAACCTCAAGAACTTGCGTCAGGAACAAAATAATATTTTTGCAGGAATAGATTGGATCTTAATCCTCCTTTACTTTCTTCTAGTTGCCTTTGGATGGATGAATATTTATGCAGCTTCAAAAACAGAAGAGGAGGTTGAACTTTTAAGTTTTTCAACGAAATATGGAAAACAACTGATATTTATTTGTTGTGCCATCCCTTTAATTATTACAATCCTCTTTTTCAACTCTAAATTTTATGAGAAATACTCCAGTATTTTTTATATTATTTCTATTTTCAGCTTATTACTACTATTCCCTTTTGGAAAAGAAATCAATGGAGCAAAATCTTGGTTTAATTTTGGAGTTTTAGGTTTACAACCTTCAGAATTTGTCAAAGCATGCACGGCTTTAGCTGTAGCAAAATTGTTAAGTGATAGACAATATAATTTTAAATTGATTAAAAATCAGATTAAGGCGTTTATTATCGTGTTTTTTCCAGCTTTTTTAATTTTCTTACAGCCTGATGCTGGTTCAGCCATCATTTATTTAGCATTCTTTTTCGTTCTTAACAGAGAGGGGCTAACTTTAAATTACATCCTATTAGGTTCAGGATTTATCATCCTTTTCATTTTAACCATCTTTTTTGGTTCAAAATGGGTTTTTTTATTCACAATTTCACTTATTACAATTCTTGCTGCTTATTTATTTTATAAAGGAGGAAGACGTTTTTTACGTTTTAATTGGTTTAAACTTATTATTGTTTATGCTATTTTAGGAATATTTATTTTCGGAACAGGATATATCTATAAAAATGTTTTGCCATCTCACCAAAAAGATAGATTTGATATTCTTTTAGGAAAAAAAATTGATAAGACAGGAATAGGTTACAATTCTTATCAATCTGAACTTACAATTAGTTCTGGAGGGTTAAAAGGTAAAGGGTTTTTAAAGGGCGATTTAACTCAAGGAGATTTTGTACCTGAACAACACACAGATTATATTTTTAGCACTGTAGGTGAAGAATGGGGCTTTTTAGGAAGTAGCTTTGTAGTAATTCTTTTTATGTTACTTCTTTATAGAATTATCTACTTAGCAGAAACACATACTAACAAATTTGGAAGAATTTATGGCTATAGTTTGGCTTCTATTCTATTTTTTCATGTGATTGTTAATATAGGTATGGTAATAGGCTTGTTACCAACAATAGGAATACCATTACCTTTTTTTAGTTATGGAGGCTCATCACTCTGGGGATTTACAATTCTATTATTTATTTTTATAAAACTTGATGCACATAAAAACTATGATTTTTAATAAATACTATCACAAAACATTAGGCATAAAAAAAGCTCTGAATTAAAATTCAGAGCTTTCAATTTTATAAATAATTAAAATCTTACATAGCAGCAATATGCTTTGTTAATTTAGACTTTAAATTAGCAGCTTTGTTTTTGTGAATAATATTATTTTTAGCTAGTTTATCTAACATAGAAATAACACTTCCTAATTTACCTTCTGCCTCTGTCTTATCTTCAATAGAACGTAAATCTCTAACAGCATTTCTAGTTGTTTTGTGCTGATATTTATTACGTAATCTTTTTGTTTCGTTACTTCTAATTCTCTTTAATGCTGACTTATGATTTGCCATAATTTCTTAAATTCTTTGTTTTATTTAAAACTTTGTAGTCCGTACGGGAATCGAACCCGTGTTACCAGGATGAAAACCTGGCGTCCTAACCCCTAGACGAACGGACCATAACAATCAAATACTCTTCAATTGCGGATGCAAATATACAACGTTTTTAAAATCCTACAATTATTTTTTTATTTTTTTTCAAAAATTAATATGCTTTAGCAAAAAGCACTCTTTTTGATGATGGTTTTCCAGTTAAAACACAAATCCCTTCCTCTTCAATCGCATCGTTAGGAATGCACCTAATGGTTGCTTTTGTGTATTCTTTAATTCTATCTTCAGTTTCCTCCGTTCCATCCCAATGGGCAGAAACAAAGCCGCCTTTTTTTATTGCTTTTTTAAATTCTTTAAAATCATCAACTTTAGTTGTATTTTCCTTTCTATAATTTACAGCTTTATTATATAAATTTTCTTGAATTTCATTTAACAAATTTTCTATGTAAGAAAGTGCATCGCTCTGATTTATTGATTTTTTTTCAAAAGTATCTCTTCTCGCTATCTCCAAAGTTCCATTTTCTAAATCTCTGGCTCCTATTGCTATTCTTATTGGAACCCCTTTAAGTTCATACTCTGCAAACTTTGCTCCTGGTCTAAAAGTATCTCTATTATCAAATTTGACAGAAACATCTTTTCTTCGTAAATCTTTTACAATCTCATTAACTTTTTCTGAAATAGCATTCAATTGTTCGTCGTTTTTATAAATTGGCACTATAACAACCTGAATTGGAGCTAGTTTTGGAGGTAAAACCAATCCACTGTCATCCGAGTGCGTCATTATTAAACCACCAATTAACCTTGTAGAAACTCCCCAAGAAGTTGCCCAAACATATTCCTGTTTGCCTTCTTTAGAGGTATATTTTACATCAAAAGCTTCTGCAAAATTTTGGCCTAAAAAGTGGCTAGTTCCAGCTTGTAATGCCTTTCCATCTTGCATTAAAGCTTCTATAGTGTATGTTTCTTCAGCCCCTGCAAAACGTTCACTGTCAGATTTTACTCCTTTAATAACTGGCATTGCCATAAATTTTTCAGCAAACTCAGCATAAACATCTTGCATTTGTTTTGCTTCTGTAATTGCTTCATTTTTTGTTGCATGAGCAGTATGGCCTTCCTGCCATAAAAATTCGGCTGTTCTCAAAAACAAACGTGTACGCATTTCCCAACGTACAACATTCGCCCATTGATTTATCAGTAAAGGTAAATCTCTGTAAGACTGTATCCACCCTTTATATGTGTTCCAAATAATAGCTTCTGAAGTTGGCCTAACCACCAACTCCTCTTCTAATTTAGCCTCCGGATCCACTCTAAGTTTTCCTTGATTTTCAGGGTCGTTTTGCAAACGATAGTGTGTTACTACCGCGCATTCTTTTGCAAAACCCTCTGCATTTTTCTCTTCCGCTTCAAATAAACTTTTTGGAACAAATAATGGAAAATAAGCATTTTCATGTCCAGTTTCCTTGAACTTTCTATCCAACTCTGCTTGCATTTTTTCCCATATAGCAAAACCGTAAGGCTTAATAACCATACATCCTCTTACTGCCGAATTTTCCGCTAAATCTGCTTTTACCACCAATTCATTATACCATTTTGAATAATCGTCGTCTCTTTTCGTTAAATGTTTACCCATAAAATTTAGTTTGGCACAAATTTTGTTATCTTTAATGTAAATTTTAGTAAAAATAATTTTTTAATAAAAATTCAAGCAAAACTACTATAATTTAGTCTTTTACACGCAAAAATTTAGAATTATTAGAAACATCAAAAATATATTATTATGAAACTACATTATAAAAACATGAACATCAATAGTATGATTTTATTTGTTATGGCAAATTTGCTTTTAGTTTCTTGTGGAACTTACCAAAGTGTATATAACAATGATGGCATTTATGGTGATGAATTACCTTTAAAAAAAGAAGATAAAAAAGTAATTGTCGTAAATGAACAAGAATTTAAAGATTACGAAAAAAACTATTTTACTGAAAGTTTAGAAAATTTACAAAATATTGAAGATAATGAGATTTTTACTGATGTAGACGATTATAACGATAACTTTGGTGATGATGAAATTATTGAAACACAGTTAAATTACAATTCCAACCAACCTTGGGGTTATGAAGAGAATGATGTTGTTGTGAATATAAACTTAATAAACGATCCATTTTGGGGCGTTGGTTTTAATAATTGGGGATGGGGATATAATAGCTGGAATTACTGGGGAAATCCTTATTGGAGAAATCGTTATTGGGGTTATAATCCTATTTGGCAACCGTATTATAACAATTGGGGCTGGAATCGTGGTTTTTATGGAAATAGATGGAACAATCAATATTGGGGTTATGGTTATAATCCTTATTACAGAAATAATAGATATAACAGATATAATGGATATGACAGAAATTTAGCTTTTAATAATAGAAGAAGTATAAATACGAGTAGAAGAAATAACTCTATAACAAGAAAATCTACCAATACAAATAGAAGAAGCACCTCTTCAATAGATAGAAAACCGAAAAACACAACGACTAATAGGAGAAGTAGCACAAATATTAAAAGAAACTCTACACCAACAAGAAGAAGCTCTTCTACGAGAAGAAGTAGTAGTTCAAGTTCAAGAAATAATGGCTCTAACGCAAGACGGTCATCTTCAAGTTCTAGAAATAATAGAAGTTATACTCCTTCTAACAGGTCATCATCTAGATCAAGCGCTAGATCAAATTCAAGCAGAAGTACTAGATCTTCCTCTACAAGAAGCAGGAGTAATTCATCTCGAAGCTCTGGATCACGAAGTTCTTCATCAAGAAGTAGAAAAAGAAATTAACCGCATACTTTACAGTAAAATTCAAACAACATGAAACGATTTTATATATCAGCGATTTTATTCGCAGTTACTCTTACATCCTTTTCTCAAAATATGAAATATCAAGATTTAGGTGTTTTATTTTCTCAAGATGATAATTATGGAACTGCACGTTTTACAGCAATGAGTGGTGCCTTTGGAGCATTAGGTGGAGATATATCTGCAATAAATATAAATCCTGCTGGATTATCAGTATTTAATTACAGCACCTTTACAGGTACTTTAAACTCAAAAAATACTGACATTAATGCTTCTTACGGAGATGCTTCCTTTAATGACAGAAGAATTACAACTACAAATAATTTTAACTTAAATTTAGCTCAAGCAGG
>ENA-OSET01000551-OSET01000551.1-sediment-metagenome-genome-assembly--contig:-NODE-551-length-41560-cov-3.659740_pt1 | contig 41560 bp, 27 predicted proteins | sample MGYA00237882_ERZ534229 | MGnify/ENA primary metagenome ERZ534229 (study PRJEB26408, sample SAMN06266212) | sediment metagenome | isolation source: Hudson Canyon methane seep mesocosm | place: USA:Hudson...
GAAAATCGAGTGTTCCGTCGTTGCGCCAGCGCACCAGATCGCCGGTGCGATACATCCGCGCATCGCCGTCGACGTTTGGGGTGACAAAGGGGTCCGGCACAAAGTGGCTGGCGGTCAGGTCGTCGCGCAGCCAATAGCCTGCGGCAACCCCATCACCGCCGATGAACAATTCACCAGCCGCACCAATGGGCACCGGCTGGTGCTGATCATCCAGAACATAAGCGCGGGTATTGGCGATCGGGGTGCCAATGGAGGCAATACCGGATGGGATGGTCTTGAGCGTTTGCACGGTGGACCAGATGGTGGTTTCCGTCGGCCCATACATATTATGGATCTCTGCCTGAGTGGTTTGACGCAGGCTGTTGACCAGATCACCGGGCAGGGCCTCGCCGCCCAGCAACAGATGCTGCAGTTGACCCAAGGCCATGCGGGCCTCGTCATTCATGGTGATCATCTGCGCCATCGACGGGGTACATTGCATATGGCTGACGTTGTGGCGAATGATCTGCGCGGCCAGCGAGAAATCATCGGCGGCCAGTTCCGTAGGCGCATTGGAGCGGTGCAACACCTCGGCCAGCGGTTTCAGCCCCTCCATGACCACATCTGGCGTGATCCCATAGTCGATCAGACAGGCGACCTCGTCCACGCCGATGCGTTTCAGCTGTTCCACCCGTGCCACGGCATCCGAGACGGTGCCAAACAGGCCGGAATCTTCAAAATACCGCTCAAAGGCAAAGTCGAGAATGGCCTCCAGCTCGTCTGGGCTAAGGCCGTCCAGCTGCATGTCAAACGCATTGTTCACGCCCTTGGGGCGTTTGAACGCGGGAAAGGCCCAGGCGTATTGTTTGATCAACCCGGCGGCGGCGCGCAGGTAGTCCTTCATTGGGTCGCGGGCAATGGCGCGCGCCTGTTCGCGGGTTTCGGCCAGATAGGTGTGCAGCATCAGGGTGACGGTGAAATCATCCGGATTGTGGCCCGCGGCGCGCAGGGCGTCGTGATAGATGCGGATCTTTCCGGCCACTTCGTCGATGCTTTGGCCCAGCAGGTGGGTCAGCACATTGGCGCCGATCTCGCCTGCCTCGCGCCAGGTGTTGGGATTGCCCGCCGTGGTGACCCAGATTGGCAGCTCTTTGGACACCGGACGCGGTTGCGTGACCACCGCGTGGGGACTGCCGTCCTGACGGGGGAATTCGACCTCCTCGCCACGCCACAGTTTACGCACGGTTTCGATGGCGTCGTAGAGCGCGGGCTTGTTGGCGGGGGGCGTGTTTTCGGGGCGCAGGATGAAGTCATCCGGTTGCCAGCCCGAGGCAAAGCCAATGCCAGCCCGGCCATTGGTCAGATTGTCGATCACCGACCATTCTTCGGCAATGCGGGCCGGGTGGTGCAGCGGGGCCACGCAAGATCCGGCCCGAACGCCGATGTTTTCAGTCACAGCCGCAACCGCTGCCCCGGTGACCGAGGGGTTGGGGTAGGGGCCGCCAAAGGCATGAAAGTGCCGTTCCGGGGTCCAGACGGCATTGAACCCATTGGCGTCGGCAAAGCGTGCGCCATCCAGCAGGAGCTTGTATTTCTGCGGCCCCGGTCCGTCGTCATTGCCCCAATAGAACAGATTGAAATCCATCTTGCGGTTGGATATCGCGATGGGACCGTTGGACAGGTTCAACCGGCTTTCTTCGCTGGACAGCACCAGTTTAAAGCCGCGCGACAGGGTCCAGAACAGTTCCAGCACCGAGATATCAAACGAGAGGCTGGTCAGGGCCAGCCAGGTATCACCGGGCTGATGTGGAATGCGGTCATCCATGCCGGCAAAGAAGTTCGCCACATTGCCATGGCGCAGCATCACGCCCTTGGGGGTGCCGGTGGAGCCAGAGGTATAAATCAGATAGGCCAGATCCCGGGCCGTGGCGCCGCCATCCACATTCGATTGTGTGACATCGGCGGGCGTCATAGCGTCGATCACCAGTATTTGCGCGCCCGAAGGTGGCAGGGTGTCGTGCAGCGCCTGTTGGGTGATCACCACCCGGGCCTGACTGTCGCGCAGGTAGTGGGCAATGCGATCTGCGGGATAGGCCGGGTCCAGCGGCACATAGGCGCCGCCTGCTTTCATCACCGCCAGCGCGGCAATCACCAGTTCCGGTGAGCGCCCCACATAAAGGCCAACATGGCTGCCGGGTTTGACCCCCATGTCCTGCAGCTGTGTCGCCACCCTGTTGGCCTGGGCGTTGAGCGCCGCATAGCTAAGACTTTGACCTTCATAGACCAGCGCCACCGCATCCGGGCTTCGCCGGACCTGAGCCTCAAAACCGGCGTGGATGGTCTGGTCTGCGGTATAGTCACAGGTGGTGGCGTTCCAGTCGGTGATGATCTGGCGGCGTTCCTCATCGGGCAGGATTGCGAGGTCAGACAAGGACTGGGCGTCAGTGCCGGATACCGCCCTTAAGGCTGCGGTCAGGCGGGCGGCGAGCAAGGATGCCTCGGCGGCACCTAGGCGGGCGCGGTTGATGTGCAGAGTGGCGGCATTGTCCGTTACAGCCAGCGTTGCGGCGCAGCCTTTGATCGGGGCATCCTGGTCCAGCATCAAGCCAATAGCGGGTCTGTCTTGCGCCGTCAGGTCCGGGTCGCGGGCCGGCAGATCGGCGGCAAAACCGCCCAGTGTGTTGATCCTGGCCAGATCCTCCTGCAGCCGGGGCAACAGTTCCGCCAGTGGCTCGTTGCGGCTGGCCTGCAATGGCACCCATGTCGAGATCAGCCCGGGCAGGGACGCGGCGGTCAGCTGGGCGGTGGAGAGCGCCACGTCGCCCATATCATCACCGGCACCCTGCAGGGCCCAGGCCAGGACAGCTGCCTGTATCTGTTGCGGGCTCAGGCCCCTGGTCAGAGGGATTTCGTGGATGTCATAGCCAGTTTCATCACAGTCCTGTGCCAGGGGAGTCCGCACCGGTTTCATCGCCTTGAGGGCCCGTCTCCAGTGGTGTTCCCCGGCTTGGGTGCTGGCGATTTTCTGTGTCAGCTCGTCGGCTGTTTCAGCGACCAATGAGCCAAGCACATCGTCGGGCTTGCATAGATCCGACGGTCTGACAGCGGATCCTTCGGGTGATGTCAGACCGCCCAGTGTCACTGCACCGGTCCCACAGGCAACGGTGAGAGCGTCTTTGGTGACCTCCAGAACCGTGCCTGATGCCCCGGTTTGATCCGTCACAGTGGCGGAGCCGACCAGTATAATTTGGTCTTTGACGGCAATTTTGGCGGTGCCGAGAGGGTTCCAGTAGTCGCCAGAATCCAAACCGCGCACCAGTCTGGACAGCTTTGCCGCTGGCTGTGTGAAATCCAATCGACCCGCCGCAGCAGGGCGGTCGGCGCGGGCAAAATAGCTGCGCTGGCTTAGGTCCTGAGGCTGGCGGTCCGGCGCGCCTGTTTCAAGCTGGGTGATCACCTCGGCGAAACTGTCGATTGCGGCGGCATAGCATTTTGAGTTCAGACTAAAGGCGGTTTCGTCACCGCTGATGTCGAACAGGCGTTGGGCGATGATATCGCCCGTGTCGACGCCGCTCTCGAGCATGTGCCAGGTGATACCGTGGGCGGTTTCGCCATTGATGATCGCCCAGTTCGGCGTGTTGAGACCGGCATAGCGTGGCAAGGGCCCGTCATGAAAATTGATCGCGCCCTGCGCGGGTTTCGCCAGCACCGCATCGGGGATCAGGTTCAGGTTGGCAATCGACAGGAGCCAGTCAAAGCCATCCGTCAGGCTGGTGGTGCTGTCGTGCTGAACCAGCTTTTTGTCTGCCGCCCAGGCGCGGATGGCCGGGTCGGTTGACACCACGGCCCGGATGTCATGACCGCGCCGCAACAGCGCCTCGGCGCAGCCAATCAAAAGCGATTCATTGCCAATGACAACACAGGAAAACGGGCTCATTTCAAATCCTCCGGTAGGACATCGGTCAAATGTGGGTCACGTGGCGCGCGGCGGGCAACGGGCAGCGCCCGCCGCAGGGCATGGATGATCAGATCACGCAGAAAGCGGGGCGGGTCGCGCCGGGGCTTGTTGGAGATCAGCCGCCGCAATTGCCAGATCATACCGCCAGCCCAGAGGGCCAGGGTCGCGGCTGCGGCGTAGAGGCGTCCATGGTTTTTGCAGAAATAGTGCAGCCTTGAATCAAGCCAATAAGAGGGCACCCGCGCCCAGTCGTTCATCCCGGTTGAGGCTGATCCCACATGTTGCACCTCGCTGACCGGCAGGTAATGGGTGTGCCATCCCGCCCGGGCGGCGCGGCGGCACAGGTCGGTTTCTTCAAAATACAGAAAGAAGGTCTCGTCAAAATTACCGATGGATTCGATCATTTGGCGTCGGATCATCAGGCTGGCACCGGCGGTCCAGTCCACCTGAAGTTCAGATGTTGGGATCGGCAGGGCGACAATTGACGCCTTGAGCAGTCGTGAAATCACCCCGGTGCGGGCAGCGGATTCAAATTCGCCAGCAATCGAGGGAAACCGGAAGGCGGTGGCATGTGGGGTGCCATCGACACCGCGCACATAGGACCCAACCATGCCGGCCTTGGGTGTGGTGGTCAGAAAGTCCCGCAGGTGTCGTATTGCCTGGGGTTCAGGAAAGGCATCCGAGTTCAGCAGATAATAATAATCGGGTTGTGATCCGTCTGACAGACCGGCCGCCATGCCGAAATTCATCCCGGCCCCAAAGCCGCCATTGCGGGGTGACTGGATCACCCTGAGCGGGGCATCGTCTAACCATCCGCGTGTCTGGGCCGCATGGGTGAGGGTTTCGAACGACCCATCACCGGAGCAGTTGTCAACAATCACCACTTCGCCCGGAAGATCCTGCATCTCGCGCAGTGCGGCTTCGGTCGCCCGCAGAGTGAGCTCGGGCGTGCAGTAATTCAGGATGATGGTCAGGATCGTTGGGTGTGTCATAGAGACCTTCTGAACTATTCAGCAGCACTTACTGCGGGGGGCCAATCGTCGGAGCTGGCTGGAGGCGTATCCGGTTTGATCTCGGCGCGCCTGATGTGGTCTTGCAGGTGCTCGGCAAGAACCGAGACATTGGGCACCAGGACCATGCTGTCGTGATCGCCCGGCACCTCGACCACTTGCGTTTGCGGTGCCCAAGGGGTCCAGTTGTTGTCGTCATAGACATATTCGCGTGCTTCACTGACCCATTGCCCGTCCGAGACCTGCCACTTGCGGTCAAGTTGGGGCCGAAACAGTGTCAGCGGGCCTTGCCGTGGTTGCAGGTCATAGCCGTCCAGTGCCTCGCGGAAGGCGGCCTCGATTTTGTGGTTGTTGAAGTCCACATTCGGGTTGGTGTCACTGGGGCGGGAGCGGCGTTTTTCAAATTCCCAACGCACACGCGCCACGGCCCATTCGGACAGATAGGACAGCCCCTTGCTGCGCAGCAGGTGACCCTTGATGATGGCCTTGTCGCGCCGGTTCAACGCGGGCCGGACCGGTAGCGGGGTATCCAGCATTGCCAACATGGGGACGTCTTCGCCAAGTGTTTGTAGCTGACGCGCCATTTCATAGGCGGTGATGCCACCGCCGGAATAGCCGCCCAGCAGATAGGGGCCGTCGGGCTGGATCTGACGCAGTTCTGCCAGATAGTCGCGGGCGGCCTCTTCCATGCTGGTATGGGGGGCCTCATCGCCGATCAAGCCACGGGCCTGCAGCCCATAGACGGGCCGCTCGCGCCCCACCATTTGGGCCAGATGACGCAGGTTCAGCACGTTTCCGAACATGCCTGCGACCAAAAAGAACGGCCTGCGGCCGGTGCCGTCGCCGGGGTGCAATGTGACCAGATGTTTGAATGCCGGTGCTTGATCGCCGGCTTGTCCATCGTCCTGCACAGGGTCGTCGCTGGTGATGCCGCCACCGGTGCGCTGGATGATCAGCGCGGCCAGTTTGGCGACGCTTGGGGCCTCAAACAGCACCGAGATCGGGAATTCCACGTCGAATGTCCGCTTGATCTGCGCAAACAGCCGCACCGCGATCAGTGAGTGCCCCCCGAGATCAAAGAAACTGTCCTCGGTGCCGACCTGCGATACCCCCAGAAGGGTGGCAAAACTGGTCGCGAGGCTGTCTTCGACCGGATTGCGGGGGGCGACATAGTCGGTGTCCAGGTCGGGGCGCTCAAACTCTTGCGTCTCGTCGCCAGCCGGGGCCGCGGATTGGGCCGCCTGGGTGATCAGCGCGGGCAGGTCCAGTGACGACACCACCACCTGTGACAGGTCCGTCGCCAAGGCCCGGGTCATGGCCCCGGCGCCATTTTTGGCCGCAATGCCGTTGGCAATGTTCAGTTGCAGTCGTTGTTCCTCGGGCGAGAGCGGCTGAGTGGTGCGGGTGGCAGAGAGCCCCAGTTTGGCGGCGCTGTTGTCGGGGTCATCGGAGCCTGAGAAGTTCAGCGCGCCGTCGAGACGTTTCATCTGGAAGCCCTGGATGTCCACCAGCACGGTGCCGTTGGGGTCGGTCAGAGTGACGTCAAAGGTGGCAAATCCATCGGACTGACTGTCCGTCAGCCGCATATGGCTGCGGATGTCACGACCAAGCGGGGAGAACACCCGGATCGCCCCATATGAGACCGGCACCCACAGGGTTTTGCCGCCATAGCTGGGCACCAGATCAATCGCCCAGCCGGTGGCAAGATCCAGCAGGCCCGGATGCAGAATGGTCCCATCGTTCTGCGCAATCTTTGGCAGGGCCAGATGGGCCAGGCCCTGGCCGTCACCCAGTGCGGTTTGGGTCAATACATGCCAGCGTGGCCCAAACGTCAGGTGCTGTTCCTGAGGCGAGCGCAACCGCTCCTTGCCGCCCGGCGTTACCTGCGGGCAGTGCGCTGCGATCAAAGCCAGGTTGAGCGGCTCAGGGCGGATGGCATCTGGGGTCAGCACCAGCGCCGCCTGAGCGTTCAGGGCATAGCCTTGTTGCGCAGCACTGTGCACCGCAAAGCCATAGCCGTCTTCATTGGCCTCAAGCCGGATCAGAACCTCACGCGGGGTCTTATCCTGGACTTGCAGTGGTCGCAGGAAATAGAGATCGCGTATTTCGTATGGCCCGGTGACGCCCTGTGCGGTCAGCGCCTCGGCGGCCAGTTCGATATAGCCGGTGCCGGGGACCAGCGCGGTCCCATCCCGAGTGCGGTGGTCGTTAAGCAGCCAGTCGCCCCGGCCGGTAAAGTCTGAGGCAAAGATGCGGTTGCCAAAGGCATCAAACCCCTGGGTTTGCAGCAAAGCCTGCGCGCAGGCACTGCGCTCAGACGGGCCCTCGCCGCCCATCCGCGCGGCCATGGCCTCGGCGGCCATGCCGGTGTCGCTCCAGACGCCCCAGTTCAGGGACACCACACGGGTTTTGCCGCCTTTGCGGTGCTTGGCCCAGGCGTTCAGGTATTCATTGGCGGCAACATAATCGATCTGCCCAGCCGGACGCGTTGCGGTCGAGGATGAGGAAAACAGCACCATCAGATCCAGTGTGCCATCGGGGAACACCGCGTCCAGCACCCGCAGGCCGCTGATTTTCGGGGCAAAGACCTCGGCGATCTGGGTTTCTGTCTTGGCCAGAATGGGACCATCGTTGATGTGGCCCGCACCATGAATGACGCCGGTGAGGGCGCCAAATTCTGCCTCGGCTTCGGTCACGGCTGCGCGCATTTGACCGCTGTTGCAGACATCTGCCGCCAGTGGCAGCACCCGGCCGGTGCCGATGGCTTCGAGCGCCATGACAGCGCGAATGCGCATGGCCGTGCGGTTGGCGGGACTATGGGAATGCAGATAGCGATCCCAGCTGTCGCGCGCAGGCAGTCCAGAGCGCGAGATCAGCACCACATTGGCGTTATGGGCCCGCATCAGGTCCGCCGCGATGGTCAGGCCAATGCCACCATAGCCGCCGGTGATCAAATAGTGACCGCCGGTTTTGAACGGTGGGACATCCACTGGGGGCAGGGGGGCCGGCCGCCAGACCTGTTCAAACCGTTTGGCACCCCGCCAAAGGGCCGTCAGGTTTTCAGGTTCGGCCAGCAGTTCCTCGAGCAGGCGCGGGGTTATGTCTTCGACCTCTGGCTTGGCCAAAAGGCTTTGCCAGCGCGAGGGCGCATGAGGCAGCTCAATATCCACCGTGGAGCAGGTCAGGCCGGGCAATTCGCGTGGGATCACGCCAGCCGGGCCAACAACTAGGGCTTTTTCGGGGTATGGCAGCGGCTCGTCGCTGTGTTGGGCGGCGCCTGTGGTGAAAATGCTGATGTGCAGCTGTTCGGGCAGGTCGATATTGCCCAGCTCTTGTGCCAGCGCGGTCAGGGAATAGAACCCGACCTCAAGATTGTGGTCAAAGAATGAGGATCCGGGACGGAAGACCTCGGTTCGGGTGACCAGCCAGAAATGAGCGATCCGGGTTGGTAGCAGGCCTGCCATCTCAAGATCGGCCAGCAGCGATTGATAGCCCGAGCGCCCTTGCTCGGGCGGCAGCACGTAGGCGGTATCCGAGAGTTTGGCATAGCTGTCGCCGGGGCGGACCCGGACGACCTGATGACCGGCATCTTGCAATTTGTCAGCCGCTGCGGCCGCCGTTCCGGTGTCGTCTTCAAAGATCAGCCAGGTGTGCGGTGCAGTGGCGAGTTCACTGTCAACATTCACATCGCAATCGGCCAGACGCGGCCGCCAGGCAGGGCGATAGCCCCAATCGGCGATATCATCGTGACGGGCGGGCAGGGGCATGTCCTGGGTCTGTGACTGTTGGCCCGGTTCAATGAAATAGCGGCTGCGTTGATAGGCATAGGTTGGCAATGGCAGGCGCAGGCGCCGTGCTTCGCCCCAGATCTGATCCCAGTCTGCCTCGACTCCGCAGGCCCAGAGACGGCCAATGACGCCAAAGAAATAGGCGTCATCCGCGATGTCCTGATTGTGGTGGCGCAGGCTGCTGAGCACCTGTGTGGGCTGCACATCAGGCGCCATCTGCGCCAGCGAACTGAGCGCCTTGCCGGGGCCGACCTCAAGGAAGACCCGGCCCGGAACTTTGGCAAGACTGTCGATGCAATCGGCGAAATGGACTGTGTTGCGCAGCTGGCCGACCCAGTAGTCAGGGTCGGTGGCCTGGGCATCTGTCAGGGTCACACCGGTGCGATTTGACACCAGTGGAATGCGCGGCGCCTGCAGGTCCAGCCCGCGCAGGAAATTGCGATAGTCGTCAAGAATACCGTCCAGCATCCGGCTGTGGGCGGCAATGTCGATGGGGATGCGTTGGTGGTCAATGTCGCGGCTTTTCATCACGGTCGACAAGGCATCCAGTGCCGCCTGCGGCCCGGACACTGCGGTCAGGTTTGGCGCGTTGACCGACGCAATGTCCAGATCCTCCGAGAGGATGTCCTGCACCTCGGTCAGGGGCAAGGAAATGCTGAGCATGCCACCGGCAGGCATGGTGTCAAACAAGCGTCCCCGCAGCAGCACCAGATCGATGCAATCCTCGAAGCTGAGCACACCGGCCAGACAGGCGGCGGTGCATTCGCCCATGGAATGACCCACCATGGCGGCAGGTTTCACGCCCCAGCTGATCCACAGCTGCGCCAGCGCATATTCGACAATCATGATCAGCGGCAGTTGCACCGAGGGTTTGGTCAGTTGGGCGTCGGCCTCTGCCTTGTTTTCTGGTTCCGGCAGCCACAGCGCCCGGATGTCATAGTCGAGCTGTTTTTGCAGGTGGTCCAGCCCACGGTCCATGTAATCGGCAAACTCGGGCTCGGTCTCATACAGGTCCCGCCCCATGCCGGTAAATTGAGCGCCACCGCCGGGGAACATGAACACCACCTCGGGGGTGGGGCCCAGGTGATCGTGGCTGAATACCCGGCGTGGGTCATTATCTTCCAGCAAGGCGGCGGCCTGGGCCGTGGTTTCGGCCACCAGCACCCGGCGTTTGGAAAACCCGCGACGGCCCTGTTTCAGGGTCCAGGCCACATCGGCAAGGTCCAGATCGGGGTTGGCCCGCAGGTGAGCGGCCAGCAATTTGGCATTGCCGTCCAGCGCCGTCTTGGACCGGCCAGAGAGGCACAGGATGTGGAACGGGAAATCGCTGTCTTCGGAGGGCGCGCGGGTGGGGGCCTCTTCCAGCACCATATGGGCGTTGGTGCCGCCGACGCCCAATGCATTGACAGCGGCCCGGCGTGGGCCTTTGTGCGAGGTCCAGTCGCGCAGGGTGTCATTGACGCGGAACGGGCTGCCGTCAAAATCAATCGCCGGGTTTGGTGCCTCGTAGCCCAAAGAGGGCGGGATTTGTTGGTGTTTCAGGGCCAGTGAGGTCTTCACCAGCCCGGCCACGCCAGCTGCGGTGTCCAGATGTCCGATGTTGGTTTTGACCGAGCCAATGCGGCAATACCCGATCTCGCTGGTGCTGTCGCGGTAGGCTTCGGTCAGGGCTGAGACCTCGATCGGGTCCCCCAGATAGGTGCCGGTGCCGTGGCATTCGACGTAGTCCACTGTATCGGCAGGCACATCCGCCGCCTGCAGCGCCATGCGCACCGCTGCGGACTGGCCATCAACCGAAGGGGCCAGATATCCGGCCTTGGCGGCGCCGTCATTATTGACCGCCGACCCCTTGATAACGGCCCAGATGTGGTCGCCGTCGGCGATGGCATCTTCCAATCGCCGCAACACCACGACCCCGGCGCCAGAGCCAAACACCGTGCCCTGGGCGCGGTGGTCAAAGGCATGGCAATGGCCGTCAGGGCTGAGGACTTCATTTTCTTTATACAGGTAACCGCGGCCCTGTGGCAGCTCGATGGTTGCGCCGCCGGCCAGCGCCATGTCGCATTCGCCCTCGCGCAGGGACTTACAGGCGTAATGCACCGCCACCAGTGAGGTCGAACAGGCGGTCTGCAGATTGATCGAGGGCCCGTGCAGGTCGAATACATGGCTGACCCGGGTTGCCATAAAGTCTTTGTCATTGCCGGTGTGGCGCAGCAGGAACATGCCTACATCATCAACCAGATGTGGGTTCGAGCAGATGTTGAAGTAGAAATAGCTGCCCATGCCGCAGCCGGCATAGACGCCAACAGGGCCAGCAATGCTTTCGGGGGGATGGCCTGCATCTTCCATCGCCGACCAGGCCACCTCGAGGAATTTGCGGTGCTGAGGGTCCAGAATGGCCGCCTCTTTTGGGCTGAAGCCAAAGAAGTCGGCATCGAACTGATCATAGCCCTGCAACAATGCGGCGGAGGGGACATAATTGGGATCGGCAAGGGTTTGCGGGCGTTCACCGGCCTCTCGCAAGGCTTGCTCATCCAGCACGGTGATCGATTCTACACCATTTTTCAGATTGGTCCAGAATTCAGCGGCCGAATGGGCACCGGGAACGCAGACCGATTGGCCGACAATTGCGATGTCTCCGACAGGTGCGCCACCAGACCGAAACGGTGTATTATGCGTCTTCATGTTCAGACCAAATAACCCTTACTCAGGTGCCGATAGGCCCGTCACAACGATAGCTGCCAAAGCTATTGTGACCAACCCAAAGGACGAAATATTGACCAATCCGGGTGATCCCGGTGTGAATTCAATTGTTTGTCGATCGGAGGGTTATGTATCTCAGTTTCCCCCCACCTCAAGAGATGTAATTTCGTAAACTTATGCGGCTCAAATATGAAACTTATGTGTTCAATTGGGCCGGGAAAGTGGAGAGAATGGGGCATTACATTACACTGCGCTGGCCTGATTTAGGGGAGCCGTCCAGGGCCTGAGTGCCGCCGAACAACGCCGATTTGGAGGCGGTCAAATCCGGATAACGCAGCCTTTCGACATAGCCGAACACCGCACCGGCGCAGAGCCAGGTAAAGGGGATCAGGGTGGCGTTCAGCAGCATATCCAGCATAGTGATCGCAAGCAGCAGGGCAATGGGCGCCACGTAGGGCGAGATGCCAAGACCTTGCTTGCGCCGCATCTCGCTTGCCAGGAGCACCAATGGGGCCGCCAGCAGACCCATCTCGGCGATATAGCCAAGCCAGCCAAATGTGCCAAAGACAATGATCCAGCGACCATCGGGTATCGACAGGATTTGTCCGGTTTCGATGTGATGTACCAAATTGCGACCCCAGCCGCCCCAGCCGAACCATGGTTTTTCCGCCGCACGGGCCAGCAGGACCCTCTCATTCTCGAGTCGATACCCCAGCGAATTTGCCCGTTCGGTGCTGATGGCCTCGGCCTGGGCCAGGATTGCGTCGGTGGGCACCAGCCCTAGATTGCGCAGCATTGGATAGATCACTGCAATCAGTGCAAGGCACATTGCAATGCGGATTTGCCAGCGCAGGGGGGCCAGTGCGACAACCGGGGTGAAGGCCAGCCCATAGAGCAGCGACCCCAGACTTTTGCATAATATGAGCACCCAAAACAAATAGAGGGTTGCCATTGCAAGTCGCACCCGGTCGCCGCTTTGTGCGGCCCGTGTCAGGGCCGTTGCAGCCAGTACGGATGACATGAAGAAGAACGCCAGCCACAGCCCATGTGGCAGAAACACGATGGGGCGGAAGCCGCCATTGCGCATCGTTTGTTCAAAGCTGTGCTGGAAAAACCCGTAGACCCAAATGTTGATCTGTGGGCTAAGCCGGATTTCGATGAGCGCGGGAAGGGAATAGGCCAGGCCGGTCAGCAACAGCGCCCACAGGAGGTTCCGCAGTCCGGTTTCGGTCGACAGGTACTGACGGGCCAGGAAGAAGGGCAGCAATACAATGATCTGGCCGATCATCACCGCGCCAAGATCCCGCCAGCGCAGCCCCGGCAGGGCGTTGGTGGTAAAGATGACAGGATCTGAGTTTTCAATCACCCGAAACAGGATTGGATCGCCATTGGTGAAGACCGTGGGAATCACACCAAGCACAAACCCCGCCACCAGCAGCCGCGTAGCCGGGTGCCGTGGCCACAGCGAGACCGGCTTTTTCATCACCAGGACACAGATCAGAAACGTGACCACCGATGGGAGCGTTGATTTGTCCATACTCGGGACCAGTGGGAGATCGAATTCAGCCAGTGGCGGCAGCAACAGGTAGCCTGTCAGCATGCTCCATATGATGGCGCGTTCCAGTGTTGTTCGGCGAAACAGCCACAGGGTCACCAGTGGCCAAGCCATCAGCATCATATAGGCCAGAGTGTTAGGCATTTGCAGGGTAACCTGTTGGTTCATCGCGATTGAGGCAACTTAGCGGTTCTATGAGCCCAAGTCCCGCCCCATTCGTTTGCTATGGTTCAGGCATGGCAAGGAAACAACGGTTTTAGCCAATAGGGGTGTTGCCCTGCACCGCGGCGGCTTTAGCCTAGGCCTGAAATGATAAGATAACGGAGAGAGATGCGTGCACTTCATGTTCCATGGACAGCGAATAGCGATCAATGTGCCCACTTGGGCTGCGCTGGAGGCTGAGCTTCGGCAGCGATTTGCGAGTGGGCAGGGGTTTGCTCTGGCGACTGTCAATCTGGATCACCTGGTCAAAATGGCCGCCTCGCCGGGATTTCTGGACGCCTATGCGACCCAGGATCTGGTGGTGGCAGATGGCCATCCGATTGTCTGGATGTCCCGGCTGGCACGCCAGCCAGTGGAGTTGATGCAGGGTGCCAACATGATCCTGCCGCTGTGCCAGCTGGCGGCGCAGGCCCAGGTGCCGGTGGCACTGGTAGGCAGTACGCAGGTGGCGCTGGAGGATGCGGCGGGTATCCTGCAAGGGGAGGTTGCGGGCCTGAACATTGCGATGCGTCTTGCGCCGTCAGGGGTGTTTGATCCCATGGGCGAGGAGGCGGGGCATATTTTGCAGCAATTGAACGGCGACGGAATTGGGCTGTGTTTCCTGGCACTGGGAGCCCCTAAGCAAGAGATTTTTGCTGCCCGTGGTCGGCAGCTGTCCCCCGGCGTTGGCTTTGCCTCTATTGGGGCGGGACTGGATTTTCTGGGGGGACATCAACACCGGGCGCCGGTGTGGATGCGCCGGTTGGCATTGGAATGGCTGTGGCGAATCGTGAGCAGTCCGATGCGAATGGTGCCGCGCTATGCGCGTTGCTTTGCCATTCTGCCAGGGCAGTTCCGGCAGGCCTGGCTTTTACGTAAGCGCCCGCCGTCTGCCGGGCGTTAGTAGGTCGCGGACCTTTTGCCACAGAATACCCTTGGGGGTTCACATCACTTATATTCGATCAAGTTCCGTCGCCGCCCCAAAACCCGGTGCCAGTGATAATCTGCCACCCCCAGCGCCTCGGGGAATTTTCCCAGTACATTGAACAAGGCTGCTGGCGGCCCCATCCGGCGCGACAGGCGCAGGACTTGCGCCGGGTAGATCAGCAGGGCCAGCAGCATCCAGCTGGTCATTAAAGTGGACAGTGCAATTGCCAGCGGTAAGCCAAGAGCCCAGAGCAGGGCCCGGCGAACCTCGGTTACCCAGTGCCGTTCCGGTGGCGCGCCGTGGAGCGTGGCGCCTTCGGCAAAGGCGTATCCGGCGCGCCGGGCACGGGTCCACCATTGGGCAAACCGTAGCATTTTCGCATCGTGCAACGTCATCTCGGAATCCAGGCGCCAGATGCGCCAACCTGCTGACCGGAGCCGCAGGCAGAGCTCTGGTTCTTCGCCGGCGATCAGAGACTCGCGGTAGCCACCCAGCCGTCGAAAAGGCGCCAGCCGCATCAGCGCATCGCCCCCACAGGCCTTGGTCTGGCCCACGGGGGTGTCCCATTCCCGGTCACACAGGGCGTTGTAAACAGAGGCGTCCGGGAACCGCTCGCGTCGGCGGCCGCAGACCACCGCCACATCCGGATGATCCTGAAGAAACGAGCTGGCGCTTGGAATCCAGTCTGGATCTATTGTGCAATCACCATCGACAAACTGCACCAGCGTGCAGTCGTCACCCAGTTCGGCGACCCCGGCGTTGCGGGCGCGGGCGGCGGTAAACGGGCGTGACATATCCAGTTCCACCACTTTGGCCCCCATGTCGCGCGCTGCAATCACCGAGCCATCGCTTGAGCCGCTGTCCACATAGACCAATTGGCGGACCTGATCTTGCAGTGACGCGAGGCAGGCCAGCAGATGTGCGCCTTCGTTTCGTCCGATCACCACGGCGTCAATCACCGGTGCGGTCATTGGTGGCGCTGCACAAAATGGGCGGTATAGCTGTCTGGTGTCATCAAAATTCTAAAGCTCGCAAGCTGGCAATAAGGGAACCTGCGGCCAATGGGTCTTATGGGTGTTATTCATGGCAACAGAGGTGGGGTCTTGGATGGTGACGCCAAATTAGACAATTGCCCCGTGGCTGCAAGCTTTTGTGCTGGACACCCTATGACCCCTGCCTTTAGTTGCTCCGAAATGTGAAGGAATGTTGCGGGCCTGTCGTGTCGACGGCGCTGTGGCAAACCATACATCAACTTACACATTGAATTGTCAAAGGCGGCCCCTGCATGACCCCTGTTCAAACTGCGAACATGAAGCCATTCAGGGCTGTAATTGCGCGCGCCACACAACCTAGCAGTGTGCATGTTTTTTGATTGATTCCATGCCCTTGTAGGGGCCCCGCAGAGACAATCCCGCCGAATTCCTGATTTTGTTTCCTGATGAGCCGGGGAATAAGGCAAAATATGGCTAATTTGAGCTAAAGCCGTCCTTTTTCACCATATTTATAAAATTTGACTTAACACATGTTAACTTCAGATTGAGCATAATCAGGTGCAGTTTTGACCTGACTATGCCCGGGGGGGATGGGCCGCATGGGGGTGCGACTTAATCCTGATCCACTCACTGAGATAGTACGCCCGGTAGCTGCTGCACCGGGGCAATAGAAATTTGAAAATGACCCGCCGTAAGGCGGTGCTCATCTTGACTTGGTGGCTTCTTAGCTGCCGATAGGGGGATGGCTTGGAAGATACTGTGCACAAGAGGATTATCGCCTCTTCAATGCAAATGGCCCAGGTGAGAGGGGTCGCCGCAGGACAGGGATTGCCGGTAGAGGCGGGACGTTTGATCCAGTCCTGGAGTTTGACGCCAGATAATATCAATGGTTCGCACTCCCGTGTTAAACCAACACTTGAACAACCGTTTGGCCATGTGGCGACGGATGTCTATGCCCGCTTGGGGAAGCGGATATTGGATGTCATTCTGGTTCTGCTGACTATGCCGCTGACCCTGCCAGTGATCGCGATATGTGCGTTTGCCCTTTGGTTTGAAGGAGGGCGTCCATTTTATCGACAGGACCGGTTGGGTCTGAACGGACGCCGGTTTTCCATTCTCAAACTGCGGACCATGGTGTGCGATGCGGATGCGCGGCTGGAGCAATGCCTGGCTGCCAGCCCCGCGTTGCGCCGTGAATGGGACGAAACCCAAAAACTGAAAAAAGATCCGCGCATTACACGGGTCGGTAAGATCCTGAGGATGACGTCACTGGATGAGTTGCCGCAATTGCTTAATGTGCTCAAGGGAGACATGAGCCTGGTTGGCCCGCGTCCGATGATGCCTGAGCAATTGACCCTGTATGGTGATCCGCGGTCCTATTTTGCGCTGAAACCGGGGATTACCGGTGTTTGGCAGGTGTCGGCCCGCAACGAGAGCCACTTCTCTCACCGGGCGCAGATTGATGCGGTTTATGGTCGGACGTTGTCACTGCGCAGTGATCTGACATTGATGTTTCGCACCGTTGGTGTGGTTTTTCGGGGGACGGGATATTGATCTTACACCACGGCGCTGCTGGCATCGGGCGTTTACCATACGTTCAATTTGTGATGACCCCATTTCGTGATACCTTAGGTATAGAGGGCAGGGCATGAAAGATTTTGTGACCACTGGGTTGGAGGACGCCGATATTGCGATGACCCAACAGGGCTTTAAGAAATTCCGCCGTCGTCGCGGTAAGCGACAGGATCCGGTGATTGAAAACGCGCCTGAGCTGCGCGAGTATCTTGATACCGAACCGCCGACGCGCATCGAGCACGTGCCGGCGCGGCTTCCTGAACCCTGGGAGATTTTGCGCCGGGTGCCGATTGATGTGCGCCAACATCAGTTGAACCGCTCACCGCTGGTCAATTTCTTTCGCGAGGACCCCGCGGCCAAGGCGTTTGATCTATTGCGCACCCGCTTGTTGCATACGCTTAAGGCGAAGGGCTGGAAACGGGTTGCGATTGCCGCACCAACTGCGGGATCGGGCGCGACATTCACGGCGGTCAATCTGGCGCTGAGCCTGGCGCGTGTGCCCCATAGCCGCACAATTTTGATGGATTTGAACCACCGCCATCCCGGCGTTGCTGAGGCGCTGAAGCTGAACCAGCCCGGTGACATGCCTGGATTCCTTGCTGGTGACCTTGCGATGGAGGATCATTTGATCCGTCCTACCGATACCCTGGCTCTGGGGTTGACCAGGGCCCCGGATCGCAACGCTGCAGAAATCCTTCATGATAGCCACTGCGCGGCGACACTGGAGGACATGATTGACCGGACCGCTGCGGATGTGGTGATTTATGATCTGCCGCCGGTGCTGGAATATGACGACCTGACCGCCTTTTTGCCGCAGGTGGATGGGGTTTTGCTGGTGTCGGACAGTACCCAAACCACCGCCGCACATTTGGCCGCCTGTGAAAAGATGCTTGCCGGTCATACAGAATTGCTTGGTGTGGTGTTGAATCGTGCCAGATCTTCGAAAAACGGCTGAACGGCCCGAGCCTGTCATAGTTTTGCCAGCTTGCCATGATGGAAAGAGCACAACTGCTGCCGTATCCCGGCAGTCATTGACCTTGGATAACGGTGTTGAGACAATAAATGGGCCCGATTTTCTCGATCGAAGATTTTGTGGACATGCTGCGCCGTCGGGCTGGCCTGATTGCCAAAGTGGTGTTCCTGGGGGCTTTGGTGTCGCTGTGGTATGCCGCGCGTCAGCCGAGACTGTATCAGGCCGCCGAGGTGATCCAGATCAGCCAACCGAAAATTGCCGACGATCTTGCCAGTTCCACGGTTGAGGGCTCGTCTGCGCGTCGATTGCAATTGATCCAGCAGCGCCTGATGACCCGTGACGCAGTGTTGGAAATTATTGAGAAATTTGGGCTTTTTGCAGATTTGCCGCAGTTGAAAACAGCGGAAAAGGTGGCGCTGATGCGCGAGTCGATCAGCATTGAAGGGGTTGCCGCTGCACGCGAAGGCTTTGTCGATGATGGCACCATTTCGGTTCTCACCTTCATTGCCAAGATGCCAACCCCGGAGCAAGCACAGCAGGTGGCACATGAATTGTCCCGCCGCACAATCGAACTGAGTATAGATTCGCGCACAGAGTTGGCCCGCGAAACCCTGACCTTTTTGAACGAACAAGAGGTCTCTCTTACTGATGACCTGAACACACTTGAGGACAATCTTGCCAGTTTCCGCACGGCCAATAATGTGACGTCCCCTGGAGATGCTGTTTTTCGCCGGTCTGAACTGATCCCTATCAATGGTGGTCTGCTGGACATCGCACGCGAGCTGATTGAAATCCGCCGGGCCGCTGAATATGCGACTGCCACAGAGCGCCCCGCGACAGCGCAACGGATGCAGGCTGGTTTTCAAGAGCAGTTGGACACGTTAGAGGCGCAGCGGGTGCTGTTGGTCGAGCGGAAGAGAGAGCTGGAAGCCTCGTTGGAAATTTCTCCGGAAATCGAACGAGAGCTGGATGCTTTTGCGCGGCGCCAAGAACAACTGCAGACATCGCTTGACGCAATCATTTCCCGGCGGACCGAGGCAGAAGTGGGGCTGCGTCTTGAAACCACCCATCAATCCGAGCGATTGACGGTGATCGAACCGGCAGTTTTGCCGGAAGACCCGATCACCGGCGGGCGCAAGGCACTGGCTATTCTGGGCACGCTGGCCGGGGCGATGCTGGCGCTTGTATTGGCCTTTATCCAAGAGCTGCGCCATCCGGTGCTGCGCAGCGCCGCCCAGATGCACCGTGAAACTGGTCTGACCCCGGTGGTGTTGATACCGGTCCTGCAAACGGAGCCTAAAAACAAGCTGAGCAATTTGTGGCGCAGGGCCCGTGGCTGGCGGCTGACATGATTTTGCCAAACCATTGCCGCGCAGAAAAATTTGTTGATTGGTGTAGAAATCATTCGCGTCGCGACAAGAGCTCTAACAAAGGTTTAGTCCATGCCCCCGATTGATACTACCCGGCTTGATGGTGACCCCTACGAGAGTATCTATGGGATTCGCGCCGATACGGCCTCGCGCGGGGTCGATTTGGAGGGTGCCCGGGTTACTGTCAATTATGCTGACGGAACGAGTGAGGTTCTGACATGGGAAGCATTGGATCCCTACACTAATGGCGGCGCCTCTGGCTCAGGCATCGAAATGTTCTTCGGCGACAATTGGCATGAGCTTTCTACAACCAAGCTTGTGGCTTCAATTGAAATTGATCTGACCCCTGCCAATTCGGTATTTGATACGACGACCACCCTCGACAGTGACCCGCTTGGCGGATCCACGCCAGGTTCAAAAATTGGGTATCCATTTGAACTGTCCCCTGAAAACAGTGATTTGTCTGATGACATTTCAATTACGTATTCTGACATCGTAAACTTGGCCGGAAGCCCGGCTGCGGGCGATTTGTATACAACGATGCTGATCGACTTTTCAGCCCTTCCGGGTGGTGGGTTCTTGGGTGATTTGGAATGGAAAACTGACATCGACACGATGGAGGATTCCACCCAGACCGATTTAGTCGCCACCAATGACGAGCTGACGATTTCCGGGGATGGGTCCGAGTCGCTGGATGTTTTGGGCAACGATGTTCATGTCGAAGGTGCCGGACTGACGGTGACCCACATCGATGGCCAATTGGTGACCGCCGGTGATACGGTGACGCTAGACACTGGCGAAATGGTGACGCTGAACGCCGATGGAACATTCTCTATTTCCAATGACAGTGCCGTAGATGAAACCAACACCTTTACCTATGTGGTTGCCGACGATTTGGGCAATGCTGACGTTGGCTTTGTTGATGTCACAACCGAAGTGGGCTCGCCGCCCTGTTTCGTCGCGGGAACGCTGATAGACACCAAAGGTGGTCCGGTGGCCGTTGAACTGCTGGAAGTGGGTACATTGATCAACACCCGCGACCATGGTCCGCAGCCGCTGCGTTGGATTGGCCGCAGTTTTCGGCGTGCCGAAGGGCGCGATGCGCCGGTGGTTTTCGCTGCCGGGGCGCTTGGCGATCACGAGTGCATTGCGGTCTCTCCCAATCATCGGGTGCTGATCACATCAGAGCGGGCTGAACTTCTGTTTGGCCAGTCCGAGGTTCTGGTGAAGGCTAAGCATCTGATCAACGATAGTTCGATCCGGGTGCAGGCGGATGGTCAACAGGTGACCTATGTGCATCTGCTTTTTGATCAGCATGAAATCGTCTATGGCAACGGGCTTGAAAGCGAAAGCTATCATCCCGGTGCAGAAACCCTGGATGCTTTTGATGTTGAGACCAGGGCCGAAATTCTGGACTTGATGCCGGACAGGGACAACTACGGGCCGACAGCCCGCCCGGCGTTGAAGTCCCACGAGAGTTTTCTGCTATCGGGCCTTGATCGCTAAGGGCAGGAGCGCTTGCTGATCATTTGCTGGAGTGTTCCGCATCGCAACCTCGCACGGCGTTGATGGACCCACTTAATCATGACCCGATAGTATGGGCCGAAAACATACCCCCTAAATCCGACGCAATTTGCGATTACGTCAGACCTCGTCGCTGTATCTTGGTGCCGTCTGCTTCATTGCGAAAATCGCTTGGAAAAGGCCATAGCAAAACCGGGCAGGTTCATCACAAATAAGCCCCGCTTTGGTTGCGGATGTTTTCGGTCAACTTAATCCGCTCAATAGCGTTTGAAGTCGCGACCGTTGCAGACAGAAGTATTTCTATCATTACTATTGTTGAAACCACCGATGGGTAATAGTGCGGGCTTGTCGTCGGGGCAAAGAAGACATGGTCGGCATGCTCGACCAGGGGTGAACTGGCTTTGTCGGTCAGGGCAAATACTTTGGCTTTTCTCTTGCTTGCATAGGCCGCAGCTACGACCGTCTCTCGGGCATAAGGGGCGAAGGCCATCACAAGGGCGGTATCCTGTTCGGCAATCGAAGCGATGGTTTCAACCATCGTGGCGCTGCCCGAGTGATCGGTACGCAACCCCGGAATGGCCATTTGGCCAGTAGATTCCATCAATGCCGCCATCCAGTGCATGGACCCGGATCCTAGTATGAACGTGCGGTTTGAATTTTGGACGCATCTGGCGAATTCCTCGACCGCAGCAATGTCCAGAAGTTTCATCGTCTGGGCAATATTGCGGGTTGCAGCCTGGGCGATGTCATTGGAAAAATGATCGTCCTGACTTGAACCGACGCCGCTTTGCAATGCATCGGCGCGATTTCCAAACCCCTGGTTCACAAAGCGTTGCTGGAATTCACTGCGAAATGCCTCGTAACTTTCATAGTCCAGCGCACGGGCAAGCCTGAGCATTGTGGGCGAGGCGACATCGCAGGCCGTCGCAACAGTACGCATGGAATCAAATGCAATCCGGTCAGGATGGTCGAGCGCGTATCGCGCCGCCTTGCCAAGTTTTTTTGGCAGGTTTGGAAGAGCTTTTGCAAGCTGTTGATCAATTTGTGACATCTCAGCCGGGCTCCAATTTGTAGCGTTTGGCATGTTTCGCATAAATTCCGGTGGCTTGAAATTACGAAAAAAGGTAGCAAAAGAAATAAACTTTGACAAGGTGTACCAAGTGCTACAATTTGGGCCCACGAATCATTGCTTGGGGGGCAATTCGGTCCATGTCGCACTACTCGGCCTTTTCGGTCTTTAAGAACGCCTTATCGGGCAATCGGCATTGGTCACGGGTCTGGCGAGATCCAGAGCCAAAACCGCATTACGATGTGGTGATTATCGGGGCAGGCGGACATGGTCTGGCCACAGCGTATTATCTTGCGCGTGAACACGGCATTCGAAATGTAGCGGTGATCGAAAAAGGATGGCTGGGCGGCGGTAACACCGGGCGCAATACTACAATAGTCCGCTCGAACTACATGATGCCCGGCAATACGATGTTTTATGAACGCTCCATGAAGCTGTGGGAAAACCTCAGTCAGGATCTGAATTATAACGTGATGATTTCCCAGCGCGGGCAGTACAATCTGTGCCATTCGCCTGGCCAGATGGATGCGGCGCGCAGACGTGGAAATGTACTGCGCGGCAACGGGATTGAAGCGGAACTGTTTGATCGCTCTGAGGTGAAGCGGCGGCTGCCCTATCTGGATTATACGCCGCAGGCACGATTCCCGATCCACGGAGCAATTTTTCAGTCCCGCGCCGGAACCGCGCGCCATGATGCGGTTGCTTGGGGCTATGCGCGGGCTGCGGACCAGCAGGGTGTAGACATTATCCAGCAATGTGAAGTGACGGGATACATTTGGGATAAGGGAAAAATCGCCGGTGTCGAAACCACGCGGGGTGCAATTCGGGCGGGCAAAGTCGGGATGGCTGTGGCCGGTCACACCGGGCATCTGGCAGGTATGGCAGGTCTGCGGCTGCCGATCGAGACCCATGTATTGCAAGCCTATGTGACCGAACCGTTGAAACCGCTGGTGGATACAGTGATCTCGTTTGGTGCGGCGCATTTCTATGTCAGCCAATCCGACAAAGGCGGTCTGGTGCTGGGTGGTGATCTGGATGGATACAATTCTTATGCGCAGCGGGGCGGCTTGCCCATGGTCGAACACACTCTGGCCAGCGCCAAGGCGTTAATGCCCTCAATTTCCCGGCTCAAATTACTACGGCACTGGGCCGGAGTGATGGACATGTCGATGGATGGTTCTCCGATTATCGCGAAGACGCCGGTGGATGGGCTCTATCTGAACGGTGGCTGGTGTTACGGCGGCTTTAAGGCCACGCCGGCGTCGGGCTGGTGCTTTGCATGGACCATCGCCAAAGACCAGCCGCATGAGGACAATGCAGAATTCACGCTGAACAGGTTCGAGCGTGGATATCAAATTGATGAAAAAGGTGTCGGACCGCACCCCAATGCTCACTAAGGATTTGGCATAGATGATCAGGATTAACTGCCCAATATGCGGAACTCGAGACGAAAGCGAGTTCACCTATGGTGGAGATGCCACGGTGCGGCGCCCCGCGATGGAAGAGGACGCGCCGGGACCATGGTTGGATTATGTTTTTATGCGCGATAACCCGCGCGGACCACATCGGGAATACTGGCACCATGTGCAGGGTTGTCGCCAGTGGCTGGTGTTGGACCGCAATACTTTGACCCATGAAATCGGCACCTGTTTTCTTGCCAGGGATGCTGCGTGATGACTGGACGCCGACTTTCCACAGGCGGTCGTATCGACCGCAGCCAATCGCTTGATGCCCGGTTTGACGGGCGCCGACTGAAGGCACATCCCGGCGATACGCTGGCCTCTGCATTGGTAGCTTCGGGTGAGCAAATCGTGGCGCGTGGGTTCAAATACCACCGGGCACGTGGCGTATATTCCGCAGGAGCAGAAGAACCCAACGCCTATGTGCACCTTAGAACCGGCGGGCGACACGAGCCAAACGCCCGGGCCACCACAACCGAGGCCTTTGGCGGTCTTATCGCGACGTCTCAGAATGCCTGGCCCGATGTGCGCCTGGATGCGGGCGCGGTTACTGGATATCTTTCACCATTTCTGAGCGCCGGGTTTTACTATAAAACCTTTATTGGCCCGTTCAATGGCACCAAGTACTGGATGTTCTGCGAGGGGCTGATCCGCAAGGCCGCTGGAATGGGGCGCGGTGTCAAACGCGTCGATCCTGACAGCTATGAAAAGATAAATGCGTTTTGTGACTTGCTGGTGATCGGGGCCGGATCTGCAGGGCTGAGTGCGGCGTTGACGGCTGGCGCGGCGGGGGCCGATGTAATCCTGGTTGAACAGGATTTCGAACTTGGTGGCTCGCTGTTGTCCCAACCCGCGGGTGGCGCGAGTGATGATTGGTTGGCCGCAGTCAAATCTAAGCTGAAGGCTTTGCCCAATGTCCGGATCCTGACCCGTACAACCGCATTTGGGGCTTATGACGAGGACGTCTATGGTTTGGTTGAACGAGTCAGTGACCATTTGGTGGTGCCTCAAGACAACCAACCGCGCCAGCGGTACTGGCTGACACGGGCAAAGCAGACAGTGCTGGCCACTGGGGCGATTGAGCGTCCAATGGTGTTTGGCAACAATGATTTGCCAGGGGTGATGCTGGCGGCCTCGATCCAGGCATATGCGAACCGATTTGGTGTGTTGCCGGGGCAGCGCATTGTGCTGTGTACAAACAATAACAGCGCTTATCAGGTTGCGGTGCAACTGGCTGCAGTTGGGGCCAATGTGACACTGGTGGATGCGCGCCACGCGGTTCCCCAAGCCATCACCGAGCCGCTTGCGAAATCCGGAGTGATGGTTTTGCTGGGCAAATCGGTGATTGCGGCCAAGGGCCGTCGTCAAGTGGTGGCGGCGATGATTGTTCCGGTTGATACATCGGGCAAGGCCACAGGGACGGCTCAAAGGGTGAGTTGTGATGTGATAGGCCTGTCGGGCGGCTGGTCTCCGGTGGTGCATCTGTGGAGCCAGCGTTTTGGAAAACCCCGGTTTGACGAGGCCTCTGCGTCGTTTGTGCCAAACGATACCAGCCAGAATACAGTACACTGCGCCGGGCGAATGGTTGCACTCCAGACCTTGAGCGAGAGGGTGGCGTCAGGGGGCAGGGCGGCAGATATGGCGCTAAAAGCCCTGTCCATGAAATTGGGTGACAACCCGGTTCCAAAAGTACCAGAAATTGCGCTGGATACAGGCTGGGCTGATGGCCTGCAGGCCATCTGGGCGGTGACCGATGCCAAGGGGAACACCAAGGGTAAGGCATTTGTAGACATTCAACATGATGTCAAGCTGACGGATATCGATCAGGCCTATAGCGAGGGCTATGTCTCGGTCGAACATCTAAAACGCTATACAACGGCTGGAATGGCACCGGATCAGGGCAAGACTTCCAACATTATCGCGCTGGCACGGGTTGCGGAGCTGAGCGGCAGGACCATCCCCAATACCGGCACGACAACGTTTCGCCCACCCTATACGCCGGTGGCGATTGGCGCCCTTGTGGGCCATGAACACGGGCACCATTTTGCCGCTACACGATATTCACCACTTCAAGATTGGCATGTGGCAAATGGCGCTGTGATGTCGGAGGCCGGGGCCTGGATGCGCCCGTGGTATTACCCGCAAGGCGATGAAACGCTGCGCGATGCCTATATTCGCGAGGCAACCCATGTGCGGGCCCATGTGGGAATGATCGATGTGTCCACGCTGGGCAAGATCGCTGTGCAGGGTCCGGACGCGGCCGAGTTTCTGAACCGCATCTATGTGAATGGCTGGAAAACGCTGCAAGTTGGACGGCTGCGCTATGGTGTTATGCTGCGCGAGGATGGGTTTGTGATGGACGACGGGGCCACGGCACGCCTGGGCGAGCTTGATTACTTTATGTCGACCACCACCGCCAATGCTGCCAAGGTTCTGGCGATGTCAGAGCATTTGCTGCAAACCGCGTGGAAAGATCTGAAAGTCCATGTCACCAGTGTGACCGATCAATGGGCGGCCTTTGCCATTGCTGGTCCCCAGGCCCGCAATGTGCTGCAATCCGTTCTGAAACAGGCGGACATCAGCCGTGCGGCGATGCCAAACAATCACTTTGTTTGCGATGTCGTTGCGGGCGTTGATGTGCGTATTCACCGGATGAGCTATTCTGGTGAGCTGGCCTATGAAGTTTACGTCCCTTCTGGGCATGCTCTGCGCGTCTGGGATGCGCTACAGGATGCGGGCAAGCCGTTTGATTTGCAGCCCTACGGCACCGAGGCCATGGGGGCGCTGCGCATCGAAAAAGGCCATGTTGCGGGGCCGGAAATCGAGGGTCGTACAACGCTGAAGGATCTGGGACTGGAAGGATTTGCCTCGTCCAAGAAGCCCTTTGTCGGATCAGTTCTGAAAAACCGGCCCGTGCTAATTGACCCGGCTCGTACAACGCTGGTGGGGCTGAAGATTGTCGGCGACGCAGGCGCGCAGTCGGGATCGCTGATATATCCGAATGGCCAGCCCGCTAAGGGTCATGGCGACGGTTGGGTTTCTTCCACAACCTATTCTCCGGCCTTGGGTAAAAGTATCGCGCTGGCACTGGTCAAAAATGGCAAATCGCGTATCGGCGAGGAGGTGCAGGTGGTCAACCATGTGAGCAATCAATCGTTGGTGGCACAGATTGTGTCTCCGCATTTCTTTGATCCTAAAGGGGAACGGCAAAATGCTTGATGTTCTCTCACCGCTTGGCAACGCCCAAAAGTTTGGACGATTTGGTGCTGAATGTGCCGCCGGGCCGGGCGTGTGCCTATCCGAAACACGGCTGACATCTCTTGTTCAGGTCGCGGGGTGGGGTGATTTTGAAGACCGGGTGATGCCGGGCTTGAAAAGCCTTGGCTTTGGGGATGCGGGCGATTTTCGCAAATGCCGTGTCAGCCGGGACATACAGCTTTTCCGGATATCCCCCGACCGGATACTGCTTGCATCCTTGTCACCTGTTCGCCTGCCGGACACCTTGCAAAGCAGTGGATCCCTGGCGATGCTGGATCTGGGCCATGCGCGCAGTTCAATCGTCATAGAAGGGTCGTCTGCCGAAGAGGTCATGGCGCGTCTGGCCCCGGTTGATTTTCGGGAGGCCGCAATGCCCACTGGAGATTTTGTCCAGACCGGCATTCATCATGTGGGCGTATTGATCCACAGAACCTCAGCTACGCGGTTTGAAATCCTTACTCCGGTTACTTGGGCCCGCAGCCTTTGGGATTTCATCTGCCTGAATGCCGCACCGTTTGGCTATGACGTCAAGGGGGCCACATGACCGGATTGGGTGTCACAAAATCATTTGCGGGTTGGGCAAGTGAATTGCTTGCTACCGATATACCATCCCATGTGCACCAGATCGCGCACCGTGCCATGCTAGATACACTGGGTGCCATGCTTGCCGGAGGTGCCCATCAGGACATCAAAAAGCTTGCGGGCATTTGGCCCGCCTCAAACGGGGTTTGCGACCTTGCCACCGGCGGCAGGGCAACGGCAGAAACTGCGGGCCTTATAAATGGCGGTGCGGCCCATTTTTGGGACTTCGACGATACCAGTTATACTGGCATTATGCATGGATCTGCGGTGATATTTCCTGTGGTGCTGGCATTGGCACAAGAAAAAGGCGCCTCAGAGGAAGAGGCCCGCACTGCCTTTGTCATTGGATCTGAAATCACCTATGTGCTGGCGGACATCTGCACCCATCAGCATTATTTCCGCGGTTGGTGGTCAACGGCGACATGTGGCCTTGTTGGGGCGGCGGCGGCGGCGGCTCGGCTGCTGGGATGTAACAGTATCCAAATCTGCCAGGCCATCGGTCTGGCTGCGGCTGCGTCCGGTGGGGCCAAATCAGTGTTCGGCACCCATGCTAAACCTTATCTGGTTGGAGAGGCCGCGCAACGGGCCATCATGATTGCCCGGTTTGTCGCAAGTGGACTGTCAGGGCCAGATGACGGGATCGAAGGGCAGACTGGATTCTTGCATCTTTTGAACAACGATGTGGAAGATCTACAACAAATCGAGACTCTGGGCCGACGCTGGCGCCTGGCTGATCCCGGCCTGTTGATCAAACTTTACCCGGTCTGTTCCGCAGCCCACGCCGCCACTGAAGAAATCGCGCGCCAAACCTTCCATGCAGGCCTGTCCCCGGACGACATTGACACGATCCGGTTGGAGGTGCCGAAACTTGTGCGCATTAGTCTGGTTCACGATCACCCCAAGACCCCAGCACAGGCCCAGTTCAGCCTGCCATTTGTCGCGGCCTGTGCGGTTATAAATGGTGCGGTTCGGCTGCAGGATCTGAACGTCGATGTCATTCAGTCCGCATCCATTCAGGCTGTCATGGCCAAGGTCCAAATTCATGAGGCAGCAGACTTGTCCACCCCTGAAGCCCGCCAACGGTTCCCTGAAAGCGCGCGGGTGCGGATTATCCTTAAGGACCAAACCGAACAAACAGGGTTTTGTGGTGAGGCCTACGGAATGCCCGAAAAACCGTTGAGTGACATTGATTTCCTGAAGAAGTTTCAAGGCAGCCTAGCCTTTGCCAATTGCGCGCTAAGTAAGCAGAATATCTTCGAAACCGATTTCCTATCGTTTGCGTCGGAACTATGCGCGCAAATTGAGAAACTGCCGTTCACTCAATCAGAATCACAAAAATAGCCGCAACTAAAGCGAGCAGTCCCAAACTAAGTTTATTATTCGCCACCGAACCGGGAAAAACCGGCAGCGTGGCCCAACAAGGAGAAGACCATGTTCAAAACAATCACAAAAAGAACAGCAATGGCCGCGGCGCTTGGCGCTTTTGCTTTTGCCGCCATGCCCGCACAGGCAGACGTCATTGATGACATCAAGGAGCGTGGTACTTTGCGCGTGGCGGTCAAGGCGGATTACAAGCCCTACGGATTTCGGGACACGTCCGGTGCCATCATCGGCATTGAGCCGGAGCTGGCGCAAGATGTGGCCGACGAACTGGGTGTGGAGATAGAATTTGTGCCGGTGGTCAGTTCCAACCGCATGCAGTTCCTGCAGCAGGGCAAGGTTGATCTGTTAATCGCCACGATGACCGACAAGCCTGATCGGCGCAAAGTGATCTCGATCGTCGATCCGAACTACTATTCATCGGGCACCAACATCATGGCCCCCAAAAGCTTTGGGTTTACACAATGGGAAGACCTGCGGGATAAGCCGGTTTGTGGCATTCAGGGCGCGTTTTACAACAAAAAAACCGGTCGGGATTTTGGTGCCAAAATTGTAGCCTTCAAGGGAACAGCCGAAGTCTATGCAGCCTTGAAAGCCGGCAATTGTGTGGCCTTTGTCTATGATGATTCCTCGCATGTTGCCACATTGGAGCGGGAGGAATGGGCCGATTATGAAATGCCGCTGCCGACAATTGACGATGCCCCTTGGGGTCTTGCCGTGGCACTGGGCGAGACGCGGTTTCACGACATGATGGGTGACATGATCGAAGGCTGGCACAAGTCCGGTCGCATTCTGGAGCTGGAAACAAAATGGGGTGTTACCAACACGCCTTTTGCTCTGACAATGCACGATCAGTACAAATAAAATTTCAAAGCGTGGCGGTGAAGCATTCTGGTTTCACCGCCACGAACAGAAATAGGTCGCAAAGACCGGGTTAGGGGGGAGAGCTGATGGATGCATTTTTTGAATGGTTCAGAGTGTTATATGACGAGACTGGAATAAACCTTCCGTTTCTCTATGACAGTTATGACCGGAACCGTATGATTGACGGCTTTTTCATGACGATTAAGTTGTCTGTAGTTTGTTTGTTCTTCTCGATCATCATCGGCATTATTGGCGCCTGGCTGCAAAACTCGCCCTTTAAATGGACCCGCCGGATTATGAACGGCTATATTCAGTTGTTCCGAAATACTCCGCCCTTGGTTCAATTGTATTTCTTCTACTTCGCCATCTCTTCACTGCTGCCGACAATGTCCAATGGGTATGGCGGGCAACAGCCTATTCTGGGTGGATTTGCCTGGGCGGCGATCTCCCTGTCGTTCTTCGCCGGGGCCTTTAACGTGGAAATTTTTCGATCCGGGATCGAGGCAGTGCCAGATTCAACCATCGAAGCAGCCGAAGCCCTGGGGTTCTCACGCCTTACGATCTATTTGCACATTACTTTGCCTCTGGCCATTCGTGTGGCCCTGCCTGCCTTGAACAACAATCTGGTCAATCTGGTGAAAACAACCACCTTGGCCTACGCGATTGCGGTGCCCGAGATGTTGTATGAAGCCAATCAAATCTGGTCGGACAATGTCAATGTGACAGAGATGATGGTCTTTCTACTGCTAACGTATTTTGTCTTGGTCGGTGTCCTTGTTTGGGTCATGCACCGTTGGGAAAAACGGCTGAAAATACCTGGGTTTGGGGCATGAGGAGCGGCTTGGAAATGAACAATTCAAATCACAAAATCATGCCGGTCATGATGGCCCCCAGGCCACGGCCCGATGATCGGTTTCAACTGCAATCCTGGCATGGCTACGTACTGGCGGCAATTTGCGTTGCGGCGGGTGTTCCTGCGGCATTTGCGGCCACGGACCCCGGGCAGGCAGGCATGTTTGAGACGCTGCTGCGGTGGATGCCATTGCTGCTGAAAGGCTTTATCTTCAACATTGTCATTTCCATCAGTGCCATGGCCGTCGGAACGCTGGTCGGTGCTGCGCTTGGGCTTGGGCAGATCTCGTTGAACCCATTCGTTCAGAAAATCGCTTGGATCGTGACCCAGTTTTTCCGCAATGCACCTTGGCTGGTTTTATTGTTCTTTGCCATGTTCCTGCTGCCGTTCGAGGTGAAAGTCTTTGGCCTGACCATTCCCCTGCCTGATTGGCTGAAAGCGATATTGGGGCTGTCTTTGCCTGTCATGGCCAACGTTTCGGAAATTGTGCGCGGTGCGATACAATCCCTGCCCAGCGGGCAATGGGAAGCCGCCGAGAGCCTGGCGTTTTCGCGCACCCAAGTGTTGTGGCGGATCATCTTGCCGCAATGTGTGAAACGCATGCTACCGCCGTGGATGAACCTCTATTCTATTTTGACAATGGCCACCGTTCTGGCCTCGATCGTCGGAGTGTCCGAGGTCATGACGCTGACCGGGCAGGCCCTGGCGGCGGAAGGTGGGCGCAGTGATCTGTTGATCCCGTTCTATTCATTCGTTTTGCTTCTTTTCTTTGCCTACTGCTACCCGATTGCCCGGTGGACAGTGCGGCTGGAAAAGAAATTCTCTGTTATAACTTGAAGGATGACCAATATGGCCTGGACCGATCAAGAACCAATGGTGTCCATCAAGGACGTGCGTAAATCTTTTGGGGCCCTTGAGGTTCTCAAAGGTGTTTCCCTGGATGTGATGAAAGGTGAGGTGATTTGCATCATCGGCCCTTCGGGATCGGGTAAATCAACACTTATCCGATGCGTGAACGCGCTTAACGACATTCAGGGGGGATCTATTCGTGTCGAAGGACAAGAAGTGAATGACCCTGATTTGGATAAGCTGGAACTGCGCAAGAAAGTGGGGATGGTGTTTCAACAATACAATTTGTTCCCGCATAAAACGGCCCTCGAAAACATCATGATGGCCCCACTTCTTGTTTTGAAGGAAGATAAGACTGACGTCGAAAAGCTGGCCCGCAGCCTGATCAAGAAAGTGCGCCTGGAAGGTAAGGAAGACAGTTACCCAGGTGAATTGTCGGGTGGCCAGCAGCAACGTGTGGCCATCGCGCGATCCCTGGCCATGAGCCCTGATGTCATGCTGTTTGACGAAGTGACGGCGGCGCTTGATCCGGAAACGGTCAATGAGGTTTTGCTGACGATCAAGGAGTTGGCGCAGGATGGCATGACTTGCATTCTGGTGACCCACGAGATGGCGTTTGCCCGGGAAGTGGCGGATCATATCTATTTTACAGATCGCGGGGTGATTGTTGAACATGGTACACCTGCTTCATTTTTCGACGAAGCCAAAGACCCAAGAACAATTGAGTTTCTCGGCCAAATCCTCTGATTGATGAGCGGGTTAATGGGATGACTGAAGGAAATTCAATGTGCAGTGAGATCGACAGTCTGGGTGCAGTCAGTATCCCGGACGGGGTTTGATTTGGGACCAACACAGTTCGTGGGGCAGAGAATTTTGCCACAGCCATTTCCAGCGCTTGTGATGAAATCATTGCTGGCCAGCACCACCACAATTTTATCGTAACGTTGGCCGAGGGCTCGGGTGGCACCTCCACGAATATCAATTTCAACGAGGTCATTGCCAACCGGGCCGGCCAGATATTTTGGGCGATCCGCTTGGGTCCTTTGCACGTATCAACCCCGATGATCACGACAATCTCTTCGGGCTTGGGTCTCTTGATGGCCGTCTATGGTTCTCCGGTTTCCTAATCATAGGCGCGGCCGACTTTGGAGGGATGCTCAAGCTATTTTCTGGAAAAGATCAGGACGCTATGTCGAGAAAGGCGGATCGGGCTATCTCCCGTTTTGGGCACCGCTCGTAATTTAACTTGAGGACAGTCAAATTTTTTTTGTTTGAGATTGCGCCGTTGCTGTCTGATCATTTTCAAACACATTTAGTGTATTTGAGGGCAGCAAAGTTTATCGCGACGCGTTCGAGCAGAATGACGACCGGTGATCGTAGGGTGTCGCCCCATTGCTGCCGAGGCCAAACACAGGAAACGCATCAAACTGGGCCTTCTGGATTTGCGTATCCTACGATCGCGACGGGAAACATTAGGAAGGACCACCCCGCATTTAGTCCGGAGTGAAATCGCCTGAAATGATGAAAAGGAGCTACCATTGAACCTGCATAGCGAGGCCTCGAAGGGCATTATGCTGAGTGCTCCGGCAACGCTTTATGTCGGATTTCTGGTTGCCGCGCCGCTTGTCATTCTTGTGGTCTATTCGATGTGGACACAAACATATGTAAGCATTGAAAAGACCCCGACGCTGGCAAATTATCGGGAGGCTTTTTTTGATCCTCTGGTGCGCCACCTGATGATCCGATCAATCTTGATCGCTGCGGTGGTGACAATCGCAACGGTGGCGCTGGCCTATCCAATTGCTTACTTCATCGCCCTAAAGGCGCGCCGAAAAACACTGTGGTTGTTACTGATCACCATTCCGTTCTGGTCAAGCTACCTTCTTCGGGTCTTTGCCTGGAAGCTGATCCTGGGGTTCAACGGGGTGCTGAATTCGGCACTTATGGCCCTTGGTCTGATCGACACGCCGCTCACGTTTCTTTTGTACAATGAATTTGCCGTTGTCCTGACGTTGGCCCATGCCTGGGCGCCGTTTGCCATCTTGCCGATTTTTGTCTCGCTACAAAAGATCGATCCAAGTCTGTTGGAAGCTGCCACGGACCTAGGCAATAGCGCATTCGAGAGTTTTCTGCGGGTGACGCTGCCACTAACGGTTCCGGGGATTATCGCGGCCAGCCTGATCATTTTCATTCCAACTGTGGGCGACTACGTAACCCCATCTCTGGTGGGTGGATCCGACGGCAAGATGATCGCCAATCTGATCCAGGTGCAATTTGGCGCTGCTAATAACTGGCCTCTGGGCGCAACGATGTCGCTGTTGGCAATGTTGTCCGTTGGTTTTGTTGCCTTAGTTTTCGTTATTTCCGCCACCGGACTGGGGAGACGTATCCGATGAAACGTTTTTTGGGTTTGCGCACTTATACGCTTGTCTATCTGGCCTTCCTGTATTTGCCGGTGCTGCTGTTGCCGCTGTTTTCCTTTAACGATGGCACCATCGTTGCCTTTCCGATCAAGGGCTGGACGCTGAAATGGTATGGACAGCTGGGCGCGCAGGACACCCTAGTCCAGGCACTGATGAACAGCCTGGTGGTGGGTGGATTGGCTGCGTTGCTGGCCACTTCGATGGGGCTGTTTGCAGCCCGTTCCTATGTCCGTTACCGTTTTCGCGGCAAGAAAGTTTCCGAAGCTCTGGTGATGCTGCCGCTGGTGGTGCCGGGCATCATTGTCGCCTCGTCGATGCTCGTGTTGTTCATCTCGCTGGGGCTGAAGCCGTCACTGACTGCGGTGATCCTTGGGCACACGTTTCTGGCGCTGCCATTTTCTGTCTCGATCATGAAATCGGCCTTTGACGATTTTGATGTCTCACTGGAAGAAGCTGCCTATGATCTGGGGTCAGGGGTCTTCGAGACATTTCGCCGCGTGACCCTGCCGATGGTTGCACCGGGTATCGTCGCCAGCCTGCTGGTTTCCTTTACCGTCAGTTTTGATGAATTCGTACTGGCCTTCTTTCTGTCTGGAAACGAGCCGACCCTGCCGGTCTATATCTGGAGCCAGATCCGCTTCCCGGCCAAGCTACCCAACACCCTGGCACTCGGTTCGCTTTTGCTGCTGGCTTCGGTGCTGCTGCTGGTAGTCGCAGAATTCTTCCGCCGCCGTTCAACCAAATCGCTTGTATGAGGCTCTGATGACTGAAACCAATATTATCGAAATGACCGGCGTACAAAAACGGTTTGGAAAGTTCATGGCCGTGAACGACCTGACGCTGAACCTGCGGGAGGGTGAGTTCTTTTCTCTTCTGGGCCCGTCTGGGTGCGGCAAGACCACAGCGTTACGGATGATCGCCGGGTTTCAGGAACCGACCAAGGGCCAGATCTCTATCGACGGGCAGGACATGCAGGGTATCGCGGCCAACCAACGTCCGACCAATATGGTGTTTCAAAGCTATGCGATCTTTCCGCATCTGAATGTCGGCAATAATGTCGCCTATGGGCTGCGCAACCGGGGCATCTCGAAGTCCGAGATCGATCAACGGGTGGCCGACGCACTGGAAATGGTCGAGTTAGACGGGCTACAAAGCCGCGGTGCGACCGAGCTTTCGGGAGGGCAGCGCCAACGCGTTGCCCTGGCCCGCGCGTTGATCATGCGCCCCAAGGTGTTGCTACTGGACGAGCCGCTGTCAGCGCTTGACAAGAAATTGCGCGAGCAGATGCAATTCGAAATGCGCCGTCTGCAACGCAGTCTTGGCATCACCTTTGTTATGGTTACCCATGACCAATACGAAGCCATGACCATGTCGGACCGTATTGGCGTGATGTTTGAGGGCAAGCTGGTGCAGGTAGACGAGCCGGCAACTCTTTATGCCAAACCGAGCAACCAGGATGTAGCCTCTTTCATTGGCGAAATGAATTTCCTGCCGGCGCAAGTCACCGATGAAAAAGACGGCTCTTTAGTGATCTCAACCCCATGCTTTGATGGCATGAAAATTGAAAAAAACCCAAACGCGACCACCAGTGGTGCGAACATCTTGGTCGGCATCCGTCCAGAACAACTGGAGATAGCAGTAGAAAAACCAGACGGCTATGACGCGACCTTTCAGGGCATCGTGAGTGACGTCGCATTTTATGGTGAAAATGTGCACTACCATGTGCGGGTTGACGGCGTCGAAAAGCCGATTGCTGCTTCGGTGCCCAACTATTTTCACACGGTCGATTTCCGCCAAGGCGATACCGTCTGGATAGGCGTGCACAGCGCTTCGGTAATTGCTCTGAGGCAGGACGAAAAATAATATCAAAACGGGAGAAGAACACATGAAATTCACACCCATTAAGGCCATCACCATCGCTACGGTGCTGCAGGCGTCGATGGCGATGGCAGACGGTTCCGCATTGACGGTTTTTGACTGGTCCGGATACGAGGATCCAGGCTTTTTCGGTGCTTACGTGACCAAGCATGAGGAGGTACCGTCTTATACGTTTTTCGGCAGCGTCGACGAGGCCTTTACCAAACTGCAATCCGGTTTTGACGCCGATCTGGCACATCCCTGCTCGGATGCCGTGCGCAAATGGCATGCAGCTGGCCTGCTGCAGCCGCTGGACACCAGCAAGCTAACAAACTGGGGTACGATGCTGCCCGAGGTCAAGAATGCGGACGGTGTCATGATCGACGACCAAGTCTGGATGATGCCTTTTGAATGGGGCAATACTGGCCTGATCTACCGTACTGACAAAATCACCGATGCGGCGGTGTCGTTGCAATTATTGGCGGATCCAGCCTATCAGGGCAAAGTGTCCATTCCGGACGGTGCATCCAGCTCTTATGCCTTGGCAAGCCTGGCAACGGGTAACGGGGCTGACTATACCAATCTGGATGATGCGCAGTTCCAGCAGGTCTCGGATTTTCTGCGAGAGGTACATAAGAATGTGCGCTTCTACTGGACCGATGCTGGCCAGTTGGATCAGGCCATGGCCTCGGGCGAGGTCGATATGGGCTGGGCCTGGAACCAATCCGAGCTGAACCTGATCTGGAACGAAGTCCCGGCCAAGATGATGCGTGACCCTGAAAAAGGTGTGGCCACTTGGGTCTGCGGATATGTGCACTTGAAATCCTCGACCACACCTGTGGACCAGGTTTATGATCTGCTGAACGCTCTGTCTGAACCAGAAAGCGGCAAATACATCATCGAGAACTGGGGCTACCCGCACGCCAACGCCGAAGCTTATCCGATTTCCGATCAGGCGCTGGTTAAGCAATACGGTTTTGACGATCCAAAGGCAGTGTTCGAAGGTAGCCTGTTCTTTGATGCCGTTGACCCGGCATTGGATGCCAAAATGCTGAAAGAGTTCGAGCGAATTAAGGCCGGTTTCTAAATTGGCCGCCATCAGCGCCTATGTGCAAATGTGACAATAAACCTCAAGCTTGTGTGCTGGCCAATGAAAGGAAATTGCAGCCCAGTGCACAAACTTGCGACTGAACCGTCAAACGCGGGCTGATCCTTTGGCTATCATATAACACTCCAGCCAATCCCAGCACATGTCTTGAATGCTGTCTTTGTCGACCACATTGGGGTTCAGGCATCTCTCGAACCAGACTCCTTCCAGAAACACCAACAGGAAGGTTGCAAACGGTTTGGGATCAATCGAGATTTCGCGTTCTTCGACTAAGTCCCCAACAAGCTGCTCAAAGGCAGATTGCTGGTGTTTAAATGTAGTCTCAAACGCGGTTTTAAGCGAAGGAATGGTCTGTGAGAGGCTCCAGAAACCTGTGTAGGTACCAATTGTACCAGCCTCGGACCATTTAGTCGAAAAATACAGGGCAAATAGCTTTTTTAGCCGGTCTTCGGCAGAGATATCTGTGTCGCTGATAACTGCATGAATTTCGGCAATGTATTGCTGCGCCATCTCCTGGTAGGCTTCGATGAACAAGCTGTCCTTGCCGCTGAAGTAATGAGTGAGCAGACCGGGCGACACATTCAAGTCCTTGCAAATCTCCCGCACGCCGGCCCCCTGAGCGCCGTATTTTGACAGCGAATCTCTGGCCGCTTGCAGCAGCAACTGGCGTCGGTCCGCAGGATTGAGACGCTGCTTTTTTTCCTTGGCCATAGTGGATTGGTCCCTGCCTGTGTTTGCCTGGATGGATACTGTTACAACAGTTGACTGGGGATGCAATCGGCAGTCCTGAATTACAGGGCAGGCGTTTTTCAAACGGGTCTATTGCTATTCGGGGCGAAGCTAAAACAAAGTATCGGATTTTAACTTGAGGCTGGGTGTCTACTAGGGGGCATAATAGTCACCGACATGCCAATTTCAGCGGCAGACATGGCGAGCCATTCCCAGAAACTTGCAGCGTGGCTTGCAGGGACCATGAGATCAAAGGCTGTCGGGGATTTTCGATGCAGGTGCACCCGCGTGTGCGCCATTAAAGTGACGGCGCATTGGCCCGTCTCAAGACCGTCCAGATCCAGTACACATCCCTTGGCAATCAACGTTCGGGCGTCCTGTCCGTCAATGCCCAGGCAAAGAAAACCGTCATTGGCGTTGCTTACTGCGGCAATACCATCCAGTGCCAGCATCAGCTCTTGTTCGCGTTCAGCTTTGTCTTGTCCAGCAATCAGGAACCAACAGTTCTTTCCCGCCCAGGCCAGACAGGAACCAACAGTTTCGTCAAAGCATCCCGGCGCGGGCAGAGCAGTAAACCCGAAACCAGACAATGCCTGTTCGACGGCTTGTCGACATGCCCCAAACGGCATGATCCGAATTACGGCCCTACCAGTGAGAATCCTGACAGAAACGCCTGCCGTGTTGGTCAAAGGAGCCGCCGTCGCGGGTTCAATGCCGTCGAGACAGTATAGGGGATGGGCCTTAGCTGCGCACACGTTCATTCTCCGGGTCATAAAAGTGATGGGACACGATTTCGGCTGGAACCGGCTTTTCTTTGTGCAATGGATCTACGATCTCAACGATCTCACCCAGCCGTTCGCGCCCATTGCTTACCAGTGCGATGCCGATGTATCGCTCTAATGTTGGGCTCCATGCGGCCGAAGTGACATAGCCAAGATCATTTTGTGGTGCCAAAGCGGCACCCTTGGGGATCACATGGACCCCTTGCCGAAACCCCATTGAAGGATCCAGTGGTTTAAGCCCTACCACCACCTCCCGATTTGGGTCGGTCAGTCCGGGACGATTGCTTAGCGCGCGACCGACATAGTCTTTTTTAGTCGACATCATCGTGCCAAGACCCAGATCATTTGCGGTGGTGAACTTGTTCAACTCCGAGCTAACATGACCCTTTTCAATGCGCAGTACGTCAAGCGCCTCGACGCCATAGGGGGAGATGCCAAACTCCTGCCCCTCCAGCTCCAGCGCTTCGGCCAGGGTGCGGCCAAACCGGGAGGGCACATATATTTCATAGGCCAGTTCGCCCGAGAAACTGATCCGGAACAACCGGGCTGGAATGCCACCCAAAACGGTGCAGGTCCGCGCAGCCAGGAAGGGCAAAGCGTCATTGCCGGTGTCCATCTCATCAACAATCCGCGACAGGACATCCCGTGCATGGGGGCCGGCCAGGGCAATGCCCGCCCAGTCCTCGCCCACATCGGCAAAGACAAGGTCCAACTCGGGCCACAGAACCTGATGGCAGTATTCCAGATGGCTCAGCACGCTTTCTAATTCTGCCGAGGTGGTGGTGACAAAGAAATGGGTTTCAGCCAATCGCGAAACCGTGCCGTCGTCCATGACAATCCCGTCTTCACGCAGCATCAACCCATAGCGGGACTTGCCCACCGGAAGTTTGGCAAAGCCGTTGCTATAGACCTTGTTCAGAAATTCAGCGGCATCGGGGCCTTGCAGATCGATCTTACCAAGTGTCGATACATCGCAAAATCCGACAGCATTGCGCACCGCCAGAACTTCGCGGTTGATCGCCTGCTGCATGGTTTCGCCCGGTTGCGGAAAGTACTGACTGCGGTGCCACAGACCGGATTCGATGAACACACCGTCTTTGTCTTCGACCCAGCCATGTAAAGGCGTGCGCAAGATAGGTCGCCAGTGTTTGCCACGCGAGCGCCCGGCTAGCACACCAAGGCTGACGGGACGGTACGGCGGACGAAACCCGGTTGTGCCGACTTGCCCCATCGGCTTGTCCAGCGCCTTTGACATTGCGGCAATGCCGTGAACGTTCGACGTCTTTCCCTGATCTGTCGCCATACCCATGGTCGTGTAGCGCTTCACATGTTCGACCGAGCGATAGCCCTCTCGCGTGGCCAGTGCGATATCCGACTCGGTGACATCATGTTGCAGATCGACGAATTTCTTTGACCTCCCCGAGGTCGACTCGAAATAGGCAAAATTCTGGGTGCGCTCTTCAGCGGCTTTCAGAACTGAAGTATACACCGTCAAGACATCCGGACTGTTGGCCGCAATACGCTGCGCGGCAATCTGACCTGTCAAGTCGGCATGCATGCGACAGTCATCTCTGTGTTCAAGCCCGGCAAGGCTGCCGGTGCACAGGAAATCATCACCCGCCATATGCTGCGGCAGGAAGGCTTGCAAAGGCTCGCTCCAGCGCGGTTTCTGGCCACGTTGTGCCAGCAGTTGCACCGCCGGATTCCAGCCGCCAGACACACAGACAAGATCGCAGGGTAACTTGCGGGTGCTGCCATCAGGCCCGCGCAGTGTCACGGCCTTGACGCGCGTGCGCCCATGAACGGTCACGATCTCTTCGCCCTTGCGCGCATCCACTATAGCGGCAAGTTCAATCCCAGCCTGTCGCAGCAACCTGGGTAGCCCATCTGTGCTATTGTTTGTCGTTAAAATGACCGCACGTTTGCCAGCACGCACGCCAAAGTCGCGTATGTAACGCTCCACCGCAGAGGCAAGCATGACACCGGGTTTGTCGTTGTTGCCAAAGATCAAAGAGCGTTCATGCGCCCCTGTTGCCAGCACAATCTGCTTGGCCACAATTTTCCACAGACGTTGACGCGGTTGGTAGTTTTCTGACGTCTTTAAATGATCCGAGACCTGCTCAACCGCGCCAAAGGTCATGCTGTCGTACCAGCCAAACACCATGGTGCGGGTAAGGATCTGGACATTCTCCATGGCTTGCAGTGCTGTGATGGCTTGCTGGAGCCCGTCGTCGTCATGGCCGCCAAGATGTGCGTGTTCCTCGATCAGCGTCACGCGCGCGCCAGTCTGGGCGGCAGACCGGGCGGCCTCAATCCCGGCAATGCCACCACCAACAACCATGATGTCGCAATGATGAAAAGTCTTCTCATAGCTTGCCGGATCGATCTCACCCGACAGGCGGCCCATACCGGCCGCACGACGGATTATCGGTTCATACACCCGGGTCCAGAATTTGGCGGGCCATTTGAACGTTTTGTAGTAGAAACCCGCTGCAAAGAAAGGCGCAAACAGTTGGTTGACAGACAGCAGGTCAATTCGCAGCGATGGCCAGCGGTTCTGGCTATGGGCCTCTAGCCCATCATAGAGTTCGACCATGGTGGCGGCGATATTCGGCTCTTGCCGTGCCCCACTGTGCAGCTGGACTAGGGCGTTTGGTTCATGCGGATCGCAGGTGAACACCCCGCGCGGGCGATGGTATTTAAAGCTGCGTGCAACAAGGGTGACACCGTTTGCCAACAGGGCCGAGGCCAGAGTGTCGCCTTCATAACCGGTGTAGGTCTTGCCGTCGAAAGTGAAGCTAACAGGCCGAGCCCTGTTAATGCGGTCGCCGCCTGCTGAGCGATTTCTCTGGCGGCTCATGTTTGGGCATCCTGGGTTGGGCGGGTTTCGCTCACTTGGGTGATCTCATGGGTAACGGTGTTGCGTTCGACGATTAGCCAGCTGCCGCAGCCCTGCGCGTGGCGCCAATGTTCGCGATGGGTGCCTTTGGGATTGTCACGCAGATAGACATACTCCACCCACTGCTCCATCGGCGCCGCCTCATCAGGCCGCGTGACCGTGGCGTCACCGCGATAGATAAATTCGTCCAGAGGGCGTTCACCGCAAAGGGGACAGGAAATTCGCATTATAGTCAGCCCTCGTTAGTGATGGTTGGGGAAGGGGCCACCACCGGTGGCGTCCACTGGGCGGCCCTGAGAAAAACGATCCAGATGGAACGGCGCATTGAAATCATGCGGCGCATCATTTGCTACCGTGTGGGCAAAACACCAGGCCGCGCCAGGGATCGCTTTGAATCCGGTATAGTTCCAGCCACCACTGAGATAGAGACCGTCGATCGGGGTTTTGCAGATCAAGGGTGACCCGTCCATGGTCATATCGACAACACCGGCCCAATGCCGCAACAGGCGCACCCGGCCCAGCGTCGGCAAGAACATCATCATGGCTTCGGCGACGTCTTCGACGATTGGCAAATTGCCACGCTGCGCAAAACTGTTGTAGCCGTCGACCATACCGCCAAAGACCAATCCGCCCTTGTCCGACTGACTGACGTAAAGGTGCCCAACGCCAAATGTTGCCACCGTGTTGATACAGGGTTTTACCGCCTCGGATACAAAGGCCTGCAGTTTGTGGCTTTCCACCGGGAGCTTGATCCCGGCCATGTCCATCACTTGACTGGTGTGACCTGCCACAGCAACGGCAACCTTGCCCGCACTAATTCGACCCCGGCTTGTCTCGACCCCCGTGGCCTCGCCGTTGGGACCGCGACAAATACCGGTGACTTCGCAGTTT
>ENA-OSET01000552-OSET01000552.1-sediment-metagenome-genome-assembly--contig:-NODE-552-length-41546-cov-4.532374_pt1 | contig 41546 bp, 32 predicted proteins | sample MGYA00237882_ERZ534229 | MGnify/ENA primary metagenome ERZ534229 (study PRJEB26408, sample SAMN06266212) | sediment metagenome | isolation source: Hudson Canyon methane seep mesocosm | place: USA:Hudson...
TTCAATTTCATCTTGGGGTAATTTTCCGGCAATCAATAGTGTTGCGCGGCGCAGTAATTGACTATTTTGTGAAACCGTTAGCCCTTCAAATAAGTCTCCAGCACCTGAACTGCCTGCTTCGCCAGTCAGTAGCGCCATCAAACCCGCCATGGCGTCATAGGCCGCGGACCCTGCAGTTGCCTGCACGCCCCCACCGTGCGCAACACCTTGGATTTTCGAAAGTACATATTCACTCGCGTCGTCTTCCTCCTCTGCTAGCGCAGAAAACTGCTCAAAGTTGTACGCGTGATAATCAACGTCGGTGCTTGGAACAAATACGATACGGGTATGCCCAGAAAGACCACCTTCGACGTGGCAACTAATACAGATAGACTGAACGACAGAATCAGACACGCTTTCTGTAAAGTAATCCTGTACTGTCCGTCCGTCGGCAAGACCAAAGCTCGCTACAATGCCCAATGTCATGTCCACAGCAGTTTGTAAACTGCTGGCGGTTCCGTCGACCGAGGCAACAAGCACAAAGGCTTGTTCTATTTGATCATCTGCGTAGAACGCACCCAGGAGGTCGACAGCAGCGGTAAAATTGACCGCGACTTCTAGTTTATTGTTGACAATATCAGCGTCGCTGGTCCCAGTCTGAATTCCGTCGGCGACGTTGAGCGCGATACTAGCCAGAGTCGATTCACCGCTCTGCAAGCGATCCACATAGAATGCCAGGCCGTCCGGGTCGGCATCTCGTCCAAACAGTTGTTGGTAAATGTTATTGACGAGATCCTGGTCGCTAAGGTTGCCGAAGCGCTCCGCATATTCCGCCGAATCTCCGAACGCATCGATAATAGCGGTTAGATTGCCGCTATTACTACTCAGTTGGTCCGCCCAAAAATCGATACCGGCCGGATCGCCTGGACGACCATAATAGGCCACATAAATCTCTTGAACCTGAGCCGGGTAGTCCTGAGCAACGGCGGTGACGCAATCGCCCAGAACCAATATAAGGACTAACCAAAGTTTCACCCTACCCATCGCAATCATCCGATCAACCCATCAAATACACGGCTTTAATCTATAGAGTATAAACCTCAATTCAAAACTTGAATGTTAATTCGTATTTTTTACCCAGTAGTTCACACATTTTCTCCAGATCGGTATTTTTCAATACCGACTAACGGGGAAAATAGACAGGGTACTTGGGTATGGTGGATCGAAAGTATCAAGCGCGAGCGAGTTAATGAAACTCGGCACTGTTGCGTAACATGTAGGCTGGCCCGTGAATTCCATTTATCGCTGCATTTTCCCCATAAATATGCTCTTTCATTCCACCGTACACTTTTCGATTTTCGCCAAGACGAGACAGTTCTTCCGCTTTTTGCAAGGCGGCAATCTTCAAAGAGTCCAGCTCTGCAATTTGCTGAACAATACCTGCTGCTAACGCATCGGGCCCAGTCCAACGTCGAGCGAGCTGGACCGTTTCAAAAAAAGCGTTCATGGGGATCTTATGCCTGAACAGAGCGAGTTCGGGATTCGGGATCACCATACCTAACTCCATTTCATTAGCACAGATAAAGCCGCGATCACTTCTCATCATTCGAACATCGTGACACAAGGCATTCATGAAACCCGCCCCAAAGGCGTGTCCATTTATCGCACTTACCGTAGGCATTGGAAACGTTATAAGCCTGGCCATTAAAGTCATAAATTCGTCGCCAAAAACATCCCGGTCACCGCCGCGATGGTCACCCGTAGATACGCGCCAGTCAAGATCCAGACCGTTAGAATAAAACTTCTTATTAGCCGACGTGGTCAACAAAGCGGCGGGGCCTGTCGATGCCTCGACTTCATCAAGGGCTTTCGACATTGACCTGACAAAAGTAGTATTCCATCGGTTCTCATCATCATTCATCGTCAACACGAAGACATTTCCTTCGCGAGTTAAATCAATCATTAGCTTTCTCCAAATGTTTTTAAAAATATAGTTACTGAACACTGTCAAATTTGACCAACTACTTTATCTGATGACATTGAACTAAGCGAGCGCAATGCATTTAATTGCGGGTGGTCCGCATCCGACTGGTTAACGGCAGCCTGTACCGGGCATTCATAATTTCATCTAAGGCCGTCACATTTTGACCGAAAAAACGCGGTCATTGTCAGGAACGATCGATTAATAGAACCGTGTAAGCGCCATTTCATTGTGATCGGTCGACAAGCATTTCCTCTCGCGAAAAGACATGTCCATCTTTTACCGTCGCATGTACATTGAACAGATCGGTAATATTTGCCAAGGGGTCACCCTCTAACACAACCATATCTGCGAGCTTGCCGCTTTCTAAGGTACCGAGGACATCTTCGACACCTAGCAGCTTAGCCGCATTGACCGTCGAGGTGCGTATCGCGTCATAGGGCGTTAATCCAGCATCAACAAACATGATTAATTCAAATATTTGAGCCAAGCCGTATGGAATGAACGGCGAGTCCGTGCCCGCCGTTAAATTGGCACCACGATCGTGCAGGGATTTTATACTTTTAAGTACCGACTTATTCCTCGTGGGCTGTAGTTTGGCCCTTCGGCTTTGAATAATCTGAGCCAGTTGCTGTCGTTGCATTTCATCAAGAAACGTTTTAGAGCGAGCTTGATTGAGATACTCAGGATATCTTGAGGCGTAGACCGAATAGCCACTCATTAGGGTCGCGGTTGGCGTTATCATAAGGCCCGAATCACTAATAATAGCCATGACGTCATCATAGCTTTTCGACAAGCTAGAAAATTTCGGTGAGTAACCGCGCCGACTGGTAGCCCCCATATGTTCGACCGAGTCGACACCATTTTGAACCGCCGGTGATATCTCATGCCCAGTCACAGGAATACCTAATCGATGGCCAAACTGCACCAGTATTTGCTGAAATTCATCGGGCAAGCGAACGTAGGATTTTAACAAATCATATTTGAGTTCCTGTGCGCGCTCAAGCTCGTGCATTAACGCCTTTTCGTTGACTGCGCTGAATGATTGACCGTAATATACTCGCGCCCCTCCCGTTAACCATCCGGCGTAAAAAAGTCGGGGACCAATGGATTTTCCCGACTCCCAGGTCTCTTTTCGCATCAACGATTTATAGGGATTACCGCCGGGGTCTCTGACACTCGTTATCCCGTAAGAAAGCCAGTTCCGACCCAGTCGCTCGCCAACTAGCTCCGACTGATGGCTGTGTGAAGCGATTAGTCCTGGCATCACAACCTTATCGGAAAAGTCGTAAACCCTGCCCTGCACCGGGTCTTGTCCATGGGGAACAATCTTCGTAATTTTATCGCCGCTGATAAACAGATCGACATTAGTTTTATATTTTTTTCCAACCCCATCAAACAATCGCCCGACATGCAGTGTTTTACTTTTCGCCAGCGACTTGGCCCAACGTAAGTTAATCTTATGTGAGTGTTTTTCACCGGTCTCCACATTACATGAATTAAAGTCCTTCCCTGAAAAGTAGTAAATAGCCGTCGAATCCCTGCCCCATCTTGGCATTTGTGCCGTTTCCCTACAGCGATTCTTCAATATTCCGGTGATACCGCCATCACTATTAATGCCGACCGTTCGAACCTCTCCTTCTGATATATACGCCATTTTCAGGCCGTTTGGAGATATAACCGGACCGCTCCCGTCTCGAGTGCTTAAACCGATATCGTTGGGTAGATCCATGAAATCTGATGTGCTTGTTTTTAACCCGTACCTCTTTATTCCATGCAGCCCCTCCCGGAAACGCGAACTCGCTGGCTTTACATGGGCTAACAAAATATTTTCACCATCTGGTGACCATACGGGCCGCCCCGGCGTAAACAGCGATTTATCGACGGTATTTATCGAACCATTCTTAGTATCGACCGTTTTTAAGTTAACGCGCCCCCAAGTATTGGTAATAGAACGTGCCGACAGATAAGCGAGAGAATCACCTTTGGGAGACCAGGACACACGATATTCTCTCCCCGGATCACGGGTCAGCTGTCGCTCTGTGCCGGTTTCCATATTACGGATCCATATATCCATTTGCCCCTGTCGTTCGGCGACAAAGGCGATATGCGAGCCATCGGGAGACCAGGCGGGATCGACCACGTGGCCTATTTCCTCACTCAGCTGTCTGGGATCTGACAGTGAGTGGTCTTGCAGCCACATGCCTCCCAACGCGGTATAGATCAAACGGTTGTCCTGTGGCGAAATATCCAAGCTTCCGATACCGAGGACTTGCTGGGAATGTGGGTTAGCAACCGCCATTGGCTTTCGAGGGTAACTGGTTTGGATGGAGGAAATAGTGGCTGTAAAATTAATAGTCTGCGGTATACCACCGACTGTTCCAAGATACTTTATTGCACCATCGCCCGTATAAAATACGCCATTATTGCGGGTCCACGATGCTCTAAACGGAAACAGATCTCCTTTATCAAGCACAATAGGGTCTCGCTGGGTACTAAAATCAGTGATATCACCGGGTTCATTTTCCGCTGCTTCGACATAGCGAAGTTCGATCGAGTTGCCACGATTCGCAATCAGTGAGAACCCATTGTTATTCGGGTTCCAACTAGGCCGATAAAAGACGGTGGTATCTGATTTGAAAAGTGTTACTTCCCGACCGCCATCATTGACTATCACTTCTGAATAACGGCCTTTGATTTCCCGAGTGTGTAGTAACCGCCTGCCATCAGACGACTTGTGGGGATGTGCGTCATCATCTGGGTGAAAAGTGAGCTGAGTCTCCTTTCCTGTGTCGAGACTGATTTCCCAAATATCATAATTGCCAGATCGATCGGAAGAAAAAACGATACTATCGCCGCTGGCATTCCAGGACGGTTCGCGATCATCATATTTTCCCGAAGTTATCTGCCTTAGGTTTTTACCATCCTCGTCAATGACCCAAATATGAAAATAATTCTCAAAAAAACCTTGAAAGGCTATCGTCTTACCGTCGGGCGCATAACTGGGTTCTCTTACCTCTGGCTGTTGACCCGACGTAATCGGTACCGCTACGCCACCACTGCTAGGAAGAATCCACAAAATCCCTTGCAGGTCCAGAGCAATAGTTTTGCCAGAGGGCGACGCAGAAAGACCAAAATTGGTTCCTTCACTAAAAGTTATTTCTTTGGCATTGCCCGCTGTCGATAGAAGGGACATTGCAATGATAAGGAAAAATAAACACTTCATATTATTGGACTCAACTTGGATTCAACTTGGATTCACCTTGGATTCACCTTGGATTCAACTTTGATTTATCGTTAATTCAAAATGTCAGCTTATCTGTTAGACGCACTAATGGTGAAGCTTAATCATAAGAGAGAATAGGACTCAATAGAACCTCTATTAGATTGGAGAAATAGGAAGGGAGTTCACCCAAAGCGAATGTTGTCTAAAAGTGAGAGAAGTGAAGACTCCCTATTTCAAACAAGCTGATCGCGAACGACGACCGTCGATAAGTGTGTTTGGACCACAAAATAGACAACGTCAAAGACTTCGCTTACAACGAGGATATCAAAAAGTTGTCGATGTTAAAGAGGTAGAGGGAGGCGTACCAAATTCAGAATAGCAAGATCAGACCAAAAGAATGCTCTTGTACAAATTTAGGCTGTCCTTGATGTGTTTGTCCATTTGGGCGACAAAATGGCTTTTCAACGCGATACTTTGCCGACGTCCGTCGCTCGCCGCTGACTTTTTATCGAAAACCATGTCATCGACCAATACTTGGATCCGGCTATTAATCGTGCTTTTTGCGCCGGGAGCGCTCACATATAAATCGGATACGTACAACGGTCGATTAGCGTAGTGAGCTTCTGAGACAGTCAGAATCAACCACCAACTGATCATTTCGCCATTCTGCGGTCGATGTAAATTACGGACCAGCTCAACAGCCTGCAGCGAGTTTTGTATGTAAGATAGCTTGTTTTCTTCCGAAAAAGCATCGTTTGACCGAGCTCCATTATCACCATCGACAATCGAAGCCATAGCTTTGCAAATGATCGACACATAAGAATCGACGTTTTCCGATAAAGATTGGTATTGATGAAAATCGTAATGGATATTTTTTGAGAGCGATTGCGCTATCGTGTCCATTTTACGTTTTATGTAAATACTCTGTCTATTAGCACCCGCCAAAGAAGCATTAACATGTGCTCTCAATAGTGACATGTGGATAGGCTTTTCGAAACAGGCGTCAACCCCGTTGTTAAGATGCATAATCTTGTCGGTGTCAGTAACGTGGGCACTAAGAAAAATACACGGTATTAGGCTAATATCAGAATCGTCCGACCTGAGGATGCCAAGCATCTGAGCCCCGTCCAATCCCGGCATTTTAATGTCTGATATAATTAAGTCGGGACGCACAGCCTTAATAGTTTTCAGGCCGCTTATTCCATCTTCTGCCTCGATGATTTCATGCTGATCCTGCTCCAAGCTTAACCGAATAACTTCTCTTATTTCGGGTTCGTCATCAATAACGATAATTTTCAAATTCTAACCTCTATGAAACGATCTCAACAAACTGCCAACGTAAGTAATAGCCGGTTTCATCCTTCTAAGTAGACAAATGTTTTAGTAGCGCCATGCTTTAATATACTAACGCTATAATAAACTTATACTGGGTCCAAGGCATATAATTCGTAATTCTAACGCCTATACCGTTGTCTGCAAGTAGAAAAGAGTCTGAATCCGGGACTAATATCGAAGACGAGCAATATTGATTGTTTCGTTACATGACGCTACGCACTAATTACTTTTAGTTACAGGGTATTACATGTAATGCTCTGTGAAAGTAGACACTTTGACTGCGATTTGAAGGATTTACACTTAAAACGGTAGCTAAAAGGTTGGCAATGATTCTGAAACAATACCTAAATTGACTCAATATTTGCTGCTGTCCATCAAATCGATTTTTGGAGATAATCGCGCGGTGCATCTTTTTGGTGCAGTCATCGAAAGAAGTTAGAGCGCGTACGAAGTAAAAAGACTGCCGAACTGATTCGCCTAAAAATTCGATAATCACAGTTCAATCTGAATCCATGACAAGTTAATATAAATCTATCAGCTTATGCCTACTGAATATTTGTAATGGAAAAATGGTGTGTAGAGGTTCCAACCGTTAACACAAAATCCTCATCGATGTGTTTTCCTAGCAGCAATTTCCCAAGCGGCGTTGCAGCTGTAACAACTTTGATCGCCAGAGGCTCTTCCGCAATGATAAGCCCCCCCGCTGCAGGCCCAAGAAAAATCCGTTGACGATCGCCCACGGGATCTTCGAGGTCAATGAGAGCTCCGAGCTCGATTGTAGATTCCGTCGTAAAAATAGGTGTTTGAAAATGTCGATAGAGAAGAATAGATCTTTGCAGTTCAACGATCCGCACGGATTGACCATGCGCTAAATAGGCTGCTTCGAGAGCCAGAGTCCCATACTTATTGTCGGCAACATTTTCGCTATGGGTCGCGCTAGAATGAGCTTCTTTACTCGCCGCTACGGCCGTTTCTAGCTCCCTCTCCAAGCGTTCTAAAATAATAGGAACAAGAAAGTACATAGTAAATTGCCGACACGGTATGATAAAAGAACCATTATAAGGAATTGCTTAATTGCCTGACAATAATTATGAACAATATCCATGACCGTCAACGCCAGAAAGGCCCGCGGTCATGGTACACGTAGAGATTAGTTCGCATGCAACAATGACTCATCAACAATCATTATCGTTTACAAAACAAAGAGAATAGACTTTATGTCGATGGCCGATACACTTGTGGTTTTAGATTTTGAGACAACCGGACTGTCGCCCGATTTGGGCGATCGCGCGATAGAAATCGGCGCAGTGCGAATTGAGCGAGGAAATGTAGTCGATCAGTTCCAAAAACTAATGAACCCCGGCTGTTCAGTGAGCCCCTTTATCGAAGAGTACACGGGCATCAGCAATTTGATGCTAAAAGAGTCGGCCCCCAGTGACGAAGTCATGGCCGAGTTTGCCGAGTTCGTCGGTGACTCTAATATGCTGGCTCACAATGCTTCTTTCGACAAACGTTTCCTCGACGCTGAATTAGAAAGAATATCGCTTAACTATACCGGTGAATTCCTGTGTTCATTATTAGCCTCTCGCAGGATTTTCCAGAATGCGCCCAACCACAAACTCGCGACACTGGTCGACTTCGTAAACATACCATCGGACGGTAGCTTTCATAGAGCGCTGTACGACTCGGTAATGACAGTACAGGTATGGAATGCGCTCCTGGCTACCATTCGCGATCAATATGGCGTCAACGACATCCCCTTCGCACTCATCCAACGACTCAATAAAACACCCAAGAAATCGGTGCATCGATTTTTAACTAATGTCAGAGACCAATAGAAAAGCCGCTGAATAGACTATTCTACGGTCATTAACGACTTTTTGGCATAATATTCATACGGTGCTTGGGAGATTTTAACACCCTTATCCGGAAATGAATTTGTGCATGTATTGCGTGGACCTTTACCGTCATGCCTGTAACCGTTGTTGGGACGACAATAAATATCAGCAACCCTACAGTACTCATACGTTGATAAAGCCTTCTGTTACCGAACATTTATCAATGCTATATTGACCGCCATGGATACATTAGATGGCATTAGAACAATTATCGCAGTCGTCGAAACGGGCTCCTTTACCGCTGCGAGCGAACGTTTAGGGATTTCAAAAGCACTGGCAAGCAAATATGTCGGTGAAGTGGAAGACGCTCTTGGCGTGCGCCTTTTCAATCGTTCGACCCGCCGGCTCGCATTAACTGAAGCGGGACGACGATACTACGATCGTGCCCTGCCCCTGCTGGAAGAGTTTACTGAGCTGGAGGACGATGTCACCGGTGAACAATCCAATCCCCAGGGGTTGCTACGAGTGAGTGTACCAGTGACCTTCGGCGAAATGACCTTGTCCCCAATGATTCCGTCGTTCCTATCCCAATATCCCGACATGCGGGTTGATTTACAACTAAATGACCGCATGATAGATATGTTAGAAGATGGCATTGATGTCGTAATAAGGATCGGAGGCGTCGATGACTCCAGCCTTATCGCCCGCCATATTAAAACTTTACCGCTAATTTTATGCGCTTCGCCGGCCTATTTGAACAAGTATGGAATTCCTACCAGCCCGCAGGACATATGTGATCACCAGTGTATTATTGACAGCAATTTTCGGATCGGTAAACAATGGCCGATAATATCGCCAGAGGGTTTAAGCGAGTCGATTAAAGTCAGTTCCAGAGTTGCAGCCAACAGTCCCAGAGCCGTAAAAGAAATAGCCTTGGCCGGTGGTGGAATTGGGATGATTCCGCGATTTATAGTCGAAGACTCGCTGGCCGCAGGATCGTTACAGGAAGTATTGCCGGGCTATAGTACCCTCGAGTTCGGACTGTTTGCCATCTACCCCCATCGTCGCTATCTATCGAAGAAGGTTCGTTGTTTTATTGATTTTCTAATTGCCGAATATTCCTAAGCATCCATATAGCAGTGCGTAGTCCCTATTCATTGGAGAATATCACTTTTCTGTATGCATTAATTTAGCTACAGATGACAACAGAATTAACGGCAGAAATGACATCGTGATGTGGGTGTTCAGAAATTTCGAAAAATAACTATTAGACTTAGCTTTTACGAATAAGGAACGATTAAATGAATATTTTTGTAACCGGTGGAACCGGTTTTCTCGGCGAAAGACTAATACGCTCCTTGCTATCGACTAAGGACCATAAGGTCAGTGCATTAGCACGCAGCGATAGCTCAGCGGCAAATTTGACACACTTGGGGGCCGAACCGATTAGAGCGAATCTGACTGATGCTGCAGCGCTAAAAGATGCACTGGCCGACCGATCAATTGACGTGGTTTTTCATTTGGCGGCTGAAATTGCATCCCAGCGCAATAAATCGAAATTACATGCCGCTAACGTTGATGGTACGAGATATTTATTTGACGCAGTTAAACATCATCCATCGCTAAAGAAATTCATTTTCGTCAGCACTGTCGTTACGGGGGAAGCGAATGGTGCTCTGCTGGAAGAGCATGATCCATTACCTGTCGATACGGAATACGGACGGTCCAAACAATGGGCGGAAAAGATGCTGTTAGACGCCTATCATAAAGATAACTTCCCTAGCGTCATCCTCCGTCCATGCCATATTTACGGTGAAGACGGCTGGTTCGGCGATGTCATCTCTCGGGTAGAAAAAGGGCAAATGCGCATACCCGGTGACGGTAAAAACTGGTGGGATGTTGTTCATGTTGATGACGTAACAAGTGCACTAATTACTGTCATGGAGCAAGCTGATGCTGGGGAAATATTTCATGTATGCGACAGTTATCCAGTGACTATGGGCGAATTTGTCGCGGAAACGGCGCGCTTGGCGAAAGTCAAAGTACCGGGGAACGTTCCACGCTGGTTGGCAAATATCGCCTTGGGCAAGGACACCGTAACCAGTGTGATGCGGTCAGCTAAAACATCAAACGCCAAGCTTAAGAATCTCGGATGGCAACCTGACTACCCAAATTTCCGGTCCGGGCTTGCCCAGACTTTTTCCGCGCGAAACGAGCAATAACCCGAGTAAACAATGCACATTAGCCTATACCAAGGGCGTATATACATTGAGCATCCATGATGAATACACAACAGGGTCATTCGCGCACAGTAAGCGCCTAGAAAACGATCATTTCTTTTTGTGGATAGTTTTACACACTTCCCGTGGGCAGCCTTGTGGATAAGCTTGGGTAAACTATCTGCAGCCCTTTGAACGTATAGCCTGCGGGCGCATGATCAACATATAACCAGAAGTGTTTAATGGGAACAAAAGCGTACAATTTTGAATCAGATCGGTCATTCTTGATACGATAACGTAAAAGTTATCTACAGTGACAATTCGCTGCCGTCACTTTTAACGGCATATAATAAACAGTCCATTTTTGCGATCAGCGGGTCGCAAGTAATCATAAAAAGTTTCAAATCCTGTCTCACCAGAATTTCATTTCCAACAATATAAATAAGCTCATTAAGAACGCTTTCATCAACACTATTCCGACATGAGAAAATATTCGACAGCTCGGGAACAACGCCGTTATTTACCCAGCCTAACAAGGTATTTTTTCGTGTGACACCAAAATTCAAATGCTCTACCGTCGGCGGCAAGGTCAAATTGTAACCAGACGATGCCTGGTCGCTGTAACACAAACTACAATTCTCGTTGAGTTCCAATCGCACGGGGTTATGTAATAGTTCAAGTCCCCAATCCGCAGATCTGACCGCGAACACATTTTCACTGCTAAAGTAATTACTTAGACCATCCCACCCGATTTCATCGGCTTCATTATCAAGCCGACCTCCACATTCAATCGTGACGGTCGGGCATAGATGTTCACTTATTTCCATTAACGCGCCCAATTTTAGGTGAGTAATGATTAAGCGCTGGGTGAACAACGTGGTCAATGCCTCATGTTTTTGATCACTAAATGTCGCAACCGCAAAGGAAGGCCCCGATCCCGATGTATTATGCATATCTATAACGGACTCTGGTTGATACCGTTGCAATGTCGAAACGATATCTCTCGCCAACTCGCCCTGCTCGTCATCAAATGGACCATTAAAACAACGATTTAAATCTCGCATAGGATCGATGACCCGATGACTAAACGCCGGCCCAAACATCGCAGCTTCCACAGACGCTATGATGCAAACGATATTGACTTGAGGACGTCTACCCGATTTTAACCAGCGAAACAGCGCCTTAACTCCCGATGGCTCATTTCCATGTAGCAAGGTAACGAAAGCTCGCGTACGACTAATATCATTTCCCGTTAGGAAAATGATCGACGGGCCACCCAAATACCTTAGAAAGTCAGTGACTGTTTCACCAATTTGATCTGGGTGCGGGTCGAGTAAATTTTTTAATGTGCATTTCATAATTTATCGATTTTCGAAGTGATATCTAAAACGAAATAATATGGCTAATATCAATTTTTCCTGCCTCACCGCGTCACTCTATTACCATTCACTCAACTACCATTCACTCACTGGTACATTACTTACACTGTGGCTAATGTAGTCTTCCAACATCAATCGCTGACTTTCTATGTTAGAGTGTTTAGCACGATAGTACTTAATTCGATCCGATTGCCAACTCGCGCCCGTTTGGCCATTGTTAATACGGTTTTGAATAACGTCCACATACTTATTAGCCTCCAACTCGCTAATACCAATACTTTTTAAGCCGGACTTCGCTCGACTAATACTGTTCTGCAATATGTCTATCACTTTATGCTGCTGGCAGCCTGATTGTTCTAAACTTGGCCAAACAATATTGGCATTCAATCCTGATTGCGCTGCCCGGTAGAAATTGAATTCTGCCAAACCAAATGGAAGAGCGGGCATAAGCTGAGGCATTTCCTCTCGATACGACTCGGCCAAGCCAATGTAAAAAGCCGCATTTGCGACCATGTCGACAGCGGTCGGCCCCGCCGGCAGCGCACGTAATTCAATACGCAAATGACCACCATCAGTATCGTCAAAAATCGGGCGATTCCACAACCAAACGGAACTTTGATGCAGGCGTAATTCCGCTAGTGAAGGCACAAATCCACGATGAAACTGATCGACCGGATCTTCATCACTGCAAATAGGTAACAAGGGAGAATAAATACTGACAATTTCGCGAAAAATTTCCAGCGCAGAATGCCGAATCCATCCCTGACCGAAATTCACCCGAGCAGGCTCGTGCCACTGATAGCGGTCTTTAATTCGGGAATCAATGGATTGCTTAAAAAGCGGTATACGAGTTTCGCACCATAAACTATGGCCAAACAAACCGGGTGAATTTGCGCCTATCGCAACCAACAACGGCGTCACCATCTGAAAGGCATTGAACGTATCGGCATAATTCGCAGGATCGATTCGATAATGAATCTGGAAGGATGTGTTTGCCCCTTCTAACGTTCCGTCCTTCATATCAACTTGCAGAGGATGCTCCCCATTGATGTCGATATGAAAATCACTACTTCGACGTTTAGCTAGCTGCTCAACAAGTGTTTTATATCGCTGCCGGTCCGTGAGAAAATCGGGGCCAAAATGACTAGTTTGTAAGGTCGGCAATATGCCTATGGGGAGAATCCTACCATCGTATTGCTTTGCAAGGAGATTGAGCTTGCGTAACTGTGAAACAATATCCTGCTCTGTATTGGAAAACGGTTGCTTGTTAATAGCATAGGGCGAGAGATTGTATTCCAGGTTATAACGATTTAGCTCAAGCGTAAGCTGTGGGTCCTGCGCGGCCTCCAATATTTGTTTATTAATGCTGAGCGGACGGCAATCATTGTCGATGATATACATTTCGAGCTCGGCGCCGATAGCCAAACTTCCATCCTTTAACTTTCCAAAGTCCGGACTCTGCAGCAATTGACCCAGCGCCTCCAAATTCTTATGTAACTTTATCTGAAACTCGACATAGGAATCGCGATCAAATTCACTCTGCGTTATTTCGATACCCATAGATGACTCCATGAATGCAATCAAACTGCCAATAATTCTCCGATTAAAGCCAAACTATAATAGATAATAACAACCGCGCTTTGATATATCGCAAGCTGCTGTGTTCTTATCCCTTGCGCGCAAGGAAAAGTCTACGTAATCGCGTTACAGAGAAGGAAAAACTATCGATCGATTTTGAACGTTACAGAGAGAACCCCTTCTTAGCCGGCGAAGGGGCATGTTCTCGGCACTATTGTTCGAGCGGCATCGTGACAGCTTCAAGCTTATTACCATCGAAATCTAACAGAAATGCAGCGTAATAACCTGGAGTATAATCCCGTAGCCCGGGTTTACCATCGCAAGTGCCACCCGCCTCAATCCCAGCGGCATAAAAAGCGTCGACCGCTTCTCGCGAAGATGCCATAAAGGCCATGTGAACTCCATTTCCCGAGGTGGCGACCTCGCCATTAAAGGGCAGCTGGACCCAAAATTCCGGCCACTTCTTCCCAAAGGCGATTGCAAAACTTTCCTCAAATACACGCTTCCCCCCAAGTGGGGCCATGATTTTGTCGTAAAATACACCGGCGGCTTCAAGGTCATTAGTGCCAACTGACACGTGGTTCATTATGCTAGGGGATTCTAATTCGGTCATGCTCGTCTCCTCGATATTAAATTGTCGAATACACTCTTCACAGAGTCGTGCTTAATTTTTAGTACAGGTCATATTTTCATTATGTCGAAAGTATCCTACCATTGGACTGCTGCCACCCTACTGTCAGGAGCTCAATCATTTATGCGCCGTGCCGATCGACTATTTCGCCTTGTTACCTTAATGCAACGCCGTAAAGGACCCATAACGTCTAAATCCATTAGCGATGAGTTAGAAGTTTCTGTGCGTACCGTGTACCGAGATATCGCAGACTTGATAGGCTCCGGCGTACCTATCATTGGCGAGGCCGGTATTGGATATCAAATGGGGTCAGATTTTTCTTTACCACCGTTAATGTTAACGGACGAAGAAGTGGAGGCCGCGGTTTTTGGGCTGGCGGTGGCTGAGGAATGGGGGGATGATGACCTAAAAATTGCAGCAAAGTCACTGCGCGACAAAATCAACGCCAGCCTGCCCGACCGCCTCCGTGAAATATTGGCTGAAACACGCATCGTCGCTCCCTCAGATAACCGAAGCCCAGTGATTGGCATAAAACAATCCGACATTCGACGCTGTATACGAGCGCGCACGGTCATCGAAATAATCTACACGGATACTAACGGAGCATCCTCTGACCGATGTGTTTGGCCATTAGGTTTGGTGTTTTTCAACACTATCTGGATGCTCGGATGCTGGTGCGAATCCAGAAAGGCGTACCGTTTTTTTCGCCTAGATCGAATAGTGAGCATGAATATCTTAACTCGTCGTTTCCCCTTACGCGAAGACAGGAAATTCGAAAACATGATGGAACAACAATGGTTTGGAAATTGAAGTGATTTGGATATTGAAATAGTTAGGAAATTGAAATGGCTTGGAAACTGATCGGAGCAAAGACCGCATTTTCCCTACAAACAGATCTTATTCAATTTTCTCCTCTATGTAACACAACGTCGATGTCATACTCCTTGACATTAGGGTTTCGGCTCAGAATCGCTAATACCTCTGCCGGGCTGTGCAATAACGTTGAGACAGCGATCGTGTAGAAGCCCTGGGTCGACGGACCTGCGACTAAATGCCCGTCAAGACCTCGGACCAATTTCCGTACATCAACCGCCGTTATGTCGTCAGCCAACAAGAGGCGATAGTTATGAGTGGTATAGGCGTCGCGATTTTGAAAACCCTGATGGTCATCGCCGGTTATTTCGCGGCTAGTTGTTTCTCGGGCGGCAATATTAAAATAATCCAGATTAGTAAACTCATTATGGAAGTCGGAAGGCGCGAATAAATCTAACTGTGAAAGCAATGACAGCAACAGCACGAAACCAATACCACACATTGCTGAAGTCCAGGGAAGCTCAGTCGTAAACCATCGCTTTAATTGTTGTCTTCGCCTGCGCCATACGACAGCCCGAGTCGACAAGTCAGCTAGGAAATTCTCCATATCGTGCCGGGATCTTTGATCCGAGAAAAATGCCTTAACGTTCTGTGGGGTATTCAGCGCCAGCTGTCGAATAGCTTGCTCACGTTGTAGCCGTTCAAAACAAAAACTGCATTTATTAACGTGGGTTTGAATTTGGCGTCGATGCTCGCTACTTAAGCGACCGTTCATATATGAGGGAAAGAATTCCTCGACCTGCTCATGTGTCGCTGACGAAAAGGGTAATGCGTTCATTGTAGACCTGTCGATTTCAATCCGTCCGCAGAGGCTGCCCCTGCATTATTTAACCACTCGTGTAATTTTTTCTGAGAGTAATGTAATGCGGTTCGAGCAGTCCATTCCGAACAATCGAGTACGGTAGATATTTCAGCACAGCTAAAACCGTGATAATACGCTAGTTCGATGGTCACTCGATGTTTGGTATCTAGCTGTTCTGTCAGGGTATCGAAAGGCTGTAAGTCGCTACGTTCGAGTAGATTTGGCGCGGCGTGTAACTCATCACAATGATGCCCATTAGCGTTTTGAGTGTCTCTCTTGGCAATAGCTAATCGAGACTTACGATTTGCTATTGCTAACAACCAAACAATTACTCTGGCATCATCTGTGTAATCGGCAGCGCTGCTCCAGACAGTTTGTAAGCTATCCTCAACAATTTCCTGGACCCTATGTTGAGAGTGAGTATAAAGAAAAACAAATCGTATCAGGGATTCGTGAACGTCGTGGCAAAAGAGTGCGAAATTTTCTTTAGAGCCCGTAGCTACAAGCTTCAACAACTCTCTTTGTTGTCGATCGAGGGCAAGCGCTTGGCTATTTAGGTCTGACATAAATGCGATTCCGGATTAGCTAGACATTAGTACCGGTCCGAGCTAATAAAGTTCAATCACATTTTGATAATGGCGATAAATATTAATATTGAGAACGCTCAGGCTCGCCGAAAGCTATCGCAACACTGGCGGCGCCACCGTTTTCCAGTAGAAAACAACATCTGGAAATGGATGATAAGAGGTAAATCAACGCTTCGTTCTCCAACGTTCGGTAGGCTCACTAAAAAAATAGGCAGCTACCCCATCACGCTAATCAAAACTTTCCAGTGTTTCTTCCAGTTGCGCGACTCCAGCAGGTACGTCGACGTTGACGCCCAGGGTTTTTATTGTTGATCCCAACGCATGCAGGGTACGAAATAAGTGATGCGAGCGACACTGCTCGCCCATCTGGCCAATCCGGACAATATTCGGTCCAAAGGAGCCCGATATTTCCACACGATACCGGGTTGACATATGTTGCAGAATCTTTGGACCTTCTATATTCCCTGGAACACATATACCAACCACGGAATTTAGCCGCGCATCATCTTTTACGTACAATTCTAAACCCAGGGCTACCACGCCTGCCTGAAGCGACAGCGAATGGCGCAAATGGCGTTCAAACCGTGTCTCCAATGTCTCTATGCAAATAAGCCGTAACGCTTCGTGTAAAGCCAATAAGCCGGATACCGGTGCCGTGTAGTGATAAGAGTTTTTGTACCAAAATTGATCCGCCAATTTTGCATCGAGACACCAATGGTGCAATTGGTCATTTCTACTTTCAATAAACTGCCAGGCTTTTTCGGAAAAAGCGATGAGCGAAACGCCAGGAATAGAAGCAAGCCCTTTCTGTCCACCGGTAATAACCGCATCGACACCCCAGTTATCCATTTCCAAAGGCATCGTACTTAGGGTACAAACAGCATCGACGATAACCATACAATCCCTTTGTCTGGCGAGCGCACAAATATTGGGTAAAGTTCGATTAAAGACCGTATTAGATGTCTCACCTTGAACAATGGTTAATACATCCGGTTTCACACGATCCAAATAGTCTAATACCATTTCTACATCGGCAAAATGGGGCTCTTCAACTTCCAAATAAGTGACTTCTGCACCGATACGTTCAGACATTTCTGCCAGGCGAGAACTGAAAAAACCATTACAAATACTCAGTACCCGTGCACCGGGTTTTACTAAGTTAACCACTGCCATTTCCATCGCCGCGGATCCCGGACCAGCTACTCCCAATATATGTTGTGATTCCGTTTGAAATACGTAAGCTGACATCGACTTTATTTGTTTGACGACCTGAGCCATCGTTTCACCGAGGTGGTTAATCACTATAGAATTCGCCGCTGCAACGCGGGCGGGTAAAGGCACGGGGCCTGCTCCCATCATTAGCAGAGGTTCTTCCGGCAAAATATTATCCAGCGGGACAATATTCTCAGGTACTTGAATAATCATAATTTCTCTTTAACTAAACTGTCTAAGGACGGACAATCATACGGCCGCTTAAAGTCTTACGCGGCCCGGATGGAAACAATCCGAAAATTGAAGGACGGCTATTAGAACATATTTACTGAATTTTGTTAGTAAGGAATTCCAAGTCAGTATTGGATTTTTAGATTGTATTGCATTAGATTATTTGCCTCATTGGTCTGAATGCCAATACAAACCCGTACAGGATTGTGGGAATAGCAATCCACGACAGGTAAAAAGGAAGGAAAATGTACGACATCAAGTTGTCCGCCAGCGAAGAAGCACTGGTCGCTAAGGCCAGATATTTTGCGACAAGTTATCTCACCCCGCGTGCTGAGCAGTGGGAAAACGATCGAAAAATGCCACGAGAAGGACTTAGGGAAGCTGCCAAAGCTGGTCTAACTGGGCTCGACTCACCTATAGCGCACGGGGGATCTGGAACAGGTTTTAATGCCAAACTACTTGTTCTGGAGGCGCTAGCCGAAGTCGATATGGCTTTTGCATTTTCTCTAACTAATACACAAGGCATTGCCGGACGTATAGCAATGGACGGAACGGAATCTCAACGAGAGAGATTTCTCGCTGATCTTTTATCAACCGAACGCTTGGGAGCAACCGCGCTAACTGAACCTGGCGCCGGAAGCGACTTTTCCGCCATACAAATGAATGCCAAAAAAGTGAACGGAGGATGGCTTCTAAATGGCGAGAAGGCATGGATCACCAACGCGGCCGAAGCGGATATATTTTTAGTTTACGCCCAAACAGATCCCGCCAAACGCTGGCGCGGCATTGCTTCTTTTCTGGTTGACGGTCGCCAACAGGGTTTTACACGAGCCGCCCCCTACGAACTACTCGGTGGCCATGCTATCGGTACCGGCGGATTTTCCCTGACCGACATGTTTGTTCCCGACGAAGATCTGATCGCTCAACCTGGCGACGCCTTTAAAGCAGCCATGCTTAGCATCAACGGCGCGCGCACCTATGTAGCCGGCATGTTAAATGCTATGTTACATGCCTCACTTTTTCACGCCGTTGACTACGCGACCAAACGACAAACCTTCGGCAAAGCTATTATTGAACATCAAGGCCTTAAGTGGTCACTCGCCGATGTGGCAACAAAATTAGAAGCTTCCAGGTTGTTGACCTACCGTGCAGCTCAGCTCGTGCAAGATGATGGCGACGCCATGCTCGCTGCATCCTATGCGAAAAAATTTGCCGGAGATATAGGCATTCAAGGAATCGCGGATTGTATTCAAGCCATGGGTGCGAACGGAATGCGAACAAACATACCCCTCGGCCGTCACCTCGCCTGCGCTAAACTTGCCTCTTATACCGACGGATCCACAGAAATACAAAATGAACGAATTGGCGCGAGTTTGACTGATATAGTAGCGAAAACTGTTTAAGAACTCGGCCTTCACGATTAACTGAGTCGCACAAAAAAGTGGACTACAACAGGTGATCAGCACTCATGCGTTAATATTCGGAACATCCGCCTAGCGCTAATAGCGGTGAATCCAAGGAATTATCTAAAGACAATCTTACAATTGCCTTCAGATTTATTCAGGAATCGAACTAGGGCGGAACAATCCAAGTTAACGCTTTTTGAAGGCTTTCATCTGCTTTTGAGTCACTCGAATCATTTTTGTATGATTACGGTTCTGACTATGTATTTCAGCCAAAGACGCACCATTTTTTTCTTGTTCCCGTTTAAGCTTGTGGTAGTTTTTCAGACGTCTGGCCTCAATGACTCCGTCCTCGACAGCCTTAATCACGGCACAGTGCGGCTCTTGATCATGTTTGCAATCTGCAAATCGACATTGCTCGGCCAACAGGGTCATTTCCGAAAACGTTTCCGCAATTCCCTGTTCCGAGGCAGCAAGTTGCAACTCCCGCATTCCCGGAGTATCAAGTAACAATGCCCCCGTCGGCGTGATATTTATCGCTCGCGCCGTCGTGGTGTGCCGCCCTTTCGCGTCATCCTCCCGAATCCCGCCGGTCTCCTGGGTATCTTCCCCCATCAGCGTATTAACCAGCGTCGATTTACCCACCCCGGATGAGCCAATAAACGCGACGGTCTTCCCTAAACTGCACCAAGGTTCGAGAACACTCACTGATTTACGATCGAGTCCATTAACAACTTCGACCGCAATCATTGAATCAACGCTACGAATTCGCTGCACATAGTCTTCAATGCTGTTGCAGCAATCGGCCTTACTTAGCACCACCACCGCGTCGGCACCTGCTTCATGAGCGAGAGTGAGATAACGCTCGATTCGACTCAAATTAAAGTCGTCATTGAGCGAGCACACCACAAACACGGTGTCCACGTTAGCTGCAATCATTTGTTTCTGAATTTTACTACCGGCCGCTTTCCGGTTAAATTCAGACAATCGTTCAAGAACCCGTAGAAAATGGTATTGCTTATCCAGCAACACCCAGTCTCCAACAGTAATTTCAGGCATCAACGCCGTCATTGCCAAGTTAAGAGAAAATTGATCTGTCGCTATCTTGGGTTCCATGTTGAGTACGAAGCCCGTACGATGGTGTGCCATCACTCGAGCAATACGAACAGTATCCCATTCTTCCAGAGATAGTTGTTGTTGAAAGAACGGCCGCCAACCTAGTTTTGTAATAGTAGTAAGATTTAACATTGATACCCCTGACGCACAGATAGCTGCACGTCGTCATCTAAAATTCAAGTTGGGGTTTAGCTCAACATTTATCACCTGTCATCCAATACCGTGCGGTGCACTTAAACAATGACCGTACACAGGATTTAGACAATGGCAGTGCAAATCGGCAGGCATTAAAAAGCCAACGAATGATTCGCACAGGATAAACTGGTCGCCAATAGACCCCGGCTATGGTGCCGGGCAGAAGAAAAATCAGAAGATTAAGTGATTTATCGCAGAGCCCGGATAGGTAAAATTACAATCATCAGTAGGCCCTCTTTATAATTAGATTTGGAATTTCAGTTAGAATAGGAAGTCGGGGTAAATGTACCAAACTTTTTTCAATTGTTCCAATATTTTTTTAGTCTATCACTGTTTTCAAAGAATTTTGGATACCCGGACGTAAGAATAATAAATCTGCCCGTAACGTTGATATGATTTTACGAAATTTAATGGGTGTACTTCGCAAGAAATTTAGAGTACCTTATTTCCCGAACCGAAAAAAAGACTAGCTTGCTGGCCTTTTTTTTTTGGATCAAGAAAATGAAACACCTTCCTAACCTGAAAGATCTCTCCAAACAAGACATTCAAGAAATCCTTGCCAAAGCGATAGAAATAAAAAACTGCCCATCAGATTTTCACTACGCTTTGCATAGAAAGTCTCTCGCTATGTTGTTCCAAAAAACCAGTACCCGTACCCGAGTTTCCTTTGAAGCTGCGATGACAGAACTGGGAGGACACGCAATTTATATTGACTGGATGTCGTCAAACTTTGTTCTATCGGGAATCGAACACGAAACAGAATATCTGTCCCGTAACGTGGGCTGTATCATGGCTAGATTATTAAAACACGATGACCTTCTCAAAATAGCCAGTGTTAGCAAAGTTCCGGTCATTAACGGTTGCTGCGAAAGATTTCATCCCTGTCAGGCCTTAACTGACATCATGACAATGTCTGAGTACTTTTCCGGCGATATATCGAACGCACATCTCGTTTATGTCGGAGTACAGAACAATGTTTCAAACTCTCTCGTTATTATTTGCGACAAATTAAACATTCGTTTGTCTCTGGCCACGCCGGAGAATGTCGACAACGGAGAATGTCTCGATGCAGACGTCCAGCAAATCATGAAAGATTCAAAATTCATTCATCACAATACCGACCCCAGAGCCCTCGTTAAAGATGCTGATTTTGTGTATACAGACACATGGATTGATATGGAGTATTTTAATGATCCCAGCTACCAACAAATGAACGACGCAAAACTACTAAAAATGATGCCGTACCAGTTGAACGCGGAACTCTTGGAAAACGTAAACTGCAAAATTATGCACGATATGCCGATCCACGACGGTTTTGAAATTACGACGCAGATGTGCAAGGATTCACGTGCGATCATCTATCCGCAAGCAGAAAACCGCATGCATGCTCAAAAAGGTCTGTTGTGGTGGTTATTCAATGAAGCCTCTTCATAAATTCAATTTATTTGACGGTTAACAATAAAACGAAAACTTCGGGGTTTGCCTCCTTACAGTCGGTGCCCCAGCTTTTCCTTTTTTGTTTGAAGATAGTGCGCGCACGTCGGGTGCTGGCTTTCCACATGTATTCTTACTTCTTTCTCAATATGAATACCCGCGGATGTTAGCGCATTCGTTTTATCTGGATTGTTAGTCAGTAGATCGCAACGATCTACGTTCAGTGCCTTTAGTACCATGGCGGCCTGATTAAAATCTCTCGCATCTATCGGTAGGCCGAGCGCAATATTCGCTTCGACCGTGTCCATCCCTTGATCCTGAAGCGCATAGGCTTTAATCTTGTTTTCTATACCGATGCCTCTCCCCTCCTGACGAAGGTAAATAATCGCTCCGCTACCGTGATAACTGATTCGCGCCATGGCTTCATCCAATTGCTGGCTACATTCACACCGTAGCGAACCAAACACCTCCCCTGTTATACACTCCGAGTGAACACGTACTAAAGGGATTTTGTCTAACTGTAATCCCATCGTTAAGCAAAGTGTGGGGGCGTGCTCTGTTTCGGGATGCTTATGTTGACCAAAACTGTGTATCTGAAAGTCACCATGTCGCGTCGGCAATTTCGCTGACGCCGTCACTCGAAAAAAACCTGAATCCACCATGATCTAAATCTCCTTGATAATCGATTCAATGACCAAACCGAAACTAGAAATACCGGGATAGCTCAGTTCCTTATTGGCTAATAAATGAATGCGTTTCACACCGAGTGATGCAAGAATATGGCTTCCCAGTCCAATTTCTCTCCACACGGCACCGGTCTGCTCATCTTCAGTCGGTTTCTCATCGCTGGACGGAAGATAGATGAAAACCCCCTGCTCCGCTTCAGAAATCAATTTGAGAGATCGGCTAATCACATTGTTTTCAACGACCGCACTGGAGAAAAAATCTCTACCAGTAACGCCTTTTACCACTCGTACTAAGGTGGGCTGGTCGCCTTTAATATTTCCTTTAACGACAGCGGTAATAAATTTGTTATCAAAAATCGTCTGGAAAATGTGTGCGTGAAACGCTTGTCCATTAATGACAGTCGGTTTATTGGATATCTCATTGAGAAGTACATCGTTTTCGGCGCGATATCGAATTAGGGCTTCAATCGATATAATCGGAAGCTTGTGCTCTTTGGAAAAATCGAGCAAAGCAGGCAATCGCATCATCGTACCGTCGTCGTGAGTTAATTCGGCCAAACCACCCACTGGTTTTAATCCGGCTAACTTGCACAAATCAACCGCAGCTTCAGTATGCCCCGAACGCACCAACACACCTCCCGGTTGATACTTTAGGGGAAAAATATGGCCGGGGCGGATAAAATGTGAGGGCATGGTGCTACCATCAGCAAGAGCATTGAGCGTGTTAGCCCTTTCTTCCGCTGATACGCCCGTTGTCATGCCTCGAACATAATCCGTGGATACGGTAAACGCCGTGCGCAAAGGGTCGGTATTGTTATCGACCATCATTGGTAATTCCAAGGCGGTTAACCTGTCTTCCTCACAGGGAGCGCATATAATGCCGCTCGTATACCGAATCATAAAAGCGAGAGTTTCTTGGCTCGCTTTCTCAGCTGCGATGATCAAATCGCCCTCATTTTCGCGATTTTCGTCATCGACCACAATAACCGGCAAACCTGACCTAATATGTTCAATTGCTTCTTCGATAGTGGACAATGACATGCAGTAAAACTCCTAAACAGTGATTTAGAAGAATTGTAACGAATGAAGCCTTGTAAATATATGTAGATATCTAGACACCTGTTGTTCATAATTGAACAACAGCTTAAAAAATTGGAGTCATTTAAATACATGCTGAACTGGGATCACTTTCGCTACATGATCGCCGTTGCTGACTGCGGATCGGTTTCTCGAGCGTCTGTCGCGCTTAACGTTAGTCACGCCACCGTTTTACGAGCAATAAAGCGGGTCGAGGACGAACTTCAAATAAGACTATTCGATCATGTAAAAACGGGTTATAGACTGACGAGCGACGGCGAAGATATTCTAGAAAATGCGCGGTTAATGGAAAGTAATGTTCAGCAAATCGTCAGAAAAGCCAAAAGCCGCGATACGGTACCCAGTGGGCTACTAAACATTATCACGCCCGACCCCAGCATATTCGATATGATGCCGATATTTAAAGCCTTTACGTCTACCTATAAACAAATAACCATTAACACCTTATCCGGATCCATCACCAAACCTCTGGACTTCATTGAACAACAGGTTGATGTGTTAATTCTTGTCAGTAATACACCGCCTGAAGCGTTAGTTGGAAGGCAGTTGGGGCACGTACAATTTGGCGCATTTGTTCACAAAGACTATCCTCTTGAAAAACATTTTAGCAACAAACCAAAACCCCTTGAATGGATCACGTGGTCGCAGACTAGCAGTCAGGGCGACGAACTGCACCTATATCAACAGCAAGTTCTATTGCATGATGGTATGCCGACTAAAACAGTGATGAATGCGTCGACTCATGGAGACGCTTTGCGAGCAGTTCGCGCAGGACTCGGTGCGTCTTTTCTTCGTAAGCCTTTCGTGCCCTCTGATCTTGTCGAAGTCCCCTTAAAGAAGCCTTTCCGGGAATGGGGGGTCTGGGTATTAACCCATCCTGATTTCAGAAGCGCTTCCCGAGTGACTGCATTCACCCGTTTTCTTGCCGACCAACTGGCTGAGTCATCATTTTGAAATAACAACCTTTATACGCTTCACTTCCGTAAACAACAGGGGTGACTGTTTCATTCCAAGCGCCACTGTATAATCACTCTGTACGCAGGTTCAATCTTGTTTTCCAGAAAATGGAACAAGTGTGTTCAAAACAGCTCAAAAAAAACAATCTTACTTTGTCGGTTTCCGACGAAAACTGGACTAATTAACAAAGGCGGTTATGCTTCCTTTGTAATCCTTTTTCAAGAAGGAAAAACAGACTAAAACGACAATAGTGGAAATGATAATCACATCAGTCGTTGGAATCTAATTAATGCCTGACTCTCACGCCGAGTTGACCACCAGCAACGCAACTTAGGACCTAACGCCGGAGCCGGCACCGCAGTAGTCATTGGTAGAATAAATGAGTATTGTATAGAAACACATTCCGCGAAAAGGGAAATAGCTCACAGCTAGAGAGACAACGAGTAACAAGGAATTTTCTACAGACCCAGATTAACGCGAGTACAGCCGAGCGCTTAGGACTTGTCTTGATCAGAGCGACGGGCACTAACCGAGCCAGTGAGCCTACCCTCATGCACATGGGAATAGACCACAATACTGTCTGCTAACTCTCCTTGAGGTAATATTGTGTAGATAAATGCCTGGCAAGAACTTCGATAACGAAAAATATTGCCTGTTTAAAAATCGATGTTAGAGTAATACTACCCGTAAATCCGTTAACCTATGAATCCAATTTTGAAAAAAATAATTTTAGTCGTCATTTTTTTATCTTTTACTCTCGCGTCGGAAAATATTTACGCGCAAGCTGTAGCCTCAAAGAATGCCATCAAGGCAGAAATGACCGTCAGATTTCTCAACTACGTTTTTTGGGAAAACGAAAAGAACATAGACGCGTTTAAAATTGCGTTTTATGGCAACGAACCCGCCTACTTCCAACACCTTAAAAAATCGATATCCAACCGAAAAGTAAGGGATAAACCGCTAATTCTGGTTCCAATTCGAAAAATTGAAGATATGGCAGAGTTTCACATGTTGGTGGTTGCCTCAAACTCGAATCAACCGTTTTCCGACATTGCTCTAAAGGCACGCGGAACCAATACTCTGGTCGTATCAGAGCAAAGCGAAAACCAAATTCATATGATGGTTAATTTCTTGCAATCCAATGAAAACACATTGTCATTCGAAGTCAATAAATCCAACATACTCCTCGAAGACATATCAATTAGTGATGACATATTACTTATTGGGGGCACAGAACTCGATGTTGCAACCTTATACAGGGAAATTGAGGTTCAGTTTTCCAACCTAATAAACGAGTTTGATTTGACCAAAGAAAAGTCAGTGCTTGCCAATATAGAACTTTCCCGCAATCAGGAACTTCTATCTAAAGCGCAAAAAGAACTGTCTGAAACGTCTAGGAATTTGAAAACGGTTAACAATACCTTATTGCTTCAAAAAACGACAATCACCGATCAAGAAACTGCGATCGGTGAGCAAAACACACTTATTGCAGCCCAAATGCAAAATCTCGCTGATGCTGTAGCGTCGGCCAACCAAAATCGCAACACTCTTCGCGCCCAAGCAGAACAACTCAACGAAAGTTCTGATAAAATTCGAACGCAAGAACAGCGCGTTAAAAGCAACAATTTCTTACTCCAAAAACAACAGGACCGCCTAGCCGACCTAACGGAAAACACTAGCCTTCAAAGCGACATTATTCGCGATCAAAAACAACTGCTATACGTCTCCGTTATCGCTCTGTCTATATTTGTGATACTGGTCTTTTGGCTATACCGAACCAGTCAAGACCGCGCACGAATTAGTCGAGAGCTCTTTAAGCGCGGCGAAGCTTTAGAGGAAGAAGTTAAAGATAGAACTGCCGCCGCGGTAGCCAGCGAAATACACTTTCGGGCTCTATCAGAATCATCGCCTGTTGGCGTTTATCAAACAGATATTAACGGAAATTGCAGTTACGTCAACGAACGTTGGTGTGAATACTCCGGTCTGACTCGCGAGCAGGCCGTGGGATTAGGCTGGCTAAATGCTATGCATCCGGACGATCGCGCGCAAATGACTCACCCTTCCGAACCTAACCTGCAGACCGACCCCATATTCAATGCCGAACATAGATATTGTTCGCCAACGGGTGAAGAGCGGTGGCTCGTAGGACGCTGTGAAATTGAACGCGACATCAATGGCGATCCACAGGGATTTATCGGTACGGTTACGGATATAACAGATCATAAAAGTTTACAAGAGCAAGTTCGCCGTACCCAAAAAATGGACGCATTGGGCTTGCTGACGGGAGGCATCGCCCACGACTATAACAACATGTTGGCAATAATCATTGGCTATGCAGAGTTATTACAGTTCAAGTTAGATGATCAGCCCGAATTGCTGAACTATGCTGATCAAATTGCACACGCTAGCAACAGAGGAGCGACGCTAACGAAGAAGCTATTATCCTTTTCAAAAAATAGCCCTTCGGATGCGAGACAACTCGATGTAAATAAGATATTGACCCATCAGTTTCAAATGTTAGAAAAAACATTGACCCCCCGCATAATTCTCAAATTGGAACTCGGTGAAAATCTGTGGCCAGTTTTCTTAGATGAAGGCGAACTGGAAGATGCTCTGGTCAACATCAGTATCAATGCCATGCACGCAATGGACCGCGGAGGCACTCTTACAATTCAAACCCGAAACGTTGGAATTGAAGACTTAAATCATCCCATGCTAAAGAAAAACCCGGGTGATTATGTTTTACTCAGTTTTTCCGATACTGGATGTGGCATGGATGAAAACTCCATTAAGAAGATATTCGATCCTTTCTATTCTACAAAAGGCTCCCAGGGCACAGGGCTTGGACTAACGCAAGTTTATAGTTTTACAGAACGCAGTAATGGGGTTATCACTGTCGACTCGGTCCTCGATGCCGGTACGAATATTTCCATGTACTTTCCGCGGCATTCGAAACAACGCAACGTTGAACCCGCTATGTCTGACTTGGAGACCGACGATTCTCGAGGCACCGAAACTATTTTGGTGGTAGATGATGAAATTGCACTTCTAGAACTAGCCAGCGAAATCTTAACTAGCGAGGGCTATCTAGCTATTTGCGTGAATGACGCCAAACAAGCGTTATTGACACTTGAAACTACCGCTGTAGATTTACTACTCTCCGACGTTGTCATGCCAGATATTGACGGATACCAGTTGGCCAGAACTGTTGAGGATATGTACCCTTCCGTAAAAATTCAGTTAGTCAGTGGCTTCAATGACGAAAAACAAGAACACAATGTCAACTCGATACTGAAAAGAAACCTTCTTCAAAAACCGTATCGATCAAAAGTACTTTTAGACCGGGTAAGAAGGTTGCTCGATAATGAACGTTTAAATTAACTGGGTTAGGAATACTAAAGATAACTCTTCAAACTTCTGTTTGGCTAACCGAAATTCATTTTTTAGCCTGTAGAATTCCCACTCGACCATTTCTAATTCAGTATTGTTTAGAATCCACGTACATTGTGCCCTTATCTATTTTCCGACCCTCTTTTATTCTTTAGCCATGGAGCAACGACGTAAAAACCGCGTGGTAAAAACAGCAAATCAACCAGGTATTTTCCAGTTTGTTGGAATGTTATATTCTGAATTTTTGAGTTTGAGACGCCAGGTTATTTGATAGCTGATTTAGACTCGTTGTAGCGTCTTTCACTAAATTAACTGCTTCGCTATTATCACTAGCCATCGTAGCGATGCGCTTTATCTCGAGAGTAATTCCGTTGCTCGCGTTCGATTGGTCAGCTACCGATTGCTCGAGCTCGCGGAGCTGTCTAAAGGACACTTGAGAACCCGTACTCAAATCATTGAGTGGTTTTACAAGTTGTTGCAACAGAGTTACCCCTGCTTCCATTTCTTTTCGGCCCTGACCAATTTGGTCGGCCGCTGTTTTTGTTTCGGCGACGATAGACTCAATAACTTCATCGATTTCACTCGTCGCCTGGCTTGCTCGCCCAGCCAAGCTTCTAACTTCATCGGCCACAACGGAGAAGCCTCGACCGCTTTCACCAGCCCGGGCAGCCTCGATAGCCGCGTTTAAGGCCAATAAATTAGTTTGTTCCGCAATTTCCCGCACGCTGTTGACCAGATTGCTCACTGACACGGCCCGGTCGCGAAGAGATTCAACAACCTGAGTCGAGCGGTTAATTGTCGTTGAAATATGATCAAATTCTGCAGTGGTCTTATCAATAAGGCTCTTCCCTTCGTTGGCAAGATTCATCGCTTTTTCGGCTTGTTCTTTGGATTCGGCGGCAGCATTAACCGCACGGTCTGAGTCATTAGCAAATTCGGATACAGCCTCTTCAATGCGGGTAACTCCCTGGCGCTGTTGTTCCGATCCACTTTGAACATGACTAACTGGGTCGTTGAGGCTCACGGCAGATACGGTGATCTCATGAGCTGAATGCTGGATCGATGAAACCAATTGGTTTAAGCTTTGACACATTACAGCAAATGCATTTTCCAGGTCACCAATTTCGTCGGTATGATCACTTGTTTGCGTTAGTTGTAAATCCCCCTCGGCGATTTTTCGGGCAATAACAACAGTTTGTCTTAAAGGAATGACGATACTCCGACTAACCAAAGTCGCCAACAAAGCCACCAAAACTAAAGCCGTTACAGACAGGCTGACGACAATTGTTTCTGCCTGTTGATTGTCCTCCTCCGACAATTGTTGCTTTTCATGCATTTCCCTTTGCTGTTGATCCAGTAGCAATGCAATGTTCGACAACAATTGGTTGAGTTTAGGCTGGGTATTCTCTCGGTAGTGATTTAGTGCTTTTTGGGCACTCAGCTCTACCAATTCAACCGTTTCGGTCAATGATGCATCATAGGCTTTGCGGCTCTGGACTATTTGGTTTATGTCGAGAGACCTTCCACCGCTCTCTGACAATTCAGCCAGTAGCTGGCTAATATTCGCATTATGGCCATCCATTTTCTTATATAAAGGCGTTCTTTGCTCTCTGTCCGCAGTTAATAGAATTTGCAGCAATGCTAACGCAGCCGCTTCGGCTTGAATATTAATATCTGAAGCCAGCATGACTTGCTTAACGTCTTCGTCAATAAACATTCGGGCCGTATCGGCCAGCACATTCATTCTCGAAATTGATACGATTGAAATGCTGATCAAAAATGCAAGGATAATAGCAAAGCAGATGATAAGCCTTGTTCCTATGCGAATATTTCTAATTAAGGTCATAGATTTCTCATATTGAAGTCGATTGAGCGTTAACAAGCTACCTGCTACTGTCGCTCAACAGTTAACCACCTGAAATTCCCTTTAACTGTAATAGGCGAGGATAAGGTTTTTTTAAACACAAAAATACCATTTCAAATTTATTTTAACTTTTATGTAACAAATCGGTAATTTCTATATCTATATAAGCAGTGCAATCGAGAATGAGTAAAGTGATTGTTTCTGACAGCTTTATGTTGCTGTAATTTACTTGGTGTTTGTTACAAAGATTGTAAGCGAAGATTGTATAATCTTCTACTACACTATTTATCAATATTTAATCAATGAAAGGATCGTACCATGAACAAGAAAGTATTAATCAGTAGCGCATTTGCAACAGCCCTGACTATAGCTTCAGCCACTACCGGTGTTGCTTTTGCTGACGGCGCAATGGAAAAATGCTACGGAGTAGCCAAAGCTGGAAAAAATGACTGTAAAGCAGGCGCTGGAACATCTTGTGCTGGTACCTCTACAAAAGATGCTCAAGGTGATGCATGGATGTATGTTGCCAAGGGAACCTGTGAAAAGCTTGTTGGCGGCAGTTTGACAGAAAAGTAGTAAAATGACTCGACCTGGATTCACATCCTTGCCAATTCCTGCGCGAGCAGGAGTTGGTTTAAAACCTGAACACTATGAGATAATTTTATCTTCAAACCCCGATATCGGCTGGTTTGAAGTTCATCCAGAAAACTATATGTCCGCCGGTGGCGCCAACCACCATTACCTCGGAAAAATCAGGGAGCGTTATCCTCTTTCCCTGCACGGAGTTGGCCTTTCGCTTGGTTCCGCGAGTGGGTTGCGTGCCGATCAGCTCAAGGCTCTAAAGATGCTCGTCGACCGATATAATCCTTCACTGGTCTCGGAGCACCTATCCTGGAGTCAGTTTGGTCCCAACGCACTGAATGATTTATTACCTGTGCCCTATACAGAAGAGGCCTTGCAGGTATTTTCGAACAACATCGATCAAACCCAAAATTTTTTGCAAAGACAAATTCTAATCGAAAACCCGTCAAGTTACTTTCAGCTGGATTACTCTAGCTATGCCGAATGGGACTTCTTGGTGGCATTGGCTAAAACAAGTGGCGCAGGGATTCTATTAGACGTAAATAACATCTATGTGAGCGCAGCTAACCATGGCTTCGACGCCGAAAACTACATCAAAAACATTCCACCGGAGCTCGTTGGCGAAATACATCTTGCAGGGCATTCGGTGCAGCAGGTAACAGGTGGAAAAATACTCATTGATGATCATGGGTCTGCTGTCATACCAAAAGTATGGTCTCTCTACGAACATGCTCTAGAACATATTGGAAACCGCCCGACATTAATTGAATGGGATGCCAATATTCCGGAATGGTCACGGCTCTATGACGAGGCAAAAATAGCGGATCGGCGTTTACTTGAACGCAGTACCGTCTATAGTTGAGCCTACCAGCAAATCGCCATTTTCAGGTATTTACATGCAGCCTCCTTCACTTAATCAATACCAAAAAGCGTTCACTGAAAACTTACTGAGCAGACAGTTACTTTCGGCTAGTTCTGAAGAATTTCTTTCGCATATCAAACCCATGTTTGGCGAAACTGGAAAAGAACAAGAAGTGTCTGATCGATTTACCATATACCGGAATAACGTCATTCTTTCGCTAAGCACAGCCATCGCCGATAGTTTTCCTATCGTTAAGCGATTAATTGGTGAAGACTGTTTTACGCGTGCAGCGATCGAATACGTAAGGACGTCCCCTCCCGAATACAGTTCATTGTTATTCTATGGCGAGGGGTTTATTGACTTCATTCGTTCCTATCCAGCATGTGCAGAATTGAACTATATTGCCGATGTCGCACGGCTGGAGTGGCTTTACATCAACGCTTTTCATGCCCAAGACAGTGCCCCATTAGACATTGGAAAATTGCAAACGGTATCCCCAGAAGATATAGGAGATCTGTATTTTGAATGCCACCCAAGCAGTCATTTGTTGATGTCTGACTGGCCAATCGATGCGATTTGGGAAGAAAACCTCAAGGAAGAGGTAGGCATTCTAGATGTGGCGAACTTGCCTGCAAGTAAGCTGTTAATATACCGACGAGATCTCCAAGTACAGGTAGTAGCACTGACTACAAATTGCTTTAATTTCCTGTACGCACTAAAAAAACGTAACAATATAGCTGAAGCTTGGTCCTATACCCTAGAATTACAAAAGTCTGAATCCCGCCCTGAATTGGACGAGAGTGAGCTGGGAGGAATGTTAGGCTATTTAATCGGTCTTTCGGTCTTCACGGAAGCACAGATAAAAGAAAATCTTTAATCATTAAAGGCAAAACCCATTATGGCAAATATCATCGTTCGCGCAGTGGAATCTTTACTGAATATATTGAAATCAATACCTGAGGAATTCGTTTCTGTTAGCGCGAGACTCGCGATGGCTTCGGTATTTTGGCGTTCTGCACAGACAAAGATCGAGGGCTGGAGCTTCCTTGATCAGTCTTGGCAGTTCTATAACTTAAACAGCTCCACTTTCCTACTATTTCGTCACGAATATAAGGTACCGCTAATTGACCACGAAATAGCAGCATATATGGCTACCTTTGGCGAGTTTTTCCTCTCTCTTGCGCTGTTTTTTGGCTTTATGACACGATTTTCAGCCTTCGGTCTATTGGCTATGACAGCCGTTATTCAAATATTCGTATACCCCGACGCCTGGCCCACTCATATTATGTGGCTCGCCATATTACTTTACATCATCAAGCACGGGCCGGGGAAATTATCATTGGACCACGCTCTGTTTAAGTATTGAGACATTCAGGCCCAGTAATAAAACGCGATGCATAACGTGGGAAAATAACATTGTTTATGCATCTTTGTGAGCCATTGATCGGATGTTAGTTAGAACATCGGAGCTCATAGTAGATTTGAGACTAAAGGTTTCTAAGGGCCCTGAATCCAGCGCCCCAATACTTGCTCAAGCTCATCCGGGTCAATGGGTTTGGGCACATAGTCGCTCATACCCGACGCCAAACATTTATCTCGGTCCCCTTTCATCGTGTTGGCTGTCATCGCAACAATAGGAACCGATTTCAAGTGGGCGATGTTACTTTTCCTTATTTCCCTGGTAGCCTGGTACCCATCCATTACTGGCATTTGGCAATCCATCAATATCAAATCAAATCTAGCGTCCGTATTGAGCAGGTCAAGCGCCTGTTTCCCGTCTTCGGCGACTTCAATCTCGTGGCCCAGATCTTCTAAAATACCTTGCGCAACCGCAACATTAATCTTGTTGTCTTCAACTAACAGTAACCGGATCGGAATAGCCGGTTTGCTTAGTGCCTCAACAACCTGCTCCTGATCTTTTTTGACTTCCTGCGCTCCAGTAAAATGCGCGATGAGAGCCGTCGGCAAAATAGGTGTGGCAACGCTTATTCCGGTTTTTGGAAACCGACCAATGTGGGTAAGCTCACACAGTGAAAAGGACTTGTGCAGAAGACTTTCCCATCTCTCGATTTCACTTTCGAAAAAGACCCAATCTATTGATTTCCCATCAATCCGCCGCAGCGCGTCACCTACCGATCCAGCCTGATGGATATTTCCACCCCATTGTTTCATTAGTCGTCCCATCGCTAAGCGAACTTGACGGTTGGAATGTACTACTAGAATATTCGAGCCACCTAAATTGACGCCGTCCTGCGCCACCATCTCTTCACCTGAAGAAAATTCGAGGATGGCTGTAAAGTTGCTACCCTTATTAACCTTACTGCTGACTTTTATCTCACCGGACATGAGCTCGCAGAGGTCTTTTACAATCGTTAGACCGAGCCCGGTACCACCGTAGTTACGAGTTGTCGACTCATCCGCTTGCGTAAAACAATCAAACAAATCAGGAAGTTTTTCCGGCGGTATTCCCACTCCTGTATCGGCCACCTTGATTTCAAGGACTATTGCCGACGCTGACTTTTTCGTACCAACTTGCACAACAATTTCTCCTTTCGCGGTAAACTTAATCGCGTTGGATATCAGATTGGTGAGAATTTGTCGAAGTCGCGTCGGGTCTCCATTTATACCGCTAATTGCCAGAGCCGAAGTATCGAGAACAAGTTCCAGGCCTTTTTCATAAGCGAGATAGGCGAATGATTCAACAGTGTCTTCAAGAACTTCCAGTAGATCAAAATCCACTACTTCTAATTCGAGTTTACCCGCATCAATTTTCGAAAAATCCAAAATATCGTTGATTAATCCCAGTAGCGAGTCAGCACTCGATTTTGCCATTCGAACCTGATCAGCCTGCACTTGATCTAAACTCGATTTTTGCAACAAATTTAGCATGCCAATAACCCCATTCATTGGCGTTCGAATTTCGTGGCTCATGGTCGCGAGGAAAGTACTTCGCGCATTCACTCTTTCCTCGGAGACTTGCGCGCGTAACTTTTCCTCGTTAAACCGGTTCCCTAACCCACAAGTGATTAAGATAACCATGACTGTCATACCAATATCAAAGAAGGAGAGATAATCCGCTTCACCGGGAATTAAAGAAAGAGCATCAAGAAATGAGAGAGCAATAAAGAAACAAAATAAGCTGTAGGCGGCGAATAAGAACTTCGCACTGGGCTCTCTCCTCAACACCGCTCGTACTGTTGCAATGAATGCTAATATGGGCACAGTAAAAAATATCGCTAACGTTAGAGCCGGTGCATAAGAGAACACGGGAAAGACCGTACATACCACGAGTCCCAACGAACAATATAATAGTGTTTTAGACAACCGTGGCCCCCACAACCACAAGCGCAGAAATTGCTGGGTAAAAATGCCCACTAAGGCAAAGGTCATCCCAGTAGTCATCCGCCCCATTATAGGGTTCACTTCAGGCGTGTTTGGCCAGAGTAACTGAAAACCCATGCCGGAAAAATGTAATTGAACCAGAAATACGCTTAAAGTTAAGCCAAATCCAGCAAGAAAAACGTACTCTCGGGTCACCAAAAACACGGTCATGCAAAAAAGTACAAGCAGACCATAAAAACCAAACATCACTCCATAAGTTAACTGCGTATTAATCGCGCGCTCTATTAAACCCTTTGAATTCTCTAAATAAATACCACTCTCTATAGGCGCATTCGTCTTCAACCGTAACAACAGCTCATGATCCCCTGGACGAGTATCAACTTGTATAGCCCAACCGGGGAAGTTTGCTTTCCGCGTCGAAAAAATTGTGTTGGTACCCGTTTTTAGGTGCTGGATTTGTTGCCCGTCTACATTCTGAAATACTTCGAAGTCCCGTATATGAGGCATATTCAGCACCAAATACCAGAATCCAGGCGATTGCTTTATGGAAGAATCCACTGTAACGGTATAAGGGATTTTTACCCAAACGTGAGAACGTACGAAGCCAAAATCTAAACGTTTAGAGGGATTTTCGATGAACTTTTGTTGTTGCGCTTCCAAAGCCGTTAGGGATTCGCTTGTTTTATAATAATACAGATGAGGTGCAAGATTAATACTCGGGTCAGCTGGACCAAACTGAAAGACAGGATTGCCATGGCAAGCTAATGCACTCACAAAGACCAAGTGTAAAAAAAGTATAATGGAAGGAGCTCTTCTCATCGCTAAGTCGCAGTTTATCTCTCAAATTCGTCACTGCAGAATAAGATCTCGCAGGACGAAAGTCCACCGTTAAGAACCTTAACTGCATACTATTCGTCACCAATTGAACGCCATAGCAAATATCAGTCAATGCCTCTATTTTTTTCCCTGCTATCCACCACAATACCGTCTTTATCAGGTTTTAAACTAGGGACGAAAGCCCATTAATCGCAGGTATTGATATTTGACTGTTAAGTGAATAAAACGAAACAAGTTATCCCGTGCTTTCCCGTCCCCTGCAAAGCAAGCTTATCCTGCATACCGTTATAGAACGCTGCAGCCGATTGCACTGCGAGAAGGGTATGTTTCTAACCAAATCACGGTTAGGATGTAAGGTTGTCGATCGTCACAGGCTCTATTTCTTCAGCGGAAGAAAAATCAAAAATTCGCGAATAGAAGTAGTATTCAGCGTCGAGCGCACGCTTGATGTTGGCAGCCACACGAAAACCGTGTTGCTCCTCGGCAAAAGGAACATACGCAACAGGCAGCCCCTTATCGCGAAGTGCACTGACCATCATTTCGGTTTGATTTGGAGGCACGACTTTATCCTCCAGTCCCTGAAAGAAAATGACCGGACACGCGAGTTTATCGGTATGGTTAATTGGAGATCGGTCCCGATAGGTTTGCATTTGTTGCGGATAGGGGCCAATAATTCGATCGAGATAACGTGATTCAAATTTATGCGTATCACGCGCTAGTGCCTCCAGGTCACTGACGCCATAGTAACTCGCGCCCGCCTTAAAAACATCGAAAAACGTTAACGCGGCCAAGGTCGTGTATCCGCCCGCGCTGCCACCTCTTATCGCGAGTCTGTCACCATCAACATCACCGCGCTCAAGCAAATATTGTGCGCCACGAATACAATCTTCCGTATCGACGACGCCCCAATTAGCATAAAGACTATTTCGGTATGCTCGACCAAAGCCGGTGCTGCCTCGATAGTTGACATCCAATACTGCAAATCCGCGACTAGTCCAATACTGAATGGATAGAGTCAAAGCATTACTGGTCGCGCCGGTAGGACCACCATGAATGAAGACAAGCAGCGGTGGTTTTTCATTGTCGTCTGCGATGAAATCTTTGTTTGCAGGCGCATAGTAGAAGCCATGAGACTGAGCATTTTCTCCAGATGGATAGGAAATGGTCTCGGGTATCGAAAGGTATCCTGTGTCAATTTTTAAGTCGGCAGATACCTTAACTATTGCCGTTGTTTTTCGCACCAGATCCAAGGCAACGATAGCTTTTGCGTTTATCGGTGAAGCGCCAAGAAAAACAAGTTTATCTTTTTGCAATTGAAGATGACTAATGACCGAATAATCCAGATCAATCGATTGGACACTAAAGGCGATAGAATCCTTACCTAACACTTCTCCTTTGAGACAACGATACTGCTGATCATCGTCTTCCGCGAGCATTACTCTGTCAGCTACTATTTCCGACAAATTAATCGAAACCAGCTTATCTTCGCCGTTATCTGATATCGTGCAGATCAATTGAGACGCCGAACGGAATAAAAAATTCGACAACCCGAAAGACCAATGAGGCGATCCGAATTCAACATCGGCCCGAAAGATTGTTTCGACTTTTCCATTATTAAGTCGACAAATATTCCACCAACCGCTTTTATCAGAAACAAAGTAAAGCTTCCCGTCGGGCGACCAAATCGGATGACCGGTCGATTCGTTTTCACCACCACTGACGCGGCGACTTTCTGCGATCATTCCTTTTGCATCGAGGTCTGCGAGCCAAATTTCAGATTCATCCCAAGGCATATTAGGGTGGTTCCAACACATCCAGGCAAGTTGGTTTCCATCTGGGCTCAAAACGGGACTAGAGTAAAAATCATAGCCCGAGGCCAAGGGAGTCATTTTTCCGTCTTTAGGATTTATTGTCACTATCGAGTTAATGGCTTCAATATGGGGATTACTGTGGTCCTCAACAATTGCAATCAGTCTATGTCTAAAGCCGTCCATCGTCATATTGGCAAAACGACAATCTTTATCGTCAGTGATGATTTCTATGTCGCACGCCACATCCGTATGCTTGAACCGGTATAACTGCTGGTCAGCGAAGTTTGAAAAATAGATAGTATCGCCGTCAACGAGATAAGACCCTCCTCCGTACTCATGTACTCGCGTACGGACGTTAAATGGCGCTGGAGTGAGGTCTCTTAGCTGTCCAGATTTATCTTGTTGTACAAGAACGTAGCGTCCGCCTTCAGTTGGTCGCCCCTCCAACCAAAATATTTTCTCCTCCGTGACACAAATAGACCCAAGAGCTATGGAGCCAGACACGATAAGGTCACTGGTAATCGGAGAATTCCAGCTACCGTAGTTTCTTGTCGTTTTTTCCACCGTATCTACCATGATTTTTTACCACTAATGAATTTATTTCGACCCAAATGGCCATACATAAGACTTTTCATTGGGATAACGCCGCTATTGTATATCGTCATCGTTACCAATCGCTTCCAATAACCATTGTCGAAATATCGCTATGTTTCTATTGTCAGCTCTCTCCCTGCGGCAAACCAGATACCACTCGCCGGCGGCACTAATGCGCTGACCGGGAAATAGCTCTACCAATAACCCCGCCTTGATATCACGGGAGACATAAGGCTGCATACCCAGAGCCACGCCGAGACCTTGAGTGGCTGTCGATAGAGCATGATCGTAACTATCAAATTGTAACCCACCGTCGAGATCAATGTCCGGTAGGTTAACGCCGTCTAACCATAGGTACCAATCTTTCTTCGATGGATACACCTGCAGTACGGTGTGCTGGCGCAAGTCTTCAACGCGCTTCAGCGGTGTTTCTCCTGTGATCAATGAGGGGCTTGCTACCGGAAATAGCTCAGACGAAAAAAGATAGTCGTAATGCAATTTTTCGGAAGCACGACTACCTATCATCACGCAAAGATCGACATCTTCTTGCTCAAAATTCACATCTCTTTGTGAGGTATTCAAGCGAATCTGAATCTCTGGATAGGTCTTATAAAAGGACGGCAGGCGCGGAATCAGCCATCGTATGGCAAAGGTAGAATAGAGCTGTACAGTCAGAACCGCTGATGATTGTGGCGAGCGAAGTAATTCGGTGCCCTCTGCTATTTGATCAAAAGCATTACGCAAAACGGGGTAATAAATACTGCCTAACTTGGAGAGTTCAACCGATCTGGCTTTACGAACAAATAACTCGACCCCCAGGTTTTCCTCCAACAATTTTATCTGATGACTAACTGCAGAATGGGAAACACACAACTCTTCCGCGGCGTTTCGAAAAGAACCATGGCGCGCGGCGGCTTCAAAACTACGTAAGGCATTTAACGGTGGTATTTTTTTTCGCATGCTGCACCCAGTCCACGACAAGATAGATGAATTTAATTCAACCCAAAATCTGATATTTGAGTTTGTCGTCTGATCATATCGATGTCAAACTATCAATTCGAACAATAGTAGGTGATCTACTCTTTGCTAGTCGCTCTCTTTGTCTGGAAATGCCCTCCCAGTACAGCCGAACTTATGTTTGAAAGAGATTAGCCTTTGTTATGACATTGCCGAGCGAAACTGTAATCAACATTTTGTTATACTTTCTTTTTTGCTCCGATTAGCCTTGGAACGTAAAAATCACTGGTGTTATCAGGAAAATACAATGACAGCGAACATTACCGGTTTTAAATCAGACCAAGTCGTATTGGTTACCGCGGGAGCTTCGGGAATAGGACTTTGCATCGCGCAAACCTTTATGGCTCAAGGCTGTAAGGTTCACATTTGTGATATCGACAGCAGCAGCGTCAAACAGTTTACGGAGGTCTATCCAGCGGCAACTGCGTCGGTAACCGACATTTCCAAACCAGTCGACGTCGATCAATTGTTTGAAGATATCAATCAGCATTACGGCAAACTCGATATACTCATTAACAATGCCGGTATTGCCGGACCCACGGCCGCGGTGGAAGATATTGATATCGATGCGTGGAATCAAACCGTTAACATCAATCTTAGCGGCCCATTTTACATCACCCGAAAAGCGGTACCGCTTTTAAAGAAATCAGGAGGCGGGTCTATTATCAACATTGCTTCCAATGCAGGGCTTTTCGGACTTCCCCTTCGGTCCGCTTATACCGCAAGCAAATGGGCGATCATCGGATTAACTAAAACCTGGGCAATGGAGCTCGGCGCCGACAATATTCGCGTCAACGCTTTATGCCCAGGCAGCGTTAACGGCCCACGTATTGAACAAGTTATTGAAAGAGACGCTTTGGAACGCGCCGTTAGCACAGCTAGTATTCGTGAAATATACCAAAGACAAAGTTCAATGCGCCTATTTGTCGATGCGCAAGACGTCGCAAACATGGCCCTTTTTCTCAGTTCCGACCTGGGCGCCAAAATTTCTGGGCAGGCAATGGGCATTGACGGACATACGGAAGGACTATCCAACTGGTTGACATAATAACGGGGTTGACGGCTGACTCGATGGCGAGTGCAATCGGTATAACTCAGTATTTCTAATAGAATAATCTACACCTTTATTTGGAGAACAAGATGAAAGCGGTATGGTTTGAACGTTTTGGCAACGCAGCAGAATCGCTTATTATCGGTGAGCAGCCGAACCCTGTAGCAGGCCCAGGGGAAGTAATGATAAAACTCAAGACCAGCGGCGTTAATCCATCGGACGTAAAAAAACGTGCCGGTGCATTCCCCAACTTACTGGATGACGGATTGGTCATTCCCCACAGTGACGGCGCGGGTATTATCGAGGCTGTCGGCACAGGTGTAAGCTCAGAACGCATTGGTGAAAGGGTATTCGTCTACCAAGCTCAGTATGGCCGGCGATTTGGCACCGCCGCTGAATATGTCTGTCTGGAGTCACGTCGCGCGCCGAAATTACCGGATAATACTTCTTTTGACGTCGGCGCCTGTATCGGCATTCCGATATTAACGGCGCATCGCTGCGTATTTGCTGACGGCTCAGTGGAGGGACAGACGATTGTCGTCACGGGTGGCGCCGGTCGTGTCGGCTACTACGCTATTCAATGGGCCAAACAGGCCGGTGCTACAGTTATCGCAACAGCCAGCAATCCGGCCGATGAGCGAACCTGCAGAGACGCGGGCGCTGACCATGTCGTCAACCACAGAGATGACCAATGGGGTCAGCAAGTACTCGACTGTACTCGAGGCGAAAAAGTAAACCGCGTTATCGATGTCGAATTTGGTGCGAACTTACCTGAAGTGTTAACCTTTATTGGTACTAGTGGCACCATAGCGACCTATTCTTCAACACAGGTCAAAGAACCGAAGCTGCCCTTTGTTCAAATGATGTTTATGGATTTGAATCTGCGCCTCGTTATCGTCTATGCCATGCCAGAACAAGCCAAAGAACAAGCAATAAGAGACACCCAGAAATATCTGGAAGAAGGAAAACTTCAGCACCGCGTGGCTTCTAATTTACCCTTCAATCAAATGGCACAGTCACACGAGCTCATCGAGGAAGGAAGTGTGCGCGGTTGCGTCGTCGTTAACATTGACCAGTGATTAGTCACTCATCACTGGTCAAAAATAACCAAATCAATAGGAGAATGCCGCTGGATCAGACTAGCGGCGATTCATCACTTGGATCGGTGAGCTAACGACGGCATTCAAAGGCCGGGTACTCGACCGTTTTTGTTAAGAACCCTACCGCTATTTCACCCAGTGCCCGGGATTATTAGTACGGTAACCCAAGGCTCTATAAGCCGCATCGACTAACATTTGACCGCGATCATTTAGCATTAAGCCTGCACCCATTTTAGTCATGGAATAACCAAAGCCCAATTGACAGTCTGGATCTGCGAAACCGATACTGCCGCCCGCCCCTACATGCCCAAAAGCTCTATCACCGATAATCGCTGT
>ENA-OSET01000553-OSET01000553.1-sediment-metagenome-genome-assembly--contig:-NODE-553-length-41511-cov-5.351161_pt1 | contig 41511 bp, 35 predicted proteins | sample MGYA00237882_ERZ534229 | MGnify/ENA primary metagenome ERZ534229 (study PRJEB26408, sample SAMN06266212) | sediment metagenome | isolation source: Hudson Canyon methane seep mesocosm | place: USA:Hudson...
AGCTGCTGTGTAATGATCTAACTTCTCAAGTGATGCTCAATCAATATCACTGGTTTTCCACTGATTTAAGGGATCATTTTGTCGGGTTCGCAGAGGGTGGGAGCTGCTCATTTCTACTAACAGAAAAGCAAAGTTTAATGCCACTGCATATAATCATTCGTTCAAAACCTGGGCACTGGCGCCTAAATCCTGGATATTGTTGCGGCGAACAAAAGCCCATAACACGCTCAACTCCGACTCGGTTATATCATGATCGAGTAAAATGATTTCACCTTTGCATCATAGATGTTGAATATAATGCTGAAAGTACCATTGTCCTTGATTTATATTGCTCAGGCTTCTATAAAGCAACTGCAGGCACACCACCACGGTTTAAATGTTGAATAAAGTGTTTTATTGCCCCCTTCACCTGCAGTATCACTGCCGTCAAAAACAATGACATATTTTTGTCTTGTTTGTTTTAGCCAATATTGAAATTTCGCTGATGCAATTTGTAAAATTTTTTTCTCTTTTTAAAATCACTCTTTTTCATCATTTTTTATAAGGATAATTTGCAGTTGGAAAGATAGTATTTTTAGGTTGATTAGCTACTTCATCATTCGAAGCAAGATAATGGCTACCTTCATGGGCAAGTGAGACATTAAAGCAGTTTCAGTACTATCGGACATAACAAAAACTCTCAAATTGAAACAAAAAAGCCTACATAATGTAGGCTTTTAGCCGTTGAGTGCAAATACTATTTTAATCTTAATTCACGAATTAACTTAATTAAATTAGTCGTCGAACTGTCATGTACGGCAACCTTACCAGTATTTTTAATATCTGGAAGAATAGCTTTAGCTAATTGTTTACCTAATTCTACACCCCATTGGTCAAATGAGTTGATATTCCAAATCGTGCCCTGTACAAATACTTTATGCTCATAAAGCGCTACTAATTGACCTAACATTTCAGGCGTTAATTTAGAAAACAATAGCGTATTGCTTGGACGGTTTCCAGGGAAAACCTTATGCGGTAATAAACCTTCCAATTCCTTACCTTCATAGCCTTCTTTAACTAATTCTGCTCGTACTTCTTCAGCATTTTTTCCTTTCATCAAGGCTTCAGATTGAGCCAAGCCGTTAGCCAATAAAATTGATTGGTGATCAAAGTCAGGATAATGACTATTGACAGGTAATACAAAATCAACTGGTATTAGTTGTGTTCCTTGATGTATCAACTGGAAGTATGCATGTTGGCCATTTGTCCCAGGCGTACCCCAAATAACAGGGCCTGTTTTATAGCTCAGTCGCTGGCCTTCACGATTAGTTACTTTACCGTTACTTTCCATATCCAATTGTTGCATATGGTTAGGAAAACGGGCTAAAGAATGATCATACGGCACAATAGCTTGAGTTGCTGAATCAAAGAAATTGATATACCAAACGCCCAGTAACCCCATAATTACTGGCATATTTTCAGAAAGTGGTTGTGTGCGGAAATGATTATCCATCTCATGCCCACCATCAAGAAGGCGTTCAAAGTTATCCATACCTGCATATAATGCGATAGGTAGGCCAATTGCACTCCATAAAGAGTATCGACCACCAACCCAATCCCAGATTTCAAACATATTCGCAGTATCGATACCAAATGCAGAGACAGCTTCGGTATTAGTTGAAACAGCGACAAAGTGTTTAGCTACATCTTGCTGGGCACCTGCTTTTAAAAACCATGCTCTCGCAGACTCTGCATTAGTTAATGTTTCCTGAGTAGTAAATGTTTTTGAAGCAACAATGAATAAGGTCGTTTCAGGATTAAGTTTCTCTAATGAAGTACTTAAATCCGTACCGTCAACATTGGATACAAAATGAACACTCATACCTTTAATCCCATAGGGTTCAAGCGCATCACAAATCATTGCAGGGCCAAGGTCGGAACCACCAATACCAATATTAACAATATCGGTAATCTTTTTATCAGTAAAGCCTAACCATTTACCGCTGTGAACATTATTACAGAAATCTTTCATCTGTTTTAGTACAGCATTAACCGATGGCATTACATCTTCACCTTCAACCATTACAGGTGAATTGCTACGATTACGTAATGCAGTATGCAGTACTGCACGATTTTCAGTATTATTGATAGCCTCACCAGTGAACATACGTTCAATCCAGTCAGTCATATCGACCGACTCAGCTAATGCAACCAACTTACTCATTGTTTCTCTTGTAACGCGATTTTTAGAATAATCTAGTAATAATCCACCACTTTTGATAGAAAAGTCATGTACTCTATCTGCCTCTAATGCGAATTGTTCCCGCATTGAAACATATTTAAGATCTGAGTAGTGACGTACTAATGATTGCCATTCGGGTATATTTATCGGTGTCATAATGGTCTTCTATATTATTATATTTATAATTTCAGATAACTGGCTAATGCATCCCAAGCGACAGTTTCCTGCTTCCCTGTTGCCATTGTTTTTACGCCAACGACTTGCTGACTAAGTTCATCATCACCAAGAATAAGTGTCCAACGAGCCCCACTTCTATCCGCCCGTTTAAATTGGTTTTTAAAACTACCACCACCGCAATGTGTGATCAACTTCAAATTTTCAACTTGATCGCGTAATTGCTCTGCTAATAGTAATGATTGTCTGGCTGCTTCCTCACCTACCGCAACAAAATAAACGTCTATTGATGGAATATCAGGTAATGCGTCCGTCGCTTCGAGCAATGCAATTAGACGTTCGATTCCAATAGCAAATCCAATCGCTGTTGCGCCTTTACCACCCAATTGACTCACTAAACCATCGTAGCGACCACCAGCACAAATTGTGCCCTGAGATCCTAACTGCTCAGTTACCCACTCGAAGACAGTTTTTCCATAATAATCAAGCCCTCGTACTAAACGAGGATTAATTTCATACTCTAAACCAGCATCATCCAAGCTTTGACACAAGCTATCAAATTCCAGACGAGACACATCATCTAAATGATCGATCAATTTAGGTGCCGCATCATTCAATGCTTGCATAGCAGGATTCTTACTATCTAATATTCTCAATGGATTACTAGAGAGTCGTCGCTGGCTATCCTCATCAAGCTGCTCTTTATGACTTTCAAAGTAAGCAACAAGTACGTCTCTATAGGCTAGTCGTGCTTGTGTAGAACCTAATGAATTAATTTGTAAAGTAGTGCCTTTTAGACCTAATTTTTTCCATATTCGAGCCGTCATCAAAATCATTTCAGCATCAATATCAGGGCCATTGAAGCCATATGCTTCAACACCGATTTGATGAAATTGACGATAACGTCCTTTTTGTGGACGTTCGTGACGAAACATTGGTCCCATATACCAAAGTCGCTGAGTTTGATTTAATAGTCCATTTTGCATTGCTGCGCGTACACAACCAGCGGTACCTTCAGGACGTAAGGTAAGCTGATCGCCATTACGGTCATTGAAGGTATACATTTCTTTTTCGACAATATCAGTTACTTCACCGATTGAACGACAAAATAACTCTGTTTTTTCAACAATTGGGAAACGAATTTCTTGATAACCATAAGCAGACAAGACTTCTTTGAGTGCTGTCTCAACGGCTTGCCAATAAGGTGTTACATCAGGAAGAATGTCATTCATTCCTCGAATGGAGCGGATAATTTCTGCCACGCTTAACTAATTTCCTTTATAGGTATAATTTTATCTGGATGTGATACTAATTGCTGACGAAGGATCCGAGCACGAATTTCTCGTTCTAATTCATCCACCATGCTTTCATTATCAACTTTATGATTCGGCTTTCCGTCCACGTAAAGTAAGTTTGGTTCACCACCTGTAATCCCAACAGCGGCTTCTTTCGCTTCACCTGGTCCATTCACCACACAGCCAATAACTGCCACATCCATTGGTTCTAGAATATCTTCAAGTCGGCTTTCCAGTTCATTTACTGTGGAAATGACATCGAACTGCTGGCGGGAACAAGATGGACAGGCAATAAGGTTAATACCTTTATTACGAATTCTTAGGCTTTTAAGGATATCAAAACCAACACGAATTTCTTCAATAGGATCTGCCGCCAGTGACACTCGAATTGTATCTCCAATACCTTGAGAAAGTAGCATTCCAAGCCCAATTGCTGATTTCACGGCGCCGGAGCGTAAACTACCTGCTTCAGTTATTCCGAGGTGTAATGGTTGCTCGATTTGCCCCGCTAATTTTTGGTAAGCATGCACCGTCATAAACACATCTGATGCTTTTAAACTGACCTTGAACTCTGGGTAGTTTAATCGATCTAAAATATCAATATGTCGTAATGCAGATTCAACAATCGCATCAGGTGTAGGTTCACCATATTTTTTTTGTAATTCTTTTTCTAGTGAGCCAGCATTGACGCCGATTCGTATCGGAATGCCATGATCTCTAGCGCTATTAACCACTGCACGAACACGATCCTCACGACCAATATTTCCTGGGTTAATACGTAAACAATCAACGCCCAGCTCAGCTACGCGTAACGCTATTTTATAGTCGAAATGTATATCTGCTACAAGTGGAATATCAACACGCTGCTTAATTTTTCCAAAGGCTTCAGCTGCATCCATAGTAGGCACTGAAACACGAACAATATCAGCGCCAACATCTTTCAATGCCATTATTTGTGCTACTGTCGCATCAACATCACACGTTTCCGTATTAGTCATACTCTGCACAGCAATTGGAGCATCGCCACCAACAGGCACATTTCCCACCATAATTTGTCGCGATTTTCTACGTTCAATCGGGGATGGCACTGACATTAGGGATTCACTCCAAAGTTTAACTGTTTTATAACGGCGCAAGTCTCCGTGGCAGTTATATTTAATAATGTTTCGTTTACAACTCTAACTTTAATTATTTTCAAGGTATTATTCATCTGATGAAGTCGTATTAATACTGCTATTACTACTATAAAGAGTGGTATCGTGTCCCTCTTGTTCAGATATTGAAAAAGACTGATATTTCTGATTGCAAAACCATAATAAAACCAGTAATCCAATGACAATTATTACTTGTCCCCATGGAAAACCTTTAACTGCTGTAATATTAGCAGCTAATAGTGACGGGCTTTCAGGTAGCGTTGAAGTAAATTCCCTATTAAATGCAGCGATCATTTCATCTTCATTTAAGCCTAAAAACTTAACGTAACTAATAAAATAACCTCTGGCATAGGTACGGCCGTATAATTCATCCCATTCACCACTTTCTAAACTCTCGATTCTACCACTGAGCAAACGTACCTGTGATGACACTTCTGAAATCGACAATTTTTTTGCTTCACGTGCGGCCCGAAGTGTTTCGCCAACACACTCAGTAATAGTAATGTTTACGTCAGTATTATCATCAGCCATTATTTATACTCTCCAGCTTTTACTTTTAGAGCCTCGTCAGAATCAGGAAATCGACCTCGTAACAATAAAGCATAACTTGACACTGCATTTTTATCATTGAGATGATACTCGATTTGAATGGCGGTATATAGGGCTTGAGGAGTCCATGTCGCTACTTGCTTATAACGTTCAAGATAACTGCGCGCACCCAAATAATCAATATTCCACAACCTCAACTTAGTCATTTGAATCAGAGACTTACTAGAACGGGGATCCATTTGTAATGCTTTACGAAAGTAGGTTTCTGCTAATGTTTTATCTGGAATTCGATTAACACATAGACCTGCATTTTCATATGCTTGTGCTGAACTTTCATAAAGCGGATTTTTTATTGCCTCTAAAAAATGCTGCTCAGCTTCCACATAGCGTTTATTCTGACATAAGAATACACCGTAATTATTATGAGCTGCTGAATAGTCAGGCTGACGTTTCACAGCCTGTTCAAAGTGATATTCAGCTTTATCCAGTTCATTCAGTCGCTGGTAAAGGATAGCAATTGTGTTGTGAGCACTAGGGAGGTTAGGATTTTGTGTTAGTGCCTTTTCTAATTTTTCTAGTGCTATCGCATAATCACCACGCTGTAGATAATTGATGCCTAGCATCATATTTAACTCGGCAGCTTTCGGGCCTACGGCAACATGTTGAACAGGACGCGTTCCATTACTGGGAGTACAGCCAGCTAATAATGTACAGACTAACAAGAACATCGCTATCCCAGTCTGTCTTAACATTGAAAGGTTACCTGTTTGGCTTCTGCTAAGCGTTGTGTACGACGTGTTTTATCTTGAACCTCACCAGCTAATTGTCCACATGCAGCGATAATGTCATCACCACGTGTTTTTCGAATCGTTGCGACCAGTCCAGCATCTATTAATTGCTGCTGAAATCGCTTGATAACGGGTTTGGGTGAACAAATATAGTCGGTGCCAGGAAAGGGGTTAAAAGGAATAAGATTAATTTTAGTTGGTAATCCTTGTAAAATCCGAATTAAATCTTTTCCATCTTGGATTGAGTCATTAATGCCATCCAACATTACATATTCGATTGTAATATGTCTACGTTGTTCAACATCCACATAACGCTTACATGCTTCGAGCAATTCTTTAATAGGATATTTATCATTTAGCGGAATAATTTCACTACGTAACTTATCATTTGCAGCATGCAATGAAATGGCTAAACTCACATGGCAATCTTCACGTAGTTTATCAATCATTGGTACCATGCCGGATGTACTTAATGTAACGCGACGCCATGAGATCCCATACCCCAAATCATCCCGCATTAACTTCATCGCCATAACGACATTGTTATAATTAGCTAATGGCTCGCCCATACCCATCATCACCACGTTAGTAACAAGACGGTTGCCTTTAGGATCTTTGCCTAAATATTCATTCGCCAACCAGACTTGGCCAATAATTTCACTTGCGGTTAGATTACGGTTAAAACCTTGTTGTCCGGTTGAGCAAAAAGTACACGCTAATGCGCACCCTACTTGTGAGGAAACACATAAGGTACCACGCCCTTTCTCAGGGATATAAACTGTTTCAATTGAATTGCCACAAGAGAGCTTGATGATCCACTTTCGCGTGTCATCTTTAGAAATATACTCATGCAAAACCTCCGGGGGTTTTACTTCTGCAGTCTCTTCAAGTTTTTGTCGTAAGGCTTTGCTCAGATTGGTCATCTCAGCAAAATCTACCACTCTATATTGATGTATCCATTGTAATAACTGCCGCGCACGAAAAGGTTTTTCACCTATCTCAGCAAAAAATTCTTCCAGACTATTTAAGTCTAACCCTAGTAGATTCGTGCGTGGCATTATATTATTCTCTATCGCTTATCGAGTGCGAGCGCAAAGTTGCTCTTCTGTGAAGAAGTAAGTAATTTCACGGGTAGCACTTTCTGTTGAATCAGAACCGTGTACTGCATTTTCATCAATGCTTTCAGCAAAATCGGCACGAATAGTACCTGCTTCAGCATCCGCGGGGTTTGTTGCACCCATTAAATCACGGTTTTTTAATATTGCGCCTTCACCTTCTAAAACTTGAACCATAGCAGGTCCAGAAGTCATGAAGTTAACCAATGCGCCGAAGAAAGGACGTTCTTTATGCTCAGCATAAAACCCTTCCGCCTGTTCTGTTGACAAGTGAATCATTCGAGCAGCTACAATACTTAATCCTGCTTTTTCAAAGCGAGCATAAATATCACCAATAGCATTTTTTGCTACAGCATCTGGTTTAATGATAGAAATAGTGCGTTCAATCGCCATTGTGCATCCCCATTTAGGAAGTTATATAAAATCAACCTATTCTATCATTATGACGATGTTCACGTTAACCATTATTACTTCATTAATTCTCTTTCATGTCATTTGGGTATAATATCGAGCTACTATTATTAACAAATAACCAACACATTCTATGAATTCACCCTTTAAATGTATCGGCCTTTTTATTCGTAAAGATGATCCGGTCATGGAAAATGCCGTCGAACAAATCACTGAGTTTTTATTATCACAGTCACTTTCAGTATTTGTAAATGAACCTTTGGCCTTCTTACCTGAATTAGAAGTTATTTCTATTAGTGATTTTCCCAAGCAATGCGACCTGACCATGGCAATTGGTGGTGACGGGACTATTTTATCTGCTTCACGTGCACTTTCAGGCACAGGTTTACCCATTGTGGGCGTTAATATTGGTAGATTAGGCTTTCTTGCTGATGTCACTTTAGCTAAATTAGAGCCACAATTATCTGAAATATTATCAGGCAACTATCGTGAAGATACTCGCATCCTTATGCATGCAACTATTCTCGGTGAAAAGATCCAAGAGGTAGGTAAAGCAATGAATGATGTGGTTGTGCATGCGCATCAAAGCTTGCATATGATTGAGTTTGAAACGTATATCAATGGTCGCTTTCTCAATAGCCAGCGGGCTGATGGCCTAGTTGTCGCCACACCAACAGGATCAACAGCCTATGCAATGTCGGCTGGTGGGCCAATTCTCGATGTTGATTTAGAGGCTCTGGTATTAGCTTCAGTCTGCCCACATGCATTAAGTAATAGACCATTGGTTGTTGCAGCAAATAGCACTATTGATATTGTTATTAGTGACAGCAACACCACTTCCGCCATGGTGACATGTGATGGACGTCCGGGACATATTCTACAGCCTGGCGATACAATCCGTATCCAGCGCCAACCCAGTACTATCACCTTATTGCACCTAGAAGATCATGATCATTATTCAATATTACGCGCTAAGCTGGAATGGGGACGAAAACTAACATGATAAGTCAATTAACTGTACGCCATCTTGCAGTTGTTGAAGATATTGAACTAACGCTTCACCAAGGTATGAGTTCTTTAACTGGTGAAACAGGTGCAGGTAAATCAATCTTAGTTGACGCACTCAGTTTAGTGCTTGGTGATAGGGCAGACTCAAAAATGATCCGCTTCGGTCATGACCGGGCCGAAGTTTCAGCCAGTTTCGAGATAACTCATAACCAGCCTTTACGGCAATGGCTGATATCACAAGAGTTAGATGATGATGATCAATGTCATCTACGTCGCACAATAAGCAAAGATGGTCGCTCACGTGCTTATATTAATGGCCGCCCAGTTCCATTAAGTCAGCTGCGTGAAGTAAGTGAACGTAGTATTGATATTCATGGACAACATGCACATCAATCATTACTGAGACCTGACACTCAACGCACACTACTTGATACCGTAGCTCAAACAAAACCACTACTCGAAGAACTGTCGCAAGCCTATACTGAGTGGCAATCATTACAAAAAAACGTACGACTAATTCAACAGCAGGCGCAAGATCACTCCGCTCGCCTAGATTTATTAGACTATCAGGTCAAAGAACTAGAGCCTTTTGAATTAAGTGATGAAAGTATTGAACAACTACTACAGGCTCAACAACAGCTATCCCACGCATCACAATTAATTCAAAGTGCAGAGTCAGGTTTGCATCAGTTGTTCGAGCAAGAGCAAAGCTCAGCTTATAATATCATTAGCCATGTTCTTAGTGATTTAGAAAAGCAGCAAGATATCGAGGCTAAATTTACTAATAGTGTTGAACTACTTAACTCCACACTAATACAATTAGATGAGTGTACCTCAGAACTTAGGCACTATTTAGACTCCACTGTAACTGATCCTGCAAAACTCGAACAGGTAGAACAACAAATCACCTTACTGCACGGTCTAGCACGTAAACATCAAGTTGAAATAGAAAATTTGCCTGCTCATTATCAAAGTCTGTGTGCAGAACTAGAATCTTTAAATAATTTAGGGGGTAATAATGAAAAGCTACTATTACAACTACAACATCAAGAGCAGCTTTGCCGAGCACTATGCGAAAAAATAACGCTCAAACGTAACAAAACAATTAGTCCTTTATCCAAAAAGATCACTCAGTCAATCCAGCTCCTCGCGATCCCTCACGGACAAATTGAATTTATTCTTAAGCCAATGCCTAATAATAATTTTAATGAAACAGGCGCAGATCAAATTCAACTGTTAGTCAGCACTAATCCAGGTCAACCCGCAGGTGAACTTGCAAAAGTAGCTTCGGGTGGTGAACTAGCGCGTATCAGTCTCGCAATTCAAGTGGTCACTGCCGGCACACGCAGCGTGCCAACTTTAGTCTTTGATGAAGTGGATGTTGGCATTGGTGGCGGTGTAGCAGAAGTAGTGGGTAAACATCTACGGCAATTAGCGAAGAGTCAGCAAGTAATTTGTATCACTCACTTGCCACAAGTTGCCGCACAAGCACATCAACAGTTGCATGTCAGTAAACAACAGTCTGGTGATAGTACGTATATCGATGTATCTACACTTAACAAAACACAAAGAATAGAAGAAATTTCACGAATGCTAGGCGGCGTCAATATCACCGAAAAAACGCGTTCTCATGCAGAGGAAATGCTTGATTTAGCAGAAAGTTAACCTTAAGAATTATTAATTACTGGCAGTTATCACAAACCCCATAAATATACAGACTGTGATCTGTCATATCAAATCCTTTTTTAAGTGCAATTTCCCGTTGTCGCTGCTCAATCACATCATCAACAAATTCTTCAATTCGGTTGCATTTAATGCATAATAAATGATCGTGATGAGAACCATCTTCAAGCTCAAATACCGCATGCCCGCCATCGATACTTAAGCGCGATACCAAGCCTGCATTTTCAAACTGAGTTAAAACACGATAAACAGTGGCTAGACCTATCTCTTCACCTGTTTCTAATAAAGCTTTATAAACATCTTCTGCGCTCATATGCCGCTGAATTGTGTGTTCTAGAATTTCCAGAACTTTAACTCTTGGTAGGGTTACTTTAAGCCCGGCCTTTCGTAAATCTTGGCTTTCCATTATTATTGTTCCTCGTCGAAAGTGCGTGATTAGAGTATCATCACAACTTGGTAAATTAATAGTGATAGTTAATATAAATGAAAACCTTCCTCATTTACAGCTTTTCCATCATAGCCATCTTAATTAGTGGCTGTAACAAAGATAAAATTCCGGGTGTTTATCGTATCGATATACAACAAGGAAATGCGATTACACAAAAGATGATCAACAAACTAAAACCAGCTATGACCAAAAAACAAGTCGCGTATGTTTTAGGTACTCCCCTTATTATCGATACATTTCATCCTAATCGTTGGGATTATATTTATACTTTCCACCCTGGAAATGGTGATCGCGAGCAACGAAAATTAACGCTTTATTTTACAAGTGAAGAAACATTAAGTCATATCGAAGGCGATACACGAATTGTTCCTCATGAAAACATGCCACAAATTGAACCTACAGAATCCAATATAGTTGTGCCATTAAAAGAGAATTCTACCGGCCCATTACAAGGAATAATGGATGCCATCGGTTTGGGTGATGATAAAAGCTAAATTTATAGCCTAAGGCCTAATTCAAGCTGAAGGCGTAGCATCATTGCCCTATCATACCTCAGGTTTAGTCATCCAGTACTTCAAACGCACCTGTTTGAGAATTAAAACACAATAACTCTCCTTCAGTAATATCAAAGTACCAACCATGTAGACTCAAATTTCTCTCTTCAACGCCTGTTCGAACACAAGAAAAAGTCATTAAGTTAGCTAATGACTGGAGTATCGCTCTCTGTTCACATGCTTTAATCTGAATTTCTGGTTCAGATGATGTCAGTTTATCTTTAACCCACCGTTTAGCTGAATCAGCAATAGAAACCCAAGAATGAATAAATTTGGAATTTTGCTCTCCATCATCTTCCCACAGCGCCTTAATACCACCACAGTTAGCATGCCCCATAATGATGATATTTTCGACTTGTAAATTATTAACGGCAAATTCTAGAGCAGCACTAGTACCATGGTGATGACCATCATCCTCGCAAGGAGGAACCAGGTTAGCTACATTTCTAACAATAAATAAATCACCGGGATCACAATCGGTCAAAATTGCAGGGTCGACACGTGAGTCACAACATGCAATCATTAAAGTTTTAGCTGGCTGACCATCTTTCATACTTTCATAAAGGCGCTTATCATCACCAAAATACACTTTCTGAAATCGTTTAAAGCCGTCTAGTAGTTTTTCTGTACTCGCCATGAACGTATACTATCTCTAAAATTGTAAAAAAATTTATTTGCGACTGATCTTAGAGTTAAGTTTCATAAACGTGTAACTATCATAGACAAGTAACCACTTCAGTTACATTCACCATTAAAATATATCAATAAGGTGTTGTAACTTATTTAAGGATGTAAATTAAAGATTACGATAGACACTTTTTATAGTATCTTCCATAAAGCTAAGCTTAACTATTTGTTAGCATTATACCACTTTTTACTCGTTGCTCTCGCAGTAATAGTATTAGCCTCATACCATTTATTTTTCACATTTTTTGTTCTAATCAGAGCGATATTAGCTTCATACCATTTTTTCCTTAAATCAGCGTGAGGATCAACCTTTAGATTCGCTTCATACCACGGCTCAGATTTTTGGCTTACACGCACAGCCTCTAGATTTGCTTCATACCATTTTTTCTTAATATCAGCATGTGGGTCCAAATGGAGATTAGCTTCGTACCAGTGTATTGCTTTTTCTGGGGCTGTGTGTTGATTAGCTTCATACCACTTCTGCTGGCTAGCTCTAGCTGCTTCTAAGTTGGCTTTATACCATTTCTTTTTCGCATCAGCATGTGGATCTAAATGCATATTAGCTTCGTACCAAGGAATATCTGCTTGGTTAGCTTCATACCACTTTTTACGATCGGCACGTACTGATTCAACTGCAGCTTTTAGATTCGCTTCATACCATTTTTGCTTTGTGTCTAATTGCTTTTCTAAATTAGCCTCATACCAATGATTTCCCGTCACATCCGCCGCAGGCTTGTTATTAGCTTCATACCAGTGATTATCTGTTGGTTTTACTGGTTGTTGATTAGCGTTATACCATTTAATGCGACTATTGCGAGCAGTTGTTAAATTAGCCTCATACCACTTCGCTTTTATATCGGTTGTACTCATAATCTCTACCTCAACAAAATTCCATTAAGATCTACCAACACTATATCAAATCACTACTATTAACAAGCCATTTCTCAGCTAATGAAGCTAAATTTTCATCACTCAAAGCAATGCTTTTCTGCCTTTACTCGCTGAAGCATGGCTATTTTTTGCTCTATTTGTAACCTTTGACGCTGCTCTTTACTTTCAACTAATGCGGCGTATCCTAAATATGCAAAACTTAATACTCCGTTCAAACTGTAAACTGAATTTACCGCTGCCGCATTGTATTTATCTTCAGTAAACCTAACCTTATGAGTGTAGCTATAAGGCTTTAAATAACGAATTTCATTATCTAGTTGTACACAACTCTTCAGCCGAGTATCTTCTGTAGATTCCACTTCAGGAGGATCAAGCTGAATAGGTTCTGGCGTTAAGTTCAGCGCCTGTGTGGAAGCTGAGATACAAAAAGCTAATACTAAAGCAAATAAAGTGGTCGTTAATTTCATAATCAATACCCTTATAAATTTTATTCTATGTGTTGTGTTATCGACACCTATAAACAAAACTCAACTCTATTGTCAAAAACCATTATTCAGCTATTATAGTTAACTCACACTAACGGTCTTTCAGTTGTGAATTAAAGTTAATCTTCCTACTATTCGGCTTCACCTGAATCAGTCTCTTTTTCATGCTTATGCACATCAATCCACAGATCTAACCGTTTCGAAATAGCAGCATTAAATGAATTCTCTGGGTAATCACCTTTTTCATCGAGTTCACCTATTGTTAATCCAGATAATAAGGCCAGAGACTGATCAATATGCTCAACCGCATGAATGTGGAACTGTCCAGCTTCAACTGCATCAATCACATCCTGCCTTAACATTAAATGTTGTACATTAGTTTGAGGAATAATAACGCCTTGCTCTCCCGTTATCCCTTGTATTTTACAAACATCATAAAACCCTTCAATCTTTTCATTAACCCCTCCGATAGCTTGCACATCACCACATTGATTCATAGAACCTGTTATAGCGAGAGATTGATTTAATGGCAATTCAGCTATTGAAGATAATAATGCACATAATTCTGCTAGCGTAGCACTGTCACCATTCACTTCCCCATAATTTTGTTCGAACACTAAACTTGCTGACATAGAAAGTGGCTTATCTTTGGCGTAGGTTGTTCCCAGGTACCCGCTCATTATCAACATGCCTTTAGAATGAAGATCACCACCCAGTGACACTTCACGCTCGATATCAATAATATCGCCATCACCAAAGCGACAATTTGCCGTTAATCGAGATGGTTGACCAAAGTGTAAATCGCCTGCCGATAACACTGATAGTGCATTCACCTGCCCAACTAGCATTCCAGCAACATTAAGCTGTGTAATATTTCGTTTAACATGCTGATATAACTCACTCCGAACACGATCTAGGCGTTGCTCACGATTATTGAGTGCTTGAACTACATCTTCTTTGGTTATTTGGCTCGCTTGCCTTTTTTTAGCCCAAAAATTTGATTCGCGAACCAAATCATTGATCCAGCCTAAGTGCAAAGACATCTTTTGATTGTCTTCAATTGACCGTGATGCTTGTTCAATTAACTTCGCTACAGCTTTTTTGTCTAAATGAAGAAGCGCTTCTCTTTGCACTGTACTGGCAATTAATCGAGCATAAAGCGCATTATTTTCATCAGTTCTATCCATTTTTTCTTCAAAATCTGCCACCACTTTGAATAGCTCAGTAAACTCAGGATCTAAATCATACAGTTCATAATATAAGTGACGGTCACCCAGTAATATTATCTTCAGATCAAGGGGCATTGGCTCAGGTTCTAATGACACTGTTGTAACCAAACTATACATCTGTTCTAAGGTGTCGAACCGTACTTCTTTTGCTTGCAAAGCTCGCTTTAAACCTTCCCAAGCATAGGGTTGCATCAGTAACTGTTCGATATCTAAAATCAAATAGCCGCCATTAGCTTTATGAAGTGCACCTGCTTTAATTAGACTAAAATCAGTGACTAATGCGCCCATCATTGCCTTATTTTCTACGCAACCTAATAGACTTTGATGACTTGGTAGATTCTCATAAACAATAGGCGCACCTCTTGTGTCGCGATTATCGACAAGCAAATTAACTTGATAGCGTTTTAAAAGCAAGTTGTCTGATGGAGCAGTTGTTTCATCACCTTCCTCATCCGATTTTAAGAAAGCATCGAGGTGTTCAAGTAAGTCCTTTTCCATTTCATCAAAATAGTGCTGTAAACGTTCGATGCTTGGGTGGGCATGTTTAAGCTTACTCATTTGCCGACTAATCACCTCCGTAGCAACTTCATCGTTCAAGGCGGACACTTTTGCCTGATTATCTCGTTCCCACTCACCTAGTTCTAATAAGGTTTGCTGTAACTCCTCATGAAGCATAGCAATCGCATCTTCAGTTTTTTCTTGTTGATCGACAGACAATTGGTCAAATTCATCAGCTGTCATCGCCTCACCATCACTTTTTGCAGCAAAGGCATAACTGCCATCCTGCATCCTTAATAATACAATTCCCTTCCTATCAGCCTCTTTTTGTAAAGCCCCAAAAAATCTTACGCGATGCTTTCTAGCTTCTTCTTCAATCGTCCGCATTCGACCACGATAATACTCATCGTCAAAAACATGAGGTAAGTCTGCCAAAAGATGAGCAATAACATTCTCAATATCATGACGTAACTGTTGACCCTGACCTGATGGTAGAGATACAATCCGAGGCTTTTGTGGATCTGAGAAATTATGTAGATACCCCCAGTCTCGTCCATTTGGTCGGTTTTTAACATGCTCATCAAGAAAGCGTTTTACTAAAGTATATTTGCCCGATCCCGCTGCTCCCATGACAAATAAGTTATACCCACTTCCTATAATATTAACGCCAAAATCAACCGATTCTAATGCTCGAGATTGACCAATGATGGTTGGTAAGCTATCCAACTCTGCCGTTGATTTAAATTTAAGTGTCTTCAAATCACAATGTTGATATAATTTTTCTGGACTTAATAGTGTTACATTAACCATAATTATCTCTAGCGTTACAAGGTATGCTTATATTAGGGTACTCTAGTAACAATGTGAACACGGAAATTAATATTAGCTTGGGAGCACGAGATATGATTGATTATGACTACGATGAAAAGCGTGATTTTATCAGAATGAATATTGAAACCCACATCACATTCACAATTAAAGACTCAGATCGCCAATCTCATGATGGATTATGTGATAATCTCAGTGCAACGGGCCTCTCAATGGTCACCAGTTATGCTTTAGAAGAAGGCTGTAAAATAGAACTAATAATGGAGCCAAATGGTGATAAGCTTCCACCACTTGTTGCAGAAGGCACAGTCTTACGAGTAGAAGAAAAAGGCAGTGAGAAATTTCATGTATCAATTAGTCTGACTAAGGTGTCTTAGTACTCGTCTGTAAGGAGTAATATTTAAACTCTAAATCTTAAATCCAATAGCTTGATTTTGTCATTACTTTTGACATTAGTCCCATCACCGTTTTTACAAGCTGAGGAAGCTCAGCGCCACCTGCTTCCATAGCCGTAGTGCCATGGTGTAATTCGTCTCGTTTCATTTGCTCTAAAATAGATCGGCTTTTAACATCTTGCTCACTGATCACGCTCAGGTGTTCATCCAAATGTTTAACAACTTGTTTTTCCGTCTCAGCTACAAAGCCTAAACTCCACTTATCACCTATTTTTCCAGCAACCGCACCAATAGCAAAAGAACCTGCATACCATAAAGGGTTAAAAACACTAGTGTGGCTGCCAAAATAGTGGATACGCTGTTGGCACCATACCAAATGATCGTTTTCTTCTAATGCAGCATGCTCCATTGCAAGACGTACTTCAGGCAAATTAGCTGTTAAGGCTTGCCCTTGATATAGAGCCTGGGCCGATACTTCACCCGCATGATTAACACGCATTAACCGTGAAGATTCTTGTTGTTCGGCTGCAGTAAGTTCATTTTCTGCTAATTCACTGTCTGGCAAAATCCGTTCAGTTGTCTCAGGAGTGCCAATCAGCGTTTTTATCGCCTTATCACATTCAATGATAATACGATCTAAGCTACTCAGCTTTCTAAGCACTTTGACTCCCTAATGTCTAATTCACGGAGAAGCGGCAAAAAAACGTTCTAGTGTTGCTGCTAATTCACGTGGTTGAAATTTAGGCACATAAGCATCAGCACCTACACCTACACCCATTGCCATATTAGCATCTGCTGTTAATGATGAATGCATAATAACCGGTAGATGTTTTAGTCTAGGGTCTGCTTTAATTTTTTGAGTTAAAACATAGCCATCCATTTCTGGCATTTCCACATCCGTTAATACTACTTGAATTTGACTCGTAATATCTCTCCCTTGCTGTTCGCATTTATTTGCCATGTCTTCCAGCAATACCCACGCTTCCTGCCCATTTACTGCGCCAACATGTTTTACTCCTAAATGATCTAAACACCCCGTAATTTGCTTACGCGCAACGCTCGAGTCATCTGCAAATAAAATGCTGTATTGACGGCCTTGATCTAATTTTTTAATACCATCAAACAATGTATCGTCATAAAAGTCAGCTGCTTCAGCCAAGACTTGCTCAACATCCATAATCATTACTAAGCGTTTATCTGGTAATTCGGAAACGGCTGTCACCAAACCACCTAAGCGACTAGAAAGTAGCGGAGGCGGAGCTTTAACTTGTCCCCAGTTTAATCGCTGAATCGTATCTACCGAATTGACTAAAAAGCCTTGAACATGTGTGTTATATTCAGTGATCATCAAAATGCTTGGTTCATCATCTGATGTTAATTTACAAAACTTCTGTAAATTAATGATAGGTACCATATCGCCTCGAAGGCTTACAAAGCCCTCCACGCCATCAGGCATTTCTGGTGCACTTGTAATTTGTGGGATATTTAAAACTTCACGCACCTTAAATACATTAATACCAAAGACCTCATTTCGCCCAGTATCGTCATTGGTACCTAAACTAAAAAGCAAAACCTCAAGATGGTTTGTTCCTGCCAGTTGCGTGCGTTCATCAATGGAATCAATAAGTGTAGCCATAGTGACCTTCTTTAAAAATTATCGTTAATTACATCTAATAATACTCGCTTCTTAGTCATCAACGAAAATAATTTACATTAAATTGCCGCTTTATCGGCAAAATTTACCGTTCGAATTCAAACTAATAAGCCAAAGCCCACTCAATTGTGAAGGCTTCTCAATTATTTAATTGTAAGAGCAAATTTCACGCCGTTTCCAGACTAATGAAACAAAATAGTCATTATAAGGTTTATTTTTGATAGCGACTACATTAAATTTTAAGACTAACAAGACTAATTAGATATAGAATGGTGTTTAACATATTCATATTCAAATAACGAGATACTAACTAGTCAATGATTGAACAAAACGATCCCCATTCTAAACGCGAATCAGAAAAGTATGAAAATCCTATTCCAAGTCGTGAATTCATCTTAGAGATATTAAAGCAAAATAACCGACCACTTTCTCGTAAAAGTATTGGTAAATTATTAGGCTTAAAAAGTGATGATCAGATAGAAGCGTTACGACGCCGGCTTCGTGCGATGGAACGTGATGGTCAATTATTAAGAAACCGCAAAAATGCTTACGGTATAGTCTCTAAAATGAATTTGGTTTCAGGTAAGGTCATGGGCCATCCAGATGGTTATGGTTTCCTAGTTCCAGATGAAGGCAATGACGATCTGTTTCTATCAGAACGGGAAATGCACCTTGTCTTACATGGTGACCGTGTCGTAGCAAGAGTTTCTGGCGTAGATCGCCGCGGCCGCAAAGAAGGTACAGTTGTAGATATTCTTAAGCGAGGTAACCCACTTATTGTCGGTCGTTTAATTTCCGATGCTGGCATCTTCTACCTCATCCCGAATAATCGTCGAATCAGCCAAGATATTCTTATTCAACCTGCTGACTTGCTAAATGCTAAAGAAGGCCAAATCGTTGAAATTGAAATCACCGAACACCCTAATCGCCACCGCTCTCCTTTAGGTAAAATAGTTAAAGTACTCGGCGATCATATGGCTCCAGGCATGGAAATAGATATCGCATTACGCGCATTTGACCTGCCACACATTGTGTCAATTGGTGCGCTTAATCAAGCTGAAAGCTATGGCAGCCAAATTCCTGAATCAGCGATTAAAGGCCGACTAGACCTACGCGCTATGCCCTTACTTACCATAGATGGTGAAGATGCACGTGACTTTGATGATGCTGTTCATGCAGAACAATTAGAATCAGGAGCATGGCGTTTATGGGTTGCAATTGCTGATGTTTCTTATTATGTCGAACCCAATAGTCCGCTTGATATAGATGCTCAAGAGCGCGCTACATCAGTCTACTTTCCAAGCCAAGTTATTCCAATGCTTCCTGAAGCTTTATCAAATGGTTTGTGCTCGTTAAACCCTGATGTTGATCGCTTATGCATGGTCTGCGAAATGGTCATTAACGCTGAAGGTAAAGTTGAATCTCATCAATTCCATCAAGCAGTTATGAACTCTAAAGCGCGATTAACGTACACCAAGGTCGCAGCAATATTAGTTGATGGTAATGAAGCACTTCGTCAACAGTACGCTGAAGTGTTGCCTGGCTTAGAAGTAATGCATGACTTATTTAAAGCTATGCTCAGTGCCAGAGAACAACGTGGCGCTATTGATTTTGAAATGACTGAAACACAGTTTATATTCGATGAAAACCGTAAAATAAAATCTATCGAGCCTCGTGAACGTAACGATGCCCACCGTTTAATTGAAGAGTTTATGGTTGCAGCTAACGTTTCAGCTGCCCAATTTTTATTAAAAAAACAACTTCCGGCACTATTCCGCGTACATGAAACACCATCGGAAGAAAAACTATCCGGACTAAGAGAGTTTTTAGGTGAACTTGGTTTATCACTTGGCGGTGGTGATGAACCGCAGCCAAAACATTACGCTTCACTATTAAAGAATGCTCAAAAACGACCTGATGCGCACTTACTGCAAACCGTTATGCTTCGAAGTCTCAAGCAAGCAGTATACAACCCAGATAATGCAGGTCATTTTGGTTTATCACTAGATGCTTACGCCCATTTCACCTCACCTATTCGTCGTTACCCTGATTTACAAGTTCATCGCACAATTCGTCATTTAATATCTAAAGATAGTAAAAAGAAATGGCCTGTGTCGCACGAAGATATGGAAAAACTAGGTGAGCATTGTTCAATGGCATCACGCCGTGCAGATGAAGCTACACGTGATGTAAGTGACTGGTTAAAATGTGAATTCATGCAGGATCGCGTTGGTGAAGATCATGAAGGCATTATCAGTGGCGTCACTGGTTTCGGTATTTTTGTTGAACTAAGTGAGATGTATATCGAAGGGTTGGTACACGTTACCTCACTTCAAAATGACTACTACACATTTGATGCGTCTGGTCATCGCTTAATGGGTGAACGTACACGTAAAGTCTACCGTCTCGGCGATAAAGTCAAAGTTAAAGTCGTCCGTGTCGATCTTGATGAGAAGAAAATAGATCTAGAACTCGCATAGATTCTCTTCTGTATCAGACAAACAACGCTTCGATAGTAGATAAGCTAGCAAGGCGTATTACTTATAGCTATATTCCAAACAAAGAAAAAGATCCTTGAAAGAGGATCTTTTTCTTGACCTGATAGATAAAGGAAGTACAATACACGGCTTATCTTCACTGCCTTCTCATGGAATTTCAAACCTCTATAAAGCGTGAAAATTATGTAAGACAATGGTGAGTGTAGCTCAGTTGGTAGAGTCCCGGATTGTGATTCCGGTTGTCGTGGGTTCGAGCCCCATCATTCACCCCATTTTTAATTCATAAATCACCATTTAAATCTGCTACTCTCTGTTATAAAGACAGACTGTAGAGTGTTAAAATGGCAATTTCACAATAAAAATTAACGCAAGAAATAAATACGGTTTTTGCTCAATTGGCTGATGGTATAAAAAACGACGTTTAGAAATCCCTTGCCCCCACCTCATTATTAACTACGTGCTCTTACAAGTAACGAAAAACCCACCGCTCAAGATATTTCAGAATTAGCTAAACTAGATCCTAAATATACCAGGCCGACTGATTAAAGTTGCAAACTCATCATTGTTTGGCTCACAAATTCATGTATCAAGTACTCAAGCAGCGTTAACAGGACTAGGTTAAAGTAAATTTCAAAACCCTGTCATAGGCCTTCTTACTGCACAAAATTTTATGTCAGTCACGATTAAAGGCTTAGAGCGTCATTTTAATAATGCTTGGCTACACAGGCCGCCATTGCCTATTTTCTGGCCCGTAAAAAAACAACACTAGATCCAGAGCAAGCTATTGTAATAGGCATAGTGCGCATTTAGATGGGCTACGATATGTTTCAGCTCAATTTCTGAGTTAAAAGGCTAGCCAGCGAACTTCTCTGATATTGTTATATACACCTTACCCGAGTGCAAGAAAGATCACCCTCGATAGTTGGCGCGTTTCAGAATCGCTTTCAACTGTTGCACTAAGTCATAACAAGATAGAACGCGAGTCGCCAGGTGAATTAAACCTTAATGATCTTAGCGCTATATCCTATGGGCTGCATAAGCTTGATGATATAACAGAGCCCCAAACCCGTCCTGAAAACCCAGCATTCTCCTTTATTTTAAAAAAATTATGGCTAGACCTCACTTATGCAGTGTCGGGGTTAAGTCAGATCGCATCAACTATTACCCAATTAAAAAAGAAAATAATGAATTAAAAGCAGATTGCAATCAAAGAGCTAGGATTAAATCTCAAAAAAAACATTTTCATACTTGCCAATCCCCCTAAGCGACCGTATAATGCTCATCTTTCATAGCCGGTGTAGCTCAGTTGGTAGAGCATCTGATTTGTAATCAGAGGGTCGTAAGTTCAAGTCTTATCTCCGGCTCCAAGAATATCAAAGCCTCAGTCGTTTATTCTACTGGGGCTTTTTTGTTGGGGTCACCGCAGAAAGACTTCACCATCAAGCTTTTACCAAAAGCTCGATGTAGTGAGACGTATCGATTGCAATGTAAAAACTAAGGCTATTCGGACTCAGGATCAATATCATCTCGCTCAGCCAGTCTTATTAATAAAAGCTGGGCTAAAGGCACTTCCATAGAGCCCCCTAAGGCCATATTACTATCTCTATGCCAATACACGGTTACATCGCCACCATCAAGGTGATATCCAGCTTTCCATAGCCTTCCATCGACTTCTAGTTCAACATAGTCCATCATTAATTACTCCTTAATATTATCGAATGGATTGAATTACCAACTCCATAAAAATAAAGATGTATAACCCCTTAATTTATAAATCTAAACTGTAATAAGTAATCAGAATTAATTGAAAAAGGTATCGGTTTATTATGTTAGAAATGGCAGTAATTTATTTAGTGGCAGCGATAGTTGCCGTACCAGTGGCAAAGCGATTAGGACTGGGCTCTGTTTTGGGATATCTGTTAGCAGGTATTTTAATTAGTCCTAATCTTTTAGGCTTAGTAGACGATCAAACGAGTGTAATGCACTTTGCTGAATTAGGTGTTGTTATGATGTTGTTTTTAGTTGGATTAGAATTACAACCTGCCAGACTTTGGAAGTTAAGACATTCAATTTTAGGATTAGGTGGTTTGCAAGTAACACTAACAGCAGGGATCATCTTTGCAATATGTTTTTATGCATTCACTTTAGCCTGGCAAACATCATTGGCAATAGGCCTAATGTTAGCTTTATCTTCAACTGCAATCGTTTTACAGACCTTAACTGAAAAAGGCTTGATAAAACAAGATGCAGGACAAAACTCTTTTTCAGTATTGCTTTTTCAAGATATTGCAGTGATCCCTATTCTCGCGATTTTACCCTTACTTGCTTTTAAAGAGTTCACAGCTACAGAAACTGACAGTCATAATCTCATTGCACATTTACCTGCGTATGGGCAGGTTATTGTTTCTTTGATTGTCATTGCTTCTATTATTCTTGCAGGAAAATATATTTCGGCGCCATTATTTCGCTATATTGCAGAAACACGTTTAAGGGAAATATTTACAGTAACAGCATTATTACTTGTTGTAGCAATTGCATTATTAATGGAGCGCATTGGTTTATCTCCTGCTTTAGGCACATTTTTGGCAGGAGTTGTATTAGCTGAAAGTGAATTTAGGCGTGAATTAGAAGTCGATATTGAGCCATTTAAAGGGTTATTACTTGGTTTATTTTTTATCACGGTAGGCGCATCAATAGACTTCCCACTGCTGTTTAATAAATTCGCTTTTGTTTCTTTGGCTGTACTTGGACTCATTTTGGTGAAAGCGGGCGTTTTATTTCTGCTTGCTAATATATTTAACATGAAATCAGATCAAAAATTATTATTTACCTTTGCATTAGCGCAAGGTGGTGAATTTGCATTTGTACTCTTGTCATTGACGAGTGGTTTATTGGTAACAAGCCCAGAGCAAACTAAAATTATTACGTTAATTGTTGCTATATCTATGTTATTAGCACCTTTGATATTCATGGTATATGAAAAATCAGTGTTGATTTCAAGTAATAAAGATCCTGAATTTGATTCTATAGAAGATATGGAGTCAACAAAAAATGTGATCATTGCGGGCTATGGTCGCTTTGGACAAATTGTCGGTCGACTCTTAACTGCACAGGGTTATCATTTATCTATTTTAGACCACAGTCCCAGCCAAGTTGATCTCTTAAGACGCTTTGATAGTAAAGTTTTTTATGGTGATGCTGCACGTCAGGATTTATTAGAAGCTTCAGGTGCTAGAGAAGCTAAAATTATCGTTATTGCGATTGATGAGCCCGATAAAACATTAGAAATAGTTGAACTTGTTCATAAATATTATCCCAAATTAAAAATTTTCGCACGAGCAACGGATAGACGCCATGCATATAAATTAATGCAGTTAGGTGTCACTTGTTTTAAACGCGAGACGTTCGATTCGGCTGTCAACTTAGGTATTGAAGCTTTAATGATTTTAGGTAATGACGAAGCCACTGCAACCAGGGCTGGAAAAATATTCACTGAACATGATAATGAATCTTTGCAAATTTTAGCTGATGTCTGGGGTGATGATAAAAGCTACGGTATTGCTGTAAAACAAAGAATGGAAGATTTAAAACAAGTTTTAGATAATGACAAAGCACAACAGAAAAAATTAAATACTTGTCAGCAACAAGCTAAGGGTAAATAGTGAAAGTATAGATTACATGATTGAGAACTGTACCTTGCTAAGATGCTGGACTAATACTCACATCAAGTTATTACTTGGGCGATGAGTGAGCGTAATAATGCAAAGTTAGTTATTGATGCTCTTCAGATCCCTACTGCTCGTAGGCGCATTGACACACCGATTATTATGCATTCTGATCAAGGTAGCAGCTATGCCTCTGGTGATTATCAAGGCTTGCTTTTACAACAGCACATGTTGCCAAGTATGAGCCATAAAGGCGAATGTGATGATAATGCTGAAAGTATCTGTGGCACATTAAAATAGGGAGTTAGTAGATGGTGAAGATTAGCGAATAAGAGAACAAGCGTGACAAAGCTTGTTTGACTATATCGAGGTATTTTACAATCGACAACGAAGACATTCTTATTTGGGCTATTTAGTTAATTCATCCGTTAAATTAAGCGAACCTCATAAGTTGAAGTCTTATCTCTGGCCCCAGTGAATTTATACAAAAATAAAAGCCTTCGCTGATAAAACAGTTGGGGGGGTTAATTAACTGTCGCTCGGGGTAAGGTTTGATCCATGTTTAGCAGTTAATCCTCCAGCAAACTCTACCAAGTAATTAATAATTAGCCGACATAAAACCCACCTTTATTTCTCTTAGTAGGTTCCGGTTTAAAAATTGTTTATCTGGTTTATGTTATAGCATTATCCAGAATGCCAGCCCACCAATGAAAATCATCTACGATTGGCTTGCCTTTTATCAAATGATCTTTAATTACTTTCGTAAGGCGCAGATCGTCAACTCCATATAGAAACGGGATGCCAACATTAAAATGATCAGCATATTCTTCGTATATTGTCATTTTATGATCCCGTATTATATTTAGCATTATACGCCCACCAAATTTTCTCTAAACGCTTCTTTCTTTTAGGGACGTGCAACACTCTTACGCGCACTGATCCCAAAACTATTATCCTAAAATGGTTCAACTGACTGCGTTATTGTTTAATTATAGCGTCGGTCATTTGACTCTCCCTACCCATTCATTTTGGTTGCTAGAGATTTTAGAACATAATTTTGACGGTGAAAATATTTAACTGGATCGTTGGCAAGCTTTCTGTGATGTGGGAAGTATTACTATGCACCGATCTCCTTTTATAGCCTCGCGCGCATATTGCTACGACCATATCATTAAATATATGCGCTCAGTTCTAGTTTACCTAGTTATATAACAAATTGATATTATTGCCCTTTATATGGAACTCTGTTTTTTTTCATGTCTAAAAATTAACAATTGTTAACAGTCTTGCGGTTTTCAATTAATCAGATTTCAATGACAATCTCTGGTCGACATAACAGTGAGTCGCTATTTTTGCGATAGCTTGTTTTGGTCTCCGAGCCCCAGCAAGCAGCAAAAACTTAATGCGGCCATTAATGCCTTCGGCTTCTCAGAGATCCTACGTTCATATCCTTTTACACATTGCGCTAGAGTGCAAAGTGCAGCATCAATATTAACTCAGTAACTCTAGGGCAACAGAAGGTCTTTTCTAACATTATTATCCACTGTTCGCCTTCGCTATCCATGTCAAACTACGATGGCGAAATTAACGGGTCGTTGCTTAATAGCATTGCCTAACAATAAATAATTGTGACTAATTTACTTTGGCAGTTTATTTGCATGAAACTTATTTTAATTTGTATTGCTTACAGGAAAATCACGATGAATATAAATATCAATAATTTTTTAAGCTCAGTACCTTTTTCTTCTCAGCCAACACAAGTTTCACCTGCACAGAAACTATCTATGGAAAATGAAAATATTAATGGCACCTCTTCAGCTCAACCCTTAATTTCTCAATCCGGAATGGAAAAGCTTCAACAGTTTGAGGTTATGCAAATTCCATTATCAGACAAAGCACAAGAAGAATTAGATGGCCTTTTTTCACAAATCGATAAGATCTTTGAAACTGCCGGTGACAAAGCTCTTAGTACCGAACAAGAAAAACAACTCTCAGCATTAGTGAAAAAAATAGACGCTATCACCGGCACATCTAACAGCGCTTTTGCAGAAGCACTTTCAGAAAAGGCCACCAAAGAATTAGATGGCCTTTTTTCACAAATCGATAAGATCTTCGAAACTGCGTCTGACAAAGCTCTTAGTACGGAACAGGAAAAACAACTCTCAGCATTAATGAAAAAAATAGACGGTATCACCGGTACATCTAACGGCCTTTTTGTAGAGGGACTTTCAGAGAAGGCAACGAAGGAATTAGATGGCCTTTTTTCACGAATCGATAAGATCTTCCAAACTGCGGGTGACAAAGCTCTTAATAAGGACCAAGAAAAACAACTCTCAGCATTAATGAAAAAAATAGATGATATTACCGGTACACCTAACGATCTTTTTGTAGAGGGACTTTCAGCTAAGGCAACGAAAGAATTAGATGGCCTTTTTTCACAAATCGATAAGATCTTTGAAACTGCGGGTGACAAAGCTCTTAGTACAGAACAAGAAAAACAACTCAAGCACTTAAACAGTAAAATAAGCAGTCTTATTGAAAATTTGGATAGAGCATCAATGGCCGCAACGGGTAATGAATTTGACTTTCTACTTCGAAAAACTATGAGTTAAAGGCTATATAAGTTGTAAATTAAGACTGACAGACGCTATTTTCAATTCTTGACAAGACGTTATGACTATCGCGTCCTGTTCAAAATGAACAGCATAATTACAGTGATCTCTCTTATATCAGTTAGCCAGCATTGATAAGGTGAATAGTTAATTTTAATTACTAGACGCCGGCGCAAAACAGATGAAACTAGCAGGTAATCTTTGTGAAGAAATTAGTCAATATAGTGGGTAGAGTAATAAAATGGATTAACACCGGGTTAGATACAAAAGCTGTTCTGCCAGAGATAAATTAGAACCTTGGTAATTGTTTTTATAAAAGACAATCTATTTTAAAGTACCTTTCTACTTGCCAATACCACTCGCTTAATGTTATTAATCTTTACCCCTGCCTTTTGGTTACAGCACTTTTTAAAAAGAAAAGCGCTAATTAATAAGGCTTTTCTTTGGAGTGTTAAATGTCAATGTTTTCCGGTCTAATGGCCAAGCTAACGAAAGACCATATAGTGGCCAAGCAAGGTTTTAACCGTTGGCTTATTGCACCTGCCGCAGTCGGGATCCATTTGTGTATTGGTTCTGTATATGCATGGAGCATCTTTAACCCACCGTTAATAAAGCAGTTTGGTGTGGTTGTCAGCGCTGCCGATGATTGGAATTTTGCGTCTGTTGTATGGATTTTTTCAACGGCTATTGTATTTCTTGGCCTTGCCGCTGCCTTTGCTGGTAAATGGTTGGAAAAGGTTGGCCCTAGGGCAACAGGATTTTTAGCTGCTTGCCTGTGGGGAGGCGGTTTTCTCATCGGCAGTATTGGTATCTCTACCCATCAACTTTGGCTAGTCTACTTGGGTTATGGTGCTATTGGAGGCTGTGGCCTCGGTCTCGCTTATGTAACACCTGTCAGTACATTGATCCGCTGGTTTCCAGATCGACGAGGTATGGCTACAGGAATAGCCATTATGGGTTTTGGAGGAGGGGCTATGATCGGCGCGCCTTTGAAAACCTATCTACTTAGTATTTTCTATCAAGCGCCAGAATACCTAGGAAAAGTGACTGACGTTAATCTGATCACTGAAGGTGGCCGTCGCTTTGCTGATCTTGCTGGCACTAAAGTAGAAGTTGTAATTGCTTCCATTGCCGATATGGCAAAACTACCTGTGCCGGGACCTGAAGGCGTTTATGTAGTGGGCACCGGTGATACTGGTGTCGCAAGCGTTTTTATCACCTTAGGTGTGACATATTTCATAGTAATGACGATTGCTGCATTTTCCTTCCGTGTGCCCGCTAAGGATTGGCAGGCACCTAAATCAGATACATCAAACAATGATTTGGTCACAAATGATCATGTCCATATAGATCAGGCCTTAAAAACACCCCAGTTTTATCTCTTATGGATAATGCTTTGCTTTAACGTCACAGCAGGTATCGGCGTGATAGGTGTTGCTAAAACCATGGTTACCGACATCTTTAGTCCGAGCTTACCCAATATTGTGGATGCTAGTTTTGCTGCTACCTATGTATTAATGATAAGTGTATTTAATATGAGTGGACGCTTTATCTGGGCATCACTGTCTGACTATATTGGCCGTAAGAATACCTATCATATTTTCTTTATTCTTGGGATGTTGCTGTATGTGTCTATTCCCTATATAGCGACTCAAGCAAGCATTAATCCTGCGGTAACATGGCTTGTAATGTTCTATGCTGTAACCATGCTGGTTTTCACTATGTATGGTGGAGGTTTTGCAACAATACCAGCTTATTTAGCTGATATTTTTGGCACTATGCATGTAGGTGGTATTCATGGCCGATTACTCACAGCATGGAGTACTGCAGGAATATTAGGACCTTTTGTTATAACTCATCTTCGACAAAATTCAGTTGAAGATGCCATTAGCTCTCTTGTACAAAAAATAGACCCCGCTGCTTTCCAAGAAAAATTTGGAGCAAGTACTAGTCATCTTAATGAACTGATCCAAGCTAAAACAATCTCAATTTCTCAATTAATGGAAATAGCACCGGCAGGTACTATCAATCCAACGGCAACATTATACAATTCGACAATGTATGTGATGGCCACTTTATTGCTGATTGCATTTATTGCGAATCTGACGATGCGCAAAGTGCATAGTAAGCATCATGTTCAAAACTCGCATCCAGAGCTAGATATGGATGGCATTAAGTAATCGTTATTTTACTTATCTAAACCTGATACTTTAATAAAGCAAGTCTCAATAAAAAGCCTTGGCAGAATAAACTGCTAAGGCTGTTCTATTGGCTGTGATTCACGGTAGGATTGGGGGATTTAAACTTCGTTTATCAGCCACTCTATCGGTAATCTTCAGCTATACCACTATCAATTAAGATCCAACTACCCTAGCAACTTCGGCTATCGTTTTTATCTTTGTAGCTGTTTCATTAGGTTTTATAATTCTACGTCGCAGGCCTGCAATCAACTTGCTCAAATTTTAGACTGTTCAATAATTAAGTGAGCGTAGCAATTAATCTTTATCCGCATCAGGGAAAAGAAAATCAATGCTACCCTCGTCACCAACTAGTAATGACAACTCTTGATCAGCAAATGTATCTTCACATGGACTTGCGCCAAACTGCATTGCTAAACTGGCGGCTTTAGGAGAAAAATAAATAATTATAGTATTACTGTCTTCACTCTTACTAGAAAATAGTGCCATACCTAGAGATCGGCCAGAGCCAACATACTTTGGCATAAAGGCATCCATAATTCGGTGCATCAATTTTTCATCGTTTATTTCTAATGCGTACCACATTGTCATTCAATCTTCCTAAACTATCATTTAATTAATCTTACAATACAAATAAAATCGTATTTACACTTAATATTATGGCTATTCAGCCCGTTCAAACTCACCCCATTTTGGTTCTGGTATAAGTTGAGACTTTGATTTTCTCGTCCAAGGATATGGTCTAACCTCTTCTTCAAAGACATGATTATAACGCTCAGCTTTTCTTTTAGCTGCTAAAGCATCTGCCTCTTTTTTTCGCTGTAGTGCTAACTCGGCTTGTACCTCAGCTGCTATTTGTTCATCAGTTTTAGGCACATCAAGTTGATTAAGTGCTGGCTCCACATTTTCAGCATCACTTGCTACAGTATCCTCTACTGTATCACTTGCTACAGTATCCTCTACTGCATCACTTGCTACAGTATCCTCTACTGCATCACTTGCTACAGTATCCTCTACTGCATCACTTGATTCAGTATCTTCTACTGCATCACTTGATTCAGCATCTTCTAGTGCATCACTTGATTCAGTCGTTCCATCACCTGACAGATCCGGTAACTCTATATTTAATTCTACTTGCTCACCATCTTCTACAGATGTATCTTCGGGCAATTCACTCGCAGCATCTTGCTCGTCACTCATTTTTTCAGAACCAGCATTCTCAAGATCACTAGCGCCTTCATCTACAAGGGCTGTCTCTTCTGCATTTAACTCTTCATCAGAAGATGCTAAAAAGAAATAACCGGCTCCGGCAAGAATTAATACAACTGCAACGCCAATACTTATCTTGATAAGCAGTGGTTTAGATAAAGATAGGCCTTTCTGTTTTGTTGATCCATCTTCATCGTTTTTTGATTCATCATCATCGTTTGGTGTTACTTCGGATGCTTCATCATCATTTTTTGCCATTTAAACCCCTTCTCTAAATGTTATTTTTAGAGTCTATGCTAATGTTTACCATATTGGCTAGCGAACTGTTCCGCCTTTTTAATATCTGCCAAAGTCATTTTATGAGCTAATTCGACTTTTTTGTGAGCAATATTTTCAAAGTCATTTTTCTCTGCTAGCTGCCACCACATATAAGCTAAGATATAATCTTTATCAAGCTCTTCACCTTGGTAATAAAGATCACCCAAACTATTTTGAGCCGCCGCATGCCCATAAGCAGCGGCTTTTTCTAACCACTTAAGTCCTTCGCTGTGATCTTGTTCGATCCCTTGTCCAAGCTTATACATCACTGATAGATTATATTGTGCATCACGATACTCTTGCTGAGCTGCCTTACGAAACCAGTTCACTGCTTGTTCGTAATTCTGTGAAACGCCCTGCCCATTTAAGTATAAATACCCCAAGGTATTTTGTGCAATGACGTTGCCCCGATCAGCAGCACTCTTGCATTTTTGCACATATTGTTTCGGTGATAATTTTTCACTCTGACTCACGGTTAATCCTTACTCAGTATTCAATCCTATAAGTATCACATATTTGACACAAAACTACTTTAAAATAACGCAGTGAATACTGCCCATTTCAATAGCTTTGTCAGATGTTTTATTGTTTCATAATTCAATCGCAGCTCTTGCTGTAATCAGCCATCACTAACTGTACATTATTCCTTGTATACCCTTTCCCCCTGACATCAAAAGAGCGACTGAATAATACATCTACATATTATTCAATAGCTTTCGGAATAAGCATATGAAATAGCGAAAGAGGCGATTTAGTAGCAATATTGAAGATAAACACTGTTCCACAACAAGGTAGCGTCAAGCTGGGAAAGGTGCAATAGCTATGGTTTTTATAGCTTTAACTGCTATGTCATTTGGCATTGACCCTATAATAATTCGGAGCTTAATGGATGATGGCGACCTTCTCTCACAAATAGCAACTCAAGCAGATCCTAACTATAAACCTAGCCCAGAACAGCAAAACTGGCTCCATTTACTGGCATGATCTTAGCGATACAGAAGATATATGGCACCCACTATTCCAACTAGTGGGTAAGCAATATAAAGAGTCCAAATTTGTACTCTTTACTCATGCCGTTCGATCAGTCTGTGGTCATGATTAGGCTGCGATGTGTAAAGCCAATGACAAGGTATTATTAGTCAAGCTTGAATGACAAGCAGACCGTAATTTAGCTCACACACAAAACGCTAAACAGGTATTTAAACGAGGTGATATTGAAGAAGCACTCATTGCAGCCATTGCCACTGGTGATGATCGACCTCAAAAACAGGCCCAAGATTATTCCTCTTGCGAATCATTCACCCACGGCACCTCACAACAGCGAGTAAAGTGGTTTACAATAGGTTTTAAACAAGGCACTTTAGAAAATTGCAATCCTTCTTGATGCTGCTAACTTATAAGGCTCTCTTTGGAGAATGTTAATCTTAATGGGTTTACAACACGATGACTAAATCACTAAAGGCAGCACTTATATCAGCATTAGTCTTCCCAGGATTTGGACACTTTTTATTGAAAAAGCCCCTTCAAGGTTTACTTCTAACAGTGCTAGCTGCACTCTGCCTTCATTTTCTATTGACCTCTATATATGATCTCGCGCAGCAACTAAGTCTCCAAATTCAGCAAGGTAAAATTGCTATGGATTTAGGAGCCATCAATCAAGCACTATCCCAGCAGGCATCAACGCACGAGGCTTCAAGTATGAGTATACCCAGTTTATTGTTTATCGCTTTATGGCTTATCGGCATTATTGATTCGTATCGAATTGGAACCGAGCAAGATAAGAGTGATAATTCAATTACCGATTAAAGAATGTTTTTGTGGAGTAAACAATGATTGAATCACCAGTAACCGAATTATTAGCAAAAAATGCAATCGCATTCGAGGAGGTTATCATCCCTCTATCTGAAGATAAAAAACCCATTCGTAATTTAGAAGAGTTACTTCAATCAGAAGGTCGTGATCCACATTCCGTTATTCGTAGCTTATTATTTAAAACACCTGCTGATGAGTTTGTATTACTTGCCGTGGCAGGTGGTGGTCGAGCAGACTGGGCAATACTACGCAAACACCTTGGTGTACGTAAATTACGCATGGCTGAATATGATGAAATACTTGAAGCGACTAGCTATATTGTAGGCGCTGTTCCCCCCATTGCTCTACCCAGTAATGTTCGCGTTCTTATTGACAATAGTGTGCTTGATTTTGACACAGTACTTATTGGCAGTGGCGTATTGGGTTATGCTTTATCGCTTTCAGGTGTAGATTTAATGAAATTATTAGCTGATAACGACCAAAGTCAATTCACTAAAGAATAAGTCTTCCCAGCTAAAACCAACGCCTTACAGACTGTCTATATTCACGATACGATTTACCAAATTTATATTCTAAAACTCTTTCTTCAGGAATAATTTGTTGTATCGTCAGAACAACGGTGAAAATAGGCAATGCGATAAATGGCGATATACTTCCTAATACGATAGCCCAGCCCAATAAAACCAGTAACAAACCTAAATACATTGGGTTTCGCGTCCATTGATACAGCCCAGTTGTCAGCAACTTGTTTGCCTTTTCAGGCTGTAGTGGGTTAATAGAGGTGCGAACACGGAAGAATTGTACTAATGATATCCCATCAGTCACTATCGCTAATAGGATAATGCCATAACCAAGCCGGTTCCATGGCATTGAAATAAAGTCATTAATAGGTAAATAACAATCTAATAACCACATCATTCCAGCCACAAATAGCATATAAACTGGAGGAGGAATTTTTAATTTAAACACAACGAGTAACACCTACCACTTATTAGCTAACGATGATCATAATAACCCTCTGAAAATTTCACGTCCAATCCAAGCTACTAAGCGATCTCATGGCACTTTTAAAAAAAGTTTCCAATGCTGGCTAAGCTTGTCATCCACATTGTGCAGATTTAGCCTTTGTTAATGTCTGTTGCTATTTTTACTGTTCAACGTCTACTTTTCAGCTGGCTGCTGTTCTGCTAATTTATCAGCTTGTTCAGTTACTTTCGGATGCTGTTTTCCAAACTGAGTAGCAACAGAAATAGTCTTTACTATCGGCTAAAAACACCCGCAAACCCAGTTCACTAAACCGTTCAACCAAACCTTGCATAGTGATGGTTTTGCCCGTCCCTATTGCTCCAGCAATCAAGCCATGACAATTTGCCATTTTGGCCAGAATATTGTTCGGTGTTGAACCTGCTTGACCAATAAAAAGTGGCTATTGTCTCTATGCCTTTGAATGGTTAAGCCGTCTTTAATTTCCTAGCTACTTAACAATGCTGCCAAGCCACTTTCACGTTGATGCTGAGTTATCACTGTTTTATGCACAATCGCCTCATTGGCCAACAATAATACCTTGTTTTTGGCTCGAGTAATGGCAGTGTAGAGTAATTCTCGATTTAAAATAGCGCTGTCTTCTTGTGGCAAGACTATGCACACTTGCTCAAATTCTGAGCCCTGACTTTTATGAATAGTAATCGCAAACGCAGTTTCATGTGCAGGCAAGCGAATTAAATCCACCCAACGCAATGCATTATCAATTACGAAACAAGCACGTAACTGCCCTGTTTCATCTTTCAAAATCACGCCCGTATCACCATTAAATAACTGCTGTCGATAATCATTTTGGCTAATCATAATCGCCCGACCGTGATAAAAGTCTTGCTGACTTCGCCAGCCCATTTTAGCCACATAATGTTGAATAGCCCAATTGACTGTCATCACCGACTGTGGGCCTTTTTTAGTCGCGCATAACACGCGATATTGCTCAAATTTATGGATACAAGTCAGGGCGTCAGCACCAGAATTGACGGTATCAAAATAAGCCTGATAGCCCTCAATAAACCGGTCACCTTCTGATTGTTGCCACACCTCATCAGCTCGCAGCAGTTCGGCAATAACGCGCTTGCTGTCACCCGATTGCACCGCAGAGGCTAAACGGCCAATGACGCTGTTTTGATCAAAGCGATAACTATGCTGAAGCTTAACCACATTATTATTCATCGCTGTTACATCGCTGGCCAAATAGTCAGTTAAATCAAGCCCAGCTGATTGCTTTGCTATAGCAATAAAACTGTCATTAAACATCATCGGATATTGGCATAAATTTGCCAGCACCGCACCTGATTCAACCGAGGCTAATTGTTGACTATCACCCAGTAATATCAATCGAGTAGCCGGCGCTAATGCCTGTAATAATTTTGCCATTAAGCTGATATCAACCATTGAGGCTTCATCAACAATGACCACATCAAACGGCAAGGTTCGCTGTGCATTATAGCGACCTTGTTCCTTACTTGGGCTAATGCCTAATAAACGATGCAAGGTTTTGGCTTGTATCGTCACATCATCTTTATCACTAATTACATGCTGTAATCGTGTGGCAGCTTTACCTGTTGGGGCTGCCAAGGCAATACGGCTCTGTTTATTTTGATGATGTACACAGTGTAATATCCGAAGTACAACCGTGGTTTTACCTGTGCCAGGACCTCCAGAAATAACACAAAACTGGCGTGTTAACGCCATCAATACTGCGACTTTTTGCCAATCAATACCGTCAACAGATTTCGGCCATGCCATCATATCTTGTTGTAAGGCTTCAACATCCACCAGCTCAACGGATTGATCACGCTCTGAAATCGCCTTGGCGACATTCTGCTCATCATGCCAGTGGCGGTATAAATACACACTGCCATCATCGCCAATAATTAAGGGGCGGTAGTCATCCGCTGTGCCAACTACATTGCTGTGTTTTAGCCGTGTTTGCCATGCGTCTACTTGTTGCGGTAAATAGTCACTGACACTTTGATAAGCTGAGTCCATACGCATTAAATTTAAACACACATGACCTTGCGCTACTGCTTCAGTTAATAAGCCAGCAGTGATAGCAACCACATTATCATCACCGTTATCGACCCGTTCAATATAGGCTGCAAACTGACAGGCGAGTTCGCTGAAGCCAGCTTGTCTTAATAGTCGAGCCACATTAGGCGTTTTGACATCAGTCATGCCATCTCGCCTAATTCAACACCCTGCAAATACTGATCAAACGCAGTTAATAATTCTGCACTAGGTCTATCAGCAAACACGCCCGCTTGCTCCCATTCAGGGTGCATGCCGCGAATAAACAAATAATAGACACCACCCCAATGTTGCTCGGGATTATAGTCCGCTAAACGTAATGATAAATAGCGATGCAAAGCCAAGCTATAGATTAAATATTGCAGTGGATAATGATGTGAAATCATCGCCTGATCAAGTTGAGCGCCACCATAATCAGCTAGTTCAGTGCCTAAGAAATTTGATTTGTAATCGACCACATAATAACGACCTTCATGCTCATACACTAAATCGATAAAGCCTTTCATAAAGCCGCTTAAGTCATAAAATGCTAGCTGATTTATAGTGTGTGACAATGCCGTATCATCATCTATATAAGGTGCTAACGCTTGTTTTAGTATCGGTGCTGAAAGCTGTGCCACAGGGAAATAAAACGCCATTTCATCTAAACGTTGCTGTGGCTTAAGGTCGGCCAAACAAAACGTACTACCCGCCGCTAAGGGTGTTTTAACCACATCACATAACCACTCACATACCGTCGGCGTCCATGATTGTTCAAAGCCATAATGAAGCAAACATTTATCAACTAAAGCGGCCATGCCGTCCTTATCATCAGGATTAAAATCCCAATCTTCAAAAATACTATGCAAACAGGTTCCCGCTTGTGCGCCACGTGGGAATTGGAAGCGATCAATTAAACGTAGTTTTGACACCACTGGTGCTATTGCGTCAAGCTCGCTATTAACACTGTGAGCATCATGATCTGGCAATTCGGCATCCTGTCCTGCTGTTAAAGCACTAAAACTGCCAATACGCCATGGTTTCTCGATATGGCCTGTAAATTCACGTGCTGATAATAGTAGCGAGCCCTTAAGGTTCTCTGCTAAAACGACACCTTGTTGCTCAACAAGCGGGGTTAATGAAATAGTTTGCTCACTCTCCTCCACCAGCTGCTGCAAATCAGCCTGCATGCTGTCAGCATCAATCACACTCTGCTCTGGGTGCAATAAACTAAATAAAGCTGAATTATTAACACTTTTCACACTGCCCCAACAAATCACACAGCGTTCTCTAGCCCGAGTTAACGCCACATAAAGCAAGCGTAAGTCTTCCGCTTGTTCTTCTTGCAACACTAACTGTTTGGCTTTCGATAAGTCAGGTTCAACCATTGCCACATAAGCAGCATTGTCATGGTCAGGATCATGAAAACGTAATATAGGATCATTAGCCGAACGTAAATTGGCATCCCACAAAAACGGACAAAACACCACGGGGTATTCCAAGCCCTTACTTTTATGAATTGTAATTATCTTCACCAATTGCTCATCACTTTCTAAGCGTAACTGCGCGGTTTCATCTTCTTCAGATGATTGCCGGTGCGACGCTAGCCAATGTAATACTGCTTCCATGGCATTCTTTTGTCGACTGCAATAATCTTGAATCAACTCAGCCAAGTGAGTCAGATTGGTTAATTGTCGCTCACCATATGGAGAAGCCAATATTCGCTGTTGCACGGCTTGCGTTACCATCAAATGACGAAACATCGACATAAAGCCCTTATTCAACCACATTTGATGTAACTCATGAAACAGATCAATATAGGTCAGCCATGTCGGTTCATCTTGCTGAACCTGATAAAGCTGCTGTGCTGATAAGTCAAATAACGGCGACGCCAACACAGTAACAATTCGCCCTGCATTATTAGGTTCAGCGACTGCCAATAACAATCGTTCTAATAATAAGGCCTCCAGCGAGGCAAATACATTCTCACGCCCTTGTTGCACGCTGTTAATGCCACGTGCTTGCAAGCAAGCCTGAATCTCACTGGCTTGGCGATGATTACGCACTAATACTGCAATATCACCCCCTGATAAATCTCGCCAGTCTTCCTCATCCAAAACCTGAGCTTTATCCTGTTGGGCTAAGTTTAATAAACGAGCAATTTCATCGGCAGTGTTATTAGCTGATACGCGCGTCATGTCTTTTTTGCTTAAGGGCGTATCGCTGCTGGCCCATTGCAACGCTAATGGTGCTGGAGTGTCACCTTCAATGATTAAAGCAGGCTCATTAGATCGCGCAGCATCTACCGGCACAAACGGAATTTCTTCATAAACAAATGGCTGCTTGGTATTCTCAAATAAGCGATTAACCGCACTCACCAAGGTCGGATGAGAACGCCAATTAGTGCTAAGGGTATGTTGATGTTGTGTGACTGCCTTGGCCTTAAGATAGGTAAAAATATCCGCACCACGAAAGCTATAAATTGCCTGTTTAGGGTCGCCTACATAAAACGTCGGTAAACCACTTTGAGCATAAATTTGACGAAAACTATCATATTGAACCGGATCGGTATCTTGAAACTCATCAATCAACGCCGCTTGATATTGAGCTTGCAGCTTTTCAATTAAGGCCTCTCCTTGTGGGGCATTGAGAGCTTGCCCTAAGGTCACTAATAAATCATCAAACGATTGCACTTGTTGCTGTTCTTTTAGCTTGGGCATGGTTTCATTCAAATGGGCTAATAAATCCAAGCGTAGATTTTGCAGTTGAATGGTTCGGGCAATATCAAGTTGTTCATGCGCATCCACTAATTCCTGACAGCATGACCAGAAGGCTAACTCAGGTAATTGTTGCTCCTTTTTCAAAGCATCTTCTAAACGTGATGTGCTAAAGCGATCAAACCCCTCACATAAACGTGCAGGTGCTTGTTCAACGGTCATCATCGCCACGAGATTAATTAACCATTTTTCAACACTGGCAGTTCGATACTTATTACCATTCAATAATGCTTTGTTTTTTAAGGCTGCAATCACCTGCTCTTGCTCAGCAAGCCATGCTTGTTTAACTCGATTAAAACTCTGGTTTACTGTCTGTTGAAAACGTTCAAAATCAATCTCAGCTAAGGGTGTGTAATTCAAATACGGCTTAGCAATCACACTACGTACTGATTGTAATAAGCTTTCAGGCGTTTGACGCTTTGCCAATAAATACGCTGTCAGTGCAGGATCAGTTTGACTAACCTTACGTCGCCAAAAATCATCGGTTGCGGCTAATAATAATTCACGTTCATCACCAACTAAATCAACATCAAAGCGTAAACCACTTTCAAAGGCAAAGTCAGTTAATACCCGCTGACAAAAACCATGAATGGTGTAAATCGCCGCTTGGTCAAAACTCTGAATCGCTAAGGTAAGTTTATGAAAATCACGTTTATTAGCCTCTGAGTCTACTAACTCATCGCGCTTATCCACCAGCTTCTGACGCAGCCGGTCACGTAACTCCTCGGTTGCAGCACGGGTATAGGTGACCACCAAAATCTGATCGACGGTTAGATCTTGTTCTAATACAAACCGGATATACAGTTCAGCTAAAGTATAGGTTTTACCTGTACCTGCACTGGCTTCTATTAGGTTCGTGCCGACTAGCTCAACAGTCTTAGTATCGAAATGCTTCATCACTCAGTACCTTTTATATGAAACATTCATTTTGAGTATTTAACATTCAAGATGGAGTTAAAAAGTTTATAAGCTTAGCTGTAAAGGCTGCGACTTCACCTTCCTTTTTATTATTAAGAAACTCGAAAATCTCGTGATCAGACATATAATTGTTATCTCTGCTCTTTGAAACTTTCTCATGCAGCGCTTTACCATTAATTGGCTTACTTTGGAACTCCACAGGTAATTCATCTTTGACATAATGATAAAACAGCTGCTTTTCAACACTTTCAAAAGGAATACAAAGCACCTTATCCCCATCTTCTCTATTTTTTTGATCCCCATCTAGAATACTAATGACCTTATCTGAAGAAGAAAAGAACTCTTCATTTTTATTCCGGTTCATTAAGTCTACAACTTGAGAACCGCCTCCAATATAAATAATTTTATATTTAAAGAATATTTCAACATCAGACTTTTCAACAAGGTACAAGAGATAGTTTTTCAACATAATATCTTCTGTAAGAATATATCGATCCCAACCTTGAAAACCAAAAAGGACACTTTTTATATAATTATATGAGCGGGTCTGTAGACTAGCTACTGCACCTCGCATATCCATATAATGAAGTTCAAGATCATCAAGCGTCTTCATAAGTGCAAGAGAATGAGTAGTGAAAACAATATTAACCTGATAACTATTACAGAAGCTTCTTAACTCTTGAATAAGCTTAACTTGTGCAGCTGAATCTAAAGAAATATCAATTTCATCAATGACAATCAGCTTACATTTACGCTGAATCATTTTATATACATTGATAATAAAAAACTCACCTGAGCTCAAGTAATCTTCACGAATATAAAACTTATCTTCTTTCAAAATAAAATAATATTTTGACTTTCTAATTTCTACTTCTTTTAAATTATTAAACCTATCAGTTCTATATACTTTAGAAAGAAAAGCAATCAACTCTGTTGGCTCAGTGAAAGTATCTAATGAAATACTTTCTCTTAATGCTTCATCTATCTCATTTAAACGTTGAAACTCATTAAACCTACCTCCATGCGGGATAGGGAGTTCAACATAAATACTCTTTTTTATATCATCAGGAATAATTGATTTAGTATCGATTACTTGTAATTGCGGATTAAATTTAAAATCGTAAATATTTTCATCAACTTCATATTTAATGGAACTAGTTTCATTAAATATGTAAGGTGAAGCAGTTTTTGTAAATGTATCCGTTGCTTGAAAATTCTTAATTGCTCGAATTAAAGTAGTTTTACCTACGCCATTCTTCCCAACTATGCACATTAACTGATTCCGAGTTAAGTCAATGCTAAACGTTAATTCTTTTATGTGCTGTATGTTGGCTAATGTTAATTTAAAATTCATAGCCTAATTTACTGTTTGATGGATAAATGTATCTACAATGAAGTTTCCATATTTTTTCCTCAACTTATTCAAATATGACTTATCAATAGTATTAATATAATTTAATTGTCCAGAAATCTTGCCTAAATCACCTTGATATTTATTCACCAAATAATCCGTGAATTTTTCTTTATCATTAAGGTAAAAATAGAATAATATTTCTATTTGATTTTTAAGCTTAATATCAACAGTAACCTTACCAGAAGGTAGAATAACCATACCTAATAATTTAATCTTTTTCCCTTTATGAGTATGCTTTGTTTTATTAGAGTTAAGTTGAAACCTAGTACCAAAAAACTTATTTAACATACCTGAAATAACATCCTCGACGATTTCTAAATCATTATTTTTAGAAGATAAAATAATGTCATCTGAATATCGAGTATAAATAATTGAATGTTCTAAACAATACTGCTCAAGTTCATTATCAAACTCATACAGACAAGAGTTACTAATTTTAGGAGAAGTACTAAACCCAACAGGTAATACACCATCAACAATTACCATATTTAATAGTTGTTCTTGGTATTCGTGTAAATCACTTATAGGTGAATCACCCATATAATTCTCTAAGATATTTTTTACATCTTCGACGGTTATACTGTAAAAAAAACTACTCAGATCCGTTTGAAAAAAATATTTACTATCGGCATGTTTTTTTACGGCCGTATAAGCGCTATGCTCTTTTCTATATGAATAAACGACGTTAGTATTTATTTTTGCATATTCAAAAACAAAGGTATTCAAAAAACGAAGGTATTTTTTAAATTTAGAAGATGGCTGTAAAATGAGTTTTCGGGAATGCTTTAGAGGTGAGTATTCAGATTTAACATCTAAATTAAGAAAGTCATTAAAATTTAATTTTTGATGAAAAGTGCTCGTAAAGACATCTTGAAGGGAAGGAGAGTTTTTCAATTGAATAAAGTCACAGTCATTTTATTTTGTCTTCCCCCAGAATAAAGCAAAGGGAAAGACAAAACAAATTATGAATTAAAA
>ENA-OSET01000556-OSET01000556.1-sediment-metagenome-genome-assembly--contig:-NODE-556-length-41336-cov-3.554400_pt1 | contig 41336 bp, 35 predicted proteins | sample MGYA00237882_ERZ534229 | MGnify/ENA primary metagenome ERZ534229 (study PRJEB26408, sample SAMN06266212) | sediment metagenome | isolation source: Hudson Canyon methane seep mesocosm | place: USA:Hudson...
TTCAAAACTATGTAATGCTTGGTTGTTTTTGATCAATAAATAATGCTTTGGTTGTAGCAGGGCCGTGAGTGACAAAAAAACTTTTTCGACCGGGTGCTGGTCCAATTTACGGAAATCTATATTTTGCTCTTGGGTCAATCTGCTTAATTCATGGCTTAAAAAGCTGTTCAGGTGACGCATTCTTTGCCAGCTCCATAAAGGGTAGGCGAGTAATATACTGATCACACTGTTTATAGGGGGGAACCAGGTGTGGTCATAAGCAATTAATGTATAACTAAAGGCAACTACTAGCAGTACCAGAAGCATGGTTGATGGCATGACGTAGGTTGGTTTTAGGCGGGGGAATACCAAAATTGGGATCATAATGAAGGCAAATGTAAGCAAATACCCCCAAGTGCTTGAGACAGGTTGGATTGTTGTATCTGTCATGAGTGCTGAATAAGCATTAGCATGTAATTCTACGCCAGACATAGGCGCGCGAGATTTTGAAACAGGAGTGGGAATAATATCACCAAGACCAACGGCACTTGCGCCGATTAGCACGGTTTTATCTCGGAAGACCTCTGCGGGCACTTGGTCAAGCATTACATCTAAGTAGCTATAAGTTGGAAAGGTTCCGCCCGGACCTGCAAAAGGAATTAATCGATATTGGGTTTTGACCGACATATAAGGTGCAGCTTTTTGGCTTTCTAGCTCTCGAATATATTTGATCATCGGATTTATTTCGCTAGCCATGGCCATGGATATACTTGGCCAGAATGCGTCACCGACACCTGAGTTTAAGTAAAGGCCTCTGGCTAAACCGTCTTCGTCAATGTCAACGTGAACATGTCCCAAGGCTTTTGCTGCTTTGACCAATTCAGGAATGGGAAGTATTTCTGAAAGCGAGTTGTTAAGGCTTAAGGGATTGATGTGTAGAGGTAAGATGACCTTACCATTGTTTTTAATCGATCGGGCAAACACTGCATCGTCTTCAGGGTAAGTGGCGCCACGTTCTGAAAAGATGATGTCGAAAGAGATGAGCGCTGTATTATATTGGGTAAGTTTGTCTATGAGTTGGGCATGAATGCCTCGCCGCCATGGCCATTGCCCAATGCCATTTAGGCTTTTTTCATCAATGGCAATAATGACAGTGTTTTTTTCAATAGGCGCTGGCGCCAAATTAATTGCGGTATCATAGGCGAGTAGGTCGAGCCGTTTTGCGGCCTGACTGTATACTAAAAATCCGCTAATCAATAATAAGGCTAGGGTTAGCAGGTACTGCTCATACGGTCGAGGGTCATTTAACTTAGATGACATGATTTAGCGTTTGCTAGTCCTTGTTGTTCTTTTCGTTATTTGGCTTTTGTTATGTTGGGCTTGAAGCCTCTTGTTTCAAGAGTGGCTTCTTAATTCCCAATAAAGAGCTCTTTCACAGGTCCGAAATTAGACGTGTAAAGCTCATTACCAATCCCTTTAACTCTAGCATAGTATTTCTTTCCAGGGGTAAGTCTCAAGTGTGCTTTGGCTTTGCTAATTGTTTCTTCTTTCAATATATTCTGGAAAGCGCGCGAATCGGAAACTTGTAAAATATAACCTTTAGCGTAGTCAATATTTCCCCAAAAGAGACCGACCTGATTTTCAATATAATTAACGCTCAGTATCTTAACCGGTTTGAGTAAACCGCGAATAGAGAGTTTGCGTGCTGGGCTTGCGCTTTCCTGGTTGTTGTTTGCTAGGGCAATAATACGCCAGTAATAGCTACCAGGTGCTAGGTCTTTATTGAGAGATACTTGTGATATGGGGTCAAAATCAAAACGAGTCAAGATGGACTTAAACTCGGGATCGTTCGTAAGCTCTAGTTTGCCTTGAACGTTGGGGTCCTTGAATTGCCAAATAAAGGTAGGTTGTGGATTATCAATAATACTTCCATCAAGCGGTGCAATTAGTTTTGCAACTTCGGAGGCGATATTAATAGAGAGTTGGGAGTCTTCATTCATACCTTCAAAGCCTTTGTTATTAATAGCTCGCATTGCAAGTTGGTAATTACCATTTTTAACATTGTCTAGCGTGACTTCGGGCTTAGCGAGTTTGGAAGATTGTAGTAGTTTGCTGTTCTTATCAGAAAGCTCATAACGATAACTTTGCGATTTTTGTCTGTCTTTCCATTTCAGCGTTGCAGGTAAGTTAGTAATGTTTTTCTCAGCAAATTGTGCTTTTGGCGCTACTGGAAGAGCGCTTCGTTCAATGAGAGCGCTGCCTTGTTTTATGCGGGCACCTTCACCTGCGTTGACCATTAGTTTGCCGTGTTTATGGCTAAAGTCGACTTGACCTTCAGTAACTTCAAGTTTAGTTTCGGTTTTTGATGTATCCAAGCGAAACTTAGTACCTCTAACGGCGGCGACAGCAGAGGGTGTTGCTATTTCATAGCGAGAGCCTTTGACCAAGGGAGGAACATCTGTTGATAAAGAACCTTTCTTTAGGCGCATGCGCGTATCGACCATGCCTGTTTGGCCAAAATGAGATAGTTTGTTGAAAACCAGATTGGAATTTTTTTCTAAACGAATAATAGAGCTGTCAGCAAGTTTGATTAATAAGGTGCCTTTTTTAGTTGCTACTTCATCGCCCACATAAATAGGCATGTTTGGTTTGAGGCCTTTAAAAAAGCTGTCGTTGAGGCGTTTAACTTGCGCGTTACCAGAAATCGACATAACTTTAGCTGGTTTTGGTTGCTGTTTTAACCAAAGCATCGGAACACGTATGATTGACCCGGGTTCAATGGAGGCGACATTATCAATTTGGTTGTAGCGCACTAATTCAGACCAAGTGTGACGGTTATTAAGTAGTTGCTTGCTAACCTGTTGGAAGTTGTCTGATGGTCTGAGGGTATAGTGCCACTCTTGAATGTTTTTACTGCCGGGTTGAGCATTTAAAAAACTGGAAAAAGAGCAAGCAAGTAGCGTGCAGCATAATAATGCTAAAAGTTTAGATTTTACTATGGCAGTTGTACTCACTTGCATGTAGGTTCTCCAGTTCGTTTTTAAGCTGTTCTTGATTTGTGCTTATTCACTCACGCGTTCTAAGCGATAGCCGTGCTGGTAAATAGTTTTTACACGAAAGCCATTTTCAGGTTTGATGTTTAGTTTGCGTCGTAAACGACTCATGTGTGTGTCAACTGTTCGGGTATTGATATTGCTGGAAATTCCCCAGACACGTTCAAGTAAAAAATCTCTTGATAGTAAGCGTCCGATATTCTGAAACATAAATACGGCTAAATCGAAATCTTTATCGGTTAAAGAAATATCTTCACCGCTTGAAATAATGGTACGTTTACTTAAGTTAATCACGTAAGGGCCAATTACCAGCTCTTCTTGTTCATCGTCATCATTATTTACTCTTCGGCTAAGCGCATTTAAGCGTGCTTTTAGTTCTGCAGGGCGCGCTGGTTTCACTAAATAGTCGTCTGCACCTGCATCTAATGCTGTCACAATATCATTCTCGCCGTCTTTTTGGGTTAAGAACAAAACAGGAATACGCCAGCTTAGTTCTGATCGGATGTCTTTTAATACTTCCGTTCCCTCCATATCCGGCAGTTGCCAGTCTAAAATTAACAAATCAAAACTATTATGTAGTACGGCATAAGTAAATGATTTTCCTGTGTGGAAATATTCACAGCTATGTCCATTTTCAACTAACAGCGCACTTAAATTTTGGGCTTGTTCCACTTCGTCTTCAAGTAGTGCGATTTTCATTCTGTTCCCCTGGATATTCTTACGCTTATGCGTAATTTTGTTTTTGTATTTTTTTAGTGTAGATGGTTTTTTCTATATTGAACGCAATTAATATTTATCATCGCAAAAATAAGCCTATCAATCATCATTAACACTGTGACGCTTTGTATTGCTTTTGTATTTGCATGAAATATCTCGCTTTATTTAAATAGAAGCAGTACTATTTTTTCTATCTTTAATGCATGTTGAATTGCACTTACAATTTGTATTTAAAATAATATTTAAAACCGGGTCTAGAAGGAGTACGACATGGACCGCCAGCAAAAAATTGAAACAATGGTACATGCACACTTAAAGGTAACTTATATAGAGTTGGTCAATGAGAGTCATAAGCATAGCGTACCTGAAAACTCGGAAACACATTTTAAGTTGACCTTGGTGAGTGATGACTTTAACGGCAAGTCAAAGGTCGCGCGTCACCAAAAAGTTTATGGTGCGGTGAGTAGCTTGATGCAAGAAGGGCTTCATGCGCTGGCTTTGCATACTTATACGCCTGAAGAGTGGCAACAAACACAGCAATCACCGGCTTCGCCTAACTGTATGGGTGGATCGAAAGGAGCTTAATATGAGCCAGTTTTTTCAAATACACCCGGACAACCCCCAAGCTAGGTTAATTCGCCAGGCTGTTGATATTATTGAGCAAGGTGGTGTGATAGCTTATCCAACCGATTCCGCTTACGCTTTGGGGTGTCATTTAGACGATAAGCGTGCAGTAGATCGTATACGGCAGATAAGAAAAGTAACAGATAAGCATAATTTTACATTAATGTGTCGTGACCTGACGGATATCTCAACCTATGCAAAAGTAGATAATATCCAATACCGTCAAATCAAAGCGCATACTCCTGGGCCTTATACTTTTATATTAGATGCTACAACAGAGGTGCCAAGGCGCTTAATGAATCCTAAGCGGCGCCAAATTGGCATTCGAATTCCTGACAACCAAATTACTTTGGCTTTATTAGAAGCACTTGCGCAACCCTTAATGAGTACTACTCTGATACTACCGGGTGATGATGCCCCCTTAACTGACCCTTACGATATTCGCGCTACACTGGAACATACACTGGATTTGGTGATTGATGGCGGTTTTTGTGGCTTTGATGCTACATCGGTTATTGATCTTGCTAGTGAGCCACCTCTTGTTATTCGTGAGGGTTGTGGTGACGTGTCAGCATTTACCTAGTTTTATTATTTTATTCCGGTTGCAGGGTGTTCCTGGGTGAGGTTATTTATTGACCCTTTATCGAATATTAATAGAGTAAATCATGCGTTTAGTGTGAAGTGAAACTGCTCTGTATTTAGAGGAGGCTCATTCATATTGCTTTGTGCATTCTTTAAGGAGTCAAAACGATGTGCTATATCATTTAACTTATTATAATCACGGTCATCACTGAGCAAAGAATTAAATAAATTATTTTCAACACCATATGCGCTGGAAAGCTTTGCAACATTGTCAACATAGTCAAGTGTGGGTTTTTGTTGACTTAAACGACTAAAAGAATTTTTAAATGCAGTGCTGTTATTTAAATCATCACCAATACGTTCAAGGTCACTCTGCAATAATGCGCCTTTAAGAGCGACATTACCGAGCATGTCTTTTTCAACTTTTAATTGTGTATTTGCACTTAGTCTGTACTCCGCAAGCTTGTTCTTCAGTGTTTCTTGAACAATTGCATTATCTTTGCCCAGCTCATTTTTATATGCTTCAACTTTTATTTTTTTAGTATTTGGGTTTACTTGAAGTTGGCGTAAGGTCACATCATCTTCAGAAAGTAGTTTTTTGCCTTTTTCAGAAGAGGTTCCAGTGTCAGCTTGAGAGCCTTGCTGCTTAAGTTGTTGTGGAATTTGTAGTGCTTGTTCGGTTGAAATATGTGTCATGACGATTTTCTCCCATTCTTTCCTTGATTGGCAAAGCGTGTCCGGTTTATGACGCTTTTTGATGTTAATTAAGGGCTTACAGCTTAATTAGCAATATTGATACCAAAGAAGATAGGAAAAGTCATAGTTGAGGTAAGGTGGGTCCAAGCCCACCAAAAAACAGCAGAAAATTAATGATCTTGCTTGGAGTGAAGTCTTTGAAAGTAGATCACCATTAAGATAGGTAGCGTGATCACAATGGTTGATAGGTTGTAATCTGATGTACTACCACTGAGCAAACAGTGCGTAAAAAACATGAATAGGTCTAGAGTGACCAATCCAAAAAAAGCACCGGCTATATATTCGCTTTGTATTAAGGGGCTTGCTTGTTCACTCATGATGTTGTTCTCCATTTCGGTATTATTTTTAGAGTTTGAAAACTTCTTTGTCGTGAAGTCAGTCTTGTAGACGCTTCAGTATAGTAACGAAAGTTAAATGACTACAAGTGAATATGCACTAAAGCCAATAAATAGCTAATGATGCTTTGGTAAAAAGAAGGAAATTAAAGCTGCGAAAGCAACAAATGCTGAAGAGAAGAGTAAGCAAATAAACAAACCGTAGTGTTGAAACAAAAAGCCAGATAGCAAAGTGCCAATTAAGCGACCGGCAGCATTAGCCATATAATAAAAACCCACATCCAGTGATACGCCATCCTTATCGGCATAGGCCACAATTAAGTATGAGTGTATGGACGAATTGACGGCAAAGAAAGCACCGAACACCATTAAGGCAATTACCAGGGTCTCGGAAGATAAATTTTCTGTTACGTCAAAATATGACAACACAAGAGGGATGCAAATAAGCGGTAAAGCCCATACAAATGCAGTACGACCATTTGGTGTTTTCCTAGAAATGAGTTGAGTCAGTTTAGGGGCGACTGATTGAACCAAGCCATATGCTATAACCCATGCGGCAAGAAAGGAGCCTACTTCGACATGTTGCCAGTTTAATTGTGTTTGCAAATAAACTGGTAAAGCGACAACAAACCAAATGTCACGTGCACCAAATAAAAATAAGCGAGCAGCTGACAAACCGTTTATTCTGTTACTCTTTGAAAAAAGAGTTTTGAATTTTGCTTTGAAAGGTTGTGGTCCTACGTCGTGCTGGAGTAAGCGGAAGCTAGCGATAAAAACTAGAGTGAGCATGAGCGCCATCGCGATAATTGCGCCTTGAAAGCCGATAAGGGTGAGTAGGGCGGCACCAAGAAAGAAGCCGATGCCTTTTAATGCGTTTTTAGAGCCCGTGAGTAATGTGACCCACTGGTAGAGTTTATGTTGGGCCTCATCTGGAATGAGCGACTTAATGCTGCTTTTAGCGCTCATTTTACTTAAATCTTTGGCAATACCTGAGAGCGCTTGAACCAGCATTACGTAAGCGACGGTTAATAATGAGGGTGGCAAAAGTAACATCGCTAAAGCAATAATTTGTAACGCTAGGCCTAGTTTTAAGGTTAAATTGAGACCTTTATGTGCCGCAAGCCATCCACCAAGCAGATTGGTCACCATGCCAAAAAATTCATACAAAATAAATAGACTGGCAATTTCCAAGGCGCTGTATCCCAATTGATGGAAATACAGTACAACAAGCATACGTAAAGCGCCGTCTGTTAAGGTAAAGGCCCAATAACATGCGGTGACGGTCAGGTATTGTGAGAGTTTTTTATCCATTAGAAATTATGGTTTTAATGATTGACCAACTAAGCAGGCGAGCTCCATCATGCGGTTGACGTAGCCTATTTCATTATCGTACCAGACAAACAATTTTAACTGAGTGTCATTAATGACCATCGTAGACGGAGCATCAATAATGCCTGAACGCAAGTCATTGGTGTAATCAACAGAGACCAAAGGCTTTTCTTCATAACCGAGTATGTTGTTGAGATACGTCTGTGATGCTGTTTTTAGGGCTTGGTTAACTTGTTCTTTGCTCACACTTTGTTCAAGTTCAAATACACAGTCTGTTAGGGAGGCGTTTGCCAGTGGTACTCTGACTGCCATGCCATTAATGCGCCCTTTTAATTCTGGAAAAATTTCAGCAATTGCAGTTGCTGAACCTGTCGAAGTGGGAATAAGTGATTGTCCACAAGCGCGTGCACGACGTAAGTCTTTATGGTATTCATCCAAAATGCTTTGAGTATTGGTGACGTCATGAATCGTAGTGATTGTGCCATGTTTGATACCAAACTGTTTTTGGATGACATCCACGACAGGTGCAATGCAGTTTGTGGTGCAGGATGCTGAAGTAACAATATCGTGTTGGTTCGCATCATAAAGGTGGTGGTTCACGCCCATGACAATGTTCAACGTACCGTCTTTAACAGGGGATGAAACCACGACCTTTTTAATGCCTAGGTCTAAGTAGGCTTGTAGTTTCTCTTTAGACTTAAATTGTCCTGTGCAGTCGATTACAATATCGATACCGAGATTTTTCCAAGGGGTGTCTTCAATATTTTTGTTTGAAGAATAAGTTATATGCTTCCCATCTATGACTATATTTGAATCTTGAGTCGAGACCTCATGCTCCCAAGTACCATGCACTGAGTCGTATTGAAGCAAATGTGCTGCGGTTTGACAGTCGCCGGCTAACTCGTTGATATGAGTTAATTCGAATGCCTGGTCGGAGGCTTGATTGAAAAGAGGCCAGTCCCATGCTGCTCTTAATGCTAAGCGTCCCATTCGGCCAAAACCATTAATTGCGACTCGAATTGTCATAAATCCTCTTAAGAAAAAGTTGTGTGGTTAAGTGCTTTTGTATCAAGGGTTAAAGAGTCTGAGGTGCAGCAGTCAGTATGTTGGTCTATAAGGTTTAAATCCTGGTTACAGTCAGTGCTTAATGTAAGTGACTGCTTTAGACTCAGCGATAAAAAATGCAGGGTATGGGACGAGTTAAGTAAGGTGCATTCATAATATTGCCAGTTTCCTTGGCGGCGGCTTGTGACTAAGGCGTGTTTCTTTAAATAAGACAAATGCCTGGAAACCACACTTTGAGGTAGTGATAGCACTGAAACAATATCACAGACACATAGCTCTCCCTTCTGAAGCAGAAGGTTTAAAATGCGTAAACGCACGGGCTCGGAAAGCGCTTTGAAAAAAATGGCTAATTGATCTGTATTCATGCATTAATTATATTTGCTTAAGCAAATATAGACAAGCGAGAAATGGTTTTACAGGCTAGTAAAGTATTAGTGTTTCTAGAATCACTAGCTTGATTCGAGAGTGTTAATCACTTCTGCTGCCCAATCCTGAGCGAATGAAAATTGCTTGATTAACTCCATATCAAGGGTTGCAATTTTTTCTGGAGACAGGGAAAGATAAAGCTCAATTTTTTTGACTTTTTCAATTAATTCTCCTAGCTGGCCAGTATGATCCAGAATAGCTCCCTGTATTGTGGAGCTTAAATTCATTTGTTTGATTAATACTTTAGGCTCCAGTTCCAATAATAAATCAACCCCCGAGAGTAGCCCTGCAAGAAAGGCAGTATCTGCTTGTTCGCTGTCTTGAGTGTGATGAAAGGTGAATAGCTCACAAGTTTTAGCGCGTGTTAATACTACTCGACAGGACTCAATTGGTGATTTGGCATCACTGATGAATGCAATCATCAGTGCCCATTGTTTCAGAACATCAATGCCTAAAAATGTAATTGCTTCTTTAAGGTCGTGAATCGCTCTGGGTAAGGTAAATAATGAACTGTTAATAAGTTTTAGCAGTTGAATAGAAAGTTTAGGATCTTGAGTCACTAATGCTGCTATTTCGCCGATTGCGATATTTTTTTGATTACATTTTTTAATGATTTCGGTAGTCACGGCTGATGACGGACGAATAGAGTTACCCAAAACTGCTTTTGGTTTTGCAAGGTAATAACCTTGAAATAGATCAAAACCAAGTTTGCAGCATGCATCAAACATCTCTTGATGTTCAATACGCTCAGCAAGCCAGGTGACGCTTAGGTGGTCTAGTTTGGTTTTATTATGTTTAACAAGCTCAATGTCCTCATCAAGCACGTCAACCTTAATGAAGCTAATATAGGGTAAGATCGGTAGCCATTGTTCGCTAAAGTCAAAATCATCCAAGGCAAACCTATAGCCCTTTTTTCGCCATGACTTGATGGCAGATACAAACTTATCTGTTACCGTGATACGTTCCAATAATTCAATAATGACGGAACCTTTATCAATTGGAAGAAAAGCTTCCGATAACAAAAATGTCTCTGAAACATTGACAAAAATAGGGTGATTCTTATATTCAATATTCCCTGAAGTACTGGTGCAATAATTTACTAATACTTCGCTGGTGGCAAAATCTTCACCTGCTTCCATGGCAGTCTGATGGTTTTTACTTCGGAATAGCAGTTCGAAACCAAATAAGGAATGGTCTTTTTTATAAATTGGCTGCTTTGCCAATAGCACGCTCTTGTTTGATAAATGAACGTTTGCTTGAGGTAAGTCTGATTGTGCCAAAGTGTCTTCCTCTCAATATTCAAGGTATTTAACAAGTATAGGTCGAATGTTGAATAGGTGTTAAGCGTGTTTACTTTAATTTACGAAGTGAGCAGCTATACTTCTAAGTAATTTTCATATTTAAAAACGAATTTATAAATGCCATTAAAAAGTCAGATGGAGAAAACAAATATGGGCAAGGCTCAGTTTTCTGATGTTGCTCAGGGTCAGGGTTGTACTGAACAAGTGGCTAGTACAGCTAAACCGACTTCTTTTTTTCAACGCTTATCTTTTCGTATGGGGGTTGGCGTTATCTTGTTTGTCGTTCTAGTGATGGTAGCAAATTACTATGTGGCGCAAACACGCGGTCGTGAAGTTGTTGCTGAGCAGACAAATAAACTTAATGATAATGTAGGTCAGTCCTTAGTATTAAAATTAAATGAGCGCTTAGTTTCGGCTGAATCACTTACGACTGCACTAGCAAATTTAGCATTGGTTTTACCAAAAGAAACAGACATGTTTCATAAACTTATCCCTCATCTGATAGATAATGCCGGTATGAAAAAACTGATAGCCGGTGGTGGCATCTGGCCCGAACCTAATCGTTTTAAGGAGGGGGTTGAACGTAACTCTTTTTTTTGGGGGCGCAATGAGCAAGGGGTGCTCAAGTTTTATGATGATTATAATGACCCTGAGGGTAATGGGTATCATCAAGAAGAATGGTATGTTCCGGCTCGCTTTATGGAAAAAGGGCGCGTTTATTGGTCAAAATCATACATGGACCCATATTCACAGGAACCAATGGTTACGTGTACTGTGCCAATGTGGAGTGAAGCCGGTTTTGAAGGGGTTGCTACAATTGATTTAAAACTGGCAGGTTTGTCAGCCTTTATGGCTGAGCAAGCCAAGCTACTGGGTGGTTATGCCTTCGCTGTTGATCGCAATAATCGACTTTTGTCATTTCCACGTATAAAAGAAGATTATTTTGTTGAGGTCAGTCAGGAAGACTTTCCAACCCTGGAGGTCTTAGCGCAAAAACATTCAGGTTTTGGTCCCGTAGCCAAAATTTTAACTGATATCGATGAACAATATCTCAAAGCGGTGAATAACTCTAAATCAGCTAATTTACTGAGTTTGACGCGCCGTATTGATGCTGGTTCTTATCAAATTGAGACGCAAGAAGCCTCAATGGTTGCAGCCATGTTGCTAGGAGAGAATTATTCGTCAAACAAGGGTGAATATTTTTTACTTGATACTGACCCTATCCTAAATGAACCTGTTTCAGTGCGTGTGCTTTCAATGATAAATACAGGCTGGAAGTTGGTGGTTTCAATGCCTGTAAAATATACCGACGCGGTGGTCTCTGAAATAACTGAGCGTATGCTGAGTTTGCTTTTTGTTTTACTGACGTTGATGACCATTATTTATATGTTGTTTTTTAAAGCTGCATTTCTGCTGCCAGTTAATAAACTGACGCATCAAGTGCGCAAGCTAGTTAGTCGAGAAGATTATGTCACCAAGCTAGATCTTCATGGCGCAGATGAATTATCTCAATTAGCGAGTTGGTTTAATATTCGAACCAGTCAGTTAAGTGATGTATTAGAAAAGCTAAAAATGAAAAATATTGCTCTAGATGAGGCGCGTTTGGAGTCTGAACAAGCAAACCGAGCAAAAAATATATTTTTGGCTTCCATGAGTCATGATATTCGTACTCCAATGAATGCAATTATTGGTATGTCTGATGTTCTGGGTAAAAGTGAGCTTGGTCTTGAACAAAGTAATTATGCCCGAGTAATCAACTCATCTGCGCAGGCTTTATTATCATTGATCAATGACATTATGGATTTTTCTAAAATTGAAGCGAATCAGCTTGATCTAGAAAATATACCTTTTAATCTTCGTGAAACGCTAGATGATTGTGCGGACTTGATTGCTTTTCAGGCGGCTGAGAAAAATCTGGAGTTTATTTATTTCTTGTCGCCAGAGGTGAACCCTAATGTGATTGGTGACCCTAGTCGAATACGGCAAATTATTTTGAATCTGGCTGGCAATGCTTTGAAGTTTACTTCTGCTGGTCGGGTGGAATTATGGGTTGAGCCTACACACCAAAGTACTGATGCAGTGAATTTGCATATTGAAGTGAGAGATACAGGGATTGGTTTATCTCAGTCGGCACAAGAAAATCTGTTTATGCCATTCTCTCAAGGAGATGTTACAACAACCCGTAAATATGGCGGTACGGGTTTAGGTTTAACGATCAGCAAGCATCTTGCAGGGCTGATGGGCGGCAATATTGAGTTTAGAAGTGTCGAAAACATTGGCACCACGTTTACATTTAACATAAAGCTAGCCGCTCAGCATGGTGTTGGGGCTGGAAGCCTTGAAGCCAATGCTCACCAGGAAAAGCAAAATCTATTTGTTTTGGGGCAAAACCATTTTCAAAATGCGGTGATTGAACGCTATGCTGAAGCGAGTGCTTTTGAGTGCTATATTTTTAGTACCTTGCAAGCTTGGCTGGATGCTTTGGAAATTTGTGAGCCTGATAAATGTATCAGCTTGTGTATTGACCAGGGGTTATTGGGGGATCTTGATGATTTGAATAAACGTATCCCATCAAAGCTTGATCAGCATCGAATGATTATACTGAAAGCTCAAAACGACCAATTTTGGGAAGACCTGAAAGCGCTGGTTCCAAGCTTAAATATATTGCCTTTAACCTTACCGCTTAAGTTTGATGCGTTAAAAGCGAAATTCAGACCTAATAAACCGAAGGAAAAGATTAAAACAGTTGAGAATGCATCTTTAGAACCGTTTAATCATAAGCGTTTGTTGGTGGTAGAAGATAATAAAGTGAATCAGCAAGTTATCATGATTATGCTTCGTCATTTAGGTTTGAATGCAGATGTCGCCAATGATGGCGTTGAAGCAGTTGAAGCGGTACAAAAGAAGGACTATGACTTGGTGTTAATGGATTGGCAAATGCCTAGAATGGATGGCTTGGAAGCGACTCGCCGTATACGGGCATCCCGATCTGACTCGAAGCCCATTATTATTGCAGTAACAGCAAATGCGATGTCGGGTGACTTGGATAAATGCATGGAGGCCGGTATGGATGACTATCTGAGCAAGCCAATTCGACGTGATAAAATAGAGTTAACCTTGCGTAAATGGCTGCTAGGTGAGTCTTAATGCAACTTTAGTAGCTCACCAATCCCGTGTTGAATAGTTGGTGGGGGTTAAAATGGTATCCTTTGCTGCTTCAAAGGTTTCAGGGTAGTCCAGGGTGAAATGTAAACCCCTGCTTTCTTTTCGCTGAATGGCTGAGCAAATGATTAAATCTGCCACGGTCACGAGGTTACGCAACTCAAGTAAATCATTCGTTACGCTGTAATTACTGTAATAATCGAGAATTTCCTGGTGTAATAAATCTACGCGATGTTTGGCGCGTTGCAAGCGTTTGTTGGTGCGTACAATGCCTACATAATCCCACATGAATCGGCGAAGTTCATCCCAGTTGTGCGCAATTACGACGTCTTCATCGGAGTCAGTGACTTGAGATTCATCCCACACAGGAGCTTCTGGGGCTTGTGGGATTTGATTGATTTTGTGATTGATGTCTTTTGCTGCTTCCTGGCCATAAACTACACATTCAAGTAAAGAATTACTCGCCATGCGGTTCGCACCATGTAAGCCTGTAAAAGAAGCTTCGCCAACGGCATATAGTTGATTGACATCGGTTCTACCGCGTTGGTCAACCATAATACCACCGCAGGTATAGTGCGCTGCAGGTACAATTGGGATCGGCTGCTTGGTGATATCAATACCAAAGCCTAAGCAGGTTTCATAAATTGTTGGAAAATGAGACTTAACGAAATCAGCCGGTTTATGACTAATGTCGAGTAATAGATGGTCCGCCCCGATACGTTTCATTTCATGGTCAATGGCGCGCGCTACGATATCTCGGGGGGCAAGTTCTAAACGTTCATCGAAGCGATGCATAAAGCGTTCGCCGCTGGGTAGTAGCAAATGCCCACCTTCACCTCGAACGGCTTCAGTGATCAAGAAAGACTTTGCTTGAGGATGATACAGACAGGTAGGGTGAAACTGGTTGAATTCCATATTCCCAACCCGACAACCACTGCGCCAGGCCATGGCAATACCATCACCACTGGCTCCATCAGGGTTACTGGTATATAAATAGGCCTTACTTGCCCCGCCTGTGGCGATGATTACAAAGCGGGCGCGAAATAATTCAACATGATTGTCTTCACGGTTAAGTACGTAAGCCCCGACGCAACGATTTCCGGGTAAACATAGCTTCTTGTGGGTTATCAGGTCAATTGCGACACGGTTTTCATGGATATCGATATTACTTGCTGCAGAGGCTTGATTACAAAGGGCGCTTGAAATTGCTAGGCCAGTTGCATCATCAGCGTGTACCACACGTCGATGGCTGTGGCCGCCTTCTTTCGTTAAGTGATAGGTGTCAGCTGCACCATCATCATTATTTTTGGTGAAATCGACTCCTTGATTAATAAGCCATTCGATACTGGCTCGACCATGATTGGCCGTTTGACGCACAGCATCTTTGTGGCATAAACCTGCACCAGCATTTAAGGTGTCTTTTATATGCGATTCGATGTCATCATCATCGCTTAATACTGCAGCAATACCGCCTTGCGCCCAAGGGGTTGAACCACTCGAAAGCGAAGCTTTAGATATAACTGCTACTGAAATGTCATTGTTAAGGCATAGCGCAGCACTTAAGCCGGCAGCACCGCTACCAATGATGAGAACATCGTACAAAAAAGAAGCTTGCATAGTTTGGGGGTCTTAAAATTAATACAGCGCATATTATTAACGGATTGAACTAAATTGCAAATCTATAGTCTCTTTATTAAACAGATTAGTCTTTTGGTTTTTTTTAGAATATGGATAGGGCAACATTATGTCTGGAATGTTGGCACGAGCCAGTGACAAGAAAATAGTAGCAATTTCAGCAAGCAAGCCTGATAAGGGCGTTTTAATTTCTCATCTTCTGAGTAATAATATATCTCAATACACTTGTAAGAACGCTTGCCAGATGTTGTCTGAAACTAACGATAAAATAAATTTTATGCATAGCCGCTCGCCAGATACAACGCCGTCACAAAATATAAGCTCTGAACTTTCTGTTGACCAGAAGCTTGTACTACGCGTTCAAAAAGGAGATAAAAAAGCCTTTGATTTACTGGTAATTAAATACCAAGGTAAAGTTGCTTCGATTATTTCCCGTTATGTTAAAGACCATCATGAAATTGCAGATGTAAGCCAGGAAGCCTTTATCAAAGCCTATCGGGCACTTGAACGTTTTCGAGGCGATAGTGCGTTTTATACCTGGCTTTATCGTATTGCCATCAATTGCGCCAAGAATTATCTACAGGCTAAAGGTCGTCGTCCACCTGCCGCAGATGTTGATGCAGTTGATGCCGAAAATATTTCTGGAAATCAACGATTGAAAGAAATAGCGACACCTGAGAATTTGTTAAATAAAGCACAGCTTGAAAAAGTGGTGAATGATGCGATTTTAGCCTTACCTGAAGATTTACGTGTTGCCTTAACTCTTCGAGAGTTTGATGGTTTAAGCTATGACGAAATTTCAGAGGTGATGGATTGTCCAGTAGGGACGGTACGTTCAAGGATCTTTCGGGCAAGAGAAGCGGTAGACAAAGACATCAATCAACTGATGGGGCACTATTAATGAGATACCTTTACATGCAAACTGACTTCTCTCAGGGGGAGCACGATGGATGACCGTATAAAAGAGTCTATATCCGCTTTAATGGATGACGAGACCAATGAGCTAGAATTGCAACGTGTATTATCGCATGCAGGTGAAGACGAACTGTTAGAAACTTGGGCATCTTACCATAAAATACGTGCCGTTATGCAGAGTGAACATGATGAATTTCCAGCGATAGATATTAGTCAATCTGTTGCTCAGATAATCGCGCAAGAAGCCCCTTTGAAAATAAGTGGAGATGTGTCTGAATCTTCACCTGAGAGGGCTGAGCAAGTCTCTTCGCCAAAATCTTTAAGCATAGAAAATGAATCAAGCAAAACTACAGGGCATGGTCGTTATGCTGCTAGCATTAGCGGTGGCTTAGCCATTGCTGCGAGCGTGGCTTTTGCTTTCATGTTTGTACTGCAGAACGGTGTTGATAGTCCATTAAATGTAAATAACGTGCCGCTAGCGTTTACACCCTCTGTTGTGAATGAACCCGAAGTTTCAAGGATTAAGTATGTAAATGCCTCGTCAATTAGTGAAAGTCGTCAACCTAAAATTATTGTCGAGTTCAGTGAAGCGCATGCACGTCGCTTTAATGAATATTTGCTTCGGCATGCTGAGCATTCCGTAGTTAGTTCGCCTGCGGGTATGATGCCTTTAGCACGAGTGGCAAGTGTAAATGCTGTTGGGATATAAAGGCGCTTTGAGTGAAAATGACTGCTCTGAAAAATAGTAATAAAAGTAGTTTAAAAGATAGAAGGATAAACTTGAATATAATGATTAGACTCCCTTTCGTTTTGCTTAGTTTCGCACTGCTTACTTGGTCTAACATAGTCAATGCTGAGCTATTAAGTGAACGCTCGCCAGAACAATGGTTAAAAGTGATGCAGTATGCTTCCGTTAATGAGAATTATCGCGGTGTTTTTATGTTTTCACGCGGTGAGATGTCAAGCTCCATGAGTATTGTTCATCGTTTTCAAAATGATGAAGAGCAAGAGTTACTAAAACAACTAGACGGCGAAATGGGTGAAATTGTACGTCGTGGCTCGGAAGTTATGTGCGTATTCCCAGATAACCGTGTTGTGCAGTTAGAAAAGTCAAAGTATTCGAATAAAGTGGTGCAGACCTTTGCGAGCTTTATGCCTGAGCAACAAAATTATCAGCTGAAAAACTTGGGACCTTGCCGACAAGTCGCGCGTCCTTGCGTTAAATTATCCATTGAAGCTGAAGATCAGCATCGTTATAGCTATTTTTTATGGTTGGATAAGCAAACGGGGCTACTGCTGAAATCTGTTTTACAAAACAATCAGGGGGTTGATCTTGAACGCTTTCAATATACTCAAATTGAATTTCCAACGACCATTAGTGATGTAGACTTAGTTCCTATGAATGAAGGCTCTCTGGTCGAGCATGTGATGATCCCTTCCGTCAAGAAAGATTTACAGTGGCCTAGTGAAATAACGTGGCAAAGTAGCTGGGTGCCACCAGGCTTTAAAAAAATTAATGGGGAATATAAAGCGGGCGAAAATGTAATGGTGTACAGTGATGGTTTAGCCAATTACAGTATCTTTGTTGAAAAAATTCAGGAAGGTATGATGCCTGAAGGTGCATCTCAAGTGGGTGCTACGGTTGCTTATGCCCAAGTTTTAAAGTTTAATTCGCATCCCTATAGTGTGACAGTGATTGGTGAAGTTCCTGCTATGACAGCTATGCTGGTTGCTGAATCAGTTAAACCTTTGTTATCAAAGTAAATTCCCATAATGCCAGAATAGAGTTTAAATAGTTAATAGAGTGCGTGAATGATTGAAGAGCAAGCCTTGGTTTTAAGTGAAGTGAAGCACGGTTATGTCAGGGTTAAAATTCAAAGGCAAAGTGCTTGCGAGAGCTGTCAGCTCAAGTCCGGTTGTGGACAAAGTGCATTGACAAAATTATCCAGTAATAAATGTATTGAATTTGATGTTGCCAATACAATTAATGCAAAAGCGGGAGATATTGTTTCGTTAGCTATTTCGGAACAAGGTTTATTGAGCGCTTCATTGTTGATGTTTTTGATGCCGCTGTTGTTGATGTTGGGCGTTTCACTCATCACAAAAAGCTTCTTCGTTTGGTCTGATGGCGCAGTGGCATTAAGTGGTTTAGTTTCATTGTTGCTCGGTTTTGGTATTGCTAGAGTTTATGCCAAAAATCATCAGGACGATGAGAACTTTAAACCCGAAATGGTTCGTGTTGAAGTACCTGATAAGCATACCTCCAATATTCATCTATCGTAATTCTTACCTCGCCCTTAACTAACTTTAAGTTGAAAAGAATTGTTTAAGGCTCAAACTATCTAGTCTAAATAAAATATATCTAAGCGATTATTAGACTGTGTAGGAGTAGCCATGAGGTATTGGAAATCATTAATCTCAACGATTTGGGTGTTTTGTTGTTTTAGTTTTATTAGTGGGCATTTGTTTGCATCAGGCTTGCCCGATTTTACTGAACTGGTAACCGAGCACTCTGAATCTGTGGTCAATATCAGTACGATAAGTCATGTGGAGCAGTCGTCACAATTTAAGTTTCAAGGGGATATGGAACAACTCCCAGACTTCTTTAAACACTTTTTTGGCAGCACGCCTGACCGTAAGGATGAACGTGGCCCAAAGGGGCGAAAGAAACAATTACAATCAATGGGGTCAGGTTTCATCGTTAGTGAAGATGGTTTTGTGTTAACGAATAACCATGTAGTTGAAGGTGCAGATGAAATTTTTGTACGTTTTAATGACCGACGAGAACTTAAAGCCAAACTGATAGGCTCAGATAAACGTTCAGACTTAGCCGTTTTAAAAGTTGAAGCCGATGATTTACCCGCTGTTAAATTAGGTAAATCAAAAAAGTTAAAAGTAGGTGAATGGGTTTTCGCTATAGGGTCACCTTTTGGCTTTGATTACACCGTTACTGCTGGCATTGTCAGTGCGAAAGGGCGAAGTTTACCGAACGAAAACTATGTACCCTTTATTCAAACTGATGTTGCTATTAATCCAGGTAATTCAGGTGGACCGCTTTTCAATATGGATGGCGAAGTCGTTGGCATAAACTCTCAAATATATACTCGCTCCGGTGGATTTATGGGGGTCTCTTTTGCGATTCCAATTGATGTGGCAATGGAAGTTGTTGATCAGCTAAAAGGGCAGGGTTATGTTTCCCGAGGTTGGTTAGGTGTTTTGATTCAAGAAGTGAATAAAGGCCTAGCTGAATCTTTTGGTTTGGATAAACCATACGGTGCGTTAGTGTCACAAGTTCTAGAAGGTTCTCCTGCTGCAGACGCGGGTCTACAAACGGGTGACGTGATTATAAAATATGAAGATGAAGAAATAGGTTTGTCATCAGAACTTCCTCAGTTGGTAGGGCGCACTAAAGTAGGTGAAAAAGTTGAACTAACCGTGATGCGTAATGGCAATGAGAAAGAAATTACCCTTAAAATTGGCGAGCTGCCAAATGCCGCGAAAGCATCTGTTGAAACGGCAGCTCCCATAGCTAAGAACAGCAACCGTCTAGGGCTTAATGTCAGGATTATTGACCCTAAAACATTAGCAGATTTAAATCTTGATAGTGGCGTGCAGGTTATCCAAGTTATGGATCAGCCAGCGCAACGAGCCGGAATTCGACAAGGCGATATTATTACCCGATTGAATAATCAAAGTTTCAAAACTTTAACTGAGTTTTTTGATGTAGTTGATAGTTTACCGAGTAACCGAGCGATTCCTGTTTTAGTCGTACGCCAAGGCAGCCCCTTGTTTATTGTGATAAAGGTTGAGGATTAATAACTTGTGAAGGGCTTCATGTAGTATATGAAGTCCTATTTTCATCGCTTACCTTCTATGGTAGCGAATTTCTCACAATACACGGAATGACTGAATTGCCTACATGTTTCGTCAAAAGTTGCCAATTAAAAGGTAGCGTAGTGAAATTTTATTAGAAGTAATTGCCTGTTATTTGTACTAAACAATACATTTCTAAACTTGAATTATTGATCAGTCGATTCTAAAGTTAAAGCGTTTAAATAAATTATGAGGTATTAAATTGTCCGTTGTCTAACCTTGGTCACTGTTTGGATGTATGGCGTGATCAGTTAATTTATAGCTTACTAAAATGGATTGAGCATGGAACATAATAAACAGATCTTGATTGTAGGAACCTACGGAATTGATGTTTTTCACGGTATGAACGATACAGAGGGTTGTATGGTAAAAACAGCATACACCCCTAAAAGCACCTTAGAATATATTCAAAATTGCAGCTTTGATGTGATCATTATTAATCTGGAGCCGGATGGTAAAGGTGAAGTTGCAGAAGCATACTTAATTCAAGCCATTGCCGAATCCCATCTTCAGGAAAATGCTGTTTGCTTAGGTGTAAGCGTACAGTATCCGCATGCATTACCTACTGGCAAGCGTGCAAAGCATCTGGATATTCTCGCTGGCTGGTTAACCCTGCCAATTGATTCAAAGCATTTGATAAGTCATATAGTTGAATTGATTGAATCACCGCACCCACTGAAAGTTAGAGATAAGCTCCTTAAAGCGAGAAATACGGTTACTTTGGTAGCGTGATGTTTAGTTTTTGATAATCTAGGTGCTTAGCCTTTGATAATCAATTAGTGCCTTGCTAGAGGGTTTGTTTTTTGAAACCCTTTGGTAGTGCGCAATGCATTGTTTTAGATACTCTTGATCTTCAGTGCGTGAGAAATCCCACATGGATGAGCCTGTTTTTGAGATAGCGGTACAGACATGTGTCGATACATGAATGATTTCATAAAATTGCTTCTTTTCTTTTACTAGGCTTTCATTGATCAAACCTAGGCCCATGTCTGCCAAAGCCAGGCGAACTTTATAGTTGTGATAAACCGGGCAGAGTATAAATTCAAGTGTCTGATTTGAGTGTTTTTTCAAGATAGCTTGTACTAAGTCGATTAATAGATCTCCTCCAACACCTGAAATAATGAGTAAATTGCGTTCTGTTGCATCAATAGAAAGGTCAGCAGCACTGAGGCAATGGACTTTCCAGTTGCCTTGAATAACGTTGTTTGGAGACTGCTCGATAAATTCATTTTTTAATTCTATTTTTAGACTTGTCATTAAGGTTTCAACAATATCGACAAAGTGAATTGTTTTGGCTGCTTTGCGTCGTAATAAACTTTTACCTAATAGGCCATGGTCACAACAGCAGTCCCATATATGGTCATAATGCTGGGTGATCATGTTATCGATTTGTTTCAGACGCTTACTAAGCTTCATTTGTTTGGCTTTTTAATGTTGTTGTTAATTGTTTGTGACGTATCAGGAGGTACAAGGCAAAAGCAACGGCAACCCCGGGAATGCAGATTAAAGGGATGCAGATCCAACCATATTGGATTCCATATTGTTTGGCTTCAAATAAAATCCAAAAGAGTAATATAAAGCCGCAGGCTATGACATCTACAGAGTAACCCGTAGCAAGAGGGTTAACGAAGCCTAAAGCAAAAGACTGAAATAAATCAGCCTGCTCAATCGCTGCAGGCAGGGTATAGAATAAAAATACGGCTAAGAAGGCTGCTGCAGAAACGAGAATTGCACGTTTAAAGTTTTGTTCGTTCATTATTGTTCCTTTAATTTATGTTTTTAATCCAAAATATTGTGTTTAAAAATATCAAAAATGACTTCTCGCATCCATTGATGTGCTTTGTCATTACTATAGTTGGATGGCCAATACAGGTGCCAGTCTAATTCTGGCAGCTCAAAGGGTAGGTCATACACTTGTAAATCATGGTCTTGTGCTAGTGTTTTGGGAATAGTGAGTAGCATATTCGTGCGTTCTGCTATGGGGGGCGCTGCGCGTGAGTGTTGTACTCGTAGTAGAATATTGCGCTGAAGTCCCAAGCGATTTAGGTACATGTCGATATAGCCTTGGCCTTTACGGCGACTGGATACATTAATATGTGGCAGTGAAATATACTGCTCAAGGCTTAAAGTGTCATCAAGTTCAGGGTGTTTTTTTCGTGCAACACAAACGTACTTGTCATGCACTAAAGGCTTATGGGTTAGTTGTGAATCATTAATCAAGGGTACGTCTAAAGCAAAATCCAATTGGCCTGCTGCAAACTCGCGTGCTAAATCGTGTCTCTGTACTCCATAGCTTTCAACTGAAATACCTGGTGCATGTTTTTGTAAATGGTCCATCAATAGCGGTAGAAGGTATGACTCCGAAGTGTCGTTCATGGCAAACAAAAACTTTCTAGTGGAGCTTTTAGGCGAAAAATCATCATGCTCGTTTAAGCAACTTTCCAAACTGACTAATGAAGCGCGTATACGCTCAATCACATTTTCGGCTAGGGGGGTCGGTACCATATTGCCTGACTGTCGAACAAATAGTTTATCGTTAAAGGCATTGCGTAATCGATTAAGAGAATTGCTTACAGCCGGTTGTGTTATAAAAAGTGCTTCAGCTGCTTTAGTGAGGTTTCTTTCACGGTAAATAACATCAAAAACAATAAATAAGTTAAGGTCAATCTTATGTAGTTGCATATTTATTTTCGCTCGATTGTTCGTGTTCTTTGTACGCATGAGATAAAGCAGTACTATAACTGTAGCTTATTCAGTTTGATAAATGAAATAAACTTCAATGATGGTTTGTATGCTGGCTATAATTATTGAGTTGCCAATAACTTAGACAGGATTGAACTTATGAACTTCGAATATTCAGACAAAGTAAACAAACTAATGAAAGAGGTTCAGGACTTTTTGGATGCCTATCTTTATCCCATTGAGCATGAGTTAAACGAGCAAATAGAAAATAATGAAGATCGCTGGATGATTCCTCAGCAAATTGAAGATTTGAAAGCATTAGCGAAGTCGCAAGGTTTATGGAATTTATTTTTGCCTGACAGTGAGGGGGGATACGGTCTAAGTAATCTTGAATACGCACCATTAGCGGAGTTAATGGGTAGAACGCGTTTTGCTTCTGAAATATTCAACTGTAGTGCTCCAGATACGGGTAATATGGAGGTGTTAGTGCGTTATGGGACTGATGAACAAAAAGAAAAATGGTTAAAACCACTGTTAGCGGGTGAAATTCGTTCAGCGTTTGCAATGACCGAACCAGATGTAGCCTCGTGTGATGCCACCAATATTGAAACTCATATTGCGCGTGATGGCGATGAATATGTGATTAATGGACGTAAGTGGTATATATCTGGAGCTTGTGACCCGCGCTGCAAAATATTGATCGTGATGGGTAAAACTGACCCGAATAATGAAAACCGTCACCTTCAGCAGTCACAAATCCTAGTGCCTATAAATACGCCCGGCGTGACAATTGAAAGAGCGATGAAAGTCTTTGGTAATGATGATGCACCAGAGGGGCATGCTGAAATCACTTTTAAAAATGTACGCGTACCGGTGGAGAATATTATTTTAGGTGAAGGTCGTGGTTTCGAAATTGCTCAAGGGCGTTTAGGTCCAGGTCGAATTCATCACTGTATGCGTTTGATTGGTGCCGCTCAGAGATCTTTAGAAATGATGGCAGTACGTGCCGAACAGCGTATTGCTTTTGGTCGACCATTGAGTAAACAAGGATCTGTTCGGGAAGATATCGCTAAGTCCTACTGTGAAATTGAGCAAGCTAGATTATTAACGCTTAAAGCGGCTGATAAGATGGATCGAAGTGGTAATAAGGGCGCGAAAGAATTGATTTCTATGATAAAAATTGTTGCACCACAAATGGCTTGTGGGGTAATTGATCGAGCCATTCAAATACACGGTGCAGCGGGTTTGAGTCAAGATACTTTCCTTGCACAAGCCTACCAAATGGCACGTAGTATTCGTTTAGCGGATGGACCGGATCAAGTTCACATGATGCAACTTGGCAGAGGGATTGCTAAAGGTTACTCAGCCATGCATCTAATGAAAATGAGAGGGTAGATAAATGAGTGACAAAAGTTCTGAAACAAGCACACAAACAAGTGCTGAAATTCTAAATGAAGGGAAATTAGCTGCTTATCTATCAATACATATAGAAGATTTTGAGGGCCCATTAAAGGCGACTAAATTTACGGGTGGACAATCGAACCCTACCTATAAAATCGAAGCTAAATCAGGTGATTACGTACTTCGAAGTCAACCTTTGGGCAAGTTACTTAAATCAGCACACGCAGTAGACCGTGAATATAAAGTTTACCAGGCACTCGCTAAAACAGATGTACCTGTTCCGAAAGTCTATCATCTATGTGAAGACCGTGATGTTATGGGAGCTATGTTTTATGTGATGGAGTTATGTGAAGGGCGTATTTTCTGGGATGCTGCATTACCTGAGTTAGACTCTAATGAAGAAAGAACACAAGCCTATGAACAGATGAATAACGTTTTAGCTGCAATTCATAGTGTGGATATCGATACTGTAGGTTTAAGTGATTATGGTAAACCAGGAAACTATTTTGAACGCCAACTCTCGCGTTGGTCGGCGCAATATAAAGCCTCGGAAATAAAACCCATCCCAGCGATGGATCAACTTATCGAATGGCTAGACAATAATATACCGGAAGATGATGGCCGTATATCACTTGTTCATGGTGACTTCAGACTTGATAACATGATGCTGTCACCTAATGACTCAAACATTATTGCCGTATTGGATTGGGAGTTATCTACCTTGGGTCACCCCTTTGCTGACTTAGCTTATCAATGTATGCAACTGAGAATGCCTGCAAGTTCAGGCGGCAAGTCAGGAAACATGAGTGGTTTGGCTGGTGTTAATCGTACGGCTTTGGGGATACCAACCGAGAAAGAATACGTAGCCAGCTATTGTGAAAAAATGGGTCTAGAAAAAATTGATAACTGGGCTTTCTATCTGGCATTTAGTTTTTTCCGTTTAGCTGCGATTGCTCAAGGAGTGGCTAAGCGCGCTTTAGATGGCAATGCCTCAAATAAAAATGCAATGAAAGTTGGTGCCTTTGTAGCCCCATTAGCAATGGCTGCACTAGGTGTTATCAAGACAGAGAGTAACCTTTAACTAGTTAGGAATGAATATGAAAGCAATTGTATGTGAAGAATTCGGACCAACTGATTCATTGGTCTACAAAGAAATTGATACACCTGAACCGGGTAAAGGTGAAATACGGGTAAAGGTAAAAGCAGCTGGCGTTAATTTTCCTGACGGCTTATTGGTACAAGGTTTATATCAGGTAAAACCTGAGCGGCCTTTTATTCCAGGAATGGAGTTTTGCGGTGAGGTAGAAAGCCTGGGTGAGGGTGTAAAACATTTGAAACTTGGGCAGCGACTTATTTGCACCAGTCAATCTTATGGCGGCTTTGCTGAGCAAGCCATTGTAAATTCAAAACTTGTTATGCCCATTCCTTTTGATGAAATGAGTGACACTGATGCTGCGAACCTGATGTGCGCACACGGTACAGCGCACCATGCGCTCAAGCAACGCGCTCGTTTAAAAACAGGTGAAACATTAGTCGTTTTAGGCGCTGCCGGAGGAACAGGAATTGCCGCGGTTCAAATAGGAAAAGCGATGGGGGCAAGAGTTATTGCTGTTTGTTCTAGTGATGAAAAACTGGCGATTGCCAAAGAAAATGGTGCTGATGACTTAATCAACTATACCGAGAGCGATCTTAAATCATCCATCAAAGAGCTGACGGGTGGTAAAGGGGCTAATGTTGTTTATGACCCTGTTGGTGGCGAAGCTTTTGATGCCTGTACTCGCTCTATGGCGCGAAATGGTCGTTTACTTGTAATTGGTTTTGCCTCAGGGAAAATTCCAAGCTTTCCAGTCAACCTAGCCTTAGTGAAAGAATATAGTGTAATTGGCGTATTCTGGGGCAGTTTTGTGATGCATGAGCCGATGCCATTTATACAAAATATGCAGGAACTTTTTGCATGGTATAAGGCGGGTAAAGTAAGCCTGGTGACGGATGAAGTTTTTCCTTTATCAAAAACCAATGAAGCCTTGGCGAAAGTGATGAATCGAAAAGTAAAAGGCAAAGTAGTAGTCGTGCCGGATGAATTGATGGCATAAATATATGTGATGTTAATTATAAATAACAATTGCCCATAAAAAATACAGATCAAAAAAGGTAAATAAAATGACTACAAACTTATTCGACCTAACAGGAAAAATTGCTTTGGTAACCGGTGCAAGCCGCGGTATTGGTGAGTCTATCGCTAAACTATTAGCTGAGCAGGGTGCACATGTGATTGTCTCCAGTCGAAAGCTGGATGGTTGTCAGGCGGTAGCAGATAAAATTACCGAAGCAGGTGGTTCAGCTGAAGCACTGGCTTGTCATGTTGGTGATATGGAACAGATTAAACAAACTTTTGAAACCATTTCTGAAAAACACGGCAAGCTGGATATTTTAATTAACAATGCCGCCACCAACCCTTATTTTGGTCATATTCTAGATACTGATATTGCAGCTTATGACAAAACAGTTGATGTAAATATTCGCGGATATTTTTTCATGTCGATTGAAGCAGGTAAATTAATGAAAAAAAATGGCGGTGGATCAATTGTTAATACTGCATCGGTTAATGGGCTACAACCAGGCATGATGCAAGGTATTTATTCTATTTCGAAAGCAGCGGTTATTAATATGACTAAAGCGTTTGCAAAAGAATGCGCCCCAATGGGAATACGTTGTAACGCATTATTACCAGGATTAACCAAAACTAAATTTGCAGGCGCTTTATTTAACAATGAAGCCATGCATAAAGCAGCGATGCAAATGATTCCAATGCACCGTCATGCGGAGCCTGATGAAATGGCGGGTACGGTTTTGTATTTAGCTTCTGACGCAAGCTCCTACACCACAGGAGAGTGTATTGTGGTTGACGGTGGTTTAACAATTTAATTGCATGAACTAAAAGGTTTTTATAAATGGATAGTTTATTAGATTTTACAGAAAAAACCGCATTAATCACCGGTGCTGCCAGTGGCTTTGGTAAAGCGTTAGCGATTGAGTTAGGTAAGCGTGGTGCAAATCTTGTGTTAGCTGATTATAACGAACAAGGCTTAGATGAAACAAAACAAGCGCTTGAATCTATCAATGCAAAAGTTGTGACGCATGTAGGTAACGTGGCGGATGAAAGTCATGCAGAACAATTAGTGGCAAGCGCAAAAGAAGTTTTTGGTGGTTTGGATATTGCTGTCAATAATGCAGGTATAGCACCAGGTAAGCTAGCGCCAATTACAGAACTGAGTGCCGAAACGATTGACCAGCAATTAAATGTGAACACCAAAGGTGTTGCTTTTGGTATGAAATACCAACTGCGTCAAATGGCAGCTCAAAAATCAGGTGCTATTCTCAATGTCAGCTCTATGGCTGGCGTAGGTGGTGCACCATTAGTTGCGACTTATTCTGCTGCAAAACATGCCGTTATTGGTTTAACCAAAACAGCAGCAGTTGAATTTGGTGCTTTGAATATTCGCGTCAATGCTATTTGTCCTTTCTTTGCTCAAACACCGATGGTGGATAACAAAGTATTGAACCCGAATGATTCGATTGATGAGGTAAATAAGAATCTGGCCCGCGGTTGCCCAATGAAGCGTATTGCCAGGTTGGAAGAGATTGTGAATGTCATGGTGATGATGTTATCACCCGCCAATAGTTATATGAATGGTATTGCAGTGCCTGTCGATGGCGGTGTATCAGCAATATAAAAGGAATATTTATGAGTAAACAGCGTGAATTTGACGTTATTATCTGGGGCGCAACAGGTTTTACTGGGCGTTTGGTTGCCGAATACTATCTAAAGCAGTATGGGCTCGGTAGTGACTTAAAATGGGCGATGGCGGGAAGAAGCCAAACCAAGCTAGAGCAGGTGCGTTCAAGTCTAGGTAATAGTGATATTCCTCTACTATTAGCGGATAGCCATGATCCGGAAAGCTTAATCGCTCTGGTGAAACGTAGTAAAGTTATCTGCACCACTGTTGGTCCTTATGCCAAATATGGTAATGAATTAGTGGCTGCTTGTGTTGAAAATGGTACCGACTATTGTGACCTTGCAGGTGAAACGCAATGGATCCGTCGAATGATCGATCAGCATTATGCTGCGGCACAAAAATCAGGAAGTCGTATTGTCCACTGCTGTGGTTTTGACTCTATTCCCTCTGATATGGGAACTTACTTTCTGCAAAAAGAAGCAAAAAATCAATTTGGTGAATATTGCCAGCAAGTAAAAATGCGCCTTAAGTCTATTAAAGGTGGCTTTAGTGGCGGTACGTTCGCTAGCATGAATAATGTCATGGATGAAGCTAGTAAAGATCCATCTGTCGCTAAAACAATATTTAACCCTTATGGGCTAAACCCCAAAGGAGAGCAGAGCGGGCCTGATAAAGCGGATTTGCAAAGTGTTAAATATGATGCTGATCTCGGCGCATGGATTATGCCTTTTATTATGGCTGGTATTAATACAAGAGTGGTACGACGAAGCCATGCACTTAATGGCTACCCTTATGGCAAAGACTTTCGATATGATGAATCTATGGTCAGTGGTGAAGGTTTATCAGGTAGATTAAAAGGCTATGTGGGTCTAATTGCATTAGGTGCGATGATGGCTGGTAAACCCGGTTCTTTATATAAGAAGTTTCAAGCACGCTTTACTCCCAAACCCGGAGAAGGGCCGACACGAAAAGAACGGGAGTCAGGTTTCTTTAATTTTACCATTATAGGTAAGTTTAGAGATGGCGAGATTATGACGGCAAAAGTCACCGGTGATCGTGATCCAGGTTATGGCTCAACCTCAAAAATGTTAGGTGAAAGTGCAGTGTGTTTAGCTTTGGATAAAAAAATCTCACCCAAGATTTCAGGTGTGCTGACACCATCAACCGCGATGGGGGATGCTTTGTTGAAACGCTTAGAGCAAAACGCCGGGTTAACGTTTTCGATAGTAGTGTAAGTTGGAACTTTTAAGGCATTAAGGTATTACTGTCATACCGGTAGTCTCTTGGGCCGCTATCTGCATTTTCAAGCGAAGTGAAGTTCTTACAGTATTGAAGGGAATGGATTCCCGCTATCGCGGGAATAACAATGTGAGGGGTGAAGATCCAATGAGTTAACCTCGATATGGTTTGCGATCTGCCTGAGAAGCAATATTATGTTGGTTAGATGAAACATCCTCATACATATCCGTAATCTTATTCATATATTTCAACATAGTTTCGGTTGTTACTTGTATTACAAATGGAACATAGCGTTGACTATCCATTAAATCAAAGCCTGAACGAGAGAACTCCCAATTACTCGATACTTTTCTAAGTGCTTTTGAAATTTTATTGTTGTTCAGTTGTGATGTATTTAACTCAACTAAGGCCTGATCGTATTCTTTCAACGCGATTTTGAATTTCTTAATGACTTCTCTTTTTTCTCTAATGCCCCAGCTACTAGCCGCGTATAACATACCAATTCTTTGAGAAAGCATTCGTTGGCGGCCTGATTTATTGATAACTGCGCCTTTGGTATTGTTGGATCTTTTCTCAAGCAACGTAACGAGATGCTCGCATAAGGCTAATAGATCATCCCCTTCATCAATAAGTAATATTGCCTGGTCTTTTTGAGGTGTTTTTAAAGCATTACGGCTGAATGATCCCCACTTTTGGCGAACACGAGCGATTGCTTTTTCAATTTTTATGGTCGGAGCAAACTCATCTAACTCTTCGAGTTGCATATTAAATGTCGCCAGAGAAGTGTCTAGTATCTTTTGTGCATCATCAACAAAAACATCCTGACCGATCAGCATGTAAGATTTAATAATACGTTGGGTAAGCATACGTTGCTTACCAGCTTTATTAATAGCCGAGTCAATATTCATCTCTTTTGCGTAAGCTGAAGCATCTGGGTTAAAGAGTAAAGCAATACTAAGGCTTAATGCCAAAATAAATGAACTAAAAAAATAGTTGTTTCGTGAGAGGGTGAAACTTGCTGGGTTAGATATATTCTTTGAATAAATGTATGAAGTAGTCTGGTCGTTGTCCATAATAACATCCTTAAATTATTGATACTTACTTATCAAAAATATACGCCCTAACTTTATGTGAAAATTCAGGTAAATCAAATTCACGTATCGCGTTTTATATAAATAAAACAAAATGTTACATCTTTTAATAAAAATATTGGTTATTTAAATTTAATGGCTAATTGAAGCATAAAACTTACCCCATAAATTAAATATATCGTGCATCCTGTCTGCAAGAAAGTACAATTATTATTTACCCACACCTCAAGCGCTTAATTAGATATCTATGCCAAATAAAGTACGGTTATTAATGGTCTTACTACTTATTAGTACGACGACTCAAGCCCAGTGGTTTAAGTATTCCTCAACGGCGATGACAACAGAAATAGTTTTAGAGCTTTGGCATGATGATCAAATAAAAGCAAAGCAGATTAGCCAGCAGGTTTTTTTAGAATTTAAACGTATTGAGTCCGTCATGACTCGCTATGATGAAAGCTCAGAACTTTCAGGTATTAATAAGCACGCAGCGAACAAACCGGTAAAAGTTTCAAATGAGTTGTTCACCGTTTTAAGTATGGCGCAAAAAATAGCTGTTTTAAGTCAGGGCGCATTTGATATTACTTTTGCTTCAGTAGGGTATTTATATGACTATCGTCAGGCCAAACAGCCGGATGCTTCAGATGTTTTAAACAAACTGTCTAACATCAACTTCCGTAATATTGTGCTTAACAATCACAAGCAAACAATTTATTTTAAACGTGAAGGTGTGTTGATTGACTTAGGGGGGATTGCAAAAGGTTATGCGGTCGATCAAGGGATTAAACTGCTCAAAAAAAGTGGGGTCAAATTTGCCAGCTTAAGTGCAGGGGGGGATATGCGCTTGCTAGGCGATAAAAAAGGTAAGCCCTGGATTGTGGGTATCAAGGACCCTAGAGCCGTGCAAAATGAAAATCAGCATGTTGTTGTGTTGCCACTCTCCGACACAGCCATTTCAACCTCGGGAGACTATGAACGCTTTTTTATTGATGAGCACGGCGATCGCATTCACCACATATTGTCTCCTAAAACAGGGCGTTCAGTGAAAGGCGTTCAAAGCGTAACGGTACTAGGGCCAGACTCAGTGACCAGTGACGGATTATCTACAGCCATTTTTGTGCTAGGTGTTGAAAAAGGGATCGAGATGGTTGAACGTTTACCAGGCATCGATGTGGTGATTATCGATGCCCTACGAAAAGTGCATTTCTCAGAGGGTTTGATGCCGCCTAAAAAACATATTCCTGAGACACGTATTAATTAAAGCGTTTCCATCCCAATCAGGCTCTCTTGCAATATAGAATTTCCTAAGCCGTGGCTTGGGAATTTCGTTGCGAATTCAGCCTGGTCTCCGTTTAGCGCCATGTAATTCAGAATTACGGTCTGAACAAGTAGATTAACGTTGTTTGCCGCAGGGCTGGAAGCCGTTTCAACGGAGGCATCTGAGCGCATATAACCTATCTGATTGTTGGTTCTGGCTGTTGGGCGACCTGTTGGGTTGTAGACTAGATAAAATGATGCAGCAGTAGATGAGTTATCACCGGTCCAAACGCCTTTACCACGCCCGTCAACAGACTCATCAATCATGCCATTACTTGCGACTGAACCATCACTGCAGACATAAATCATAATGGAGGTACCCATGGCTTTTGCATATTCCAAGCAAGCTCCAATACACCTGCCAGCACGCAAGTCACGCACTTCACCTGTGCTGCGATTACCTGTATGGTAATCATAGCCACCCATGGTGATGGTGCCTGCACCGGCATAGCCATTAGCAACGAGTTTCATGACTGATGCCGTTTTTTGGAATTCACGATCACCATCAAATTCTGCCTGGCTAAAAATTCCTGATGAACCCACAATAAAGGCGTCTTGAGCAGGGTCCAAGTCAGCAGGATTACCGAAGCGGTCTGCAAGGTCAGCACTTTTAACATAACCACATCTTACCAAGTCTTTAATGACATCATCTTTACTTATTTGGGTGTTCACCTGTCCCATCTTTTGGTCACTAATGCGTTGAATAGACTCCATAACGGCTACCGCATCTTCCTGGCTAAGCAAATTAACCAAGTCTCCTACATCAACTAGACCTGTTACATCGCTTGGGCGGTCAACTTTGGTTGGTCTTACGGAAGGGTTGATCATATTTGCGGGTGACATAGAATTACCCCCTGAATCTGAACTTCGAGAGCCAATTAAGGTGAGTAAGGAGCCGTCTGCTCCTGCGGCATTAATGCCATACATAGGGTTGTGTGGGTTGTTACCTGTGTCGTTATCTGAGCGAGCAGGAATAACTACACCGTTTACATTTGCACGCGTTTCGGCGCTTGTGCTCTGCAAAATTCCGCGTAGAAAAGCACTATCAGAATGGAATGCCAAACCAAGCTCTTCATTAATAAAGCTATTGTCTGTTCCGTCTGGGTTAACTGCTGTAGGCACCATATCTCCCGGAAGACCGAGCTTACTGTAACCTGCGGTGCTTAATAAATCTTTTTGTCCTCCAGGGCCACCTACAAGAACATTTGAACCAGAGATATTGGCACCACCAGCTAAATCGAAACAAACAAACGGCACTTTTCCTGCACCCTGTACAGCGATGCCACAAGAATTTTTTAACGCCTCAAGATCAGAAGATAGAGCCGCTGATGCACTGCGAGGATTGCCAAATAAACTGAATATTGATGCACCAAAAACACTGGCTGAGCCCGCCATAAAACCTTGTGAAATAAATTCACGGCGTGTTTTTGGGCGCGCATGATCAGCATGTTTCAAGGGAGCATTAATGTCTAAGACTTGCTGTAGTGTTGGTTTAATAAACATGGGTGTTCTCCTATTGAACAAGTGTCACGGCGCTGCCAAGCACTGCGGCGCAAGTTGCTTTTACGACGGTTTTACTGCGCTCACTCGTACACGAGTTATCACTACTACATGCCGTTAAGGTATCTATCAAGCTATTGAGTTCTGTGCTGATACTGGCGTCACTAGGTTGGCTGCTTAAATTGCTGCCTACCAGTTTAGCTAATAATGGGGTGATAATTAGATTCCTACCGGCAGTATCAAAGGCTGTATTGGCATTGGTGTTAAAATCAAAGCCTGGGAAGAAACTGGCACTTAAGCTTGTATCTTCAACTAATGCATCACAATATTGAATGGCCATTTGCGTGATTGCCATTTGGTGAGCAGATAGAAAACCAGTGATATTTTCAACCGTAGGTAATTGTTGTTTAACCGTTTCAAATGTTGCTTTTACATTCGCATTAGTACGATTAATTCCTGTTAGTTGAGCCATCGATGCATTGATTTCATCGAAGGTTTTAAGGCCTATTTCTGCAGCGGGTTCCAAATCAGCAGGTTCAGGTGTAGGTGCCGGTGGAGCCTGAACGACTACATTTTCACAAGCTTCACCGCAATTTCCTAATTGTTCAAAACTTAAGAAGAATTCGTCTACGTCAGGTCCTTGTTCCAGAGCGATAATTGTCCCCATTGAAGATAAATTCTGGCCTGTGCCTACTGTGTACAAACTATCGTCCAGGTTAAGGTCGATATTGCTGAAAGTCTGGCCACTAGTAGATTCTTTACCATTGATACCCAGTTTCATACCTTTTAGAGGAATGTTGTCAAATGAAGCTGTTTCATCCAAACTGATAAAAAATGGTTCAGTAAATAAATAACTGAAGCTATCAAACTGGCTAACTTCGAAAACAATAAAGCTATCAGGCACATTAACCAGATGAGATACACTAAATAGCAGCAGAAATTTCTCACCTACACCTACATTGTAATTTTGTAATATCTGCTCTTCAGTCATCGCACGGTTATGTATTGCAACCATGCGTAACGTGCCTTGCCATAAAGAATTTGTATCGGTTTCATTTCCTAGAACAAAGGCATAACTGTTATCCCATTCAGTAAGCAGCCCACCTTGATTAGGGTCGACATCACCGGTATAAACGCCATTCACATAAATTTTACGCGCTTCACCCGGACTGAAGGTTACAACAACATGTTGCAAACTTGCTTGTAGGCGCTCTGCATCATCATCTGTTGTAAGTGCTTCGTTTTGATCAGTCGTTGTACTACGTTGTAAGAAATCATAGTTATATAGTGTTTGGCCAAGGGTAAAGTTACGTGCATCTGAAGCGCCAGAATAAGTAATTATGCGTGCATCTTCCTGGGTGACATTGCCTGGTACAATCCAGGCTTCAAGGCTATATTCTCCAGATGCAGTGATCAGCTCATGAAGTTTGCTGCTGGTTGTCGTGCTGGCTTGTGCCTTGCCATTTTTTACATGCTCATCATTAGCTGGGCCAACTTTAATACCCCAGCCACCAACCCATTCAACGTTCCCGCTTAGACTAAGGTTCATTGCCGGTTCAACACCGCTAGTGTCATTTGAAATGCTATTTCCTTCACCTTCTTTAAATTCAAACAGAGCAATAATGTTATCTTCAAAGCGTCCACCGGCATTGGCAGCCAGACCATCTTCAATTAGTTTTAATGCTTTACTGATAACCAGGCTTTGATCTACTTCTTCGGTTTCGACTAAGTCAGAAAAATTGCTAATGGCTGTTTCCATTTCTGCTGAAGACGTTGTGCAGTTGTTGTCCCAGCAGTTGTGAAACTCGTTTTTGAGGCGTAGATAAATTCGTGAGTTGGTAGGTACGGTTAAGTCAATTTTACTTTTGACCGCTTCATAAGAAGTATCGACATCCGCACTAGCAATGAAAGGAGTTTGATTGCCTTCGGTATGGCATTCGCTACAATAAGAAGTGAGCAGAGGGTAGACTGTGGAGCTGAAGTCTACGCTATCTTCAGGGAAGGGTTTACTGCTTCCAGTGTCTTTAATTGCAGGGGACCTTAAAACAATTTCTGTTGTGCTACCTGCAGAGCCGCCGGCCCAGTTTTGAATAAAGCGAGTGATAATATCGGCACAAGCTGTCGCACTTGTTAACCAGCAATTATGTCCACCAGCAACTTTAGCCACCATTGCAGACTGGCTAGGGTCTTGCAAATTTATAATAGTATTTGCCTGAGCGTAAGCCGTGTTGATATTACTATCATCAACAAAAGTAGGAGATTGGCCCCCCGTGCTATGGCATGCGCCGCAACGGTCAGTACTGACAAGGTTATCCCAGACATTTAGTTTGAAATTCTGAATGTCAGTGGTGATAGGTGCTGGGCCGGTATAGTTAGTATTGGTGCTTGTGCCGCCGCCATTACTATCGGGATTAATTTTATTTTCTTCACCGCTATTTGTCCCGCACCCACTGAGCATGAAAGCAAGCAGTGTCGATAAAAAGCAGGTTTTAATAAATTTAATGTTCATAATTTGTCTCCAGGTCACTTTCATCCTTATTCGCCCATGCAATAGCTTGCTGAATCAGCAAACACTTGTTTTAGCTTATAACCACTGCTTTGAAAGGCGGTGACCATGGTGTTGATTTGAGTTCGATCAGCGCTGTCGACTGGGTCGCGTAAGCAAACATTTTTGAAGACTTTTTTGACCTGACATTGTGAAAATGCAGTGGAGTGAGCAAGTTCTTTGCCCATTGATTTAGCGCCATCGCCACTCGAGGTCAGGCTTTGGTCCCAGCCCAGTAAACTATTTTGGCCGGTGCGCCAATAATTATCCCAGTGGTCGTCTGGTGTGACATAACCGTACTCGAAGTTGTTGGCGTTTTGTAGGTATTTACCTTGCACCCGGTTGCCAGTGTCCGGGTCAATAAAGCCTTCATTGTTATACACCATTTGACCTGCATTGCCATCAGGGTCGGTGGCAGCATCGTACTCGTAATCATAATAAGCGAATGACTGAATCATCGGGTCCATACCATTATGGCAACCGACACAGCTATTTAGATAAATACGGCTATCACCCCCGGGGCTGCGAGAGACATCCTGACGGACGCGGTCAGGTGGAAGAGAGGTATCGTTTAACTGCTCCATATCATTACAAAGGTGGTTGAGGGTAGTGAAGCGGAATAATGCGCGATTTGTACCGGCAGACATAAATGCTTTTGCCGCAGCGCGTGAAGTGAGAATGCCGGCAGTCGCTGAAGCAGGTATGCCATTACGACTTGATTGAGTTACTTTCTCAAGATTGTCTTTTAAACTAGTCGCAAGTTCTTCAAGGTCTTCATAGTGGTTGTTATCGGTATTAGAGTAGGCAGGCAAACCTAAAGCGTTGCTACCTACATACAAAACATCCCCATGCAGGAGTGTTCGAAAATCTTCCTCGTCCCTAACTAGCCCAATTACAGTCGCGGTGTAATCATTTAAGGGAACAAAGGAACTCATGGCTTCATTGGTCCATGGTGCGGCGAGATTTTTCAGCGTGACATCATAAAAAGCCTCATTCTCCATAGCGGTAAATGCTGCCTTGTTGGCATCTCCTGCGAGAATATCTGCAGCCATACTATCCAATACAGCAGCACTGGCAGGGACGCCTGTAATCCGATCATGCATACGTTTGGCCTGTTCTCGTTCTCCTGCGAAAGCGGTACTACTTAAGGTCAGTATTAGTAGTGAACCAAGGGGGAGTAAATTTAAAATTTTTCTGGTTTGGTCATGGTGATCGTTATCTTGAAAATCGTTCATGTGACGGGCTCCCTCATTTGTTCTATGCTTCAAACACTAGTTCGAAGTTGCTGATGTATAAAGTTTAGTTCAAGTAATCGTGCAAGTTTTGTGTGGTAGTGCTCATACTTACAATGCGTTACGGAACAGCGCTGGAATGTACGTTGGAAGAGGACATACTGATGACATATTCCTTGTCTAAGTCGTTAATAGATCTAGATTATGTCTAATAGGGAGATGAATGTGAACAAAATCACTTTAACAAAATTTAACGAATCAAATTTTAGTTGGGCAGGCAAAATTGTCTGCTTTATGACAATGCTTCTAGCGCTTACTGCTTGTGGTGTTAGCAGTGACGGTGATAAAAAAGACCCTGTTGTTGTTGAAAATGCAGTTGCTTTTATTAAGCGTCCTCAACTTCTAGATGACGAGCAAATGCTGGTCAGTGACAACATCATAGAACCTCAAATATTTCGCCCGGGTGCAGTGCTTTATATAAAAGATAGTGCTTCTATTTCATCGGTCGCAAAAGACCTTACCTCCAGTGTATTTTCAGATGAAGTTTTTTTAAATGATGAAGGTTTTCTGTTATATGACGTAAAAGATTTGTCCGTATCCTATGATGGTGAAAAATTAATATTCGCCATGCGTGCACCAGAAGATGAAGATGCTGATGAAGAGGATCAGCCTACTTGGAATATTTGGGAGTATGACCTGCCAAACAAGAATTTACACCGTATTATTGCCTCTGATTTTGAAGCAGAAAAAGGTCAGGATGTTTCACCCCATTATTTGCCTGGCGGACGTATTGTTTTTTCTTCAACACGACAGTCTAAGTCTAAATCCATTCTGATTGATGAAGGTAAGTCTCAATATATAGCGCAAGATGAAGACCGCGATGCGGATGCTTTTGTCCTGCATACCATGGATGATGAAGGTTTGGATATTAAACAAATTACATTCAACCAAAGTCACGACTTGAATCCCGTTGTATTAGATAATGGTAAGATTTTATTTAGTCGTTGGGATAATGCCGGTCAAACGCGTACAAACGGCGTTAACCTTTATCAAATAAATCCGGACGGCTCAGGTTTAAGTTACATGTATGGTCGTCACTCGCATGATACGGGAACAGACGGTGATACAGTTCATTTTGCAAAACCTCGCGAGTTAGAAAATGGCAATGTAGCGGTTGAATTGCGGGATTTTGAACTCACTGGCTCCGGATCACAAACTACAGAAATTAACCTGAATGATTTTGTTGAAAATGATGTGTCGATAGACGGTGCAGAAGGCGTAGGTCAGCGTTCTATTGTGAGTGGTTTAACTACAAATGGAGAACCAAACTTAAAAGGCAATTATGGTGCATTCTTTCCATTCACCGATAACAGCAATCGTTATTTAGTGAGCTGGAGCTTATGTCGTATTCAATTAATTGATATCGATAGCGCTACGGATGGAAATCAAACCGGTAGTATAGAAAATTGCACTGCTGAAAAACTGGCTTCTGAAGATTATGAAGCCGCTACGCCACGTTATGGTTTATGGGTATTTGATGAATCAAATGGTACGCAACTGCCGATTGATTCACCGGAAGATGGACAGCTTTTTGAGGAAGCCGTCATTATGGCCTCTCGTCCTGAAGCTGTTTTTATTGATGAATTAGAAGTTACTGATGAGGCGCTTACCTTAAAAAATGAAGGCTTTGGCATTTTGCATATTCGAAGTGTCTACGACTTTGATGGTGTTGATACCACACCAGCAGGCACCGCCATTTTAGCCGACCCTGTACAAACGGCACCTGGAGATCGTCCGCAGCGTTTTATTCGAATTGAGAAGCCTGTTTCACTACCGAGTGATGAAGTTCGTGATATTGATAATACGGCTTTTGGTCGTAGTAATGCTCAGTTGATGCGTGAAATTATCGGTTATGCGCCAATTGAACCGGATGGTTCGGTTAAGATTGCCGTACCTGCAAATGTGGCTTTTGCGATCAGTCTTTTAGATGAAAATGGACAGCGTACTTCTGAGAGGCATCAGAATTGGTTGCATTTGGCTGCGGGTGAAACTCTGGAGTGTGTTGGTTGTCATACTGCAAACAGCGAGGTGCCGCATGGGCGTTTGAATGCACAACCAGAATCTATTAATACCGGGGCAGCAACAACAGGGATAGAGTTTCCGAATACAGAATCAGCCCTGTTTGCGGACATGGGTGAAACTATGGCGCAAACCTATACACGGATTAATGGTGTTCGCCGCTTGTCACCTGATATTCTTTATGAGGATGAATGGACTGATGCGAACATTACTCCCAAAGCGGTTAGTTTTGAATTTGCCAATGCAGACTTAACCACCTTAATTCCTTTTAACAAAGAAGCATGTAGTTCCAACTGGGATAATGCATGTCGTATTGTTATTAATTACGAACAACACATTCACCCACTATGGAGTGTAGACAGAAGGGTTTTTGAGGCAGATGAAATAACCGTGCAAGAAGATCGAACCTGCACGACTTGCCATACAAGCATCGATACGGATGGTGCCGCTCAGGTACCAGTGGAACAGTTGGATTTAACGGATGGGCCTTCCACTGATGAGCCGGATCATTTTAAATCCTATCGAGAATTACTCTTTAATGACAATGAGCTAGCCCTGGTAAATGGCACATTGGTTGATTTCTTAAGGGATACTGAAGTGCTTCAGTTGGTACCACAACTGGATGAAAATGGTGACCCAGTACTCGATGAAGATGGTTTGCAAATACTTATTCCGCTAGAAATTGTTTTAGTAGATGAAAGTGGTGACCCAATACTGGATGGAGATGGTAATGAACAGCTGGTGCCTGTATTTGTGCAAGAAACAGTAAATGTGGCTGCGAGTATGAGTACCGCAGGAGCAAGCAATAGTACCGAGTTTATGGCTCATTTCCAGTCTGGTCAAAGTCATGAAAATTACTTGACCAATGCTGAAATGAAACTAATCTCAGAGTGGTTAGATATTGGCGCGCAGTACTTTAATGATCCCTTGGTAGCGCCTGCAAACTAATTAAATGTAGTGTAGAAAACCTAAAGTAATCTAGTGGAATAAAAGATTAATATGCAAAAAAGGATTAACCAAAAACCATTGGCGGTGACCTTACTACTGCTAAGCCAGCTTGTTTTTTCCAAGCAAGTCTTGGCTGGAGGCTCTTGGTTTTGGTTGTCATCCAAGCCATTGGCGCAAGTTACGGTTATGGCGCCTTTTGTTGAGTGGCATAGCGGGCCAGCATCTGGTTACCCTGTTTTTCATGTCAGTGAACAAGGAGAGAAGCTTGAACTACTGATTCGAAAAACCAAGTGGATGAAAGTCAAAGACCAGAAAGGCCACGAAGGCTGGATTACAATTGATGACTTAATGCTTATGCAGGATGCTAGTGGTACAAAGGTCAGTCTAGTAGAGCCACGTTTTGATGATTTTAGTACGCGACGCTGGGAAGCTGGTTTATTGGCAGGTGAATTTGAAAGCACTTCAGTAAATGCGGCTTATGCCGGTTATTGGATGACTAATAATTTGTCGCTTGAATTATGGGGCTCCCAAGTACTGGGTAATTCATCAGAAATCAGAATACTTAATTTGAATGTTTTGCATCAACCTTTCCCTGAGTGGCGTCTTTCGCCTTTCTTTACTATGGGGGCAGGAAAGCTGTTTATTAAGCCTAAAACTACACTTGTCAATGAAGGCAGTCGTAGTGAAGATACAATGAACGTTGGTCTGGGTGCACGTTACTATATAGACGACCGATATTTTGTGCGTATGGAAGTGAAAGACTACAAAATCTTTACCAATCGAAAAACTAACGAAGAAGCAACAGAATGGAAAATTGGACTCAGCGTATTCTTTTAAAAAGCACTTTGCTTGGGGTGTTAATGGCAAACTTTTTAAATTTTGCCTATGCAACTGATACAGACAAACCGCTTATCGAGCCAGATGTACGCCCACAAATAGTTGATGAATCATTGATCGATACCGAAAACTTTGAACTGGGTGTCTTTGCTGGTGTGATCAATATCGAAGATTTTGAATCTTCTCCCGTTTACGGCGCGAGATTAGCCTATCACTTAAGTGAGTATTTATTTTTTGAAGGTAATGTTGCCATGGCAGAAGGCGGTGATACCAGCTTTGAAACACTAGGTAATGTTACCTTACTGACAAGTAGCGAGCGAGATTATCGTTACTACAATTTTGGTGTCGGTTTTAACCTACCAGGACAAATGTTTTTTCCTGGGGCGTTTACATTTAATACCAATTTTTATTTAGTTAGCGGCGTTGGCGCAACAGAGTTTGCCGATGATAATCGTTTAACCATTAACTTTGGAGGTGGTTACCAAGTTTTGGTGAATGACTGGTTATCTGTGCATTTGACTGTGCGTGAACACGTTTACAAAATTGATTTAATTGGTGAAGAAAAGAATAGTTTTAATACTGAAATTAGTTCGGGGTTATCGATCTTTTTCTAAGCTCTATTTTTTAGTATCTCTTTTTTAAGTATAAGGAATAAACATGAAAAAAATTGCATCCGTATCTTATGAAGCCTTTCGTGCATTTGGCTTACTCAGCTTACTTTTAAGCCTGAGTTTTACTACTCAGGCAGAAAACCTAAGTGGCGCTGCGCCAGACTTTACGCTCAGAAGCAACCAAGGTAAAAATCTACGTTTAGAAGACTTTAGAGGCGAAGTGGTGATGCTTAATTTCTGGGCATCCTGGTGCGGCCCTTGTCGTCAGGAAATGCCTTTAATGGATGAAATATTTAAAAAATATGAGAAATTTGGTTTTACCATCTTGGCAGTGAATGTTGATGAAGACTCTGCAGACGCAGATCGCT
>ENA-OSET01000557-OSET01000557.1-sediment-metagenome-genome-assembly--contig:-NODE-557-length-41264-cov-13.794595_pt1 | contig 41264 bp, 45 predicted proteins | sample MGYA00237882_ERZ534229 | MGnify/ENA primary metagenome ERZ534229 (study PRJEB26408, sample SAMN06266212) | sediment metagenome | isolation source: Hudson Canyon methane seep mesocosm | place...
AAGCCACGTCGGCTTAGTGCGGGTTGGTTATCGTTATCTTGCTTCTTCTCATCCATTGCTTTTCTCCGCTATTGTCGTATTTTTTGTTGGGCTATGAGACTGCATTTATTCATGCCCTTGTTCTTTATCCAATATTGATGGCATTGATCGGTTTAAGATCAGGTGCCACTTTTTTCTTTTTTCTCTTTTTAGCTTTATTCACCAGTGGCGGACACTTAGTGTCGCTGTGGTAAGTAATTTGGCAATCGAGGCAGTGATGGCACTCGTTTGCATTAATGGTTCCATCGGGGTGAATGGCCTGAATCTCACACTCTACTGCGCAAAGCTGGCATGGCTGCCCACATTCTTTACGACGCTTCAGCCAGTCAAATAAACGAAGCTTGGTAGGAATAGCTAGTGCTGCACCAAGAGGGCAGATGTAGCGGCAGTAAACTTTGCGAGTGAATATTGAAATAAATAGCAAGGTGACCGCGTAAGTAACAAACCACCATTCACGTTGGAACGCTAATAATATGGTTGTTTTAAAGGGTTCAACTTCGGCAAATCGCTCTGCTGTTGACATTGATTCTAATGAAAGGCCAAACAGTGCGAGCAATATGATGTACTTCACCGCCCATAGTCGCTCATGTAAAGCAAAGGGAAGTTCTATTTGTTTAATCTTTAGCTTGCGAGCCAGTTCGTTAATCAGTTCCTGAAGGGCACCAAAAGGGCAGAGCCAGCCGCAGAATATACCTCGTCCCCACAGTAAAATAGAGGCGGCGGTAAAGCCCCATAAAATGAATATAATGGGGTCCATTAGGAATAGCTCCCAGCGGAAGTCGCCCATGGCTGCATGCGTAAAGGTGAAGACGTTAACAATAGAGAGCTGCCCAAGGGTGTACCAACCGATAAAGATAACGGTGTAGACTAGGAAGCCTCTGCGAATATTGTGTAGTAGTTTAGGGTAGCGTACTAACCAGTCCTGCATGAAGATAACAGCACTAAGGAATACTAAGCTGATAATCAAAACTGTGATAGAGAATATTTTCTGTTGCCAGATAGATACCCATATTGGTAGGTCTTCCTCTTCCTCAAAAATGGGTTGTACAGGGCGATCTATGTAAGCTTCAGGTGTTTGATAGCCTCCAGTGAAGCTCATAAATACGCTATCAAGCGGTCCTGTTTGGCGACGGACTAATAATTCGATGTCCCAGTTGGTACCTGGGTCAAACTCAAACTTTGGACGAATGATGAAAATGGACATCTCTTTGAAGTCAGGTGTTCCCTCCGTGTAGATGTCGGTAAGGCGGTAGTAGTCAACATCATGAAAGCTTATGGTGTTGTCTTCGCCTTGGTTGAGCTGAACTCGATCAAATATACCGCCACGAACATAGCCTGAACCTTTGTAGGAATATTGACCTGAGCCCATTACGGCAATGGCATGCTCACCTTCTTTGAGTTCTTTCATTAACCATTGATATTCGCCTTCACCTAGTAAGTTTTTTCCTACTGTTGGTGCATTGAGGTAGGCGTAATACATATCTATGAAGGTATCTTGTTTTTCTGCAGGTGTGGCTTCATCAATCCCGTCACCCTCTGTTCCTTTAAAAGCCTGGTCAATTTGATCTCGGCTTAGGTGAAGTCTTCTGATTGAGCCGTCGCCTGTAAGTGTCTGCCAGTCTGCTTTTTTAAATACATCGGCCTTAACCGTAGCGGGTAAGACTTTAACCTTTGATTTTGCTTCAACCATTCCCAGTTTTTCAGCGGCTTTGTGTGCTGCTTTCATAATGGTGTCATTGACAACAATAACGGTTACGGTCGCGCCTGTAACAGCATCAACAGTGAGCGCTTTTGGGTCTGTACTAAAACCTACGCGGATTTTGTCAGTAATGTTTTTACCAACATACTGTTCTGCAAAGTCCCAAAGTTTATGGGCGGGGATGCCAACTAAAAGAATAGGTTCGTGGTGCTCAAGTACCCATGAATTTCTGAAAACGCCATCAGTATCAAAAGAGACTAATAAATTAATAGGTTTTCCTGAGTAGGCTGGAATGCTGACCTGGTCATCAGTTTCAAAGGCATAACCTAGAACGGTATCGCCCTTCAATATAGGCCATACACCCATTTCTGTATCATATTCACCTAGGTGATCTGCATCTTTATATTGCTGAAGAACACGATTTTTAAGTTCTTGCGATAGCGTACCGGGAGTAGCAGAACCATTTGCTGCTTCCACAGGTAAACTGTCTGATAAATAGACTAATGCGGCAAAGGCCACAAAAAACAGGCTATGCATCAGTTTGGTCATATACTCTCCAAGCACTTAATGGCTCTCTTTATAGGGGGTAATCTGTATAGAGAACAGGTGTGACATAATGTCGCAGGTTAGAGATGACTATACGCTCAAGGGAAATGGCTAAAATTGACGGGTGTCAATTGATCGAATGGATTAGTTATTAAGTAATACTAAAGGGTACTAAGGGGGGCTGGGGGATGTATAAATGTGGTTTAAATGAATAAAAAAAGGAGCTAATAATTAGCCCCTTTTTGTGCTCTAAAACAGTATAAACAACGTGTTTATTTGTTTTCTTCAGCACCCTTGTAAGCAGCAATTGATCCAATAATGGCACGACGAGCCGCATCAGCATTTTCCCAACCTGAAACTTTAACCCACTTACCTTCTTCAAGATCTTTATAGTTCTCAAAGAAGTGTTTGATCTGTGCACGAAGTAATTCAGGAAGATCAGTGATTTCTTTTACATCGTTATAAAGCTTGGTGATTTTCTCGTGTGGAACGGCAACAAGCTTCGCATCTTCACCGGCTTCATCTTCCATGTTCAGTATGCCGATTGGGCGACAACGAATAACTGCACCTGGAGCGATTGGGTAAGGTGTAACAACCAATACGTCTAACGCATCGCCATCATCCGCAAGGGTGTGAGGGATAAAACCGTAGTTGGCAGGGTAGAACATAGGGGTCGCCATAAAGCGGTCAACCATAACGGCACCCATATCCTTGTCAATTTCGTACTTGATTGGGCTGCTGTTAGCAGGAATTTCAATAGCAACATAAATGTCGTCTGGTGCGTTTTTTCCTACTGGGATGTTGTCGAAGTTCATGACGTTACCTTTGTCCGCAATGTTAATTAATATAGCAATTGATATATCTAGTAAAACTGATGGCGCGGATTATAATCGTTCCTGATCATCAAACCAACAGTTGCTTTATAGCAATAAGTATTAATAGCCACTTTTTTAGTCTAAAGTCCCATTTGTTTTGCTATTAATTCCTTCATTATTTCTGTTGTACCGCCGCCAATGGAAAGAATTCGACTATCACGATAGAGCCTTTCAACCACTGACTCACGCATATAGCCCATGCCGCCAAATAACTGAACTGCCTCATTAGTCACCTTGTCAGCCACTTCAGTTGCAAAATTTTTGGCCATGGATATTTCTTTAATGGGGGTTTTTCCTGCCTGCATAAGTGCTGCTACCCGGTAGGTATACTCTCTGGCAATCTCAACCTGGGTCGCCATATCAACCAGTTTATGTCGGGTGACTTGAAATTTGCCTATAGGGCGCCCAAAGGCTTCTCTTTCTTTGATGTATTTCAGGCTAGCTTCTAATGCTAGTTCAGCAGTCATATAAGCCATGATGCTTAGAAATAGCCGCTCTTTCATGAAGTTAGTCATTATGCATATAAACCCCCCATTTTCTGCACCAATCAGGTTTTCCGCGGGAACCATACAATCATCAAAAAACAACTCGGCAGTATCGCTGGCCCACCAGCCCATCTTTTTAAGGTTTTTTCCTACCGTAAAGCCTGGTGTGCCTTTTTCTATCATTAGCATGCTAATACCTGCATGCCCTTCGCCTCCTGTTCTAACTGCAACGGTGTAGTAGTCTGCACGGATACCACTGGTAATAAACATTTTGCTGCCATTTACTCGATAGAAATCGCCTTCTTTAACAGCTTTTGTTTTTATGTTCGCAACATCAGAGCCTGCGCCAGGTTCGGTAATTGCCAATGCTGCAATTTTTTCACCTTTTAGTACCTGAGGTATTACTTTTTCTTTAAGCGTTTGACTTCCCCATTGTGCAATGGGGGGGAGGGCGATATCGATAGAACCGAGACTGGCAACAAGCCCGCCAGAGCTAGACCTCATTAACTCTTCACTGGCGACAATTTTCATAAAAATGTCGTTTAATCCTGTCCCCCCTAACTCTTCAGCGTAACCAATGCCGAGAATGCCGGCTTCACCTGCTAATTGGTAAAGCTCTTTTGGAAAGGTACTTTGCTCTTCCCATTCATTTATGTACGGCGTTATATGGCGTTCAACAAACTGGTTTATGCTCTTGCGAGCTATTTGATGGCTTTCGTTGAAATAGCTTATTTCCATATTCATGTGGTCACCTAGGCAAGTTGTGAGTGATGAGTATGAATTAATATCTGATACCAAGCAAGCGCTTGGTTTGTTGTTGTGTGTGAAGTTAATCTGACTTCGATGTCACAAATGGAATAATTCCTTAAAGTAATTTTTACTGGTTTTTAGTATAATTTTTCATCAAGTAGGGTAATTCTTTAGTGCAGTTCATAAGTACAACAATAATATATCTGGCACGTATCAGGTAAAACTACATTGCACTTTAGAAAAGGAAAGCAGTAAGTATTAAATGGATATTGTAAAAAGAGTTATCAATGGTGGTATTAACCAAGAGACACCATCAAGTCTTGAAAAATGTATCAGGCTTTGCAACGGATCAGCGCTGGTTCTGGGTGCTAGTCTGGTCCCATTTGTTTTTTTGTATGGTTATCACCAGCTCTATGCGGTTTTTTTAACGGTATCTTTTCTGACGTTTTTTAATTTAATTATTCCTTACCTCAATTTTTTAGGTAAAAACAAACTGGCCAGGGTTTTATTATTTTTTGTTAACACTAGCATCGGCTTTGTTAATTCAACCATTTTGGGTCAAGACACACTTATCTTCCTTTATTTACTTGTCGGATTACCTGCTTCTGTTGTTTTATTCAGTAGTCATGAGCAAAAAGAACAGCTCTTTTGTATGGGCTTGTCAGTATTTTTCCTTATTTTAGATCTTATTTTTTGTGTAACGCCTTTTTTTAGATATGAGCTATCAGCTGACTTGATTACTCAGATTCGCTTCTTGGTCGTAATAGGCTCTTTGTCTAGTTTATTGTTCTTTACTTATTCTTATCGTAAAGAAAATAAAGTAGCTATGAGTATTTTGGAGCAGTTAACTATTAATTCTAGGGCGCTAATTGGAGCTAAAGAAAAAGCTGAAGAAGCCGCAATTGTAAAATCTAATTTCCTGGCGACTATGAGCCATGAAATTCGTACTCCCCTTAATGGAGTGATAGGGATGGCGCATTTACTACTTGAAGATGAGCCTAAACCTGAACATGTTGAAAGCTTGAATATACTTAAGTTCGCAGCAGAAAATCTCTTAGTACTTATTAATGATGTTTTGGATTTTAGTAAAATTGATGCAGGACGAATAACCCTGGAGTCAGTTCCATTTTCTTTTTCTGAGCTTATTCGGAGTATTGAAAGCAGTTCAAAATATCATGCAGCAGAGAAAGGTATTACGTTTGATGTTGTATTAGATAAAGAGCTGGAGAGCACGTACCAAACTGACCCTGTTCGGTTAACACAGGTTTTACTAAATTTAACTAGCAATGCGATTAAGTTTACTAAACAGGGTGGCGTTACGTTATCTATTGCCGTTATGGGAAATGTAAATGACGAAAGTAGTGATGTTGAGTTTAAGGTTACTGATACAGGTATTGGTATTGCCAAAGATAAGCTGAAGCATATTTTTGAGCAATTTTCACAGGCCGACAGTGATACTACGCGTCATTATGGCGGCAGTGGCTTGGGGCTTGCAATTACCAAAGGGATTTTAGATGCTTTTGGTACGGCTATCAGTGTAAATAGCCAAGTTGATAAAGGCTCTACATTTAGTTTTGTATTAAAAATGCAGCATTTATCTACTGATCGGCAAGCGCGCTTAGCTCAACAAACAAAAGCGCTTCCTCTTAGTGCTAACAAAATACAGGGATTTTCAGAGTTGACAGTACTTGTTGCAGAAGATAACCCTGTAAACATCATGGTAATTCGAAAGCTGTTAACAAAATGGGGAGTAGAGCTTGATATTGTAAATAACGGAGAACAGGCCGTTCGGAAGGTTCAGGACAAAGAGTATGATTTGGTCTTGATGGATATTCAAATGCCAGTAATGGATGGTTTTCAGGCAACCCAGGCTATACGTAGTCTTCTGCCAAATGCTTCATTGCCTATTGTTGCCCTAACGGCAACGACGACAGAAGAATTTAAGGCGAAAGCTTTCTCTGTAGGTATGAATGGCTACCTTGGAAAACCCTTTAACCCGAACCACCTTAAAGCAAAAATAAAGCAGCTATGTTTCCCCTCAGAAGTAAATTATCTAATTTAAAATAGCAAAAGAGTCCCTTGCTTAAGCGCCATATAAAGCCCTGTGCCTAATAAAATACTAATTAAAGAATTTCGGAAAAGCAGGTGTGCAACCACTACTACACTTAACGCCACTATTTCATTAACACCACCTCTATCTACAAGCCAATTTACATCTTTTACGCAATAAATAAGCAATAAAAGCATAATGGCGGGTGGCAAATATCGACCGATAAAAATCAGCAAGGGATGCTCACCTTGTTTGCTAAAGAGAAGGAAAGGTGCTGCGCGGGTTACTAGTGTTGCTAGGCTCATGGTTAGAATGAAGGTGACAAGATAAAGTGTATTTTCCATTACTTTATGATTCCTCTTGCTTGAAGCTGCTGGGTTCCAAGCAGCAATGCCAGTGTCATGGTGATAGAAATAAGTAACATGCTATTTGAATCGAATAGCATTAATGTACTAACTGCACAGATAAGCGCGATAGCGAAGGGGAATAATTTTCTTGTGGCTTTGTATTGTTCAATAACCAACACCATAAACAGGGCGGGTAATGTGAAGTCTAGTCCTGTGGTATCAACGGTAATTACAGACCCTAATAATGCCCCCAAGGTACAGCCTGCAACCCAGTAGCTTTGGTTTAGTGCAGTGATGACAAACTGAAATGCCCCTTCATCATTGTTTATCTGATTTTCTTGGTTTGTTTGAGTGCGGGTCGCATGGTGTGCCGTTAATAAAGAATAGGTTTCGTCTGTCAATCCAAAGATAACATAGAGGCGACGCCAGCCTTTTGCTTTTAGATTATGTATCAGGGAAAGCCCATAAAACACATGGCGAGAGTTAAGTAGTAGGGTCGTCATAGCCACTTCAAACATACCCGCATGTGCAGCGAGTAAGCCAACGGCCATAAATTGTGCCGCGCCAGCAAAAATGAAAAGCCCCATCACGGTAGCCCAGTACCAGGCGTAGCCCTGATCAACAAGTAATAGGCCAAAGGCCATGCCCATCGGAATATAGCCAAATAACACCGGAAGAGTTGTTTTTAAGGCATTGTTGATACTTACTGTCATTTACTTAAATTCTTTTGATTTTATTCTTGTGAGAGGGGACTGTGAAAGACCAAATATAAGGTTGCAAGGAAGGTTTTTCAATAGGGTTGCATAACATAAAGCCCCGGACTGATAGCCGGGGCTGTGGAAGGTGCAGTCTCTTTCGAGTTATGGGTTCATCTCATACTGGTCTTTCATTGCATAAGCATAGTTTTCCCAGATTCGACTATCTCGCTCTTCATCAACGGAAGGGCGTTTGATCATACGGTCGCAAATGGTCTGTTGAACTAATGTTGCACAGCCTTTTTGACTTAGTTGTAATGCAAATTTAGAGAAATCTCGCACCATGAAATCAAAGATCTGATCAACTAAATCGTCTTCAATACCTTTTATTTTTGCGTTCTCAAGAATCAACTGACCATAAACCACCAAAGTAAATAGCTCACCAAGGTTCAACAGAAAATCAAAATCTTTACTCTGTTCCTTGCTTGGCTTACCTGCAACCAGCAATATCTTCAAAAGACGAATCTGCTTTTTAAAGATATTCACATTAGGTAGGTCAACTTTATTGTAAACCTTGCGGTAGTCATGGAATCGAGTTTTGCCCAAACCTTTTGTTGCTCCCTGGTTAAACAGGAAGTCATCATTGGTTGGTTCACTCATTGTAGGTATTTCAGGGTACTTGGCTGGCTTGAAAAAGTAGTTGCCCATGAATTTAAGAATAAGTGCCATGTTAACGTGAACTGTTCCTTCTAGTTTAGGCAGAGCACGAATATCTTTAACCGCCATTTCGAAGTACATGTTCTTCTCAAAGCCTTTTGCAGCCATTACATCCCATAGCTCATTCATAACCTCCTCACCCTGGGTGGTCACCTTCATCTTAACCATTGGAGTGAATAACAGGTAACGACGGTCGTTTTCGTTGGCGCAACGCATATAGTCAACACCACGCTGTGCAAATAGCTTCATCGCTGTGAGGCGTGCGTAAGCTTCTGTAAATAGCTGCTTAATATGAACGAAGTCAGTTACGTAGTGGTCAAATAGGCGACGAGATGAAGCGTGATTAATGGCCTCGTAATATGCGTGAGAGCAGATGCCAATGGAGCCCCAGCCTAGGTTAAACTTACCAACATTAACGGTATTAAGTGCCATGTCCCATGCATCTCGACCCGTTGCTAATATATCTTCTTCGCGGATTGGGTAGTTGTTGAGGCGGTATTCCGCTACATAGTTTTGTGAGTTAACAACGTTTTGTACTAACTCATAGTTTTCATGCTGTGATTCAGCAACAAAGAAAACATATTCATTGGTATCTGCAAGCTTACCAAAGGTAGATACCAGAGCGGCCTTGTTGCCATTACCAATATAGTATTTGCTGCCATTAGCCAGATATGTACCATCTTTCTGGCGTGTTAGGATCATGTCGCTTGAATATATGTCTGCGCCATGTTCTTTTTCTGATAAGCCAAAGGCAAAGATTCCGCCCTCTTTAACCAGTTTAGCGGCACGTTTTTTAACAGCTTCGTTTTTGCTCATCCATATCGGGCCTAAACCGAGGATAGAAACCTGCCATGTGTACCAATGAGCTAAGCCATAAAAACCAAAGATTTCATTCAGGGCACAGTTACGGAAAGTATCCCAGCGGTAATCTTTATTGCCATACTTTTCTGGTGTTAAGAAGGTTGCAAAGAGCTTTTCTTTTTTTTCAAACTCTAGAAAGTCAGCATACCAAGTGCGTTCATGATCATCTTCTTTTAGCTTTGCTTTTCCTCGGTCTTCAAAGAATTTAATGGTTTTTTTGACGAGCTCTCTTGATTTCTTATCAAGGTGATCGTAGTTTTCCAGTTTTGGATTTAGTATAACTTTTGTTCTTTCCGAAGCATTATTAGTAGGCGGCTTCTTATTGAAAAGAATGTTGTTTGGTAGGTCTAGCAGTTTCATTCTATTAGTGCTCCCATGGATCGTTTTAATATGCACCCGGAAAATGCAAAGGTTAACGGGTGTTAACTTGTGGGCCAAAAAAATTAGGCCCAGCGCTTAAGCGCTATAACTTGAGTCTTAAACATCAAACTCTAACTATTGAATCTCAGGTATCAAGCAAGAAGACCGCTTAAGATTCTTTGATAGGTTCGATTGTATTTTTCTTTCATTTCTTCAATGCTACCTTCAAACTTATTTGAAACATAAAGGCCAAAAAAACCGTTACAAGCAGAGAGCAGTAGCATTGCTACTTCTTCAGGGTCATCAACTTTAAATACACCTGCATCCATACATTCTTTAACGCTATTGATTATGAACTTATAGGTTGCACGTGCTTCTTTCTTTAACGCGTTATCAACGGTGATCTCGTTGGTTGAGTCCATAGTAAGAAATAGTAGTTCATAATATCTGGCTTGTTCTGTGGCAAATCTGAAAAATGCATTGGCTGCTTTATTCAGCCTATCTAATGGCGTGGTTCCGGCAATGGCCGGGTATAAGTAAGAGCCAAAGGTGCGAAAGCCATCAATTAGCACTTGATGATGTAGTGCATCTTTACTTTCGTAATGCCTGTAAATTGCAGTTGGGCTTATGCCTGCTTTGCTGGCTACCTTGCGCATACTCATTCCTTTGGAGCCTTGATCCAAATAAATATCGCACGCAGCGGAGAGTATTTTGTCTTTGGTTTCCGTCATGTTAACGGGTGTTAACCTCTTGTTTAAAAAAATACCCTCTGAGGGCATATATATGTTCAGTTTAATTATTTTGAGTAAAAGGGAGTTGTGTTAAGTCAATTTATACCACCCAACTCCCATAAGGTAAATTACAATAAATACCTTTTATTTTCTCACTCGCGCCAGAACCGCTTGAATATCATTTGCTTTACTTCCAAGTCCTGAGTTTTCAATTTTTATATCGAGGGCGCTTTCGCCTATTTTATCTTCAATAGCGGAGGCCGCACTGGAAACGTCATCAACTCTTTGTTGATGTTCTTTTATTCGTTGCAGTGATGCTTGTAAGTCACTGATACTGGTTGCTACACCTCCCGTGTGGTTTTCCGCTATTTTGGATGCCTTGTGCGCGCTTTCAGTGGCTTTGGCTATGCTCAACTCTCTGCGGAACCTGTTAATTTGTTGTGCTGCGATTTGAATGGATTTTGTCAGCTTTCTTTCACGCTCTGATAAGGCTTGAGAGGCACCTTGGTGTTCATTTATTATCATTTCTTTTTCGAGAATATCTTCGGCCAGCTCATTAGCTAGTGTTTCGTTATTTGTTTTCAAGGCCTTGGCTGTTTGGGCTTCACGCCCTTTAACTTGTTCTTGTAATTTAGATGTACTTCGCTCAAGTTGAACGCGCTCGGCCATTACATAAGTGAGTTGCCGCTTTGAGTTCGATAAGCCTTGCTCTGCATCCAGAATTTCTTGTTCAAATATTCGAATAGCGTTGGCATCAATGATTATTTCAGCACTTTCTCTCATTGAGCCTCTAAACGCAGTTGCAATTTTTCTCATTACGTTCATTTTCGTTTCTCCTGAATAACGTTCTTTAAGCGTCTGCATATTCTTTAATAATTTGTTGGGTTTTTGCTTCTGAGATCTTGTTAATTAAACGCTGGCTTTCATGATCGTCTCTTAAGGTTTTAGACATAGTAATGGTTGAGCTCACTACAAATAGGGCGCAAATGGCTAAATAACCTTTTACCATTAAATCAGCCGGTATCATTACAATGCCAACAGCCATGGCCAGTAGTGAAACTGCAAATGAAACTTTAACGAAGAATAACCAGCTTTGACTGTTGCTTTGTACGTTTTCGTTTATCATCTTTTTCTCCAGGTAATATTGTTTGGTGATGTGTGAAATTTAGTGACTTGGATTGCTGTGCGCAACTAAATTGCTTGAAGTATAATTATGATGAACTATAAGTATTACCTGGTAATACCTTTTGTGGTATAGGCTATTTTGGAGGATTTAAGTTGGCCGAAACAACACATATTGTAAGTGCATTAAAGCGAGCACTTAAGTCTCATGGTCTGACCTACAGAGAGGTGAGTCAGGCGCTTAGCATTTCAGAGTCTAGTGTGAAGCGCCTTTTCTCAGATAAGGATTTTTCATTAAAGCGTCTTGATCAAATTTGCCAGTTAATGGATATGGAAATCTCTGACTTACTACAACAAATGGAACAAGATGCACGCTTAATTAGCCAGCTAAATCTGGAGCAAGAAACTTTATTGGTGAGCGACTTAAAATTATTACTCGTGGCTGTGTGTGTGACTAGCCGTTGGGCGTTTGAGGAAATTCTGGATACCTATTCATTAACTGAGCATGAGCTGATTAGATCGTTAGCTGCACTAGATAAATTAAAGCTAATTGAGTTGCAGCCTAATAATCGAGTGAAATTGTTGATGTCTACTGATTTTAGTTGGATTCCCAACGGGCCCATCAATCAATTTTTTGAATCTCAAGTTCAATCCGATTTCTTCAAATCACGCTTTAATGGTGCTGGCGAGATTAGGCTGTTTTCGTCGGGAATGCTATCTAGAGCATCAAATGCAATCTTACTTAGGCGAATAGAAAAGCTTGCTCAAGAATACAGACGGTTTAATGATGATGACCAGAGCCTACCGCTTAATGAACGTTATGGAACAAGCATGATTATTGCCATGCGCCCTTGGGAATTGGCTGCTTTTGAGGCATTTAGAGTAGACAAGGGTAAACGATTTTAGCTTGGTAGCAAGTGGGTTCACAGAAGCTCATTACATGAGATTATATTTTTCATGCAATGAGCAATATAACTAATCTTTTTTATCAATCGTAATCTCAAGTGTTTTGGTGCTACCAGCAAACCATTTTTGTACATATAGTGACCCTACGATAGGCGCTTTGCCATCTTCGGGTACTTCTTTATAACGTACACTATTTTTGGTTTCTTTTTCGTATTCAAATTGTACCGTTACTTTAGACATCGTTTTCTCTTTACTATTCGGGTTTACGTTGTAAGGTTGTTTGGCTTTACTCTGGAAGATTATTCATTAGAAAATTAAGAATATTTTCCCCTGCAATCTTACGAATTTCAGCTTCACTAAAGCCGTTGTCCATTAAGGTTTGTGTTAGAAGGGGAAGTTCAGAGGCATCTATGGGAGTGGCTACGGCACCATCAAAATCTGAACCGTAAGCAACATGATCAACACCCACTAGGTTAGCAACGTAGCGAATGGATTTAACGATGGCGTTAAGGTCATTGCCGCAAGTGGCTGATGGCCAAAAACCAACACCTATAACTCCGCCATTACTTGCGATTTGTTTTATCTGCAGATCACTTAAATTTCGGTCGTTATCGCAGGTTCCTTTAACGCCTGTATGGGAAACAAAGACCGGCTTGGTTGTTAGTGATAATACATCATCAATGGTTTGGTCAGATGCATGGGCGAGATCAATGATCATGTTCCGTTTATTCATCTCTGCGACCCAGCGCTTGCCTAACTTTGTTAAGCCATATTTATCAATACCGTGCTTTGAGCCTGAAATGGCTGTATCAAAAAAATGAGTGGGTGCAATCATTCTGAACCCTGCGTCATAGAGTTTCGGCAGGTTTTCCAAGTTGCCTTCTAAAACCTGAGCACCCTCAATGGATAGCCAACCTGCTGTAATTTTTTTATTCTTTTTTCTTAGCTGCAGATAAGTTGAGAGTTCGTTTTTATTTTTGATGATAAAGAATTGGTCATCAGAACCTTGTTGAAATTTATAGAGCTTCCGTGACTGATAAAGTGCACGTTGTAAAAGGCTATTCCAGGTTTTTACTGGCCATAATTGGGCTATTGCGAGCAAGGTTATGTTGTCGCTATCGGGAGCGTTATGTTGGTGGTTTAAGTTCTTTGGTGACTTGCTGACTATCGAGAAGGTTTGTAAGGCGTTATTTCCTTCGATAAGTCTCGGGAAGTCAACGTGCCCTTGACTACTACGCTGAGTTAGATCTCTGTCCCATAATAATGAATCTGCGTGAAGGTCGGCAATAAATAATGTTTGGTGAAGTGATTTAGCTTGAGTTGATAATAGTGGTCTCTCACTATCAAGTTTTTTGTTGAATTGATTTTCAAGAACAGCAGGAAAATAGAATATACATAAAAGGAGGGCAACGGCTAACAACAAGGTTACATATAAGATAATTCTTCGTTTTGATGTACGTATATTCCTATTGCCAGCCATGGCTCATGTTTTCCTATTGATTAAGGTTTAATGCTCGCCCAAAAAGGTTGTTTTGCCAGCAACCAGCTTATGAAAAATACTGTTTGCCTTCGAAGAGGTTATACGGTCTTCTCTGTGCTGGTCAGCATCATAAACTAAACCCTCTATTGTTTGTTTAAGCTGCTTGTTCCAGCGGGCGATGCCTTCTTCAGTACTTATATCGGTCGCTGGCACGTTAATGGGCTTTCCAATATTAAATACTATTTTAGTAGGGCGGAAAACCGGGAGTTTGGGCATTAGCACAAAGTTAAAATCCGGGTTAACTGGCTTCATGAATTTCTCTTCAATAAAGCGGTTTCTAGCCACTACCCATGGAATTGATTCATCGACACCCGAGAAACCGACAGGGATAATCGGGACGTTCTCTTGCTGCAATATTCTCAAATACCCAGTATGAAAAGTATTAAAGCGATGTCTTACATCGGTCGCATCAACACCTTCAGGCATGATTAGTACGGTTTTACCTTGAGTTAATAGCTCTGCACCTGTGTTAATTTTGGCTGTTTGGCCGCCCATAGCTTTGAACCAGAAGCCTGCGGGCCCTTCAGTAAAACCTTTCCAGACAAGCCCTTTTAAATCTGATTTAGGGTAGTCTCTCAGGACCCTAGTGCCAAGGATGTAGCACTCCAGAGCAAAAAAAGCCGTATGATTCATTACAAGTAATGCACTTTGATTTTCGAGCATCTTCAGGTTGTCTTCACCAAGAAATTCCGTTTGAAAATAACAACGGTAAAACTGGTCTAGAGCCTGTGGTACTTTCAATGAAATTAATTTATCCCTAATCACGATTGCTATCCTTTAGCTTTTAATGTTTTTACGCCTTCACTGGTTCCCATCATTAGGATGTTGGCGGGTCGGCAGGCAAATAGGCCGTTAGTCACTACGCCTGTAATTTGATTGATGCGTTCTTCTGTAGATATTGGTGCTGAGATATCCATGTTGTGAACATCTAGAATGATATTACCGTTATCGGTTACAAAACCTTCTCGGTAAACAGGGTCTCCACCTAACTTGACCAGTTCTCTTGCAACATAGCTACGAGCCATAGGCATAACTTCTACTGGAAGAGGGAACTCACCCAATATATCTACCTTCTTGCTGTCATCAACAATACAAACAAACTCTCTGGCTACAGCGGCAACAATTTTCTCGCGGGTAAGTGCGCCACCGCCACCTTTAATTAACTCTAGTTGCTCGTTTGTTTCATCTGCACCATCAATATAAAACTCTAAATCAGAAACGGTATTGAGTTCATAGACTGGGATTCCATGAGCACGAAGTCGTTCAGCGGTTGCTTCTGAGCTGGCTACGGCGCCATCAAAGGATGTTTTTATAGTTGCTAGTGCATCAATAAAAAAATTTGCTGTTGAACCAGTACCCACGCCAATAATGCTGTCTTCTGATAGCTTTGGGTGGATATAATCAAGGGCGGCCTTCGCAACGGCTTCTTTAAGTTGGTCCTGGTTCATATTGTCTCCGCAAAATGTTCGAATTTTGGCTGTCTTTTTCAAAATATGATTATACCTACGATTAGGATTTTACACTAACGCAGTTGACGAATAACATATATTAAAAGACACTCACCACAACACTTTTTTTCGCCTGGATTTAATTTGTAAGTGCAATTAGAAAATTAATATGAAAAAAATTAACTGGCAACAAGAATTAGATTTATTTTTTACTGCGCTGACTTTTTTAACTCGAATCCCTGCACCTAAATTTATCTCGTTTAAAGAACGCTACCTTAATGACTCTGCCCGGTATTTTCCTCTTGTCGGTGTGATTGTTGGGCTAATAGGCGCTTCATCTTATGCGCTGCTATTACCGATATTAGGCCCATTACTTGCCGTTATTCTCTCGATGGCTCTGACCATTTTTGTAACTGGCGCGTTTCATGAGGATGGCTTTGCAGACATGTGTGATGGCTTTGGTGGTGGGTGGGAGAAAAAACAGATTCTGAACATTATGAAAGATTCACGTTTGGGGACCTATGGCGCGACGGGTTTGCTATTAATGTTGGCTACAAAGTTTTTAGCCTTATTGACCTTGGCTCAGACTGAATCGGTGTTAGCTGTGGTGGTTGCTTTATTGGTGGCACACCCTCTAAGTCGATTTTTTTCTATCGCTTATATTCATAAACTTGATTATGTGCAGGATGTTGATAAAAGCAAAGTGAAGCCCTTGGCAAGCCAGATGACGGAGAATTCTCTTATATTTTCCGGTCTTAGTGTAGTTGGGTTGTTATTATTATTGGATGCAGTCAATGTATTGGTATTAATTGCTGTGCTGTTTGTTGTTCACCTTTGCTTTGGTCGTTATTTACTATCCAGAATCGGTGGATATACAGGAGACTGTTTAGGCGGCGCCCAACAGTTATCGGAAGTTATTATTTATCTTGTTTTGTGTGCTTTTGCGTTATGAGTGCTGACTAATATTTAGTTTTTTCTTTGGAGTCTGGTGTGAAATCCCTTCCTTTTAATGTTTGGCTGTTAATGGCTGTGGGTGCCATTTCGATGACGGCAGCCCCTATGGTTGTATTCTGTGGCGGCTTAATTGGTGCTGCCATAGCGCCTAGTGCGTCTTTGGCAACATTACCCGTTGCCATTATGGTTGTGGGTACGGCGGTGGCTGTTATACCTGTAACGCTACTAATGCAGTGGATAGGGCGAAAACAGGCGTTTATTCTAGGTAGCGTAATTAGTATTGGTGGTGCTTTGTTATCTGCCTTCTCTGTGGCACAAGCCAGTTTCTGGTTTTTTTGTGGCGGCATATTTATTTTAGGGGCCGGGTTGGCCTTTGTGCAGCAATATCGTTTTGCTGCTATGGAAAGTGTAGCCCCTGATGATATGGCCAGTGCCGCCGCCAGGGTATTGCTAGGAGGGCTTATTGCCGCCTATGTTGGCCCGGAAATTACGCTTGGAAGTAAAGATTTATTAGCCACGCCTTATGTTGGTGGATTTGTTATTTTGGCGTGTTTGTATTTATTTAGTGCCTTGCTTTTGTTGTTATATAAACCCACATTGATGGCTGTAACTCAGCATGAAGGTACAGGGCGAGCAATTTCAACTATTGCTACTCAGCCTGTATTTTGGGTGGCCGTTCTTTCTGCAGCAGTAGGGTATGCAACCATGAGTTTTGTAATGACCGCTACGCCGATGAGCATGCATATGGATGTTGGTCATTCTTTGGCTGATACCAAGTGGGTTATTCAAAGCCATATTATGGCGATGTTTATTCCATCGTTTTTTAGCGGTTGGTTAATTAGTCGTTTTGGTGCCGATAAAATTATGCTGAGTGGTATTCTGGCTTTTGTTTTATGTGTGGTTATTGCTTTTTATGACCAGGCTTTAATGAACTATTGGTTTGCGTTAGTGTTGCTGGGTATTGGGTGGAACTTTCTGTTTGTAGGGGGGACGTCCTTGCTACCACGAAGCTATCGTGAAGAAGAAAAATTTAAGGTTCAGGGTTTTAATGAGTTTTTTGTTTTTGGTTTTCAGGCGGTCGCTTCCCTTTCGTCAGGGTGGGTGTTGTATTCCTTTGGCTGGGAAGCGTTATTAATTATTTGTTTGCCGCTATTACTGGTTGTTTTAGCGGCAATTATCTGGTGGCGACGACAAGTCCCCGCTTAAGCGCGACGTTTTCTGAAAGCGTACATGCCTGCACCGCTTAAGGTTTTAAAGAATGCGCCCCATTCACTCATGTTAGGCTTTGGTTTCTTTTTATTAGCCATTCTTGTGAGTTGGAATTCGTACCAGGTGATGTCGAGCATAGCCATTTTATCAACGGCTTTAACGCCTGTGGTTAGAGGTCTTAGCTCTATGCTGTGGGCTTTATCAGCCATTAATTTATTAGGTAGATTTGGGTCGACAGCAAGAGGGCGACCAAGCCCGATAAAATCAGTAGCACCACTTTGCAGTGCCATGGTCATGCCTTCAGCGGACCGAAATCCCCCAGTCACAACCAACGGTGTGTCAATTAGGCTTCGTACTTTTTCAGCGTATTCTAGAAAGTAAGCTTCACGCTTTTGAGTGGTTGGTTTCATTTTATGACCCACCATTGATGGGCTTTCATAGGTTCCACCCGATATCTCGATAAGATTAATTCCAGCACTAGCCAGTGCTTTAACGACTTCCATCGAGTCTTCTTCTGTAAAGCCTCCGCGCATAAAGTCAGCAGAGTTTAGCTTAATGCCAATAGGGAAGTCGCGTCCTACTCTTTCACGAATAGACTTATAAACCTCAAGCACAAAGCGCATTCTGTTCTCGAGAGATCCACCCCATTGGTCATTTCGCTGATTATGGCGAGGAGAAAGGAATTGACTCACTAAATAGCCATGAGCACCATGAATCTGAACGCCGCTAAACCCAGCTTTTTTCGCCAGCTCAGCACTTAATGCAAATTTTTGTATGATATTTTGGATTTCGACTTCTGTTAATGCCCTAGGTTTGTTAAACCCTTTTTCAAGGCCGTTTTCTAAAGCAATGGCTGACGGGGCGACAGGTTCGTTAGTAATGAAGTTTGGGATTTGTTTACCTGGGTGGTTAAGTTGTGGCCATAGTTGGGATCCATTGCTTGTGCCGGCTTTAGCCCAGCGCCTGAATGGCTCAAGGTCGCTTTTTTCATCTAATACGACATTTTTGGGTTCGCCCAGTGCTGTACGGTCAATCATTATGTTACCGGTGATCGATAAACCTAAGCCACCATCAGCCCATGTTTTGTAGAGAGTCGCTAGCCCCGGCTTTGGGTTATGATCTTTTGTACCTAGCTGCTCGCTCATCGCTGATTTGAATAGCCTGTTTTTAATGATCGTTCCGTTTTTAAGGGTAAATGCGTCGCTTAAGTGAAGTTTATTGTTTGTATTATCTGAATTTCTCATTGGTATATTCTCTTAAATTAAAAGTATTAGACCGGTCGTCTATAAATTAAGTTTTAAAAAAACGAACAATGAGTTTTGTTCGTTTTTCATGCGTTATTTATTAGAAGAAGGCACAAATAAGTGGTCAAGCATCAGGTAAAGCACTTCTTTTGCACTCTCTATACTTCCCTCCATTTTCATCTTTAATAAGCTGCCTTCCCATGCAGCCCAGAAAACAGAGGTAATTTGTTCTGCACTCAAATCATCCCGAACCTGGCCTGTTAATTGTGCATCTTTGATTAATTGATTCACTCTGAGTTTCCAGTGATCTACAGATTCAAGCATCGCTGTTTGGCATTGCTCGCTCTGGTTACCTATTTCTGCCGCAATGCTGCCTATTAAGCAACCTTGCTGACAGTTCTGAGTGGAAAATTTGTTCAACATAAAGTTATAAATGGTTTTAATCTTATCTAGCGGCGCTTCATCAGAACGCTCCACATAATCATCCAGCAAGGCTAAAGCTTGATCACTGTATTCTTTGAGAATTTCAGCAACAAAGGCTTCTTTGCTAGAAAAATAGTTATAAAAGGATCCTTTTGGCACCTTTACTATATCGAGTATTTGCTTAATACCCGTACCGTGGTAGCCATTGAGTGATAGCTGTTCGATTCCGGTTTGTATTAACGCTTCACGCGTTTGTTCACTTCGTCTAGGTCTTGGCATAAATGTAATATATGACCGGTCGTCTTTTAATTCAAGTGAGGAATTGTAAAATTTTAACGTTTTTCAAAATACTTGTTGAGCTCCTTTCGCTTAGAGGGCTTCCGTGTAAAGGGCTCAGGGTATATTATTACCTGCTAAATTATGCCTATGACCCACTTTTCTGGATATAAAAACGCTCCTATGTCACAACGATATATAAAAAAAATACTTGATGCCCGTGTTTATGATGTAGCAATTGAAACGCCTCTCACCGATGCCAGACTCTTATCTGCCCGTTTTAATAATCACATTATGCTAAAGCGTGAAGACTTACAGCCCGTTTTTTCATTCAAAATTCGGGGTGCATATAACAAGTTATTTCGTTTAAGTGACGAGGAAAAGGCAAAGGGGGTGATTGCAGCGTCGGCGGGCAATCATGCTCAGGGTTTGGCTTTGTCTGCTAAAAAACTAGGTATTAATGCGATTATTGTCATGCCTAAAACCACCCCTGAGATAAAAGTTAATTCGGTAAAAAGTCGGGGTGCTAAAGTGATATTAAAGGGGGATGCTTACGATGAAGCATCCGCCTACGCGCACGAACTGGTGAAGTCAAAAGGCATGGTCTACATTCCCCCGTTTGATGATGAAGACGTTATTGCAGGGCAGGGGACAGTGGCGATGGAGTTGCTATGGCAACATACCTCACCGTTGCATGCGGTATTTATTCCTGTAGGTGGTGGTGGCTTAATTGCGGGTATGGCGGCTTATATTAAATACCTAAGGCCAGAGGTTAAAGTAATTGGTGTTGAGTCAGAAGAGTCAGCTTGTTTGTTTGAAGCACTGAAACATAACGAACGAGTAATCCTGGATGAAGTGGGTATCTTTGCGGACGGTGTTGCCGTAAAGCAAATTGGTGCGCTCCCCTTTGAGGTTGCTAAAGATTGTGTTGATGAAGTGATAAAAGTCACCACTGATGAAATTTGTGCGGCCATTAAAGACGTTTTTGATGATACGCGTTCTATTGCTGAGCCTGCAGGTGCCTTGGCTGTGGCTGGCCTTAAAAAATATATAGATAGAGAGGGTATTAGCGGAGAGAACCTGGCCGCAGTAATAAGTGGTGCCAATGTTAATTTTGACCGCTTGCGCTATATTTCTGAGCGAACAGAAATAGGTGAGAAGCGTGAAGCCATTTTGGCGGTCACTTTGCCTGAAAAACCTGGTAGTTATAAAACCTTTGTTCAGGCTTTAAGTAAACGAAATATTACCGAGTTTAATTACCGTTATTCAGATGTATCTGATGCACAGATTTTTGTAGGTGTTCAGATTAAGCAGGGTGAGGCTGATCGTGAAGAGTTGGTAAGCAGTTTACGAGAGGCAGGTTACCCTGTGCTTGATCTCACTGATAATGAAATGGCAAAACTGCACATTCGTCATATGGTAGGGGGGCATGCGGCCTCTGTTGATAATGAAAAGGTCTTTCGTTTTGAGTTCCCAGAGCGGCCAGGTTCCTTAATGAAATTCTTAATGTCTCTTGGGACGCGCTGGAATATATCCATGTTTCATTATCGCAATCATGGCTCTGCATACAGTCGAGTGTTGATGGGGGTTCAGGTGGATGATGACGATCTACCTGCATTTAATAAAATGCTTGAAAAAGTAGGTTTCAGATTTTGGAATGAGTCGGATAACCCTGCTTATAAGCTGTTCTTGGGCTGTTAAAGCGATTGCTTTTAATAAGAAAGGAATAAAAAGTGATCAAAAACTGGACAAATATTTAAAACCATATATCTTAAGTTACAGTAGTAAGTTATGTTACGGTTTGTAATATAGTTTCAACTGATTGATAATTATAATAAGTAGTGCGTGGGGAATTTATGAAAAGTAAGCCAGATAGTATGGTTGCACTGGTTTTTTTGTTTTGTCTTGGTTTGGCTGCAACAGGCTTTGCATCAATATTGTCAGATGATGATGCTCGTATTGAGCAGGTAAGAACTGCTCAGCATGCTCCGGCTCAGTAATTAACGTTACTGTTGTTACTGTTACTGTTACTGTTACTGTTACTGCTGTTGTTACTACAGTCACGAGGGTTGCTACTGTTAAGTCTGAAATAGCTTTTTGTCAGTAGCAATACCGTGAAGAGGGATGTCCCAAGGTTCTGTAGGGAGCTTGCTTACTTCTTGGAAGTGATGCGCAAGCCCGTAGAGTTTGGTTCTTTCTTGTGTGAATTCAAACGTTCTGTCATAAAATCCACCGCCCATTCCTAACCTTCCTCCCTTGTTATCAAACGCAACTAATGGAAATAAGACCAAGTCTAGCGCCCAAGGCGGGATTCTTCTTTTATTCTTGAGGTCTGGCTCTAAAATGCCAAAGCGATTAGATATTAGTTGAGTTTTCTTATCGTATGGGTAAAACCACAGACTATTTTTTTTAACAGGATGAAGAACAGGAAGGTAGCAATGTTTTTTGCTTTTCCAGAGTTGTCGTATAAATAGAGAGGGATCTATTTCACCATCGTTAGCGAGATAGATGGCTACATGTTTGTAACGTTTAAACAGGTCGCTTGTTTTTAGCGATAAAGCTAAGCCTTTAGCCGCTTGTTTTTGCTGGTAGGGTGATAATGCTCGTCTCTTTTGACGCATGGTGCGTCTGAGACTTTTTTTATCAAACAATAAAAGTTTCCCAATGTGCCGCTGTTGAATATAGCCCTGAACCCTAAGGTTCAAGGTGGTGGCCGCAGTGATAAATTAGGCTTTCCTCTTACGAGGACGTGCACACATTACCACGAGTTGCCACCTGGTAAATGCTTATCGGCTCGAGGACGTATCCAACTAGCAAACAAACCAGGAAACTAGAGTCTATTATAATAGATTTTAAATTCGCATGTTTGGTTTTATCCAAAAAATAACGCATTTTTACATAAATATGCATATCAGTAAGTGCTAAACCTGAGAAGGGGGTAGTGCAGCGTCTAATTTTTCATCAAGTTCATTGATTATTTTCTCTGTACTTTCAGAAAGTTGAGAATCCTGAAGCATATCATGAGTAATATTTAAAGCGGCCATAACGGCAATGCGTTCTGTACCGTGCACTTTGCCGCCGGTTCTTATTTCTCGCATTTTACTATCCAGGTGTTTGGCAGCTCGTTCTAATTGTGCCCGTGCTTCGTCAGGGCAGGCAATTAAGTATTCCTTATCGAGAATTTTAACTTCTACTGTATCGGTACTCGACATTAATGTTGCTCCAGTGCTTTGAGGCGGCCAATCATTGCTTCAATTTTATTACGTGCTAAATCATTTTTTTGCATCAACTGACTTCGTTCCTGATTCCAGTCATTCTGGAGATCACGAAGTGCAGAGTTATCATGCTCTAATTGCTCGCAGTGTTTAATGAGTCGGTCAACTTTGTCTGATAATGCTTTAAATCTGGCTTCAGCCATAATACTTTTCCGAAAACCTGTTTGTAAAACTAATTGATGAAAACTATAAGTGGCTGTTCGCTTTGGGTCAGTCTGGCAAACAGTCATTAAGGTTATTTATCTAAAAAAGCCTTCAATACATTGATTTGATGTCTGAATTCTATAAAACTCAGTATAGCTGTTTTGTTGAAAAAATCCTCTAATGAAGAAAATCCTTGTTTTAGTTTTTTTACTTATTCGTTTTAAAGTCATTAATGGTTAGCCTTAGGGTCTTTAATGTATACTAGACGGCTATTCGATATTGACTGGAAAAACCATACCTATGACTGATTTTAACATCGAGCAAGAATCAGAATTTGACTGGCTGGCTAATTTTTATGCTAGCCAGGGAGCAATCAATCACCCTAGTGAACTTCATGGGCTGCTTATAGGGCGTTTGGCCGGCGGTGAAAGACTTAGTGCAGATGAATGGCTTAAGTTAGTGGTCGAGCATATGGGGCTTGAACAGTTAAAACAAGACGATAAAAGTGAGCGAGCACTTACTAACCTGGTGGATCTATATTCTACAAATCTTCAGCAATTAGAAAGTATGGAAATGAGTTTTAGTCTGGTGTTGCCTGATGATGAATTCATTTTAACCCAGCGGGTGGAGGCGCTTGGTTTTTGGGTGCGAGGTTTTCTGGAAGGGTTGGCGCTGGCAGCTAAAGGTCAGCTAGGGTCATCAGAGCAGGACATTCAAGAATTATTAAGAGACTTAGTCGCTATCTCTCAAATTGATGATCAGGCTGATGATAGCGAAAACGCTGAAAAAGAAATTAATGAAATTATTGAGTATGTCAGAGTAGGGATTGTGACTATTTTTGCTGAATTTAATGGAAGTGATGACTTGTCTGACGAGCAGCCAGATGAAGAAAATAAAAATACATTACACTAAATAGCCTTCAGGGTATCAAGCATATGGGTATCACTCTTAAAGAGTTTTCCAAGCGGCGTAAAAAATTGATTGAGCAAATGGGCGACAATAGTATTGCCATACTTCCCTCTGCTCCTGTTAGAACCCGTAACCGTGACGTAGATTACCCGTTTAGGCAGGGGAGTGATTTTTACTACCTCACAGGCTTTGTTGAGCCTGATTCAGTGTTAGTTTTGATTCCCGGGCGAGAGCATGGCGAAAGCATACTGTTTTGCAAAGAGCGTGATATTACAAAAGAACTTTGGGATGGTGTTATAACCGGACCAGAACGCGCAATGGATATGTATGGCGTTGATGATGCGTTCCCTATCGGGGATATCGACGACATTTTGCCGAATATGATTGAAGGTACTGAAAAAGTATTTTACTCCATGGGGCTTGATGCTCAGTTTGATAGCCGGGTAATGGAATGGATTAATGTTATCCGAAGTAAAGTAAGAAACGGTGCCCATCCTCCCGGAGAGTTTGTGGCGCTGGAGCACTTTTTACATGACATGCGTTTGTTTAAAAGTGCTCAAGAAATCAAGGTTATGGATAAGGCCGCTAAAATTAGCGCGAAGGCTCACAAACGTGCGATGCAGAGGTGCAAGCCAGGTAAGTTTGAGTATCAGTTAGAGGCTGAAATAACCCACACCTTTATGGATGCAGGGAGTCGTTCAGCGGCTTACCCGAGTATAATTGGTGGTGGCGATAATGGCTGTATTTTGCACTACATTGATAATGCGTCTGAATTAAAATCAGGTGATCTGGTATTAATCGATGCGGGTTGTGAATTAGATTATTATGCCTCAGATATCACTCGCACCTTTCCGGTTAATGGTCGCTTCACTGAAGAGCAAAAAGCACTCTACCAGACTGTTTTGAATGCCCAGAATGCAGCGATTGCAGAAGTTAAACCCGGTAATCATTGGAATCACCCTCATGAAGCGGCTGTTCGCGCTATTGTTGAAGGTTTAGTTGAACATGGGCTGCTAAAAGGCGATATAGAGAAGCTAATAGAAGAAGAAAGCTATAAGCCGTTTTACATGCATCGAACTGGCCATTGGATTGGCATGGATGTTCATGATGTTGGTGAATATAAAGTGGGTGGTGAGTGGCGAGTATTGGAACCAGGTATGGCGCTAACGGTTGAACCCGGGCTTTATATTGCTCCTGACTGTAAAGATGTTGAACCTCGCTGGCGTGGCATAGGTATTCGTATTGAGGATGATGTTGTTGTAACCAAAGAGGGTGTACGTATTTTGTCTGAGGGTGCGCCTAAAGAAATATCAGAAATAGAAGCTTTGATGAATTAGTTACTTAAATTTGCTTGGACGAGTGACAAGAATGGATAATAAAAACGACGCTGATTTTTACGATATCATTATTATCGGTGGCGGAATGGTTGGGGCTAGTTTGGCGGTTGCGTTAAAAAACACATCGTTAAAAATTGCCGTGATAGAGCAGTTCCTTATTTCTAAAGGTGATGATTCTAAAAGCTCAGGCTTTCAACCAAGCTACGATGCCCGTTCAACCGCCATCTCATGGGGGAGTCGTTTAATCTATCAGCGCTTAGGCCTTTGGGATAAATTATCTGAGCATGTGACGCCTATTAAGAAAATTCACGTGTCTGATAGAGGTCAGTTTGGTGCAGCTCGTTTAAATGCGAAAGAGCATAGCGTAGCTGCATTAGGGTATGTAGTTCCTAATGAATGGATAGGTGTCACTTTAACGTCCGCTTTAGGCTCTCTCGATAACGTTGATTTTATCTGTCCTGCCAAAGTACTTGATATCACACGACCCGATGACGCTACTCAAATTACATATTCTAAATCTGGCGATGAGTTAGTCTCAAAAATATCGGCTGACTTGGTGGTCATTGCGGACGGTGGGCGTTCAGAAACCTGTCAGAAACTGGGTATTGAAATGCGGGTGGAATCTTATGATCAACATGCATTGATTGTAAATGTAACGACCTCAAAACATCATGGTTATGAAGCCTATGAGCGGTTCACTGAAAGTGGCCCAATGGCAATGTTGCCACTAGGCGAGTCTGATATTAATGATTCACGTTGTGCATTGGTGTGGACACTCCCCGAGCAAGAGATTGAGTCGGTAATGGCCTTGCCTGATGATGAATTTATTGCACAGTTGCAAGACCGCTTTGGTTACCGACTGGGGAAAATCCTAAAAGTTGGAGAGCGTTTTAACTACCCTCTTAAGCTCTCGCAGGCAACAGAACAGGTTCGTTCTGGTATTGTTGTTGTGGGTAATGCTGCTCATGCTTTGCATCCTGTAGCTGGTCAGGGTTATAACTTGTCACTTAGAGGTGTGGTTGCGCTAGCAGAATTAGTAAAACAAGCTTCAGAGAAAGGTGAGAATATAGGTTCGCTTTCAGTATTGCTTCCTTATATGAATGAACGTTATGCGGATCAAGACAAAACTATATTATTTAGTGATAAAGTGACCCGGTTATTTGGTGATACCCATACAGGTGTGGGTGTACTAAGAGATATGGGCTTAATCGGATTAGATATTTTACCTGCAGCTAAGCGTTTGTTTGCACGCCAGGCTATGGGAATTGGCGGAACAGAGGCAAAGTTTTCTTAATGAGCGATTTAAAACAAACTCTCGATACAGTTCAAACTTATGACGTTGTTATCGTTGGTGGCGGAATAGTCGGTGCTACTTTAGCGTGCGCGCTCTCTAGAAGCTGTTACAAGGTGGCATTAGTTGAAGCTCAGTCAATTGAGCAGTTAATATCTGTTTTTTCTGATGTTAAAAGTAAGCGAGATATTGATCAGTTTGATCCAAGAGTCAGTGCACTAACCGTCGCTTCACAAACTTTTTTTGCAAACCTGGGTGTATGGCAGAGAATGCAAGACAAACGGGTAAGCCCTTATCAGGAAATGAAGGTGTGGGATGGTGAGGGGACGGCAAGTATTGAGTTCTCCGCTGCAGAGTTATACCAGCCAGCATTGGGGCATATTGTTGAAAATAGCGTAACCGTTACGTCTCTTTATGAGCAATTGCAGTCTGATGACAAAATCACATTATTAACCGGGGAGAGAATTCGTCAGGTTAATCTTAATGGCGATTGTCCTGAGTTAACCCTGGAAAATGACATACATATTCGCGCTTCGCTTGTGGTTGCCGCTGATGGTGCCAACTCATTAATCCGTAAGCTGTCGGGCTTGCCTACAAGAGAGTGGGATTATCAACATCACGCTATTGTTGCCTCCGTTAAGACAGAAAAGAACAATGAAGAAACAGCCTGGCAGCGGTTTATGGAGACAGGCCCTTTAGCGTTATTGCCTTTATCTCTACAGTCACTTTCAAGCGGTAAAAATAAATCACATTACTCATCTATTGTTTGGTCTGCTGTGCCTGAAAGAGCAAAAGAGTTGATGGATTTAAGTGATGAGCAGTTTTGTGAAGAACTGAGCCGTAGTTTTGAGTATCGGCTGGGTTCAGTTGAAGACGTTTCAACGCGTTATAGCTTCCCTTTAAAGCAGCGGCATGCGAAGCAGTATGTAACATCTAATATTGCCTTGGTGGGAGATGCTGCGCACACCATTCACCCACTAGCAGGACAGGGTGTTAATTTAGGGTTGCAAGATGTAGCTGTGTTAGCTGATGAGTTAATTAAAGCCTCTAAAAAAGGACTAGCGGCTAATGATGCTTTGATGTTGAAGCGCTATCAACGTCGTCGCATGGGGCCAAATTTGGCTATGATGGGGTTAATGGAAGGCTTTAAGCAATTATTTGCTCAAGACTCTCTTAGTATTCGCTTATTAAGAAATACTGGAATGCGCTGGTTGAATGGGAATAAGTTTTTAAAGAATCAAGTGGTTAGTCAGGCTATGGGGTTGGATGCGAAGGTACCTGAGATTTAAGAAATTTCTAGGGTGCGCTTGCGCACCGAGCGATGTTTAGAGTGCCTATAATGTAATGCAAAGCCTCGGGTTAAATAATGTTTTTTCTCGCTGATAACCCTTTTGGTTAGATACTATTCGGGTTTTCCCTACGCAATAATCAACATTAAAATGTGTATGCCCAAATAGCCATAAGTCAGGCTCTTTTTCGTTAATAAATTCACTTAAATCATTAACAAAGTAAGCATTAAGCTCATCTCCTGAAAATTCGGGACTTACACACTGTTTGTCCGGTCCGAAATGTGTGCAAACCACTTTTTTCATATTTGGAGGGCATTCATCTAAAGCATTTTTTAGCCATTCAAAGTTTTCATCGAATAGTTTTTTAGTGTCTGTTGATCGAATTAAACCATCCCCATAAGAAATTGCTCTAAAATCGGCTAGTTTTCCTTGTGCGGAATGAATGATCCAGGGCATTTCTTCTTTGCCGTTCAGTAAAAAATTGCTCCAAAGTGTGCAACCGAAAAATCGAACCCCTTTAATATCGATATGGTTCATCTGTAATAGAGTAATATCATATTTTTCGCAGATAGCGGGTAGATCATTATTCAGTGTTTGATAATGGCTACCATAATATTCATGATTACCGGGAATAAATAAAATGGGCTGCTTGAACTTCTCCCGAAAGGCTGCAAAGGTTTGTTCAAATTGATTTTTAGTCTTGTGGTAGCGGTTGGTTATGTCACCCGCCAGCACAATAACATCAACATTTGAAGGGAAGTCTGGAATAGGTACTGAACCACGGCTTAATTCAATATGAAGGTCAGAGGCAAGAGCGATATTAATGGTCATAAGTGACTTACTCAAAAAAGCTTAGAAAGTAGCACTGGAACAGCCGTTTCCGTTCTTAATATTCGATCCCCAAGACTAACAGCTTCAAATCCGCACTCAACCAGCTTATCAACTTCATAAGGGATAAAACCACCCTCAGGACCAATGGCGAGCGTAGTCTGCTGTTTAACCTGAATAGGACAATCTTGATGGTCGCCGGGGTGAGCCACTAAGCGCAAAGAGTTCTTTGATATTTCAGGCAGTTCATCTTCAACGAAGGGTTTAAAGCGTTTTCTCAGGTGGATGTTAGGTAATTGCGTATCCATGGCCTGTTCAAGGCCAAGAACTACATTATCGAGTAGTTTTGACTCAGTTAACCAGGGTGATTGCCAAAAGCTTTTTTCTACTTTATATGAATTGATAAAGTAGAGTTCTTTTACGCCCATGGTTGCAACGGTTTGAATAATACGTTTGACCATTTTAGGGCGGGGCAGGGCGATAATTAATGTAATAGGTAAGGGGGGCGGTGGCTGTTTTGTCCAGTTGATAGCTAGCTGGACTGAGTGTTCTGTTATTTCGCTTACATTTGCCTGACCGATCATCCCGTTTGCTTTTCCAACTGCGATTTGGTCACCTTGTTTTACAGCTCGAATTTCTTGTAAGTGCTTCAAGCGGCGGTCAGATAGCAGGGCAGTATCGGGTGAGATAAAGTCTTCTTCAAAGAGCAGTGCTATGTTCATTGTGGTGTTTTATTCCGCAGGCTGATCTTCTGGCATTTCTCGGTTCTCAACCATTCGGCTGAAAAATATTCCGATCTCAAATAAAAACCACATAGGAACGGCTAATAAAGTTTGAGATATCACATCAGGGGGGGTTAATAGCATACCTATAACAAAACACCCTACAACAATATAGGGGCGTTTTTGGCTAAGACTGGCTGATGTAGATGCGCCAGTCGCTACGAGCACTACGGTCGCTATAGGAATCTCAAATGCGAGACCAAAAGCAAAAAATAGTTTAAGCACAAAATCTAAATATTTACTGATATCTGTCATCACCGTAACCCCTTCAGGACCTGCGCTGGTGAAAAAACCGAATACCAGAGGGAATACAACATAGTACGCAAACAATACGCCCATGTAGAAAAGGAATACGCTGGAGACGAGTAAGGGGATAGCTAGTTTTTTCTCGTGCTGATACAAGGCTGGGGCAACAAAGCGCCAGAATTGAAAGAGTATAAAGGGCATTGCCAGAAATACAGCAAGTACCAAGGTGAGCTTAAAGGGGGTTAAGAATGGTGAAGCAACATCGGTAGCGATCATTGATGTACCTTCTGGAAGGTAAACCCTTAAAGGCTCGGAAATAATGAGATAAAAGTCATTCGCAAAGTAATACAGCCCCAGAAATATGAAAAGTACAACTAGAACCGCGCGAAGCATTCTGTCTCGCAATTCAATGAGATGTTGAATTAGCGGTTGCTGCTGTTCAACAGAAAGGTTAGCGCTGCCCTGATCGTTAGTGGGTTGATTGCTTTGTTTGGGAGAAGAGGTATTGGCCATTTACTTCTGAGTATTCCTGTTTATTTTAGATCGGTTTTTTCTGTAGATGGCTGGTTTTCTGTGGCATCAGAGTTGACGAGATGTTTAAATTTTTCAGCCTGATCAAGGGCATCTTGAATCGTTTTTTGTACTTCATCAACCTTTATGCTGTCGCCTTCCATATCGATTTTCTTTTGAAGTTCGTCGACCTTTACTTGCCGGTCTAACTCATCTGTTAGGTTGCTGGCCATACGCTTAGCCTTACCAACCCACTGACCTACTGTTCTGGCTGCATGTGGTAGGCGTTCTGGCCCCAGAACAAGGAGAGCTAGCACGCCAATGAGTACTAATTCAAGAAAGCCAATATCAAACATAGTGGTGCTCGAGTGTAATGGACGTTAGCTTTTAGGCTTTTCTTCTTCCGCTTTTTCCGCTTTGGCATCAATTATCTCACCAGAGTCATTTTCAAGCGGCTTTTTTTCTTCATCAGTTACGGCCTTTTTAAAACCCTTAACAGCTCCACCCAGGTCTGAACCCATATTACGTAGCTTCTTGGTGCCAAACAGCAACATTACAATTACAAGAACAATTACCAGTTGCCAAATACTAATGCCACCCATCAGATTACTCTCCTAAACGATTCGTTTTATTTTCTCTTACTTTCGTAAGGGATTTTGTAAATTGTACACCAAAAACGCATTGATGAGGTTTTGGTGTTAGTGTTTTTAGATAGGGCTATTCTGCCGGAGTTGAGCGCTTGTCAGTATGACCTTAATCAATACATTGACTTGCCACTTGCCACTTGCCACTTGTCACTTACTTCTCGACGCCTTTTCTTCTAACCCTGATAAATCAAAGCGACGCTCAAGTTCAGATAAAATAGCTTCAGGTCCAATATTTAGGTGAGAAAGCATCACTAGGCTATGAAACCATAAATCAGCGGTTTCATATATCAGGTCATCGGTATTGCCTGATTGCTCTGCATCTTTAGCGGCGAGTATGGTTTCTGTGCATTCTTCGCCAACCTTCTCAAGAATTTTATTCAGGCCTTTTTTATGAAGGCTGGACACATAAGAGCTTTCAGCGCCTGCCTGTTTTCTTTGTTCCAGCACTTTTGATAATTCTTTAAGTACATCAGTCATTGCAGAGCTCCAATATCAATTTTTGTAGATGTCGTCAGGGTTTTTTAGTACAGGCTCTACGGCTTGCCACTCACCGTCTTTTAGCTGTTGGTAAAAACAGCTGCGGCGACCCGTGTGGCATGCTATATCACCAAGTTGCTCAACTTTTAGCAGAATAACATCCGCATCGCAGTCGAGTCTTATATCATGAAGCTGCTGTACATGCCCTGATGATTCGCCTTTGCGCCATAAGCGCTGTCGAGAGCGAGACCAGTAAATAGCACGTTGCTCTTTCACTGTGAGTACTAATGATTCCCTGTTCATCCAGGCCATCATCAATATCTCACCGCTTTGGTAGTCTTGTGCGATAGCGGGAACCAGTCCGTCGTCGGTCCATTTAATTTTTTCTAACCATGGTTGATCTAATTTATCTTGGCTCATATCTCTATTTTCGCTTGATCAGGAAATAAAATCCAACACCCGCTAATAGCCAGCTTTGGCTAGGGAGTTCCTGTAGCCAGTTAATGGCTTCAGTGTTTTGGCTCAGTAGGGCCGCAGCAAAAGCGAGTGTTGCAATCCAATAATCTTTATTCATACCCTGATTAGTGTGCATCTCTTCTTTTAGTGCTTTTATGCTATGTACTTGTGTATGACTGAAGTTATCCAGGTTTTTTACCTGAGATATTGCATCATAAAGCATTTGAGGGACTTCAGGGCTTTGTTCAATCCAGTCTGGGATGTGTTGCTTGATATTTTTCCAAAGCCCTGGAGGGGCTATTCGCTGCTTCATCCAGTCTTCTAAATAAGGTTGGGCTGTGCTCCATAAGTCTAGATCTGGGTATAACTGACGACCTAGACCTTCGATATTAAGAAGGGTTTTTTGCAACAAAACAAGCTGAGGCTGTACTTCCATATCGAAACGGCGAGCGGTTTGGAAGAGCCTTAACAAGAATTGACCAAAGGATATGTCTTTAAGTGGCTTTTCAAATATTGGTTCACAAACCGTTCGTATGGCTGACTCAAACTCATTCACTGCGGTGTGTTCCGGAACCCAGCCAGAGGAAATATGAAGTTCGGCAACCTGTCTGTAATCACGGTTGAAAAAAGCTAATAGGTTACGAGCCAAATAGCTTTGGTCGTCAGGCGTTAGCGTGCCAACAATACCAAAATCGATAGCAATATATTGAGGGTCTTCAGGGTTATCTACATTAACGAAAATATTGCCCGGGTGCATATCAGCATGAAAGAAGCTGTCTCGGAATACTTGAGTGAAAAAGGTTTCTACGCCTTTTTCGGCTAGCACTTTTAGATTGGTGCCATGAGATTTAAGCGTTTCTATGTCTGCAACGGGAATACCATAGACTCTTTCCATAACCATAACATCGGTATTGGTGTAGTCCCAGAATATTTCAGGCATGTAAATGAGATTTGAGTTTTCAAAGTTGCGACGCAATTGAGAAGCATTGGCGGCTTCTCTTTGTAGGTCTAACTCGTCAAATATTGTTTTCTCATAGTCGCTGATAATTTCAACAGGGTGAAGGCGTTTCCCATCTTCCCAGTACTTTTCTACTATGCCGCCCACGAGATACATCAATGCAATGTCCTGATGGATTACACGGGTAATACCCGGGCGAATAACCTTAACAACTACTTCTTTGCCGTTATGTAACTGTGCTGCATGAACCTGTGCAATTGAGGCTGAGGCTAGTGGCTCAACGCTGAATGACTTAAAGATTTCGTCGGTGGACTGTTTAAGTGCTTGTTCAACAATGTTCTTGGATACTTCACCTGGGAAGGGGGATACATTGTCTTGCAATGACTTTAACTCGTCTGCAATATCATCGGGGAGCAAGTCTCGCCGTGTTGAAAGAATTTGACCAAATTTAATAAATATAGGTCCAAGCTCTTCTAATGCATTTCTGATTCGAGCCCCACGAGATTGTTTTGGGCTTGGGAAAAAATGCCAGGGAGCCAGTATAAAAAGGATTCTCAAATAGAATGGCAGATGGGTGAGGGGTAAAAACTCATCTATTCGGTATTTTCCAATAACCCAGATAATCTTAAATAATCGTTGAATACGGGACACAAGCTACTCGTTTATTTATTTTGGAGGGATGCTAATTTTTCTAAGCGTTCTTTCAGTTTACTGGCAGACAAACTGAGTTCACTGATTTTTTCAAACTGATCTTCTAATTCAAATCGGTTAGGTAATAGCTTACTTTCTTCATGGAGGTGTTCTTCAATATTTGACATTAAACTTTGTTGGCTTTGCTTACTCCACTGCATGCTGCTGCGAAGTCGTTGACCTATAAAGTGTGCCGGTATATCGCCAATAACATCGGCAAGCGCGCTTTCCCAGTCCAGGTCTAGTTCAGAGAGAAAAGACTGAAACTTATGAGCTTTTTCCTCGTTACCGAGAAGTTTTATATGACTTGATCTAGTAAGAATACTCTGACTTTCATCGAGTATTAACCGAGATAAAGCAAGGGGCGATCCTTCAATGCACGCGTCAATATCTGATTCGGTGAATTTCTCATCATTTCCGGAAACAATTAAACGGCTATTGCTGGCTTGAATAGTAATTGGGAGTCCGAGTGGTGTCATTTTTAGTTTAATGACGACACCTTCAAGCTCTCTAATTCTGGCCTGTGCTGATGGGTCGAGCTGTAACACACGGTTAATTAGCGTTTCTGCTGCGGCGCTTGCTGCTGTGACCAGTGAAGGGTCTATCTTCATTTTAGGGCTTGACTCCAGCGTGCAGCGCAACAATACCACCGGTCATGTTATGGTAGCGGCAGTTCACAAGCCCTGCTTGTTCCATCATGCCTCTTAGTGTGTCTTGGTCTGGGTGCATGCGAATAGATTCAGCCAGGTATTTATAGCTTTCGCCATCACCTGTTATTAATTTACCCATTGCCGGAAGCGCAGTAAAAGAGTAAAGATCATACATTTTAGTGAGTAGTGGGTTACTAGGCTTAGAGAATTCCAGTATCAATAACTTTCCACCTGGTTTAAGTACACGGGTGATTGATCTAAGTGCTTTGTCTTTATCTGTCACATTACGCAGGCCGAAGGCGATGGTGACGCAGTTAAAGTAATTGTCTGGAAAGGGAAGCTCTTCCGCATTAGCTTGTACAAACTCAATATTTGCTGAATAGCCTTTATCCATTAAGCGGTCACGGCCGACTTTTAGCATTGAGTCGTTAATATCTGCAAGTACGACAGTACCGTCAGAACCTACAATATCCGAGAACTTCATGGTGAGATCGCCGGTGCCACCTGCTAAGTCCAATACTTTATGCCCTTTTCTTACTCCACTAAGCTCAATGGTAAAACGCTTCCATACTCGGTGAATACCCATCGACATAAGGTCATTCATAATGTCGTATTTACTGGCAACGGAGTGAAAAACATCTGCAACACGGTCTACTTTTTCTTCTACCTTAACTTGTTGGTAGCCGAAATGAGTACTGCCTTCAGAGGTATTGGTGTTTGCTTGAGCATTGGGTGTAGAAGTATCAGGCATATCGGCATTCTCGTTGTGAACAAAATCAAAGTCATTAATTGAGCGGTATTCTAACGCTACATTCACACAATGTCTTTTTTTATGTCAATTTTGGAATACTTATGTGAGATTTGGAATACAATAGTGTAGATATATAAATGACTACTTTAAAAGTCGGCAGAAGAATTTAAATAGCAGGAACACTATGTCCGTAATTGATATAACTCGCCATCACACCCTAAATCATGATGATGCGATAGCTACAGCAGAGGATTTAGCAAAAAGTCTTTCAGAGAGATTTGATGTTGCTTACTCCTGGAATGGTGATACATTGACTTTTAAACGCAGTGGCGCAAAAGGAAAGCTTACGGTTGAACCTGCACTTATTCATGTGAAAATGGAGTTAGGTTTTTTACTGAGACCCTTTAAAGGGCGTATAGAGCAAGAAATTCACAATCACCTTGACGGCCTGCTTGAAGGTGATAGCTAATCACTAAATGACATTGCCTTTTGAGACGATGGTTAAAGTCAGGTTTACCATTGATGGAAGGCATGTTTTACATATACTCGAAATAATAATTAAAAAATGGAGCTCCAAATGAGTCATTCTGACGTAATAACCCTACCTATGTTCCTCTCCCGTATGCCAGGATTAATCGCCAATTTGCCCGGTACAATCAAAGGGGTGAAAATTGGTAATAATACGGACAAAACTAAACCTGTTGGTTTAGGTCTTTGTATTGAAGAGGCGGTTAGTAATAATCCGAATGGCCATGCAATTATTTATCAGGATACTTTCTTAACGTATGCTGAGTACAATGCTTGGGCAAACCGAATTGCTCATTACTTAATTAAGAAAGGCGTTAAGAAAGGGGATACAGTAGCTATTCTAATTGAGAATCGCCCTGAGTTATTTGCTTGTGTTGCGGCCTGTGCCAAAGTAGGCGCTATAAATGCGTTAATTAATACCTCTCAGCGAGGTAAAGTGCTGACTCATAGTGTTAATCTGGTTAATCCTAAACTTGCTATTGTGGGAGAAGAGCTAGTTGATGCTTTTAATGAAGTGAAAGCAGACTTAGTTGTGCCGAAAGAAGGACATTATTTTTTGGCAGATCAAGATACCTTGAAGGATGCTGGTAAAGCACCTAAAGATTGGCTCAATCTGAGTACAGAGATTCATGGTTTTTCTGAAAGCAACCCAGAAACAACTCAGCAAGTGTTTAGTGAAGATCCTTGTTTTTATATATATACCTCTGGCACAACAGGTATGCCTAAAGCCGTAATCTTTAATCATGGGCGCTTTATGAAGGCCTATGGTGCATTCGGTTACGGAGCTCTCAAATTAAAACCAACAGACCGCATGTATGTAACGTTGCCCTTTTATCATGCTACGGCAATGGCTGTTTGCTGGGGCTCAATTCTGGCGGGTAAGTCGGGACTTATTTTAGCTAGAAAGTTCAGTGCAAGCCGGTTTTGGGATGATGTTCGTAAATATGATGCAACTGCATTTGGTTATGTGGGTGAGTTATGCCGCTATTTGATGGATCAGCCTGTAAAACCCAATGATCTTGATAACAACGTGCGTGTTGTCGTGGGGAATGGCTTGCGTCCCAGTATTTGGAAAGATTTTAAAAGCCGTTTCGGTATTGAAACGGTAATGGAGTTGTATGCCTCTAGTGAAGGTAATATTGGTTTCACTAACGTTTTGAATTTTGATAATACGGTTGGTTTATCACCTTTCCCATACGCCATTATTGAATATGATAAAGAAGCCGAAGCCCCTGTGAAGGGAAGTGATGGTTTCATGCGTAAGGTGAAGAAGGGGGGCTCCGGTCTACTCGTTGGTGAGATTACTGAGAAGACCCCGTTCCACGGCTACACTGATCCTAAAAAGACAGAAGAATGTATTATGCGTGATGTCTTTAAAAAGGGGGATGCCTGGTTTAATACGGGTGATTTAATGCGTGATTTAGGCTTTAAACACGCTCAGTTTGTAGATCGCTTGGGTGACACCTTTAGATGGAAGGGAGAGAACGTATCAACCACTGAGGTTGAACATATTGTGGATAGCTGCACTCATGTCAGTGAGACTGTAGTTTACGGGGTCGAGATTCCTGAGACTAATGGTCGTGCAGGGATGGCGTCCATTCGACTTGATTGTGAAGAGTCAGAGTTTGATTTTAAATCACTATTAAGTCACTTATCTCAAGAGCTACCACACTATGCTATTCCTGTATTTATTCGTCTAAGTAAGGGGATGGAAACAACAGGCACTTTTAAGCATAAGAAAGCACCACTTAAAGAAGCTGGCTTTGATTTAGATAAGCAGGATAATCCTGTTTATGTGTGGTTACCTAAGGCGGATGCTTATGTACCTTTGACTGAAAGCATTCAGAAAGATATTGAGGCTGGTGAGTATAGGTATTAAGGGAAAGCCTGCTAGTTGACTAGTCTTCTAGCAAGGTCGCAACCTTAAATGTACTAAATTTTACGTTTGTTAACGGTGATAGGGCGTTTTCAACACTAAACTGATAGATGAAATAGTTTGTTTCCGGGTATTTGTAATTAAGTCGGAGTGCTTCTATGAATCGGTTGTTGAAGACAAAATTATTCGTATTAAGAGCTGCGCTGACGGCTCTAGCCTTATTACCGTTATCAGTGTGGGCAATGGAAGACGCATCAAAAGAGGATGTTATTCTATTAGCTGAATGTGGCGGTTTCTTTAATACTTATGGCACCTTGGTAGGGCGTACAGATTTAAGCTCTACCGGGAATCGCCTGGCAGCCAAAGTGCTGGGGCGCGCTCAAGATCCAAGATCATTAGCGATAAGCTATGAGCGGGGTAGTGAGTTTGCTGATAGCTGGCACGATGCTGATGAAAGAGCAGTGGTTGTAGATTATATTCAGATGTGTTCGCGAGTTGTTAGTCGCAATATTGATTATTTAAAAGCGGCTACTTAATATTTATCTTTGAGCCGCTTGTGATGACTATGTAGGTTAGTGCTAATAATAGGGCGTTACTTAGCTCGCAATTTAAACGCCATTGGGCTTTTCTCTTTCGGGTTATTCTGACTTATTGACGCTCGCTGATTCCAGCGGCCAATTAATTGCTTTTGTAGCTTTGTTTCCCACTTGAGTGCCGTTTTTTCATCTGATGTCCAAGTCTCATTAAACAATTTCTTTGCATTGGCTATGGCATCGGGTGAGCGCTTAGAAATATCTTTTGCAAATTTAATTGCTTCATCAAATGGGGTTTCAGTTACTCGTGTTACCAAGCCCATTTCTTTGGCTTCTTGTCCATCAAAGACTCTTGCTGTCATGGTGAGTTCTTTGGCCAGGTCAATGGGGATTAATTCCCGTAAGGTAATACTACCACTCATGTCAGGTATTAAGCCCCACTTCATTTCCATGATGGAAAATTCACAGTCAGGGGTGGAGTAGCGGAAATCTGCGCCCAGTGCGATTTGAAATCCACCCCCCCAGCATTTTCCTTGAGTCACTGCGATGACGGGTACAGGAAGTTGACGCCAGAGGTAGCCAACATCTTGAGCAAGATTAGATATTTTACGGCCAGGTTTTACTAATAACTTTAAGGCAGAAATGGGGTTAGACATAATACTTTTTACGTCTAAACCTGAGCAGAATGCTTTACCTTCGCCTCGCAAAATAACGGCTCTTATCTCACGATTTTTAGCCAGCTTTTTGGCTGTTTTGGCAAGCCCTTCAAACATATCCATATCTAATGCATTGAGTTTGTCTGGGCGATTCATTGTGACTACTGCAATATTGTCAATAATCTCCAGGGTAACGCGTTGGCTCATGGGTTATCCTCTATAGGTTGTAGGGTTAGTTGCTATTGGGCTAGTTGTAGAATTAGTCTGCATGATTATGTGCAGGGGGGCTTCATCATTATCGAAAATAGCATTCAGAATTTTAGCTTCTCTATCGACAATAATTTCGAGTAATTCGTCTACCCCTTTCATTTCATGAAAAGCTTCAAATCCGCGACGTAAAAAACTATGTAAATTACCTAGTCCAGCCATTTCTGCCGGTGAACGAGTCATTTTCAGAGTAAAGCGAACTAGGCGGCTTCGAACATATACATCAAGATCGTTACCTATGTTGGCAATCAGTTGCGTTTGGTGGGCGCGCTGTGTTTTGTTATTACATATACGATAGGCTTCGCAATAGCTTTCTTCTGAAATCTCATCAACTTTCAGCTTATTAAATAACGCGTTGGCAAGTTGTTCGTCAAGCTGCTGGGTCAGCAGGTTTAGTTCCACCAACAAGCCTACGGTATAAAGCAGGTTGTCTGGAAGTAGCTTCACCATGGTAGGGAATATTCGCTCAAGATCATCATCTCGTTGGGTAAACTCTTTAGGTGCATAGAGGTCTTTAAGTAAGAATTCTAAGCCTTGATGATATCGTGGTGTTGTATATAAGTCGTGGTGCGTTTTTTTCAGACGTGCAGCCTGCCAGTTGCTGAGTTCAGCCATAGGGGCTTCAAGTGACTTGTCAGCGCGATATCTAAAGTTGTGGTAGTCAAGCAGAAGCTGTTGGAGTCGTTCCGCATTATCGCTTTTTACTTTGGTGTTAATTAACTTTTCCCTGTACATGTCACTCTCTTAGGTAAATGGGTTTAGATAAGCGGGCATCTGAACTATTTGCTGTTTTTTTATATGATGTAAAAGATATTTGAGGGCTATTTTACACTATTTGCTGGTTTGGAAGAGAAAATGAAGTGGTTCTTTTGCTGGTCTGAGGGTACAGGCTGCTATTGAGCAGCCTGTAAACGAGGTTCTTGAGTAAAGTCGAGAGAAGGAAGCCATTCCTGACTATCAAGAGTTACAAAGTGGCTTGTTGCATCGGTTTCGATGATTCTCATTGAATTAGGACTGTTTTCTGCACTGGTTAGCATTAAGCCTCTATCTAAGATTCTATCTACTTTCGCAATTAAAAAGGTACCATGCTTTATGTGCTTATAGACATCGAAGGGGGTTCTTTCCATCCAGTCCATGATGTTTTCAATATTTCTTACAATCGTAAGGTGGTCTTTTGTTGCAGTAAAAAGCTTATTGAGAAGCTGTTTTTTTCGAGGGTTCATTTTGCCAAAGAAGCTCTGCCCGTAAGATGAGGTGGGCGTGCTATTAATAAAACGAATAACCCATGGCCACATTCCATGGCTCACTGGTTCTAGCAGCGCCGTGACCAAAGGGTGAAGCTGACCCTGTGGCAGAACCGGGGCTTCTAGAACAATATCTGCATTTTTATATAAATCAGGACGTTGAATTATGGCTTCCAATATAACCGCACCGCCGCGTGAGTGACCATGAACTCTGATGTTTTCAGTGCTTGGCAAGTTTTCCATTGCCTGGTTCAATATGCTCGCATCGTATTCAATAGTGCCTTCAAGCGCCTTTATAGGAATTTCCCAAGGTGCAGGTTCAGGGGATGGTCCACTGACAGGAACGTGGTAGTTGCTACAGGTAAGTAGTATTAATTCTGTGGTTGCATCTTGGTAAGATTGGGTGAAGTAGCAGTGATTTTCAAGGAAACCATGCACGCCAATAACCGTGTGCGAAGCCTTTCCGCTGTGATTTCTTACTGAAACAGCGCCTTTTCCAACGGTAAAAACCTTACCTGAAAACATTTCAGTGTAAGTTTGATCAATGGATTTAATTAGCTTTCGGGCGTGTATTGCCTTCATTAAGCGTTATCTCCCAATGTGGGTAACAGATTGCGAACAACTCAAGTTTCCTTAGCTTTAAGGTCACTTACATACGGTTGCGCATATTTGTCTCTGAACCTTCGACGAATCCGCTACGTCTTTATTGTTTTTCTTATAATGACAAGCTTACTAAAATTTCATCAAGCTTGCCAAAATGTATCTGCTCAAGTCTATAATACTTTAGTCTAAACAGGTGTTTTTTAGCTCATTATGGTGATATGGCTAATGTTAGTTCTGTTGCTAAGTTAAGGTTTTTTGTTGATCTTTTTATTTAAGAGTAAGTGCTAACCTCATGAATTTATTATAGGGTATGGATATGCACAATAGTGTTATTTTTTGTTACAGAACACTCTGCTGAGTAATTACTGTTAGATGAATATCTAAAGTATATCTTTAGAGGCACTTGATCTGTTGTAATCATAGGTGCATATTGCTGTGTCGGAGCATTAAACTATAAAAATAATAAGGACGGTTACTAAGCAGAACCGTATCAAGGAGAGCGGCATGAGCAATGATGCATACGAGCCAATGAACGGTGTAGATACCGCGTGGCTAAGAATGGATAGCCCTACTAATTTGATGATCATTAATGCAATGCTGGTTATTGATCAAATGGATTTTGACAGCTTTAAAGCGACTATCAGAAATAGATTTTTGAGTTATCGCCGATTTAAAAAACGGCCTGTTCAACACTCGGGGCAATATGTTTGGGAGCTCGACCCTTATTTTGATTTAAGCAACCATGTTCATCGGGTGGCATTACCCGGACTTGCCGACAAAACTATATTACAAGAATATCTGGCAGACCAGTTAAGTGTGACATTTGACCCTGCCAAACCTCTTTGGCAGATCCATTTTATTGAGAATTATGTTGATGGTGTTGTCGCTATTTTGCGGGTTCATCATTGCTATGCTGACGGTATTTCTCTTGTATCGGTATTTCACTCTATTACAGACAGCGATTCTAATGTTAAGCCGTTTGTTAACGTTGAAGCGAATACTCAGCAGGAACACCCTCGTGCAGACGAGTTTTATCCTTG
>ENA-OSET01000560-OSET01000560.1-sediment-metagenome-genome-assembly--contig:-NODE-560-length-41207-cov-3.817992_pt1 | contig 41207 bp, 43 predicted proteins | sample MGYA00237882_ERZ534229 | MGnify/ENA primary metagenome ERZ534229 (study PRJEB26408, sample SAMN06266212) | sediment metagenome | isolation source: Hudson Canyon methane seep mesocosm | place: USA:Hudson...
ACCTCGTTAGATCTGATGAATTTGTTATGTTAAAAGAACATGTTGATATGTTCTTAAAATTCGTCGATTGCGTTCGAACTATGATTAATGAGTTAGAGCGAGGTGACCCGTGTGACACCACTGTTTCCGACGAACTTAAGGTCGTATTCACTGCGATTCTAGAGGGTGGAGAGCCCGCTACTGAAAACGCACAGCCCACTAACTCAAGTGATGATGAGTCTACCGCTCAAGCTAGTGGCTGGCATATATATTTTAAGCCTGATGTAGATATGCTTAGAACCGGCAATGACGCGGTACGCATGTTCCGTGAGCTGTCTGAGCTCGGTGAAATGAGTGTTGAACCAGAGCTATCCAGCCTTCCTATATTAACCGAAATTGCACCTGAATCATGTTACTTGGCATGGAATATTACCTTAAAAGGTGATGTTACCGAACAGCAAGTCAACGAAGTATTTGAATGGGTTGTGGATGATTCAGACCTGAGTATTAAACCCTTAGGATCTGAAGAAGGTGCCGATACCGATAGTTCTTCTGAGTTAGACGTGGCAGAAGCGGCTGAACCAACGGAGCAGGTATCATCTGAGATTTCTGAAAGCGTTTCACCGCCAAGTGCTAGCAGCAATAAAGAAGCTGTAGCCAAAAAAGTAGCGGCCAAGAAGGAAGTTAAAGCACCTGAAAGTGTGTCAATTAGAGTGGGTACCGACAAAATTGATAGCTTAATCAATATGGTTGGGGAATTGGTTATTACGCAATCAATGTTGAACGAGTTAGGAAAGGATTTTACTGTTGATCGTGTGCCTCAGCTAATGTCAGGGTTAGAACAGTTGAGCTTGCATACGCGTGAGTTGCAAGAAAACGTAATGCGAATTCGAATGCTGCCTATTAGTTTTGCATTCTCGAGGTTTCCTCGCCTAGTGCACGATATGAGCAATACGCTAGGCAAGAAGGTAGAACTGATTCTGCTTGGCGAGACAACAGAGCTAGATAAGACGGTAATGGAAAGAATTGGTGACCCATTGGTTCACTTGGTGAGAAATTCACTTGACCATGGTTTAGAAATGCCGGATGTACGTGCTGCCGCTGGCAAAGACGAAATGGGTAAGATCACACTCAACGCATTTCATCAGGGCGGAAACATCGTTATTCAGATTATTGACGATGGTGCAGGGTTAAACGAAAAGCTTATACTCGCCAAAGCCATCGAGAATGGATTGGTGTCACAAGATGAACATCTAGAACCTGAACAAATTCATGATCTGATTTTTAGGCCTGGCTTCTCAACAGCAGCTGAAGTCACTGATATTTCGGGGCGTGGTGTTGGAATGGATGTTGTGAGACGGAACATCCAAGACCTAAATGGTTCTGTAGAAGTTGTGTCTAAACCTGGAGAAGGTAGTGTCTTTACCATTCGCCTTCCATTGACTCTGGCTATTCTCGATGGGCAATTGATTAAAGTTGGTGTCGAGACCTATATATTCCCACTATTATCGATCGTTGAATCGATTGAGACGCAAGACCAGATGGTGCACCGCGTTAGTGGTGGTTGCGATGTATTGCGATTAAGAGATGAATACGTGCCGATTATACGGCTATGGGACATATTTAATATCGAGGCCGAACATGAGTCGGTTGACGATGGATTGTTGGTGATAGTCGAGGGAGACAATATCAAAGTAGCTGTACTAGTTGATGACCTTCTTGCTCAACAACAGGTTGTTATCAAAAGCATGCAGCAAAATTATCGTCCAGTGTCAGGCGTCTCGGGCGCTACAATATTGGGGGATGGCACCGTTGCTTTGATTCTTGATATTTCTGGGTTGATTAAACTTGCGGGTGTTTCTAAAGAATCATATAAAAAATTACCTGACTCTAACGATTCCGAAGCGGCGTAAACAAACCTAAACTGTGGGGTGGGCGATACGATGACAAACGATAAGAGTGATCAAGCTGGGCACACTGACAATGTGATCAACTTTGAAGAAGAAGACTCTGAGCAATTTCTTACTTTTTTTATGGCAGGCGAAGAATTTGGCGTTGATATATTGTCTGTACAGGAAATTCGAGGCTGGGAGCCTATAACATCTATTCCCAACTCACCTAAGCAGGTGTTGGGTGTGATGAACTTGAGAGGAACAGTTTCTCCAATTGTCGATCTACGGCATAGCTTCGGTATCGAAGAGCTAAAGTACAATGATGAAACTGTCGTTATCATTATTTCTATCGAAACAGAGACGAGCCCAAAGATAATTGGGATTGTTGTAGACGCAGTTTCAGATGTCTATAACTTTAAGCATTCCCAAATTCAACCTTCGCCAGAGTTATCACAAACCATTCAAGCGCAGTATGTTAAAGGCCTTGGAAGTACTGATGAAAAAATGGTGATCTTACTAAAATTAAGCGAGCAACTCATTGCCGATTCTGATGTTGTTTCGGGTAAGCAGTTGTTAGCGGGCTAGGAGGTTTTCTGTGAGCGCAGCGCTAGACCGTGAATTTTCAATGACCGATAGTGACTTTCATCAGGTCACTGATTTAGCATATAAATATACTGGGATTGTGCTAGGCCCTCAAAAGAAAGATATGGTTTATGGTCGTCTTGCTAGGCGATTGAGAGTGTTAAATATTAGCTCGGTTACTGACTATATCGCATTGATTCAACAAAAAAATCAAGAAGAAGTCGGTAAATTTATTAACGCAATTACGACTAACTTGACCTCATTCTATCGAGAGGCTCACCATTTTGATTTCTTAAAAGAAACAATCTGCTCTGAGTTAGTGAAAAAAAATGCTGACAGTAAAAAGATTAGAGTATGGTCGGCTGGTTGTTCTACTGGTGAAGAGACGTACAGTATCGCTATGACGTTAAGTGAAAGTCTCAATCTAAGAAGCTGGGACTGCAAAATACTGGCGACGGATCTTGATTCACAGGTATTGGATAAAGCATCACACGGTGTATACGGTATAGAGAGAATTGAATCCATCGGTAAAGAAAAGAAAAAGCGCTGGTTTCTTAGTGATACAAACCACACCGACATAGTTAAAGTTAAACCTTCTTTGCAGAAATTGGTCAGTTTTAAACGATTGAACTTACTAGAGTCTTGGCCAATGAAAGGAAAGTTTGACGTTATTTTCTGTCGGAATGTCTTAATATATTTCAATGCTGAGACGCAGAACAAATTATTTGAACGATACGCTCAAGCGCTCAACAAAGGTGGATATTTGATCATCGGACATTCAGAAAGTATCAGTCTAAGCTGCTCGTATTTTGAATCTGTAGGGCAAACAATCTATAGAAAAGCATCTTAGCTTTAACCGTCTTATTAAAGATTAAAAAAGGGACAATATACACATGGTAGCGACTAGACCTTTACCCACGGTTCTTCCGGGTTTTGAACATGTTAACCGTTATTGGGACAAAGCAATGGATGTCCCTGCGGCGAAAATCATGCCGGGTGAGTTTTATGTGAGTAAATCCCGAGAAATGATTGTGACGGTGTTAGGTTCATGTATTTCTGCTTGCGTTCGCGATGTTGAATTGGGTATTGGAGGGATGAATCACTTCATGCTTCCTCAGCAAGGTAATCACTCATCAAAGAGCTGGGGAGATTCTGTTAGTTCTGCGTCCAGGTATGGGAACTGGGCTATGGAGTTTTTAATTAATGAAATTCTAAAATTGGGTGGGACAAGACGAAATCTTGAGTTTAAGGTTTTTGGCGGCGGTAATGTGATGAAAAATATGACAGATATCGGCAGCCGAAATATCCAGTTTGTAAAAGATTATATCCACCAAGAAAATTTTGATATTTCAGCTTCTGATTTGGGCGACACTTTCGCTAGGAAAGTTCTGTATTTCCCAGATACCGGAGCAGTAAAGCTCCGTAAACTTAGAGAGACTGCTAACAATACGTTAATTCAGAGAGAATTGTCTTACAGTAAGACTCTAGAGACTGATAAGCCTTCTAGCGGAGAAGTCGAGCTATTCTAGGCGTTTTCTTTTGGAGATTATGAATTGAAGAAAATAAAGGTTTTGATCGTTGATGATTCTGAATTAATTCGTCAGGTTTTGACAGAAATAATATCGGGGACCGATGATATTGAAGTCATTGCAACCGCTGAGGACCCTATTGACGCCCGGGCAAAAATTAAGAAGTACAATCCAGATGTATTGACACTTGATATTGAAATGCCAAAAATGGATGGGATCACATTTCTCAAGAACCTGATGAGATTGCGTCCGATGCCAGTCATAATGATTTCAACATTGACGCAAATTGGCGCTCCCGCGACTCTCGATGCGTTAGAAATTGGAGCTGTCGACTATATTGGGAAACCTCAGGGTGGGTCTTGGGGTGACTTAAAAGGTTATGCAGACACCATACATGAAAAAATACGAAATGCTGCAAAAGCAAATATGGCGGCTCATGACAAGGTAGTGTATAAACCCGCGACCAGGTTGGAAAAATCCCCTAACTATAAGAGAACAAAAGTAATATGTGTCGGTAGTTCAACTGGTGGTACGGAGGCTATGAGAGAGGTATTGCAGAGCATGCCGCCAAATTGTCCACCCATTTTACTTGCCCAGCATATTCCAGTTGCTTTTAGTGCTTCGTTAGCCGACCGATTGAACCGTCATTGCGATATTACGGTACGAGAAGCTAAAAGTGGAATGCCTTTGGAAAAAGGTAACGCCTATATAGCGCCTGGAGACTTACACCTAACGCTACACAAGAAAGATGATCGCTATATTACGGCGTGTTTCGATGGTGAAAACGTGAGTGGCCACAAGCCTTCGGTCGATGTTCTATTCAAGTCCGTAGCGAAGAAGGTCGGTCGAAATGCCGTGTCGATTATTTTAACCGGGATGGGAAGAGATGGCGCAGAAGGTATGCGCGATATTTTCAACCAGGGAGGGGTGACGATTGTACAGGATGAAGCGACAAGTGTGGTATGGGGAATGCCCGGTGCAGCGGCAGGTCTGGGTGTTGCTCAACATGTTGTTCCGATTAAGATGATTGCGTCAGAGGTTCTAAAGCATTGTAAGGTTACGTAGCTCTTCTTAGCTATCGTTTCTGCGATCATAAGTGGTGAATGTGTAGAGCTCACCCCTTAAAACTTTGAAGTTAAAGGTGTGTTATCTGATCTAATTGCTGAGATATTTTGTATATGCTTCTGAAATAAAGGCGTCGTTATTTCAATTGAACGCCGTAGTGGCGTTTCCTGGTTTATTCTAGAGATTTCTAATTTCAATCAGTTGTTAGATATCAAAAATTAAGTTGCCACAAAAAATATAGCCTGTATTGGCCTGATATTCGCTTACTCAAAGTGTAATCTACTTTTTGCGATATCCGAGGCCATCAAAGATGCAAATAATAACGTCGCTTCCTTCTGCCAATTCTGAGTCAATGTTACCAGTACCTGGACAGGGCCAGAATGATTCTAGTGTAAGTGCAGGAGTCACCCCGGTTGCTTCTCAGTCTGTTGATGATGTTGCGAGCGAATCTGAAGACTTTCAATCATTTAATCAAGTATTTCAAGAGCTTAATGTACAAGATGATGCGTCAAATGATGAGCGTTGGGGGCAGATGATTCCGGTTTTTCAAATGTTGCAGGATCTAAATCAAAATCCGGAAATACTCGATTCTTTAGATACAGGGTCTTCATTGTTTCATGAATTTAAGGGTTTTTTACAGGGGAATGAGCTATCCGCACTGCTGGAGCATGAAGGTGGTGGTTTGCCGCTTGAAGAGATTGAAAAACAGCTTGTAACCTTACTAAATTCTCATTTTCAGGGAGGCGTTGGGTCGAATGTTTCGGTAACGGCTCCGTTTGATGCTCCGAATATCCCGCTAATCCCTCCCCAAATTAAGTCTCTCTTGGGGGAGCTCAAATTAGATTATGATAGCTACAATATGAATCAACGAACCTTACCTGTCGTGCCTGGAGGAAACCAGCCTATTTCTCAACACTTGGCTAATTCGGGAGGCAATGGTGAGTCGTCTTTGGAATACAGTGCCAAGATTCAAGCACAGGCTCAAATTCAATCTAAGAATTTCGTCACTGATGTGGTAATTGAAAAGAATTTTTCGGCAGCATTGGATTCCTTCTCGAATACTGCTGGCGAGTCTTTGGACGGGGAGGTTCAACAAAAAACTATTTTGTCTAGTCGATATGGGTTAGCAGAATTACAAACAAAAGTTCAAGACAACGGAATTAAACAATATTCCACAACGATACCAAGCCCCGTTCAGTCTGAAGAGTGGGCTGATGATGTAAATCAAAAAATTGTCTGGTTAACCGGTCGAAACATCCAGTCGGCGGAGGTTCATTTGAATCCAGCTGAATTGGGGCCAATTGAGATTAAAATAAGTATACAGAACGACGCAGCTTCTATTTCGTTTAATGCGCAGCATGCAACTGTTCGGGAACTGTTGGAAACAAACATACTTCGACTACGTGATATGGTTGAAACAAGCGGCGTAGATGTTTCCGATGTTAATGTTGACTCTGGAGAAAAAGACGAAACATATCAATCTCAACAAGGTAATGATAAGCGTTCTGCTCTGGCTGAAGGTGAGCAGGATCTAAACGATTTGGTGGAAGAGGACGAGGAGTCTTTGAGTGAAACGTCTTCCTCAATAAACTTAGTGGATTACTTCGCGTAAACTTGAAATTTATTGGTCAATTTCACCTTCTTTTTCCTTTCTATTAAGCTAAACTATCACCAGACTTAGCCAGAGATAATCGTTAAGCTTCAGTAAGGTTTACGAAGTATTGTTTCTGGTATGAACCTTGCTGTTATACAGTGTAGCAACTCAACATTTTAAGAAACGACGGGAAATTGGCGTGGCTGAAGAAGAATCAAAAGCAGAAGACGGTCAGGAAGAAGAAGCATCGGGCGGAAAGTCCAATAAAAAAGTCATTATTATTGTGGCATTGATAGCAGTATTAGCAATAGGCTTATCGGTAGGTGTAACTGTGTTCTTACTGGGAGGGGATGATTCCGATGTTGAAGGAGACGACATAGAGATTGTAGAGGAGCCAGTAAAATTACCTGCATCCTATTTCGAATTAAAACCGCCTTTCTTGGTAACATTTGATGTTGGAGGTCGACAGAGATATATGCAAGTTCACGTATCGGTGTCTAGTCGAGATATGTCGGCATTTGATGCGATCGAACATCACATGCCTTTAATTCGGTCGAAAATTATTAGTGCATACAGTGCTGTTAAGTTTGAAGAAATTCAGGCAGATGCAGGCAAGTTAGCGCTACAAGTCAAAACAATTGAAGTGATTAATGGCGTACTTGAGGGGGAAGGAGCAACGCAAGTTGAAAATGTGTTCTTCACTAATTTCGTATTGCAATAAAGTGGACGAAATTGAAAGTACCGAACAATAAATCTCATTTGAGTCAGGTAACGTAGTGCAAGATTTATTATCACAAGACGAGATAGATGCTCTTCTACATGGTGTCGACGACGGTGATGTTGAAACCGAAGATGATGGAGATGCTGAAGGCGTCCGTAATTATGATTTAGCAAGCCAAGATCGAATTGTCCGTGGGCGTATGCCTACTCTCGAAATGATCAACGAACGTTTTGCACGTTATACCCGGATTAGTTTATTCAATCTGCTCCGTAGAAATGCCGATGTTTCTACCGGCGGCGTTCAAATTATGAAGTTTGGCGAATACATTCACACTCTCTATGTTCCGACCAGCCTTAACATTGTTAAAATCAGGCCTTTAAGAGGGGCTGGGTTATTTATTTTCGATGCGAAGTTAGTATTTAAGCTGGTGGACAACTTCTTTGGTGGCGATGGGCGTCATGCGAAAATCGAAGGGCGTGAATTTACGCCTACCGAGATACGAGTAGTTCATATGGTTCTTGAGCAGGTTTTTATAGATATGCAAGAAGCCTGGAGTGCTGTTTTTAAGGTAGAGTTTGATTATGTTAACTCTGAAGTGAACCCCGCTATGGCTAATATTGTTAGTCCAAGTGAAGTTATTGTTATTAGTACATTTCATATCGAGCTTGACGGTGGTGGCGGAGACTTACATCTTGCCATCCCTTATTCGACCATAGAGCCTATTCGCGAAGTATTAGATGCGGGAGTTCAAAGCGACGTTGACGACGTCGATGAGCGCTGGTTGACCACTATTAGAAAAGATTTATTGGATGCTAGAGTGCCTATGAGCGCTAAAATATTGGAAGACGTCATACCCCTTAGAACTGTGTCTGACATTAAAGCGGGCGACATCATTCCCATAGAGATGCCTGAGCATATTACAGTGACCGCGAGCAATGTACCTATGTTTAAGGCAAAGTTAGGACAAAGTTCTGGTCATTTGGCGGCTAGAATCGAAGAACGAATACAAAGACTTAATTTTTCAGTTGGTACGGTAGAAGACGATGAGTGAAGAAGAAACGCCACCCGAAGGTGAAAGCGAAGACGAAAAGTTGGCCGCGGAATGGGAAGCCGCGATGGAAGAATCTGGTGATGATGAAGGTGAAGCTGAAGGGAAGCCTGAAGACGAATGGGCTGCTGCCATGGCTGAAGCAGAATCTATCGAAGGTAAGCCTTCGGATGACATACAATCTGCACCGTTAGAATCTTTTGACCCGTCTCCAGCTCAAAGCCCAGCATCTCCAGGTGATTCGCCAGATTTGGATGTTATTTTAGATATACCCGTCACGATTTCTATGGAAGTTGGTAATACCTCTATACCTATTAGAAACTTATTGCAGTTAAATCAAGGGTCAGTTATCGAATTGGATCGACTAGCAGGTGAGCCGTTAGATGTTCTTATTAATGGCACGCTTATCGCTCATGGTGAGGTGGTGATGGTTAACGAAAAATTTGGCATTCGCTTAACTGACGTCGTTAGTCCGACTGAAAGAATTAAGCGTTTAGGCTGATTGTGAACCTAGCCGCCTTGGTCATAATTGGCTTGCTTACATTTGGTGTGTATTCGCAGGCGAATACCTTACCTGATGATCAGCTTCTCGCTCAATCGGGTGGACTTAGTGCTGATAGCGTTGAAGGTGACGCGGTTCCTTCGACGTCTCAAGACTCGGCATTAGAAATTACTGAGCGTCTGGCGACTTCTTCGCATACCAAGCTAGCAAACAAATCACTCCCGTCTGCGGGTGGGAAAAAAGTAGCCGCAATATCGCCGATCTCTAATTGGCCGATGATCATATTTACTATGTTCGGCATGATTGCCTTAATTTTCTTACTTGCTTGGTTTGTAAAACGATTTTCGGGGATGAGCTTTGCTGCTAACAAAGATATGAAGTTGGTGTCGTCGATTGCGTTGGGAGCAAAAGAGCGTGTTTGTTTGGTAGATGTAAATGGTCAAAATTTCTTGTTGGGTGTGACGTCTCAAAACATAAACCATTTACATACATTCGCTCGATCATCGACGCTCAATTCGTCTGAAGAATTAGATAATATTGAAAACTCTAAACAGGAGGGCATAAAGAGCGAGTTTGCGCAAAAACTTGGTATGTTGTTAAAGCCACACAAACAGTCAGAACCCCTGTCAGGGCCAGAAAAATGACTCACTCTAAAATAGTATTCCTAGTGCTATTGAGCCTATTTAGTACGTATTCTTTTTCGGCAGACCCCGGCATCACTGCGCTTACCTTAACGACTAACGAGGACGGAACACAAACATACTCCGTAACCTTGCAAATACTAGCGTTAATGACTGCGCTTACGTTATTGCCTGCAATGTTGATGATGATGACCTCATTTACGCGAATTCTCATCGTGTTCTCTATTTTAAGGCAGGCGATGGGGCTGCAACAGGTCCCGTCAAATCAAATTATTTTGGGGCTTTCCTTGTTTCTTACAATTTTCATCATGTCTCCCGTATTTGAGAAGGTAAACGAGCAGGCTATTCAGCCTTATATGAACGAACAGCTTGGCCCCATTGATGCTGTAAAAAAGGCAAGCGAACCATTTCGTCAATTCATGTTGGGTCAAACTAGAGAAGACGACATAAATTTATTTGTGCGTATCTCAGGTAAACAGTATGACTCGATTGACGATATTTCATTTTGGGTATTAATGCCGGCTTTTGTTACGAGCGAGTTGAAGACGGCTTTCCAAATCGGTTTTATACTGTTTCTTCCGTTTCTAATTATGGACCTGGTAGTCGCAAGTGTTCTAATGGCAATGGGAATGATGATGTTGTCACCGGTTATTATTTCACTACCTTTTAAGATTATGTTTTTTGTTTTGATCGATGGGTGGGCTTTGATTATCGGAACCTTGGCGGCGAGTTATGGTGTTTGACGGGTTTGCGTAATTAGAGGAGAAATTTATGACACCCGAAGTTGCAATTGACATGGTTCGTGAAGCAATCTTCTTAATCTTAATGTTGGTATCAGTGATTCTGATTCCTGGTTTGATTGTCGGACTAATGGTGAGTGTTTTTCAAGCAGCGACACAAATAAATGAACAAACCTTGAGCTTCTTACCTAGATTGGTCGTGACTCTTTTTGTTGTGGTACAGGCCGGTCCATTCATGATGCAGCGGATTATGGAGTTTTCTACGCGCCTGATTCATAATATTCCAATGTTGATCGGTTAAGGTATGGAATTTACCGATGCCGAGATAGGCGCATGGGTAGGTAGTTTTCTTTGGCCATTTTTTCGTGTGGCGAGCTTCTTGATGGTCATACCGATAGTTGGGACTCAACTTGTTCCTATGCGTGTTCGCATTGGCCTTTCCTTCCTAATTACCTTATTGATTCTTCCTACGATTGGCGAGGTGCCTCAAGTCGAAGCACTTTCATTTTCTGCTTTCTATCTGATTCTGCAACAAGTATTTATCGGTACGATTCTTGGGTTTATGTTCATTATGCTTATGCAGGTTTTTGTCCTGGCTGGGCAGCTAATCGCCATGCAAATGGGTCTAGGGTTTGCCTCGATGGTTGATCCGAGTAATGGGGTTAACGTTGCGACTTTAGCGCAAATATTTCTTGTTTCTGTCACGCTTATTTTTCTAGCCATGAATGGTCATCTGGTCATGATAGAGGTCGTGATCGAGAGTTTTAGAGCATGGCCAATCTCTATGACGATTATTGGTGAGGGAAGTATTCATGGCGAAGATTTCTGGCGTTTGATCATGAGAATAAGTTGGTTATTTGTGTCTGCATTGTTGATCGCTCTGCCAATTATTACGTCCGTACTAATCGTTAGTCTTTCATTCGGAATTACAGCGAAAGCTGCGCCTCAACTCAACGTATTTACGTTAGGTTTTCCTTTAGGAATGTTGTTTGGTATGTACGTTCTTTGGATGAGCGTGGGACAGTTGGCTCCTGTTTTTCAGAAGTTTACTGAACAGACATTTGCTTTTCTTTATGAAATTCAGGGATTCAAGTAATGGCTGAAGAGAATGAAGATGGTCAGGAAAAAACCGAAGAACCCACCGGGAGGCGGATTGAAAAATCTCGAGAGGAGGGGCAGGCGGCAAGGTCGAAAGAGTTGACCACGACTTTCTTGCTTATTATTGGTACGGGCGGACTGCTCATTTTCGGGCCTCAAATTGGTTTAGCAATTAAGAACGCTATGATTGCTAGCTTCTCACTGCCGCGAAAAGCACTCTATGATGAGAATCAAATGGGATTATATTTTGCGAACGCCTCTATCGAAATAGCAGCGTCAATTTTTCCGTTGTTACTCCTGTTGTTTTTTGCTGGCATTATTGGGTCAATCGCGCTTGGTGGTTGGATTTTCTCCGCTAAAGCACTAGCACCCAAACTGAGCAAGCTCAACCCGATAAAAGGACTCGGGAATATGTTTTCCTTAAAGTCTCTTGTCGAGTTGATTAAGTCTATTGCAAAAATAGCTGTTGTGATGTCAGTCGCAGTACTGCTTATACAGTCCAATATGGATTCACTGTTGGGTTTGTCTGAGCAAGATGTCGTGCTCGCGATGACACATGCTGTGCAAATTTTGGGTTGGTGTTTCTTTACTTTGTCGTGCACGATGATTTTGATTGCGTTGTTCGATGTCCCATTTCAAATTTATGATCATACCAAAAAATTGAAAATGACAAAGCAAGAAATCAAAGATGAATTCAAAGACACAGAAGGTAAGCCTGAGGTAAAACGCAAAATTCGCCAATTGCAATACGAAATGTCTCAACGACAAATGCTTAAAGATGTACCTGAAGCCGATGTTGTTATTACAAACCCCACGCACTTTTCTGTGGCGTTAAAGTATGACCCTGAAAGTGCGGGCGCGCCAATTTTGCTGGCGAAAGGTCATGATCATATGGCGCTTAAAATCAGGGAGATTGCGAAAGAAAATGGTGTTGAAATGGTTGCATCACCGCCTCTTGCACGTTCGATTTATCACCACTCTGAAGTGGGGCAAGAAATTCCAAGTGGTTTATACGTCGCTGTCGCTCAGGTTCTTGCTTACGTATTCCAGTTGAAGCAGTTCAGGAGACGAGTTTCACCCAGGCCTTCAAAACCTGACTTCCCAGTACCTGACGATATGAAATTCGATGGGTGAATTTGCTAGTCGCAAATCTAGCTGAGTTCGGCTCAAATCTTGCAGAACCCTATATGTATTAGTAGTTTGTCAGAAAAATGGCATGAATAACTACTTGATTTATATAACCTAGGTGGTTCTTTTTAGCGATGCAGCAATCAGCAGTCTTTGAACAATTCAAATTACTGACACAAGGTAATTTAGCTATTCCGTTTATATTGGTCGCAATCCTCGGAATGATGACCTTACCTGTTCCCCCGTTTTTGCTGGATCTTCTTTTTACGTTCAACATTGCCTTGTCCCTGGTCGTACTGCTCGTCTGTGTCTACTCATTGCGCCCGGTTGAGTTTGCAATTTTTCCTACTGTTTTATTGGTTGCCACGTTGCTGAGGCTAGCATTGAATGTTGCTTCCACTCGCGTAGTCTTGTTAGAAGGTCATAACGGTGGAGATGCTGCAGGTAAGGTTATCGAGGCGTTTGGGGAAGTTGTTATTGGTGGGAATTATGCAGTTGGTTTAGTTGTTTTTGCTATTCTGATGATCATCAACTTCGCGGTCGTGACAAAAGGGGCCGGGCGTGTGTCTGAAGTTAGTGCGCGTTTCACGCTTGATGCTATGCCGGGAAAACAAATGGCTATTGATGCTGATTTGAACGCCGGGATTATTGAGCAAGAAGAGGCTAAAGCTCGTCGAGAAGATATTGCAATCGAGGCAGATTTTTATGGCTCGATGGATGGCGCAAGTAAATTTGTGCGTGGTGACGCTATTGCCGGTTTGATGATTTTGGCCATTAATATCATTGGTGGTTTGGCTATTGGAATGATGCAGCACGATTTAGATTTTGGCGATGCGATGGAAAAATATTCGCTGCTGACGATCGGTGACGGCCTAGTTGCACAGATTCCTTCTTTGCTGCTATCTACCGCAGCGGCAATCATGGTGACGCGAGTTAGTACAACTCAAGATATGTCGTCTCAGGTTTTAGATCAGATGTTCTTGTCCCCTAAGGCTATGTATATAGCGGCCGGAATTTTGTTTGTAATGGGAATTGTTCCTGGTATGCCTCACCTGTCTTTCTTGGGGCTATCAGCGGCGATTACATTGGTCGCTTGGTACGGCTCCAAAAAGAAAAAATCTGAGACATCAGATGTTCCAGCTGGTCGTAGTGGATCTGTTAGTGGTGCGGGGCAAGTGATTGATCAAACGACTGGATTGGCGGATCAAACTCAGACAGGCTTACCCAGCCAGCCCCAGCATAAGGAGCTTGGCTGGGACGACGTGCTGGCTGTTGATATTGTTGGGCTGGAGGTAGGGTATAGGATTATCCCGCTAGTCGATAAGGCACAGGGTGGGGCGCTGCTTGGTAGAATAAAAGGCGTGCGAAAAAAGCTTTCTCAAGAACAGGGTTTTTTGATGCCTTCGGTTCATATACGTGACAATTTAGATTTAATGCCGAATATGTATCGAATCACGTTAATGGGTGTGACGATTGCAGAAGCGGAAATACATCCAGAGCGAGAACTAGCGATTAACCCCGGTCAGGTGTTTGGAAAAATAGATGGGATCGAAGGCCGAGACCCGGCCTTTGGCTTAGATGCTATATGGATTGAAACAACGCAGAAGGATCACGCGCAAACCTTGGGCTATACCGTTGTTGATTCGAGTACGGTTGTCGCAACGCACCTTAATCAAGTATTGCATGGCCATGCCAGTGAATTGATTGGACACGAAGAGGTTCAGCAATGGCTAGATCAGTTGGCAAAAGCATCCCCTAAGCTATCAGAGGAACTGGTGCCAAATACGGTGACCGTTAGTTTACTTCTTAAAGTACTGCAAAATCTGTTGATGGAAAATGTGCCAGTTAGGGATATGCGGTCAATAGCAGAGTCTCTTGTCAATGTAATGCCCAAAGCTACAGATGCTACGGTTTTGACTGAGGCTTGTAGGCAGGGAATGAAACGCATGATTGTGCAAACAATTTGCGGAGCAGAAGAAGAAATACCTGTTATCACGTTGGAGTCTGATCTGGAACAATTATTGCTAAAGTCTGTGCATCAAGCACAAAAAACTGGCGCAGCAGATGACATGGGTATGATTCTTGAACCTCGTATTGTTGAGACATTGCAGCGTTCTCTTAGTGAGTCTGCACAGAGACAAGAAATGTTAGGGAAGCCCGCTATTTTGCTTGTTTCAGGGCCTTTGCGACCCGTATTGGCCAAATTTGTTAGGTTTGGCGCTGAGCAATTAAAGGTGCTTTCTTATCAGGAAGTACCCAGCAATAAACAAATTACAATTGTCTCGACAGTCGGACAATAGAAAGGATCGATAGCAGCTGCCGTCAAAATTGTGGCATGTTATGGGATGAGATGGAGATTCTTTACTAGAAAATTTAGGTGAAGTGCTATGGAAGTGAAACGTTTTTTTGCAAGCTCAATGCAAGAAGTATTGAGAATGGTTCGTGACGATCTGGGTGCCGATGCAGTTATTCTATCTAATACTAAAGTAGATGGCGGCATGGAAGTGGTTGCAGCCTTGGATTACGAGGAAGACTACATTCCGGAGCCATCATCGCTGGCACCGAGTAGCGTCAGAGAGCCAAGCCCTTCTCAGCTTGCGAGAATGCATGCCGAGAAACATGTTAAATTGCAGCAGGAAATGGAGTCTGCTCGCCGACGCATTGAAAGCGTTAGAGATAAGAAAGAAAGCATCATGACTCAATCTAGGCCTGCTGCAGAACCGCAGGTAGCTGAGTGGAATGAGTTATCAGAAATGCGTGCTGAAATAATGGAAATAAAAGGACTGATAAACAATCAGCCAAGTCAAAAAGATATTCATATCAAGCAGAACTCCAGATCTGTTGTTCAGCAACAATTGGGAAAGACGCTTGATTCACTGTGTCTTTCAAAGCCAATTCAAAAAGCCATAATATCGTCGTTGGAAAAAGGACTGAATTATGATGAAGCATGGGCGAAAGCGAGTAAGCAAATTCGGTCTGCGGTAAGTGCTGAGCAGGCAGAAATTATCGATCAGGGGGGAGTTGTCTCTTTGGTTGGTCCCACAGGTAGTGGTAAAACTATGACTATCGGGAAAATGGCGGCGAGATATGTAATGAAATACGGTTCAGAAAGCATCGCGCTAGTGACGACGGATCGATACCGTATTGCGGCACATGAGCAGCTCAAGGTATTCGGTCGGATATTGAATGTGCCCGTACATACCGTTGACGAGAAGAATAGTCTTGACTCTATTCTATCCCAGATTGGGAAGAAAAAATTAGTATTGATAGACACTGCAGGTTTGATGCATACAGATGCATGTTGGTCGGAACAATTACAAGAACTCAAAATGTCGCCTCACAACATAAAAAACTATTTGGTTGTTTCTTCTGTAGGTCAATATCAAGTGATGTGTGCGAATTACTACAACTACAAGATGGTCGAGTTATCAGGAGTGATTGTAACGAAAGTAGATGAGGCGGTTAGTTTGGGAGAAGTTTTGAGCTTTCTCATTGATACTCGCTTGAAAGCAGGTTACTTTACCGACGGGCAAAGAGTGCCGGAAGATATTCACTTGTTTGATAAGAACGAATTTTTTGAAAGAGCACAGGCCTTATTGAATAGTTCAGAGCGTTGGGTAACAATCAATTCTTCAGCAGAAAATATAGGTCACGAAGCCTTTCTGTCTCATACAGCGTAAGTCTTGATAGATCTGCTAGACTAAATAATAAGTCTCTAACGTCATCGTGATACCTGTTGAATTCAAAGATGGCGCAAATATAAAGTTGTAGCAAAGAGGAAAAACACCGGTATGGCTAATTCTAGTCCGGTTCAGGTAATTGCGGTCACTGGTGGAAAAGGTGGCGTAGGAAAAAGTAATGTTTCCATAAATTTGTCAATCATGTTGGCTGAGATGGGGCGGCAGGTTGTATTGTTGGATGCGGATTTAGGTTTGGCAAATATTGATGTTTTGTTGGGAATTACATCAAAACGAAACATTGCTGATGTGATTAGCGGTGAATGTACCCTACGCGAAGTGATGGTAGAGGGGCCTAAAGGTATAAGGGTCGTTCCAGCATCTTCTGGCACACAAAAAATGGTTTCTTTGAATGCTGCCGAGCATGCAGGTTTGATTAATGCCTTTAGTGATATTTCTAATGACCTCGATGTGTTAGTTGTCGATACCGCTGCAGGTATATCTGATGGAGTTGTTTCATTCTTGAGGGCAGCCCAAGAAGTAATCGTTGTGGTGTGCGACGAGCCGACATCGATTACCGACTCTTATGCCTTGATCAAATTACTAAATCGCGACTACGATATGTATCGATTTCGCGTGTTAGCTAATATGGTAAGAACGCAAGAAGAAGGGCGGCATCTTTATTCTAAGCTTGCTCACGTGACTGAGCGTTTTTTGGATGTCGCATTGCAATATGTGGGTTCTATTCCATTCGATGAATCTGTTAGAAAGGCGGTTCAGCGTCAAAGGGCTGTCTCTGATGTATACCCTCGGGCTAAAGCATCTTTGGCGTATAGGGCGCTAGCGAATAAAGCCGATAGTTGGCCATTGCCTTCATCGCCAAAAGGACATTTAGAGTTCTTTGTTGAAAGGCTCGTTCAGTCGACTGCGGGCTAAGTTATACCTAAATTGAGCCCCTCATGCGAATAGGGGCTTGCTATGCTCTTCTACGATTTTAGCGAACGAATTAATTAACATGCATATCACCACTGAGGGCATAGCTACTCGATGTATACCGACGTTCAAGTAAAGCATGCTGACGACTTAATTCGCCAGCATGCGGCTCTTGTGAAGCGTATAGCGCATCATTTGGTTGCGAGATTACCATCTACCGTGCAAGTGGATGACTTAATTCAGGCGGGCATGCTTGGGCTTCTTGAGGCTTCGAGAAAATACGACGCGTCGAAGGGCGCTTCTTTCGAAACCTATGCGGGTATTCGTATACGTGGTTCGATGATGGATGAGGTTCGAAAGGGAGACTGGGTGCCCAGGTCGGTTCATCGAAACTCTAGAAGAATATCTGAAGCGATTAAATTGATTGAAGATCGGGTGGGACGTGACGCTCGCGATGAAGAAATTGCAAGTGAACTGGATATGAGTCTTGATGAATATTTTTCATGCTTAAAAGATAGCAATGGCGGAAAGCTCTTTAGTTTTGAGGAATTAAGCGAGCAAGGTGATGTAACAGAAAGTTTATCAAACAAAGCACCTTCACCTTTGTTGGAAGTCGAAAAAAGGAAATTCAAAAATAACCTGGCAGCAGAGATTGAACGTTTGCCGGAAAGGGAACGAATGGTGTTATCTCTTTATTACGAAGAAGAATTGAATCTCAAAGAGATTGGATTGGTGCTTTCCGTTAGTGAGTCACGAATTAGTCAAATTTTGTCACAAGCAACAGCTCGCTTGAAATCTAGGATGTCAGATTGGCTTAGTTAATCAATCCGACTCTATTTTCTGTGGTGCTTAATTTAGAATTGTTTAGTAAGTAAACGAATAACCCGGATGTTTTACAAATGAAATACCAAAAAGCTGATTTTAGTCAATTAGTGAAACAAATGTTAAAAAAAACTGGATAGCGCTAGATCTACGACTAGACTTGTTTTTAGGTATTTAAATGTAATTTCGGGTATCGACATGAGTGGAGGTCGACTTGAATAAAGATATGAAAATTCTTGTAGTAGATGATTTTTCTACAATGAGACGAATTATAAAGAACCTGTTGAGAGACTTGGGTTTTTCAAACACCGATGAAGCTGACGACGGTAATAGTGCTTTACCTATGCTTCAGACAGGTAAATACGATTTCTTGGTCACTGACTGGAATATGCCAGGCATGACAGGAATAGAATTATTGCAGCATGTTCGGTCTGACGATAGTTTGAAAAGTTTGCCTGTACTCATGGTGACTGCGGAGGCAAAGCGCGACCAAATCGTGGCGGCAGCTCAGGCTGGTGTAAACGGTTATGTTGTGAAACCATTTACTGCGGCTGTGTTGAAAGAAAAGATAGAAAAAATATTCGAGCGCATTGAGTCTTAAGGTTCCGTATTATATGACAGATCAAAAAAAGTCTGACGAACCTGAATTAAAAGGTTTCGAAGAGAAACTAAAAGATCAGGCTCGACGACTAAAGGAATTAGTTGATAGCGGTGACATATCTGGCGCATTGTCGGTCGTTTCGGACTTAGATGACACAAGAGATCAGACTCTATTTGTAGAGGTAGGGCGTTTGACGCGAACTTTGCATGAATCTATTAGGAATTTTCGAATAGACTCTATTCATGTAAGTGCAGACAAATCTACGATTAATGATGCATCAGACCGTCTTGCCTATGTTGTAGAAATGACAAATAAAGCGGCAACAAAGACCTTGGATTTGGTAGAAGATACCATGCCCTATGCTGCGGAAATTAAGAATGAGGCGAAAAGCTTGGAGCAGAAGTGGAAAAAGCTTCAGCGAAAAGAAATGAAACCTGATGAATTCAGAGCCCTTTCGACTTCAATGGCGACTTTTCTGGGTAAATTAAGTCGCGATTCTGACAAAGTTCACGAAAACCTTTCTGAAATTCTTATTGCGCAAGATTTTCAAGACCTCACAGGTCAAGTCTTGAATAGAGTGATGAGTTTAGTGACTGAGGTTGAAGAAAATTTGGTCGACTTAGTTCGTATGGCTGGGAAAGTAGATATTATTACCGGCACGACCCACGAAGTCGCTGATGAAAATGACCAGAGTGAAGAGATAAAAGGCGAGGGCCCGCAAATGAATGCAGAGGTTCGAAATGATGTTGTGTCGGGTCAAGACGATGTAGATGACTTACTTTCAAGTTTGGGATTTTAAAGGGGTTAAAAAATGGGGTTTGAAGGGGATGATGAGATACTTCAGGACTTTATTGTTGAGTCAGGAGAAATACTCGAGCTTCTTTCTGAGCAACTAGTTGATCTCGAACAAAACCCAGATGATAAGGATCTACTGAACGCGATATTCAGAGGTTTTCATACCGTAAAAGGAGGCGCTGGTTTTTTACAGCTTGACGCCTTGGTAGAGTGTTGTCATATCGCCGAGAATGTTTTTGACATTCTTAGAAATGGCAAACGATCAGTTGATGCGGAATTAATGGATGTAGTGCTTCGTGCTCTTGACTCGGTAAATGAAATGTTTACTGAAGTTCGGGCCGGAGGGTCTCCTTCTTCAGCAGATCCGCAGTTATTGCAAGATTTGGAAAGATTTGCCAAACCTGATGATGGTGCGGGAGCAGTAGCTCCTGCTGCGCCGGTAGTGCCTGAAGTGGCGACGGCTCAGGGTGATGATAATGGTGACATTACCGATGATGAATTTGAGCAATTACTAGATGCGCTTGATAGTGGAGAAAACGCACAGGCTACGACGTCTCAGCCCGAAGTAGTCGCAGACGTGCCTCAAAGTGAAGATATTACCGATGATGAATTTGAAAATTTGTTGGACGACTTGCATGGGTCTGGTGGATCGCCTACAGCGAAGCAAGACACCGTTGAGGAGTCTGAGTTTGTGGAAGTTGACGCTCAGTCGTCTTCGGAGAACAAAGGTGATATTAGCGAAGAAGAGTTTGAAAACCTATTAGACGAGTTACATGGAGAAGATGAGGCATCGTCAAGTTCTTCTCAAGGTAGTGAAAAGTCAGCAGGTGCTAGCGGGCAAGGTGACCCTGAGTTAATTACTGATGCAGAGTTTGAAGATTTACTAGATGAACTTCACGGCTCGGGGGCTGCACCTAAAATTTCAGCACCAGCACCAGCACCAGCACCAGCACCAGCACCAGCACCAGCACCTGCTAAGAAAGTGGATGCGCCTGCTGCTGCGGCACCCAAACCTTCAGCGCCGCAAAAACAAACTAAGGTTGCAACTCCAAAGCAAACCAAGAAGAGCGACTCTATAGCGACAGAAACTACAGTACGAGTCGATACAAAACGCTTAGACGATATCATGAATATGGTTGGCGAATTGGTTCTGGTACGTAACAGGTTAAAACGACTCGGCGATAATAGTCGTGATGAGTCAATGCAAAAAGCTGTTTCTAACCTCGATGTTGTTACTGGAGATCTTCAGTCAGCTGTGATGCAAACCCGAATGCAGCCGATTAAGAAAGTGTTTGGACGTTTCCCACGAGTAGTTCGTGATTTGGCTCGAAATCTAAAGAAAGAAGTTAACTTGGTTCTAGTAGGTGAAGAGACTGATCTAGATAAGAACCTCGTTGAAGCCTTATCTGACCCATTGGTTCATTTGGTTAGAAATGCTGTCGATCATGGAATAGAAATGCCTGATGTAAGGCAGTCAAACGGGAAGGATCGTATTGGTCAGGTTGTGCTATCGGCTCAGCAAGAGGGTGATCATATCATGCTTGCGATCGAAGATGATGGCGCGGGTATGGATGCCGATGTACTCAGATCCAAAGCGGTTGAAAAGGGGTTGTTTGATCAGGACACAGCTGATCGATTGAGTGATACTGAATGTTATAACTTGATATTCGCACCGGGTTTTTCTACAAAAACTGAGATTTCTGATGTGTCAGGTCGCGGTGTCGGCATGGATGTCGTCAAGACTAAAATTACTCAACTCAATGGTACTGTAAGTATAGATTCGGAGTTGGGGAAGGGGTCAAGGTTATCAATTAAGGTACCGTTAACTCTTGCTATTATGCCTACGCTGATGGTGAAGCTAGGGAATCAATCTTTTGCGTTTCCATTGGTTAGTGTTGTAGAAATTTTTCACTTAGATTTGACTCGTACAAATGTTGTTGACGGTCAAGAGTGTGTAGTTGTTCGAGATAATGTTTACCCATTGTTTTATATCAAGCGATGGTTAGTTCAAGAATATACTGAGGAGTCAGACTCAGCTCATGTTGTTATCGTTGCGGTGGGAAGTAAGAGGGTTGGGTTTATCGTAGATCAGTTGATAGGCCAAGAGGAAGTGGTTATCAAGCCTTTGGGCGATATGCTGCATGGCACCCCAGGAATGGCGGGTGCAACAATTACAGGTGATGGTCGAATTGCGTTAATTTTAGATATCCCTAGTCTTTTGGATCGATACGCATAGAAGGCAGAATATCAATTGATATAGCCGTTTAGGAGTTCAATGAGCGTCACAGTTTTAGTCGTAGATGATTCGGGCTTTTTCAGAAAAAGAGTCTGCGAGATACTAGAATCGGTATCAGGAATCAAAGTGGTCGGCACGGCCCAAAATGGAAAGGAAGGTATTGAGTTAGTCAAAAAATTAAATCCCGATGTCGTGACAATGGATTATGAGATGCCTGTTATGGATGGTGTCACGGCTGTGCGAATTATTATGGACGAATGTCCAACTCCCATATTGATGTTTTCATCCCTAAGTTATGAAGGTGCTAGAGTAACGCTAGACGCACTTGAAGCGGGTGCTGTTGATTTTTTACCAAAAAATTTCGAAGACATATCTAGCAACGCTCAGGGTTTACAGCGCGAACTTCAAAAACGAATTCTAGCCATTGCCAAGCCAAAACGGGAAGATGCTACAGAGTCTGGTGTCACTAAAGTGAACGTCAGTAGCGTGACTCCGGTGAGTAGGGTGCAGCCAGTTAAGAAGCTAGTTCGCCCTGATGATAAACGGACACCAATTAAGAAAATCGTTGCTTCTCCAAAGTCGAGAATTTCGGGGCCTGGCAAGCCAACTAAGATTAGTCATCCTATTGACTTGGTGGTCATTGGTGCGTCAACCGGTGGTCCGGTTGCTCTTCAAAAAGTTTTAATGAATCTTCCTGCCGATTTTCCTGCGCCTATTCTAATAGTTCAGCATATGCCTGCGACTTTTACGCCCGCGTTTGCGGAGCGACTGAATGGTTTATGTAATATTAAGGTCAAACATGCTTCTGACGGTGACATGCTGCAAAAAGGCGTCGCAATTTTGGCGCCTGGAGCCAAGCAGATGATTCTTTCAAGGCAGGGTCACAAAGTTAGTGTTCTAGAAGGTGACGAGCGGCTAACATACAAACCTTCTGTAGATATTACTTTTGGCTCAGCGGCTAAGTCATTTCCAGGTGGAGTATTGGGGGTTGTTTTAACTGGCATGGGGGCAGATGGGCGTGAAGGTTGTCGTCTTCTTAAGCAAACAGGTTCTACGGTTTATACGCAAAGTGAATCTACCTGTGTGATATACGGCATGCCTATGGCGGTAGACAAAGGGGGCTACTCAGATAAATCGATACCTATTGATCAAATAACAAATCATATTTTGGGTGGCATTGGCTGATGGACGTGTTGAGTATCCTGGGTGTTATCTTGGGATTTGGTGCTATTTTAGGTGGGAATTATCTTGAAGGCGGTCATCTGGACGCGCTCTTTAACGGCCCGGCTGCACTTATTGTAATTGGGGGTACATTCGCAGCAATACTTCTTCAGACCCCGCTTAAATTGTTGACCAATGGTATTAAAATGCTTCGATGGGTATTTGTCCCACCTTACGTGTCAATAGACGACGGTATAGAAAAAGTGATTTCTTGGAGTATGAGAGCTCGAAAAGAGGGTTTGCTCGGCTTGGAGGCTGTTGTTGAAAAGGAGACAGAATATTTTGCAGGCAAGGGGCTCCAGTTGCTAGTAGATGGGGCTGAACCCGAAGTTATTCGAAATGTCTTGGAGTTGGACCTGATTTCTAAAGAACGTCATGACCTTAATTCGGCGAAAATATATGACGGAATGGGCGGTTATTCTCCGACGATTGGCATAATTGGTGCCGTAATGGGGCTTATTCATGTCATGAGTAATTTGGCTGACCCTGCTTCATTGGGTTCCGGAATTGCGACTGCTTTTGTAGCAACTATTTATGGCGTGGCATTTGCCAATCTCTTTTTCTTTCCCATTGCATCTAAACTAAAAATTGTTATCCAAGAACAGTCTAGCTATCGAGAGATGCTAATTGAAGGGTTGGTTGCTATATCTGAAGGCGAGAACCCAAGGTCAATTGAGCTTAAGCTACGCGGTTTTATCACCTGATGAGGCGCCGAAATGTCGAAGAGCATGATAACAAGGAGCGTTGGTTAGTTTCCTATGCTGATTTTATCACCTTACTATTCGCATTTTTTGTTGTCATGTACTCCATTTCGTCTGTCAATGAGGGTAAATACAAAGTGCTTTCCGAATCTTTGGAAGGGGTGTTTAATTCAAAGCCAAAGAGCATGCAGCCGATCCAAGTGGGTGATATAACTCAAAGAGCAAAAACTGGAGATGACAAGGACCAATCTAAAGGAATAACGGCAATTTTTAATGTACCAGAGCCCGCGGCTACCGAGCGAAAGAAGTCTGATGATGCAAAGGCTGATCAGCAGCTAGAATCTATAGCTGGGGAGTTTGAAGAGAGCTTTGAAGATCTGATTTTTGAAGAGAAAGTTAGTGTACAAAAAAAAGATGACTGGATCGAAATTTCCCTAGATGACACAGTCGTATTTAGTAGTGGAGGGGTGGAACCGATTGATGAGGCCCTGCCAATTATCGAAAAAATTGCACGTATTATGGATGATCACGAGAACGCAATGCTGGTCGAAGGTCATACTGATAATGTGCCTATACGTAGCGCCTCTTTTCCCTCTAATTGGGAGTTATCTGCCGCTAGAGCAGCCTCTGTTGTTCGATATTTGGCGTTAGAGGGTGTGTCGGCAAAACGAATGGGCGCGATGGGTTATGGTGAATTTCAGCCTGTCGCGCGAAACGACACTAAAGCCGGTAAGCGAAAAAATAGACGAGTCGTGTTGTTAATTTCAAAGAGTAAAGATATTCGTCAAAGCCTGATGAATTAATTGTATCGTGCGATATCTGCTGTCGTACGCGTATTCCTGAAAACACTCGAAATAAAATCTGTTGTCAATTGTTTTTACAGGAATAATTTTTCAAACCTTTGTTCTTGATGGCATAAAAAATGCTTCGATATCAATAGAAATCGAGAGTTGACGAAAAGTCGGCAATGCGTTTCCTATGAATCAAAACACACTTATTTTAATTATCATGAAAAAGATTCATATATATCGATATGCGATGTTTTAGCCGGTCAATGTAAATGTTAAGCTAATTTTTTTTTAGGGGTTACGCGGTGAGAATCTGGGGAATAGCAAATCAAAAGGGTGGAGTTGGGAAGACAACAAGCGTTGTTTCGCTTGGAGGATTGCTGGCACAAGAAGGAAAGCGAGTGTTAGCGATGGATTTAGACCCTCACGGGTCATTGACTAGCTATTTTAAATACGATCCCGATACGATTGAACAAAGTGCCTTTGATTTATTTATGCATCAAGGTAAGGTGCCAGATGGTTTGCCTGAACAGCTAATTACGTCTACTTCATGTCCGGGTATGGACTTAATGCCAGCATCGACGGCATTAGCGACCCTAGAGCGTAGAATGGTCGGCGTAGAAGGTATGGGCTTGATTATTTCCAAAACACTTGCGATGCTTTGGGATCAATATGACTATGTATTGATCGATAACTCTCCTTCATTGGGCGTATTGATGATCAACTCACTTGCTGCGAGTCAGCAGTTGATTGTGCCGGTTCAGACTGAGTTTTTGGCAATCAAAGGTCTCGAAAGAATGATGCATACATTGAATATGGTCATTCGGTCACAAAAAAGTAACCTTAGGCATATGATATTACCAACTATGTTTGATCGCCGCACGCAAGCTTCAACTCACAGTTTGCGTACGATTAAAGATAAGTGGGGAGATGAGGTGTGGAAATACGCAGTGCCTGTAGATACTAAGTTTAGGGATGCTAGTATGAACGGCTTGGTTCCATCCGCGTATGACGCAGAGACGCACGGGGTTAGAGCGTACAAAAAATTATTGCAGAATTTGAAAGAAATGAATGCTAGTCATGTTTAGCTTTTCCTTCGTATTGCGTTGATGGATTTTAGAGCTAAGCATATATTTGTATATGGTTTCAGCTCAGGTTGAGTCACATGAAAAACGTAGGTCCCAAAGAGAAGACGCAAAGTCACAGCGAGCAGTTTTTTGATGATTATCTAAAAGACCTTTTCGGCGAAGATGAGGCTATCTTTGTAGAGAATGTTGATAGCAAATCGATGCCTATAGCAGAGTTTTTTTCGACGAATCCGATAAGTGACCTCAAAAAACGCTCAAGTATTAACAAAGAAAAAAGCTTAGTTCCTACCATAAAAATTCCGAATGTCCGCGAGGCTGAATTGATCTTGAGTCAAACCGAATCGATGATTGTCTTGTTGAGTAATCTTTACTTGTTAAGGCGTTCTCTGCCGCCGAAAGTTCGTTCTTTTATTTTGGCTATATCAGAGCAAGTGATTGATGATTACGAGGTTGAGCAGTGGACAAAGCAGAGTCCAAAAACGAGTGTGTTGAGTGAAGCCTGATGTGTTGAAACAAGGCATTAGTGCAAATAAGCCTGCAGTCTGCAATGCAAAAAATGCGATAGACCAATATTATAATGAAATGTTCGAGTCTCTTGGAGAAATCCCTGTCGACGGTGAATCTTCTGTAAAAAGTTTGGGTTCTGACGAGCATCTGATGGAAGCTGTTGACTCTAACGCGGCAGCAAATATTATCACGAATGAAATTAAGCATAATGTCGTAGTTTCAAAGCCAAAACTTAGACCAAAAAAACCGGTAGCATCAAAGCAAGCCTTGCCGTTTGATGAGCCAAAAGCTTCATCGCGATTGTCTCAGTTTATTCTTCCTGCCACTTTTCCTCAATTGGCTCCAGTTTTGTCTGAATCAAGCGAGGCAGTGGTCGAAAGTCGATTGCTAGATAGGGATTCCGCGCTTGCGATTTTAGCGGCAAAAAAGTCGAATTTGTCTGAAAGACAGCTTGAGCGGTTAAGAGCTCGTCTGGGTCACGATGATTTAAGTCGCATCGTAGCTTCTTCATCAGAGTCGCGTACTTCGAAGAATGTGTCTTCTGCTACCAAGCCAAAAATTAAGATTGAGCCTCAAATTCATACAGTAGATGGAGTCTCTGAGGCTACCTGTTCTGTAGATATTTCTTCTGATCAAGACTCCAGAGCGGCATGGCTTCCAAATGGAAGGCCAAGCTGGGCGCAAGATCGCTTTGATTGTTTATTGTTTACAGTCGCAGGGCTGAAACTTGCGGTTCCTTTGATATCTTTAGGAGCGATATATCGTATTAACCAAGAATTGACCCCTTTAGTCGGTAGGGCTGACTGGTTTATGGGCTTGTACCGACACCTTGATCACAACGTTAATGTTGTCGACACCGCTAGGTGGGTGATGCCGCATAGGGCAAACAAAGAGCCAAGAGATGAATACAGTTTTGTTATCCGCCTTGGCGGGAATGATTGGGGGATGGCTTGTAACGCTGTTCATGAAGCCTTTCAATTGGAGCCGTCGCAGGTTAAGTGGCGTACAGAAAGGTCTAAGCGAGCGTGGTTGTCGGGTACGGTGATTGGGCATATGTGCGCCTTACTAGATGTAGACGCGCTAAGTTCGATGCTATATCAAGAGGCGGCTAAAGAGCCTGCGCTTTTTTCTGCATAAATAGGCATAATTTTGTGGCATAGATTGTGCGATGTTCTATATTTAATAGATATTGTGCTGAATTTTTGACGCGAGTTACTTTTGCGCGTCAAAACAGTGCCCAAAATTATCTACGGATACAAGATCAAGAGGTCGATGTAATGACAACAAATACTGGGCATAGTAGCCAAGCTACTGAAGATCCTATTCTGCAAAATGTTACTTTCCGTTTGGCGGAGGAAACATATGGCATCAATGTAATGCAGATTCAGGAAGTCCTGAGATATACCGAAATTGCACCGGTACCTGGCGCGCCAAATTACGTATTAGGCATTATTAATCTGCGTGGTAACGTCGTGACTGTTATTGATACAAGAACTCGATTTGGTTTACCAGCAGCCGATGTCACTGACCACTCTCGTATAGTGGTACTTGAGATCGAAGGGCAGGTAATTGGTATTTTGGTCGATGCGGTGGCAGAGGTGGTTTATATCAAACACTCTGAAATGGAAACTGCTCCGAACGTCGGTAATGAAGAAAGTGCTCGCTTTATTCAGGGTGTATGCAATAAAAATGGTGAGCTGATTATTCTGGTTGAGTTTGAGAAAATGTTGTCAGAAGAAGAGTGGTCAGAAGTTTCTTCTTTCTAAATGGTTATGTGGTCGAAATGTAGGGGAAGGTTATGTCGATTTCTGTTGAATTGGTTTCTTTAGTTTCAAGTGTTTTAATTTGCCTTTTGGCTGTTTATGCATTGGTTATTAAGAGGAGCGTTGTTGCATCAGAGCAAGCCTTGAATGATTTGGTAGATGACTTAGGAAAAGAAGTTCAGGGGATCAGTCATGGCTCAATGGGTGTTGGGCGTAAGGTGCTTCAACTAGAAAAACAGGTCGATGATCTGTCGAAAAAAATCCAGGAAATGCAAAGTAATGACCCGAGTAAGGTTTCATACTCAGAGGCCGCACGTCTTGTCGAGCTTGGTGCAGGAGTGGACGACCTCATGAATAGTTGTGGTATTTCTCGACCAGAAGCAGAGCTCGTAAGTGCGCTTACCGAAAACAAATATAATGAAATACCTGTGCTAACACCTACAGAAAAGTTGTGATTTACTCTTATGCGACTTCTTTAAATTTATGAGTTACGTTTTGTTTTTGTAGTGAATGGGCCATATATTGGTCAATTAGCTCTTCTTCTCGCGTCGTTAATTCGCAAAACTTCATATCAATCTGGAAGGTATCTTTTGCTAACCTCCTCACAGAAAAAACTTGGCAGCTAGTCTGTATTTCTTCGTATATCTTAAAGTGTGCTGATAGTGAAACAGGTTGTTTTGGCGCAACCTGGTAGTGGTTGGGTAATAGTTCTTCGATCGTCTGGCGACCACAAGTAATTGCAATGCCATCTCTAGATATTCGCGTCAAAGATGTATTTAAAGGCGTCGCGTTTTGTGTATATATCATGACGTGATCATTTACACGCTTTGTTTCTTTTACTGCGATTTGAGTGTGGTAGATCAATTGTCTTTTCATTGCTGTGCTCTATTCAGTTCAGAATTAAATTTCCTGTACTAATAAATCTATCTACATATTGGGAATAAACCACACGATCTTTGTATCAGTTTGCAAGCTTATGCAACCATGTGAACTGTGCACGCAGAAAATGCTTAAAAAGTAGTGTAAATCAGCCTTTGTATCTCTGAGTGCAACTCTAGTGTTTACCAAGCTCACATTATCTTGATAATTGAAAAGGTATAGGAATGGACGTTTTTGACTCACATTTACATATTATCGACCCTGGTTTTCCGTTGATACAGAATAACGGGTATTTGCCTTCAGGCTTTTTAGTCGAGGATTATTTAAAAACTGCAGAAAAGTTACGAATCAGTTCAGGTGTTGTTGTATCTGGTTCATTTCAGATGTTTGATCAACAGTATTTGATCAGCGCCTTGTCTCAGCTGAATGTTGAGAGGCAAGATTTCGTTGGCGTGACACAGCTTCCAGCGAGTGCGTCAGATGATGAAATATTGTATCTGGCGAAAATGGGCGTAAGGGGGCTGCGTTTCAATCTGAAGCGAGGGGGTTCTGAGTCTGTGTCTAAATTGAAGGACTTTTCCCAGCGAGTATTTGAATTGGCAGGATGGCACGTAGAGCTCTACATCGGATTTGATGCCTTGGATAATTTACAAAACATGTTGCCCTCACTGCCCGCGGTTAGTATTGATCACCTCGGGTTGGAATCAAGAAGCCTACCTATCCTAAAAAAATTAATGGAACGAAATGTCAAAGTAAAGGCAACTGGCTTTGGTCGACTAGATTTCGACTTCTTACCTGAAATTCAAGAGTTGCATCAAATAAACCCCTCCGGCCTCATGTTCGGTACAGACTTGCCATCTACTCGAGCGCCGAAGCCTTTTGATGCAGGGCATGTTGATCTGCTAAAGCAGCATATGTCCCTGTCAGATTTTAAGAAAATAATGTGGGATAACGGGCGTTTGTTTTACCGTTTCTAATCCAGTTAGGTAAACGTACCTGTTGGACTGTTAGAATTGCCTTCAATTAAGTATCATTGGCGCGAATATTTTTCTGATTTGGGTATGTTTTGTCACTTATTCTTGGAATAGATCCGGGGTCTAGAGCTACTGGGTACGGACTGTTAAAAAGTAGTCAAGGTAAACTTGTTTACGTGGCAAGCGGTTGTATCCGATTGACCGGTGACTCTTTAGCAGAGCGCCTGCATATAATTTTCAAAGGTGTATCCCAAATCATTCAACAATATGAGCCTGATGATTTCGCTATTGAAGAAGTATTTATGGCCAAGAATGCTGGGTCTGCTCTGAAGCTCGGACAGGCAAGGGGGGCTGCTATTGTTGCGGCTGGTCATGCCGGTTTGAATGTCAGTGAGTATTCTGCACGTAAAGTAAAGCAAGCGGTTGTCGGTAAAGGGTCCGCTGACAAACAGCAAGTGCAACAAATGATAATGGCACTTCTCGGTTTAGAGTCTTGTCCACAGTCAGACGCTGCGGACGCGCTCGCGATTGCGGTATGTCATGCGCACACTAAGCAAGTGTTAATAAAAGTTTCTGGGGCAACTCGTAGTCGACGGGGTCGTCTTCGTTAGTGCCTGTATAGGTTTGATTAAATGATCGGAAAAATAAAAGGTATTGTTGACGAGAAGTCCACGCATCAGGTTATGGTGAGTGTGTCAGGTCTTGGGTATGAGTTAGAAATTCCGCTTACAACTTCTTTTTTGCTACCCGCTCTAGGCGAAGAAGTTGAGCTATTTACACATTTCGTTGTTAGAGAAGATGCTCAGCTTCTATACGGATTTTCGACACGTCAAGATCGTGACATGTTTAGAGTACTGATTAAAGTGAATGGTGTGGGGCCTAAGTTGGCTGTGACAATTTTGTCAGGCTTATCGGGTCATGAATTAGCCCTATGTGTTGAGAATGAGGAGGTGTCGACTTTAGTGAAACTTCCGGGAATAGGAAAAAAAACAGCCGAGCGTTTATTGATCGAATTACGCGATAAAGTGACGCTGTTATTACCGCCTGATGAATCGAGTGCGAGTGACGATAGAAAGCAGAGCATGCGGTTATCTGTAACCGAAGAAGCCGAGTCCGCTCTCATTGCCTTAGGCTATAAAGCTCAAGATGCAGCTAAGGCGATAAAATTATCTAAAACAAATGATCAATCTCTTGAAGATCTAATCAAATGCGCGCTAAAAAGCATGATGTAGAACGTCTAACATATTGTTAACTGTCACCTAGAACATGGTTGAGTACACTGGGTGGACTTAATTGTTAAAACAGCAAATGAAACCCCCATTCGGATTAAACCCATGATAGAAGCTGATCGTATAATTTCTGCAGAGAGCGAACTTGGTTTCGGCAGTAATGAAGAATGGCATGATCGAGCAATCAGACCCAAAAAACTTTCCGATTATGTGGGGCAGCCAGCTGTCAAAGAACAAATGGAAATATTCATTCAAGCGGCCAAAATGCGCAACGAAGCCTTAGATCATGTCTTGATCTTTGGTCCGCCAGGGCTCGGTAAAACCACGCTTGCCAACATTATATCCAATGAGCTTGATTCGAATATTAAGTCTACGTCTGGTCCGGTGCTTGAAAAGGCGGGTGATCTTGCTGCGCTACTAACAAACCTTGAAGAAGGTGATGTGTTATTTATAGATGAGATTCATCGGTTAAATGCTAGCGTGGAAGAAGTGCTTTACCCTGCAATGGAAGACTATCAGTTGGATATCATGATCGGGGAGGGGCCAGCGGCTAGGTCAATAAAGCTAGATTTGCCCCCATTTACTTTAGTCGGCGCGACGACAAGAGCGGGCTTGTTATCTTCTCCGTTTCGTGATCGATTTGGTATTGTTCAGAGGTTAGAGTTTTACAATAATCAAGACCTTAGTTCTATTGTGCGGCGATCTGCTTCTTTACTCGATTTACAAATAGACGCTCAGGGGGCAGATGAAATTGCTTGTCGATCAAGAGGTACGCCTCGAATAGCCAATAGATTGTTACGTCGGGTGCGAGACTACGCGCAGGTAAAAGGTGATGGTGTACTGACACAGCAAATGGCCGACAAAGCTCTTAACCTACTCAAGGTCGATGCATCTGGATTTGACCATATGGATCGACGTCTATTACTTGCGATTATCGAGACATTTTCAGGTGGTCCGGTAGGTGTAGAGAGTATGGCGGCCGCAATAAGCGAAGAGAGGGGCACAATTGAAGATGTTCTCGAACCTTTTCTCATTCAACAGGGATTTTTGAGTAGAACGCAAAGAGGTCGTGTCGCGACCGATAAAGCATGGGCTCATTTTGGTTTAAAGGCACCCTCAAGGGATGAGTGAACAACGTTTTCCAGCAAGAGAGATATTTAAACTGCCTATTAGAGTTTACGTAGAAGATACTGATGCTGGAGGTATCGTATTCTACGCAAATTACCTTAAGTACTTTGAGCGAGCGAGAACCGAGTTTATTCGTGCTGCGGGTTATGAATGGCGTTTTGGTTTGCAAAACAACATTAGCTACGTTGTTCACAGTCTTGAGGTCAAGTACCTTATGTCTGCAAGATTGGATGATATGGTAGATGTGACTGTTCGACTTGATCAACTAGGGCGATCTTTCATGCGCTTTCATCAACAAGTGGTGAGCCAGAATAACGAACTTTTGGTAGAAGGTTATGTCAAAGTTGCATGTGTTCATCTCGATACGTCTAAGCCGAGAGTTATGCCCAAAGAGTTAAGTGAGAAGTTAAAGAGTCCTGATTGATGGTCTCTTAGCATTGAAATTAAGCAAGTGTACGTCTCATATACGTAAAAGGAACCTCAAATGATATTGAACTGTAAAGTGGAGCAAATCTAGTGGAGCAAGAAATTTCGATTTTAGGGTTAATGCTCGAGGCGAGTATTATCGTTCAGCTTGTGATGTTCTTATTGTTTCTCGCATCGGTTGCGTCTTGGTATTTTATTTTTCAGAGGGGTGCGTTTTTTAAGTCTGCGCAAAAAAGTCAGCTTAGTTTTGAAGAGCGCTTTTGGTCTGGGATGGACCTAAATCAGCTATACAAAGAAGCATCTACCGGCCATGACGGGATGGAATTGATTTTTAAGTCTGGCTTCAAAGAATTTAATCGATTAAAGCAGCAAACCGGCATTGACCCAGATGCCGTTATGGAGGGAACTCAGCGAGCGATGCGTGTTTCTCTCTCTCGAGAAAGCGAGCGACTCGATTTACATCTGTCATTTTTGGCAACAGTGGGCTCTACAAGTCCTTACGTCGGTTTGTTCGGAACTGTGTGGGGAATTATGAACTCGTTTCTCGGGTTGGCGCAGCAGCAGCAGGCCACTCTAGCAACTGTTGCCCCGGGGATATCAGAAGCACTAATTGCGACCGCTATGGGTCTATTTGCTGCGATACCTGCAGTTGTTTCTTACAATCGTTTTTCTACGCGGGCCGACTCTTTGTATAGTAAATATGAGACTTTCGCTGATGAATTTTCGAGCATATTACATAGAAATATTCATGCGAAAAAAAGCACAGCTAAATCGTAGCGCGGTGTCAATTTAACCTGTTTGGTATTTCCTAATGTCCAGATCAAAAAGAAAACCAATGTCAGACATCAATGTCGTCCCATATATTGATGTCATGTTGGTGTTGTTGATTATTTTCATGGTAACTGCGCCGATGATGACGCAGGGCATAAAAATAGACTTGCCACAACTTGAGGCGGGGCCTGTCGATACAGAAAAAAACTCAGAGCCAATTGTTGTATCAATTAACTCAAGTGGCGGTTATTTTTTAGAAATGAGTTCTAGCTCAGAAAAGCCTATGGAATTGGATGACTTATTGCAAAGTGTGTCGGCGATATTGGAGCAGAAGCCCGCGACAAGTGTTTTGGTTAGGGGTGATAAGAATGTCGCTTATGGTGCGGTTGTGTCGTTAATGTCTGCGCTGCAAATTGCGGGTGCGAATGGTGTGGGTTTGATAACTGAAGATCCATGAGAAAAACACCAAACAAAAAACAGCAAGGTACTCAAAACAATTTTCAAACCTTGTGGCGTTCATTGACTGACGAGCCTGAAAATACCAGATTTTTGGTTGCGAGCGTGGGCTTACACCTACTGGTGATATTCTTGCTTTGGTTTAGTTGGCAGGGTAGTCAAGATATAAAAGTAATTAAAGCGCCAAATAGTATGCAGGCCAGATTGCTTACTGCTGCAGAGATCCAGCAGCTGCAAGAAAGAAAGCACGTGGTGCAGAAGAAAGTTTCTGATACAAAAAAGAAGAAAGAGCAGGCAAAGAAAAAACGACGAGAGGCGGAAAAAAAGAAAAAAGCGCTGAAGAAAAAGAAACAAGCCGAAAAAAAGAAAAGAATAGCTGACCAGAGAAAGGCGAAAGAAACTGAGAAACTGAGAATAAAAAAACTAAACGATAAGCGACTGAAAGAGCAAGCGTTAGAAAAACAGCGGCAGAGTGAAGCCAAAGCTGAGCAGGACGCTAGAGAAGAGCGTCGCTTGTCTGATGTGAAGAAAAAAAACCGTGAACAAAAAATGTTAGACAAGCTTAAAGCATTGGAAATCGCAAACCTTAGTCGTGAAAAACTAGCGTTTGAGCAAGCGAGGCAATTAGAGCTTCAGCAGCAAAAAAATGCACAAAATGAATTTGAAATAAGTGAAGTGGACCGATTTAAAGCGTTGATTAGGGCCAAAATAACGAGCCGTTGGCATATTCCTCCAAAGCTAAAGGGTAAGGGGTTAAAGTTGGATCTCAGAATTAACTTGCTTCCAAATGGAGAGTTGATTTCGGCGAAGGTAGTGCAGTCGAGTGGAAAAGATTCATTGGATCAATCTGCCGAATTAGCCGCAAATAGCATTCGGGTTTACCCAGTGCCTGAGACGTCAGATATTTTTGAACGAAATTTTAGGCAGTTTAGGCTGCGTTTTTCTCCATAACATAAAGATAAGTAATGACAGGATCGAGGACAGAATGAAGTTGAAATATGTGTTTCTAGTTTGTCTGCTCATTTCTCGAGCAGCAAGCGCCGAATTGACTATTGAAATCACCGAAGGTTCTGATAGCGCATTGCCTATCGCTGTGGTTCCCTTTGCAAACAAAGGTGGGGCTGCTTTGCCTCACGATATTGCTAGAATCGTTGCTAATGATCTTCAGCGTAGTGGCGTATTTGACACATTACCTACGAGTAGTATGTTGAGTTTGCCTGAGACGCATAGTCAGGTGCACTATCGTGATTGGCGTATGTTAGGTCAGAATTACGTTCTTGTTGGTAAGATTCACTACTTAAACGAAAAGAAAAAATACCAAATATCGTTCGAGTTGATAGATATCTATAGCCAGAAGCGACTTGTCGGTGAGAAAGTCTCAGCGAGTGCAAAGGGCTTACGTAAAATCGCGCATTATATTAGCGACAAGGTCTATGAGAAAATTACGGGCGTAAGAGGGGCATTTTCTACCAAAATTGCTTATATAACTCGAAAGCAACTTACCAAGAAAAAGCGCCTATATCGTTTGCAGGTTTCGGATGCTGACGGTAAAAATAATTTCACATTATTCAAAAGCAATGAGCCAATGTTAGAGCCGGCTTGGTCTAACGACGGCGAACATTTAGCTTATGTATCTTTCGATAGTGGTCGTCCTGCAATTTATATTCAGCATGTGAAGTCTGCAAGGCAAAAGAAATTGGTTTCCCATATCGGTATTAATAGTTCTCCCATGTGGTCTCCAGATGATTCCTCTCTATTGATGACCTTGTCTAAAGACGGTAATGCAGAAATATATAGTTACGACCTTCGAACAAATAAACTAAGTCGTTTGACCAATCACTATGGTATCGACACAGAAGGGAGTTGGTCGCTTGACGGAAAGAATGTTGTATTTACGAGTGATCGAAGTGGGCGGCCTCAAGTTTATAGGATGTCGCTGCAAGACTTGGTGCCCGAGCGGCTAACTTTTGACGGCAGAAACAATGCGCGACCTCGCTATAGTCGAGATGGCGAGTCAATCTATTTCGTACATAAAAGTAAGCGTGGGTATAACATAGCGTCAATCGATATTGAGTCGGGTGATCAGCAAATATTGACCTCAACTACGCTCGACGAGTCGCCTAGTTTGGCCCCTAATGGGCGTATGATTATTTATTCAACATTGCGCGGGAACAAAAGCGTATTGGCTGTTGTCTCAGTTGACGGCTCATCAAAATACTTTATCCCGTCGTCGCATGGAGATGTGCTAGAGCCAGCGTGGTCCCCCTTTCTGTAGCGAGAAATCTGCAAGGGTGAAACCTAAACGATTTTTATTAAAATGGCGCTTGTGTTTTATATGTCATCGGGTAAGCTTTGTATGAAATTACGATAAAAGACTGTTGTGCTCCAGGGGCTTCAAAAACAGCACTTGATACTCAAAATTCATAATGAAAAATGAAGGTAAAATAATGAAATTTAATTCGCTTAAATTGACTCTTGCACTAATATTCTCTGCCCTAGTACTAAGTGGTTGTGAAAGCCTAAGTAAAGATGATGATGTTGTGGTTCCTGAACAGACTACTGCTGATGAAAACTCTGGTAAGAGTGACACTTTTGGTGCACCAGAAGAGCCTGAGCTTAGTTCGTCTGAAATGGCGGAGCAGCAAGCTCAAGAAGCAGCCATGAAAGAGAAAGCGGCATTGCGAGAAGTAAGAACTTTCTATTTTGATTATGATCAATCATCGGTTAAGCCTGCCTCACGTGCTGCACTGGCGGCACATGCCGAGTTCTTGTCCGAAAATCCAGCAAGCAAAATACTGCTAGAAGGGCATACTGATGAGCGTGGTACTAAGGGATACAATATAGCGTTGGGCGAGAGAAGAGCGAAATCAGTTTCGACGTTTCTAACTGTCAATGGTGTATCTGCTTCTCAAATTGAGGTGCTGAGTTATGGTGAGGAGCGAGCTGCTGATGCAGGGCATACTGATCAAGCATGGGCGCAAAACCGTAGAGTTTATATTGAGTATAAGTAATTGATCGTATTAATTTACCGACTATTGAGACCTTGTCTGTTGCAGGCAAGGTTTTTTGTTTTTGTGATGTTGGGCACGATGATGGTGCACTCTGCTTCCGCGAAAACACTTATATTTCAGACTGAGGAGTCTGAAGCAAGTCCTCGCTTAGATTATTCTGAGTCTGTTGAGTCAGAGCGTTTGGTGAAAACAACTAAAAAGAAAGTTGCTGGTGAGGTATCAGCTAGTTCTGAATTGTTTTTCATGATCGAGCAGCTACAAGTTGAATTAGGGCAGCTAAGAGGTTTGGTGGAGGAACAGGCGAATCAGATTCACCATCTCAAGCGAAATGCCAAGAGTCGGTATAGAGATCTCGACTCAAGGGTCTTGGGCTTAAGTAAAAAGCTTAATGTTGGAAATCAGGCCAATGCACATGTAGAGGCAAGTTTACCTTCGATTACTGCGCCTACTCCGGGTGTGGTACCTGTAGTTGTGCCTGTCGTTGTGCCTGTCGTTGTGCCTATTATTGCTGTAGATGAGTCGAATGAAAAGCCTGCAGTGCCTGTTGCGCAAGTGGCCCCAACAGCTGAGCAAAAGCAAGCTTACCAAGATGCTTACGCACTTATTAAAGCGAAAAAATTTGAGCAGGCAGTAGATTCTTTCCATAGCTTCATTGAAAAGTACCCAGAAGGGACTCTTACTGGAAACGCCTACTATTGGCTCGGTGAGGTTTATCTTGTGCTTCCGCAGCTAGAGCAAGCAAAGCAGGCTTTTACGATTGTTGTGACCGCATTTCCTGATCACGGTAAGGTGGCAGACGCTATGTTTAAGCTTGGGGTGAGTTATGATCGTCTTCAGGAGCCAGCTCAATCTGAAACATATTTGAATGAAGTGCAGCAAAAATTCCCAAATAGTACTGCGGCCAAGCTAGCAAAAAGCTATAAAATTAACCGCTAAGTATATGAGTTGTTTTGTTTTTTTTTACTTGGATGAGGCGTAACTCGATCTCACTAACTTTTATTTAAAATACGCTTGTTATTTTCCGTAAAATCATTAATATGTGCGCCTCGTTGGGTCGTTAGCTCAGTTGGTAGAGCAGTTGGCTTTTAATCAATTGGTCGCAGGTTCGAATCCTGCACGACCCACCAATTTATTTGTTCAAACCCTTCCAACTCAAACCTTATTTTTATAACTTTAGACAGCGCGTTACTATATGTTTTAATAGGGGGTTGGGCAGTCTGACTTTTTGCCCGTCTGTGTTTATAATAAGCATCTTTAAAATTGGTTGTGTCTAACGTATATTTTAGCAGGGTACTAATGAGTAGCATCGAAGAGAGAGTTTTAGTTCAAGAGCACTTGGCGCATGAGCGTTTATCAGATCAAGACCTTGATCCGGCTAAAATGGATGAGTACAAGGCAAAGATTAAAGACTTACTAGTCAAAGAAGATGCTGTTCTAGTGGCGCATTATTATACCGACGCGGTCATACAGTCCTTGGCTGAAGAAACAGGAGGGTGCATCTCTGATTCTTTAGAGATGGCAAGATTTGGTCGTGATCACAAAGCCAAAACCTTAGTCGTGGCTGGGGTAAAATTTATGGGTGAAACGGCTAAAATACTCAGTCCGGAGAAACGTATCATCATGCCAACGCTTGAAGCAACATGCTCCCTTGATATTGGTTGCCCTGTAGATGAGTTCTCAGCCTTTTGTGACCAATATCCGGATCATACTGTGGTTGTTTATGCAAACACCTCTGCCGCTGTTAAGGCCCGAGCTGATTGGGTTGTGACGTCTAGTATTGCGCTGGATATCGTTTCTTATTTAGATAAAAAGGGCGAAAAAATACTTTGGGGGCCAGATCAGCATTTGGGTAATTATATTCAAGCGCAAACGGGTGCTGACATGGTGATGTGGAAAGGCTCCTGCATTGTACATGAAGAATTTAAAGGGCAAGGCTTAGCGGACCTTAAAAAGGTTTACCCGGATGCGGCCGTTTTAGTTCATCCAGAATCTCCACGATCAATGATTGAACTAGCAGATGCTGTCGGTTCAACTTCTCAGTTGATTAAAGCCTCACAAATATTACCAAACTCTACTTTCATTGTTGCAACCGACAATGGCATTTTTTATAAAATGCGACAATTATCGCCAGAGAAGCTCTTTATTGAAGCGCCAACAGCGGGTAGTGGTGCAACATGTCGCTCTTGTGCTCATTGCCCTTGGATGGCAATGAATGACTTGGCGGGGCTTCATAGAGCTTTAAGTGAGGGGGTAAATGAAGTGCATGTCGACCCAAGTCTTAGGGAGGCGGCTTTAAAGCCGTTAAATAGAATGTTGAACTTTAAATTAAGTTAATTCACCGTAAGTCAAAATACAGGGTTGGCTTTTATTTTAGCTATTTCATTGATTCGTTCTTGAATTAATGCTGTTTTCTGTTCGTTTCTTTTATTTTTCTGTAGTGCCAGCCTCAGCTGGTCAAGTGCTTTGTCAAATTGATTGCCGAGGAAAAAATACTCGGCACGAGACTGGTGTAAATCTATTATATGTCCCGCCAGCCCATTCGCTTCAGCAAGTAAATACCATATTCTTGGGTTTTCAGGTTGTATTCTTATTAAGTCACTTAATAATTTCTCTGAGGCTTCGATAAGGTCGTTTTGTAGGTATATTTCAGCCAAGGTATCTGATACTGAATAATTTCCTGGGTTTCGTATCAATAGTGTTTCGAGTACCTGTATCGCCAGAGGGCTTTGTTTGTTCTCATGTAAGGCTTTCGCGTAAACGACTTTTAATGAAATTTTGTTTGGGAAGGTGAGTAATAGATCATTAAGAATCTTAAGGGCTGTTTTGGGTGAAAGTTTAAGTGAAGCATAGGCTAGACCAAATTTAGCCGCTAGAATTTGCGTACTGTTGCCCTTAGTAATAATGCTATTGAAATGGTCTATGGCTGCTTGTGGGGACTCAGCATAATCAGTGGTGATCATGTTTTTACTAAAATGAAATTCAATATTGTCACTGTAGCGTTGAACGGGGTACTGTGTGGCTCGATTGCGGGTATCAGAAATTCTGTTTTCGGTCAGAGGGTGAGTGGATAAGTATTCCAAGCGTTCTTCACCGTTTTGTGTTCGGCTATTTTTATACATACGTTCGAACATAACAGGCATTGATCTTGGGTCGAAATGGGATGTATACATGGTTCTAATGCCAAGCCGATCGGCTTCTTGTTCATTCTTTCTTGAAAATCTAAGTTGTTGGTCAGCGCTGAGCGCCTGCGTACTTGCGAGTGCAGCCATTCCTATGTCTGAGCCTGCTGTTGCCGCTATAACTGCGCTTGCCAGTACGCCAGCCAGTGTTAAGGGAGTCGATAGCTGTCTTTGTTCTAGCTGGCGCGCATAATGTCGTTGGCCTAAGTGCGCGAGCTCATGCGCGATAACGGAGGCGAACTCTTGTTCATTTATTGCATAGAGAAATAAGCCGGCATTGATGCCAATAACGCTTCCTGGAACGGCAAAGGCATTTAGTTCAGGGCTATCGATCACAATTAAATTGAAGTCTCGGTCAATTACATTCGAGTTCGGTGCAAGTGAGTACACTAAATTAGAAAAATACTCTTCAACCAGCGAATTTTCATAGGGCTTGGTTTGTCTTCTTAGTGAGCGGAGCCATGCTTTTCCTAGCTTTTTTTCTTGTTCAATAGAAACCAGATTAGATGAAGAGTTACCTAGTGAGGGTATGTTTTGTAGCGATGGTTCAGATGTAGCATTAGTGGCAGTAAAAAGAAAAAATGAAAGTGCTGTGAGCCACTTAGAAGCACAGAAGAATTTGATATTGAAAGTATGGAGTAGGGTACGAGTATTAAAAATAGCTTAAATTCCTCTATGAATGCGGCGTTACAATATGCAATTTGAACTTGTTCTTTGTAGTAATGAATATGGCAGGAAACAAAATAAAAGGGAAGTGACCGTTTGTTGAGGTTTATTTATCTTAAATATTAACTAGGCTGACGTAGGTTGATTAATATTATGTCGTCTTTCAAGATAAAGGTTAAAAATAGTAGTTATCTATATTTTTTGAAGGGAGGCTCATATACCATCAGTCACTTGTTATACTTCTTCTTTTTCCGTTTTAAGGTTTCTCTTTGATGCAATACGACTACTTGGTGGACGCAACTGGCGAAGCCTGCCCAATGCCTCTCTTAAAAGCTAAAATGCAGTTAAATAAAATGGTGGTAGGTGAGTGCGTTAAGGTGATTGCTAGTGATGAAAGTTCGGTGCGGGATTTTGCTTCATTTATCGCCTTAACCGTACATGAGCTGAGTCAGGAACCGGTACCCGATTTAGAACAAGCGCAATTTGTGTACTATATTATTAAGCGATAGAGCGCTTCGCGTACTTTTTATTAGAGTGTCAGGAATTTTATATGTTGAAAGTGGTTCGCTCATGGTTTGATCGTTACTTCTCAGATGAAGAGGCGGTTGTGCTTTTTTTATTGTTGGGTGTGAGTTTAGTGTTTGTTGTCCTTTGGGGCGATATCATGGCGCCAGTGATCGCCAGTATCATTGTTGCATACATCTTACAGGGCGTCGTGACTTACCTGGTTAGAAAAGGGGTGGGTAAAGGTTTGGCAGTATATTCATCATTTGTACTTTTTTTAGGTTTGGTTGCTGGTTTTTTCTTCTATGTTTTACCACTGGTTTGGCGGCAATT